>Ga0073934_10001722_pt1 | contig 50456 bp, 37 predicted proteins | sample LarsenN4metaG_FD_76834 | JGI IMG/M metagenome (GOLD analysis project Ga0073934, IMG submission 76834) | Hot spring sediment bacterial and archeal communities from British Columbia, Canada, to study Microbial Dark Matter (Phase II) - Larsen... ...
ACACCCGATCCCAACAGCTCAGCACTCCGGCGATCTGATCGTGGAGCCGCTCGGTCAGTAGCTCGATGCCCATTACGGCATCATACCCGGACCTCTTTGGTTCCGGCTACGCCGGGTTAGGGTCTGAATTCGCGGACGAACTGGACGACGGCCTTGACGTGGTCCACGGGCGTCTCGGGCAGAATGCCGTGGCCGGTGTTGAAAATGTGTCCGGGGCGCGAGCCGGTGCGCTTCAGCAGTTCGTGCACGCGGGCGCGGAGTTCGGGCAGGGGCGCGAACAGGACAGCCGGGTCGAGGTTGCCTTGAATGGCGGAGCGGTAGGAGATATCCATCCAGGTCTGGTCGATGTTGACGCGCCAGTCGACGCCGATGACGTCGCCGCCGGCGGCGTGCAGTTCCTTGAAGTATCCGCCGCAGCCGGTGCCGAAGTGAATCACGGTGACCCCGCCCGAGCGGATGCGTTCGATCAGGGCGCGGGAGTAGGGCGCCACGTAGCGGACATAGTCGTCCGAACCGAGCGCGCCGACCCAGCTGTCGAAGACCTGCACGGCGCGGGCGCCGGCGGCCACCTGCATGAGGGCATAGGGACCGAGGACGTCGACCAGCTTGCCCATCAGACGCCGCCACATGGTCTCGTCGCGGTACATCATCTGCTTGGTCTTGAGGAACGATTTCGACGGGCCGCCCTCGATCATGTAGCTGGCCATGGTGAAGGGCGCGCCGACGAAGCCGATGACCGGGACACGGCCGGCCAGGGCGCGGACGGTCATCTGGATTGCCTCGGCCACGTAGCCCAGCTCGTCGGTGTTGGAGATGGAAAGGGAATCGATGTCCGAGGAGGTGCGGACCGGGTTGTCGATAACGGGGCCCTCGCCCTCGACGAAATCGAGCCGGAGACCCATGGGTTCGACGGGCAGCAGCAGGTCCGCGAAGATGATGGCGGCGTCGACGTCGAGGACCTCCACCGGCTGGAGCGTGACCTGCGCCGCGAGGTCGGGGCGGCGGCAGATTTCGAGAATGTGATGATGCTTGCGGACCTCGCGGTACTGCGGCATGTAGCGGCCGGCCTGTCTCATGAACCAAACGGGCCGGTGGTCCGTAGGACGGCGCCGGCAGGCGTCGAGAAAACGGCTATTCATTGGAGCCACGCGCATGCGATTTCTGTCTTGTCCTCACAAAAAAAGGCGTTCATCCCCGCGGGGAGGTTCTTTGCGGCCCACTTTCGGCCGAGGATGAAAAGGGGTTTGGTCCAGGCTTCGCTGTCGAGAGTGGACGGAGCGGTGACCGACACGGACAGCATCCCCTGGGCAGGGTAGCCGGTGCGGGGGTCGAAGATATGACTGTAGACTTTTCCGCCGGAGACAAAGAACTTTTCCGAAGTACCGGAGGTGGACATCGAGCTGTTGTTGAGCTTCAGTTCGGCGACGGAGTCCTGGGGACGGCGGGGGTGGCGGATCCTGACCCGCCAGCCGTCTTCACCAGGAGGCGAACCGATACCGTAGATACTGGACCCGCCGGCCGAGATGAGGGCGGATCGGATGCCGAGGCCGCGGGCGATTTCGACGACACGGTCGACGGCGTAGCCCTTGCCAATCCCGCCCGGATCGATCTCGACGCCGGGATGTTCGAACCGCACCGTCATCTGCTCCTGATCGAGAATCACTTTCCTGTGGCCGGTTTTGGCTAACGCGGCCCGAATCTCGGCACGGTGGGGAAGCCGGCCTGAGCCCTTATAGAAGCCCCAAACCCGGACCAGCGGACCTACCGTGATGTCGAAGGCTCCTTCGGACCGCCGGCTGTAGCCGAGACAGGCAGCCAGCAATCCGAACAACTCCGGACTGACGCGAACCGGTTGGTTGGCGGCCTCCCGATTCACCTTGCTCCACTCGCTGCGCGGCTTGTAGTTCGACAGGAGGTCATCCAGTCGCCGGACTTCCTCAAACCCTTGATCGACAAAGGCTTGGAGGACATTGCGATCCTCCCCGTAGGCCACGATTGTGAACGTGGAGCCCATTGCATCCAGGGTCGACTCGATCCGCAAGGGACCGGCCAACCCCGGCCCGGGCATCAGCCCGGCACTCGCCAAGCACCACAGTAACACACGAAGGCTCATGAAGTCGTCATTCTAAAGCATTTTGACGCCGGGAAGGCGCCGCAAGGGCTCTTTTTGCGGGAGTTTCGGCTGGAGCCGTCAACCCGGTACAAGGTATTGATAGAAAGACGGATACGGGGACTTGCGGCCGTCCGGAGCAGCTATCCTACCAGCGTCGTTCCAGGGTGAAGGGCCGCCAGCGCCCGATCGAGAGTGGCCAGAGAGCCGCCATGCCGGCGGGCCGGCAGAACAAGGTAAGCGTCGGTGACTTGGCGGTGCCCGATGATGCCCCTTGTGGGCATATCGAGGTAGGAGACATCGTCCGGCCAAAATTCATGCCTGGGCAGGGAAGAGATCGATTGGAGGAGAAGCCTGGCGGATTCCATCGTTGCGTCCACGCCCGCGCGCAAATAGAAGCGAACCAGCGCTCCCTGCGTGATAGGGCAGGTGGCGAAGCGCAATCCCTGCCGGAACCAGGCCGCCGCGCGGGCGTTGAGACTGTGTTCGGGCGTCGCAAGCGCAATGAGAAGGTTGGAATCGAGAAGGTAGACGTTCCGTTTCGTCATCACTCCTCGTCTTCGAGAGCCTTGACGTCTTCGGTGGTCACGGGACGGGAGCAGTGGAAGGTCGGGAAGCCGTAGTCACTCATCTGAATGGACGGATCTTTACTTGCCCTGGCCGCTTGCAGGATCAGGTCCCCGATGACCCGCCCAAGGCTGCGATTCTGGTCGCGAGCGATGGCCTTGGCGAGGTAGTAAGCTTCGTCGGAGATGTCGACGGTGGTCCGCACAAAGACATCATAGCACAAACGCACCGTTGTTGCCCGCGCGCGGCTGACGAAGCGTTCGCGGCGGTGTTGTGACCGCTGTGGGCAACCAGTTGCGCGGCCTCCGTCATGGGGTGTTTGTCAGCCTGCGGGCGCCTCGCTGCGCTGTTTTCCTTCGACCCGACGCGAGGGCGGGCGAGCAGGCACCTACACTAGATGCCGTTGTACCAGGCGTAGCCGTGTTCGGCGGCAAACGAGCCTTTGCCCTTGCCGAACCCTTTGACGCTGTCGGTGACGGTGAGGCGGGTCACGAACTTCACGCTCTTATAGCCAAGCTGGCGCGGGACGCGGACGCGAAGGGGACCGCCATGAGGAACCGGAAGGTCGGCGCCGTTCATGCCGTACGTCAGGAAGGTCTGGGGGTGGAGGGCATCCGTCATGTCGAGACTGTCCCACCAGCGGGGCTGAATCGAGAAGTAGACGACGTAGCGGGCCTGGGGCGAAATTCCCACGATGTCGAGCACATAGGACAACGGCACGCCGATCCACTCGGCGATGAAGGACCAGCCTTCCTCGCAGGCCAGGTGCGTGATCTGGCTGCGAGAGGGATACTTCCGGAGATCGGCGAGGGAGAACACGGACGGGCGCGCGACCATGCCGTCGACGGTCAGTCTCCAATCGGCGAACCCGGCGGCCTGGTGCTTGAGGAACGCTTCGTCTTTGGGCGGGCGGCCGTTGGCATAAGGGGGTTTCGAGATCTGGTCGCGGGAGAATTCCCGCGCCAGCGAGTTCGGCGCCAGCAGCCGTTGCGCCGCGTAGGTCAAGGTTTCTCCCGGGCCCCAGATTCCATCGCCGTCCGGCGGGATCAATCCGTAGCGATCGGCGAGGCGGGCGGCGGCGAGTCCGGAGGCCCCGGAGGCGGCGGCCACCCCCGCGGCGATCAGTTTTCGGCGCGAAAGGCGTGTCATCCTGCTTCCTCCTGCGAACGGGGTTGCTGTGAATCGGGCTTGCCGGTGATCATCGCGCGCATGCGGCTGACGAATCCGGCCCGCCAGACCATTACGACGTGCACGACGAGGAACCCAACCAGCAGCACGGTGGCGATGAAGTGAATCGTCCGCGCCGACTGCTGCCCGCCTAGCACCGTGACGACAAAAGGAAACCCGGCGACAAACCCGGGCGACATGGCCAAGCCGGTCCAGATCATGAGGGGAACGAGTCCAAAGACGACGGCCGTATAGGCGAGACGCTGGAGAATGTTGTACGACCATGCTTCAGACGGAGCCGGCCGGGCAAACCGGAGGTGATCCCCGATCGACCGGATCAGCTCACGGCGAGACCGGGCGCCGGCTGCGGGGAGCAGGTTGCGCCTGAAATGGTTCGTGACAAGACCGGCGATTCCATAGAACAGTCCCGTGAAGACCAGCAGCCAGGCGGATTGGAAGTGAAGGGACCGGCTCCAGCCATTCTGATCTTTGAGAACGAAATTGTATCCGGTCGGCACGGAGGCGCGGGAGGCCGGAATGGGCAGCGTGAACAGCGGGGGCGTCAGCACATTGCCGGTTTCGCCCCAATAGAAACGGGGATGCGAGATGAGAATCTCCACTCCGCTCAGCAGCAGGGCGAAGAAACAGAAGGCGGCGATCCAGTGGGTGGCCCGCACAAAAGCGGGATGTCTCGGCCTGACTAGACGGGCGGATTCCACCTCGGCAAGGCTCGCGGGACAGGCGGCTTCAGCCATGGCAGCGACGAGCATATCACGCGCGGCGAGGCGGGGGAAGCCGTTTGAGCGGGGAGCGGCTTCCCTTCCCCGGCGCCTTCGGTGATAGCGCAAACTAGACAGAATGGATCCCGCTACGATCTCCGTCGCCGCGCTGGCGGCCGCGATCGCCTTGAGCTGCACGACTCGCATCAACGTCGGCATCGTGGCGGTCGTCCTGGCCTGGGTGGTGGGCGTCTACGGCTGCGGGATGAAACTGGAAGAAATTCTCTCGGGCTTTCCGTCTCAACTGTTCCTCACGCTGACGGGCGTCACGCTGTTGTTCTCGCTCGCGCAGACCAACCAAACGCTGGACCGCGTGGCGCAGGCCGCGGTTACGTTGTGCCAGGGAAATCGGGGCGTGGTTCCGCTCCTGTTCTTTCTGTTGGGGGCCGTGCTGGCGTCGGCGGGTCCGGGGAACATCGCCACGGCGGCGCTGCTGGCTCCGGTGGCGATGGCGACCGGACATCGGGCCGGCATCCCGCCCTTCCTGATGGCCATCATGGTGGGAAACGGCTGCAACGCCGGGTCGCTGTCTCCGCTCGCGCCGACGGGAATCATCGTCAACGGAATCATGGCACGGATCGGACTGGGCGGCCGGGAACTCCTCACATGGTGGAACGGCTTCGCGGTTCATGGCGCGGTAGCCTTAGCCGGGTACTTTGCCTTCGGAGGGTGGCGGCTTTTCCGTGGAGCTACGAGTGTGGCCTCGGTCGAGGCGGCCCGGTTGGAGCGGCGCCACTGGCTGACGATCGCGGCCATCACCGGAGTGATCGCGGCCGTAGGACTGGGAGGGGTCAACGTGGGGATGGCGGCCCTGGGCGCCGCGTCGGCGCTGATCCTTTCGCGCGCCGCCGCGGAGGAGGCCGCCATTCGGCAGATGCCGTGGGGCGTCATCCTGATGGTGAGCGGCGTGACGGTGCTGATCTCTTTAGTGGAGAAGACGCAGGGAATTGACCTGTTCGCCTCGTTCGTCGCCCGGGTGTCGACGCCCGAAAGCGCGACAGCTGTGGCGGCGCTGTTGACGGGGGTCGTTTCGGTCTATTCGAGTACATCCGGTGTGGTGCTGCCGGCGTTTCTTCCGATGGTGCCGGGACTGGTGTCGCGTCTTCCGGGAGCCGACGCCTACGCGGTGGCGACCTCGATGAACGTCGGCGGTCACCTGGTGGATGTGTCGCCGTTGTCGACGATCGGAGCCTTGTGCATCGCGTCGGTTCCGGATCTGCACAAGGAGCCGTGGCTGTTCTACAAGCTGCTGGCGTGGGGGCTTGCCATGAGCGTGGTGGGTGCGGCGGTGTGCTGGCTCTTTTTCCGTTGAGGTACGATAGCGGCGGCGGGCGGGGCTTCCGCAGAGGTACGATAGCGGGGCGACTTTTCCGCCGGAGTACGATAGTGCGGGCGCTTCCCAGGCCAAGTTCCAGGCGCCGGTGGGCTGTCGCCGCCGCGGGCGGGCTCGTACCCGGACGGAAGTCGCCTGTTTTCAGGGGTTCGTACCCGAAAGGAAGGATCCGCCGTAACCGGACAGAAATGGGCTCGTACCCGGAAAGAACGGGACACGTACCCCGTCCGGAACCGGCACGTACTTCGACGGAACAGGATCTTTGTTAAATTGTTGAAAAAAAGGGAGAAGAGGCCCACTCAGATATGATCTAGAGAAATTCCTTATACTTGTGAACAACAACATCTTGGGTTGGTGTTGATCGGCCTACATTATATATGGCACAATTCCCACCAGATTCGACCATGGAGAAAGCACTTGAGCAGCGGGAACCTAGCCTGCCGGGGCTCAGCCGGCGCGAGCAGCTCGAGATCATCAAGGTCGAGAAGAATTTGAACTCGCTCGGTTTCTTCACGCCGACCCACAAGGGCCTGGACGCGCGGAAGAGCAAAACGATCACGATCACGCGCGAGGAGCGAGGGCGGCGCATCCAGGCGCGGGCGACGATCTTCCCTTCCCCGGATCACGGGCTGCCGACAACGGCGGACCAGGACAAGTACTTCGCCTTCCAGAAGATCGTCACCGATCTGAAGAAGAAGACGGGGCAGGTTTCCAATCCGATCGGGTTTACGACGTATCAGCTTCTCAAGATCCTCGGCATCAACGCATCCGGAAAGAACTATGAGGAGATCTCGCAGTGGCTGGAGCGGATGACGCTGACCGGCATCCGGTCAGAGAACATGGTCTACTTCGCCGGGCGGAAAGTGTTCGCCAAGGATGTTTTTCACGTCTTTGAGCGCGTGGTGCAGGTCGGCCAGCAGATGCCGGACGGTCGCAACGCGGACCAGAACTACGTCTGGCTTTCCGAGTGGCAACTGGAGAACCTGAACAGCAACTACGTGCTGCCGGTGGATCTGCACTCCTACCGGCAGTTGCGGTCGAGCATCGCCAAGGCACTCGTACCGCTACTGCAAATCTGGTTCTACGCCTCGCAGCGGCGGCCCGTGGAGAAAAGGTACGGGGAGCTTTGCCAGCAGCTGAACATACGCCGGTGGCCCCATCTCTCGAAGATCAAGGAGAACTTCGCGCCGGCGGTGGACGAACTGAAGGCGCTGGAGTTTCTCGAGGACTGGTCCGTGCAGCGAACCGCGGACAAGACGGATTTCAAGCTGATTCTGATCGCGGGCGCCCGGTTCGGAAAAGAGCCGCGGACTGACCGGGCGCTATTTTACAACCCGCGATTCGATTCGATGCTGAAGCTGATGGTGGAGCGGGGTGTGCGGGAGGACCGGGCGCGGCACGTCTTGCTGAATGTGCCCGAGGACCAGGCGGTGGAGGACCAGATCGAGTGGGGCGACCACCTGATCGCGAGCGCGCCGCGGGGAAAGTTTTTCAACCCGGCCGGATTCTACGTTTATCTGATTCAGGACAACATTCAACCGCCGCCGACCTTTGAAAGCTCGCGCAAGCGTGCGGAACGGCAGCAGGCAGCCGCGGCGCGGACGGTGGAACAGCATCGCGAAGGCCAGTGGGAGTCCGCCTACCGGGATTACGAGGACCGGGCCTTGGTCGACTACCTTCACCATCGCTACCCGAACCTGGAGGAGGAACTGGCCAGCGTACGGGCGGCGCTGCTGGCCGAATTCGATTCGGCGCAATTGTGGCCAGAGGAGACGAGGCGCGAGGTGGCGCTTCAGCTTCTCAAGAAGCGCGTTCGAGGCCAGGCGCCGGTTCTTTCGTTCGACGAGTTTTGCCGGCAGGCGAAGCTGTTCTCGTCGTAAGATGCCGCGCCGGCGGGAGTGGACGTCTCGGCTGGATGTCGCCGTCGAGGAGTTGCGTTCGCTTCCCTGCCCTGTCGTGGACCGGGCCGCCGTCGAGAAACTGTTCGGCGTGAGTCCGCGGCAGGCGCTGCGGATTCTGGCCCGGATGGGCGCCTACCGCGCGGGCAAGGGCCTTCAGCTGGGCCGGGATGAACTGGTGCGGCGGCTCGAGGAAATGGGCCGGGACGAAACCGTGGTGTTCGAGTCCAGGAGGCGCGAGCGCATAGCCGGTCTGCTCGAACAGGTGCGGCGGGAACTGGCGGCGAAGCGGGTTCCGATTCGGGGCGCCCGGGACGGCGTGAAGGGGTTGCCGGAGGGCGTTTCGGTGCGGCCGGGACGGCTCGCGATTGAATACGGAACGGCGGAGGAGTTGCTGGCGAGACTGCTCGAACTGGCGCAAGCGATCGCGGTGGACTACGAACGGTTTCGTGAACAGGCGGAGTAATGCGACCACAGTAGACAGTTGTCTACTGTGGTCTTGTCAGATACGATGAGGTGTAAACCCGTCATGATGAAACTGATGATCGGCAATCAGAAAGGGGGCGTGGCCAAGACGACGACGGCCATGACCCTGGCCCGCTGCTTCGCGGATCGCGGCTATCGCACGTTGCTGGTCGACAGCGACCCGCAAGGTTCGGTGGCCGTGACGCTGCGGCTCAAGCCGCAGTACTACCTGTCTGATTTCGTGCTGAACGGCCTGAAGCTGGAAGACTGCGTGACGCAGGTGGCGCCGAATCTGGAAGTGCTCTGTGGAAACCGCGAGACAACGGCCATGGAGCAGCGGATCTTCACGATGTATGGGCGGGAGTTCGTCTTCCAGAAGGCCTTCGGGCCTTACGAGGACCGCTACGGGGCGATTGTCGTCGACGTGGCGCCATCGATCTCGCTGCTGCAAGCGTGCTCGATGGTCTTCTGCGGCCGGGTGCTGATCCCGGTTTCCATGGATACGTTGAGCGTGTCGGGCGCCGGCGCCACCATCTTCTCGGCGCGGACCATCAGCGAGGGCGTGCGCACGCCGATCACGCCGGTGGCGTTATTGCCGACCATCGTCAACCGGCGATACGGGTTGACAGACGTGGTGATGCAAATGGTCGACCAGTTGGGAAAATCGTATGGAATTCCCGTGCTGGCCGCCATTCGGACGGACCAGGCGATCGGGAAAGCGGCCCGGCAGCACCGGATGTTGGCCGACGTGGATCCGAAGGCGAAGTCGCTCGAGGACTACAACGCGGCCGCGGCGGCGTTGATCGCGATGATGGAAGGGACAAAGGAGCCGGGCGGACATGTCGCGCTCGCCGCAGCCGTCTAAGAACGTCAAGAAGCAGCCGGTCTATGATCCGAGCGAACTGGATGATCTGATCTTCAGTCCGGCGGTCGGGAGCGGAGTCGCATCTCATTTGCTGGACCACAGTAGCCACGTGACTACTGATGACAGGAATGAAACGGAGTCATTGCCAAAACGTTCCTATGAGGAGCCAACCACTGTAGCCAGAGGTCAACTGGCTACAGTAGTCAAGAAGAATAAGACCACTGTATGCAGTCGCCAAGTGGCCTCTGTGGTCGAGTCGCTCTGGCGCACCGAAAGCGGAGACCTGTTGCCGGGCAAGAAAGTCCGGCGGATCCACTCGGCGGTGGAGGCGCTGAGCGACACCGAGGAGGCGGTGTACACGGTTCTGTGGACCTTGTCGCCGGGGTCGGCCGGAGAGGGGGAGCGCTCGGCGCAGGCGGGGTATGACCTCTTGGTCAGGAAGACGCAGTTCTCGCGCAAGACGATCCAGCGTGTCATCGACAAGCTGCTCGAGAAAGGCTTTATCGAGATTCAGACTCCCGCCGACATCTACGCAAGAACGCCCACGGTTTACCGAGTGTTGGGGTTCCGGAAGGTCTGGGAGCGGCTTTCGGAGCGGGACCGGCTGCACGTGGCGCGCATCGGCCCTGGGGTTGTGTTTGCGCATCCATTCGAGACCACTGAGGTCATGTCAGGAGAGGCCACAGTGGTCAGGCAGGTTTGAGGGAACCAGGTCAGGACGCGGCGAGGGCCTCGAACTGGTCGCGGTCGTTACCGATCGCCATGGCGAGGGCGAGGAGCTTTTCCAGGGCCTCGGTGGGGTCCGAGAACGTGATGGTGATGCGGCCGGAGGTCACGGCGACGCCGTCCGGGAGGTCGGCCAGGCGCAGCCGCTCGACGGAGGACGGGGCGGCGATGAGAACCTGCGGCTGACGGAGGCGCTCCTCGCGCAGGCGGGCGTAGGTCGCGGCGAAGCGCTGGCGGCGGCGCAACTCGTACTGGACATCGTCGCCGGCGGCGAGGCGTTCGAGGTGGGCCACCAGCGAGTCCCGGTCGGCGACAGCGGCGTTGCCGAGAGTGGCTGCGATGCATGGGGCCATGATCTGCTGGGCGCGCCGTGGGCCCACGCCGAGGAGATCTTCTACCGTTCGCCGGTCCACCCATGGGCCAGGAAGGGCTTGCAAATCGGACACGACCTGATCTATCCTATTGTACCAGAGGGGTTTAGCTGGCATAGCAGGACCAGCCACCATTGTACATGTTATTTCGCGATCGCGAAATATGCGTTCAGGGGCGGTGCCGGTCAGCGCAATTCACGAATGCGGATATTTCGGAAGCGGACTTTGTTGTTTCCCTTCCATAGGGTCAGCTTGCCGACGTCAGGGTGAACCTGAAGGGCGATTCCCCCGGATGGTGGCACTCCGCTTGTGGTCGCTGCGGTGTGCTGGAAGTCGGTGAGAAGGTATCCGTTCATGACGAAGCGGATGCGGGAGGGCTCGCCTTCGATGCGGATTTCCATCCTGTTCCACTCGTCTTTCCGGAGGGCGCGCACGCCTTCGAAATTGCGATGGACGTACTGGCGGGTCCAGGGGAGATAGATGGCGCCGATGTCGGAACCGGGGCGGTAGTCGAGCGTCACCTGATGGCTCTTGCCATCCGGCCCGACGCGCAGGAAGACGCCGCTGTCGACGGGGTAGTCGAGCCGGGTTTCGAGCCGGAGGACGAAGTCGGAGAAGGGGCGGTCGAGCCAGAGGAACCCCCCTTTGCCGGGGGGATCCTGGGTGCCGGTCAACGCCCCATCCTCGACCCACCACCGGCCGCCGATGTGTTCCTTGGGGACTCCTTGGTGGATCTTCCAGCCGGAGAGCGTTTTTCCGTCGAACAACGACTCGAACCCTTCCTCCTCCGGGGCATCGAGGCCGGCGCCTTGCAGGGCTTCTCGAAGAACGGGGGCCATGCCCCGGGCCATGCGGAGGAACCCCAGATCAGTGGCATGGGATCCGTCGACGGTGTCCTCGCCGTCGCCGCCATAGAGCTGCCAGGAGGCGACGTAGTGGACGTGGCGGTCGCCGGACCGCTTCAGGGAATCGTGAATCCGCCTCAGGATGCGATTGGCGTCCGCGACTTTGGCCCGCGATGATTCGACGAAGCCGCTGTTGGTGTAATTGACATTCTCGACAAGCACAATCGGGGTCGACGGATGGGCGGCGCGCAGCGTTCTGACGAAGGGTTCGACGCGCTCGGCCGTTTCGGCCGCGGAGAGGTTGGGAAGACTGTCCATAACGTACGCGGCCGGATCGAGCTCCGCCAGCAGCCGGGCCATTTCCGGCTCCGTTTTGCCGTTGCCGGAGAATCCGAGATTGATGACGGGCCAGTCGAGCATACGGCCGAGGATGGCGGGATAAGCCATGCCCGGACGGGAGGCGCAACCACCCTGAAGAATCGAGGTTCCGTAGAACACGATCGGCTTGCGGGCGCGGGGCGGGGAACCCGGCGAAAGAGTCGAGCCTTCGGGCAGACCCAACTCGACGGATTCGACGCCGTTGTAAAGCGGCAGGTAGAGCAGGAACTCGCGGCGCTTTTTCGCCAGTCCGCGCACGAGGGTCTTTTCGTTCTCACCCGCCTCGGGTCGGCCATTGGCGAGCCAGCGCCACTGGCCGGCGTCGCGGACGTAGAGGTCGAGTCCACTGACGCCGGTGGCGGGCATGTGCGGCAGGGCCAGGCGGGCCGGTTTGCGGAGCTTCCACCGGACGCGGAGCAGAGTGGCGTCGGTCGAGAAGCGATAGAGCATGCCGGCCGAGTCGTGGGAAAGATTCCACACGGGAGGGCGAACGAGAGACTCCGCGGAGGCGGGGAGCCGGTCATAGGGATGAGTAGTGTTGGTCCAGCCTTTGCCTTCGAGGGGCAGGGAAGCGAGGTTATGCCATTTTGCGGCGGCCTCCTCCGGTGAGAGCGCAGGAAGCTGCGCCAAAGCGGGAAGGACCGCCAGGAGGGAAGAAGCCAGGAGGGAAGAAGCCAGGAGGGAAGAAGCCAGGAGAGTCGGGAGTCCGGAGTTGCAGGTCATCGCGCGCACCGTTCCCCAGTCTACAGCGCGCGCCAGCCGTGACGGCCGGATCCGGCACGGGAAGAAATCGCGGCCCGGGTGGGGCGCTAGGGTTGATCGTAGCCTTTCAGCCGCCGCACCCAGATGTTCCGGTAGCGGACCTTCGTGTCGTGATTCTGGAGCATCAGCGGCTCTTCCGGGCCGTGGGGTTCATAGGGCTTGACGATGCGGTGGGCCATCTGGCCGACGAACTCCTGGTCGTGGTGAAGGAGCACTCCGTTATGGAAGACGGTGACCCGGGCCGGGCGGGACACTTTTCCGCCGTCAAACTGCGGGGCTTTGAAGACGATGTCATAGACCTGCCACTCTCCCGGTTTGCGGGAAGCGTTGGCGAGGGGAGGGAACTGGCCGTAGATCGCACCGGCCTGGCCGTCGGCGTAGGTCTCGTTGTTGAAGGAGTCGAGAACCTGAATTTCGTAGCGGCTCATCAGGATGATTCCGCTGTTGCCGCGCCACTGGGAATCGCCGTCGATGACAGTGGGCGCGGCCCACTCGACATGAAGCTGGATGTCGCCGAACTTCTCCCGCGTAACGAGGTCGCCGGAGTCGTGGGTGACTTCCATGTAGCCGTTTTCGACCTTCCAGGCGCCGGGTTGGCGGCCCCTTTTTCCGCGGGTCTCCCACTTGGAAAGGTCTTTTCCGTCGAACAGGACGATGGCATCCGATGGTGGGTCGCCGGGACGGGCGCCTGGGGTGACGATGGGGGGACGGGGCCTGTTGAGGTCGTGAACCCGCCAGGTCTGGCCGGGCAGCAGTGGCGTGTCAGTGTAGCCCTTCGGGGACGTCCGGTATTTGGGCCGTTCGGAGTTCTGCGCCGCGACAAATCCGGCGGCGGCGATCCCGGCCAGGGCGCCCAGGCCGGCGAACAGGAACTTTCTCGACATGGTTGCTTCAGCTTATCAGGAATCGTGCGCCGGCAAGGCGGCGGAGAGCGCCCAAGAGGATCTGACGGCTGATTCCGGTGCTGGGGTCGATGCTGGAAGGCTCATCCTGCGTCAGAAAACAACACCCGCTCCAGGCTCACTCTGCGTTCGACAAGACGATGGCTGTCAAGGCAAAGTAGAAAGTTCCGGTTCCCAGCAAAGTAGAACGTTCCTGTTTTGAGGGTCCACGTGGGAAGTGCGTGGTAGGCTGTGCGTGCCGGCGAAGCGGAGACGGGCTCTGGTGGCGACCAACCCGATCAAGGAATAGCCGGCCGGAACTCATCGGGACGATGAGCAAGAGCGTGTTCCTCCCGGCGCGTTCTTCTACCTGGGCTTCGGGGCCGACCGGCGGGAGGCGGCCGGCTTCCGCCCCAGGGTTCGGCTGCAGGTGAGCCGCATCGGACTGATAGATTCCGCCATGCCTCGGAGAACGCAGACTGGGCGCCCCAGTGTTGTTCGAAAGCACGGTGACGGGGTGGTGTGGATGGGATCGTCGCAAACGCTCCTTCAAGGGCTGAGAATCCGGCCCACGTAGCAGCCGGCCCTGCGGAGCGTTTCCCTGTAGAGGGCGAACTTTGCCGCCGCGCCATCCCCGGAGCCGGCGGTTGTGTTTCCCCGCCGCCCGATGAGTGTCAACGCTGATCATTGGGCGTCTCCGATGATTTGCCACAACGGCGGACTGGGCTTGTTCCAGAAGCCATCCATCCACCGGCTCTTGCCGCCGGCATTGTGATCTTTGCGGACCGGCTTGCCAGACCGCGCTTTCGGCGCGGCCGGCGGACGCTGTCCGCATTCGCTGATCTGCAGATAGCGGCCTTCGTAGCGAGCCTTCAACTCGCCGCTGAGCCGCAGTTCCACGCGCAGGCTCTGGCGCTTCATTCCGCTCCGCAGATCGTCCCGGGCAATCTGGTAGCGCTTGCCGGCAAAAGCAAACGTGTAGTCGTTGGCGATCACCCGCGATTCGACGTGACTCAGCGCGGCCGCCAGATCGCAGCCCTCCGGCAGCGGACGGTGCAGATCTTGCTTGCCCCTCGGCGCTTTGGTGAAACGCTCGTTCCAGTCCGGCCAGTATTCCTTCTCCAGGAACTCGTTGGCCGCTTGCATCGTCTTCACTTTGGCCAGGCGCAGCTCCTTGATCAGCCGGTCCTGATCGGTGGAAAAACTCCGCTCGACGCGCCCCTTGGCCTGAGGCGAGTACGCCGCAATCCAGCCGATCCCCAGCTCCCGCAGCGCCCGGCCGATCTGTGTCAGGCGGTCTGCCTCGCGCTGCTGCTGCCGGCTCTCACCAGGCCGCGGCGGCACGGCGAACATCGAATCCCGGTCGGTGTAGTAATCCACCGCGCGCCCGAAGCGCTCCACATACTCCCACAACACCCCCATGTTTTCTCGCGTTCCGTCGTGCCACACGAACCGTCCCCAACTCCGGCTCGTGGCATCGTCGATCATTCGCACCAGGTAGCGGACCGGCTCTCCGCGCCCCTCCAGCCAGTCGTGATCGGAGGTGTCCCACTGCACCAACTCCCCGTAGTGGCTGCGGCGCGGCCGCCACGGGTGCGCTTCCTTCACCTTGCGCGAATGGCTTTCCCAAATCCCGTCGGCCATCATCCACTGCCGCAGCGTCTCTTTGCTGACTCCGATCTTGTGCCGTTTGGCCAATTGCTGCGACGCGAACGTCGGCCCAAAGTCATGCCAGTCGGGCGACTTCAGAAGGGCCATCGCCTTGGTCTTGGTCTCCTCCGCGATTCGCCGGTTGGACTCTCTCCCGCGCAGCCCGTGCACCACCACGGCGTCTCCGCGAGTCTCCATCTGCGCCAGCAAGGACCGCACCCACCGGTCGCTGACCCCCATCTTCTCGGCCGCCAACCTCTGTGTCACCGTCCCGTCCTAGGCGCGCTTCAACCAGTCCAACCAGTCTCGTTCCTCTTGGCTCATTGCGATCCGTTCCATTCCTCAGCCCATCGGCTGTCAAGAGGAACGTTCTACTTTGCCCATATAGGAACTTCTCACTTTGCCGCGACACGACAAGACGATGGCTTGCGCCTCCGCCAAAATTATGGTAAATCACTTTGACGAGCTTGCGTCTCCTAAGGACTGGGCAGTAAGTTGGTCGGGTACGGGGATGTCCGAGGCACGGCTCGAGCGCAGCGATGGCTGCGATGAAGGTTGATAACTCGCCGTCAGGGGAGTCTTTAAGGGGAATGAGATGAGGAAAACTATCTGGGCCCTTTCGCTTCGACTTGTTGGCGCCGCGGTTCTGGCGTCGTTGCCGGCCGCCGCCCAACTCTCCACTGCCACGATCGTGGGGACGGTCACCGACCCGCAAGGCTCGGTCGTTCCGGGAGCGCGCCTGACGCTGACGAACCTGCAAACCAGCGTGCAGACGACGTCGGAAACCAATCCCAACGGGAATTACCGATTCCAGAATGTGCCAGTGGGCAACTACTCTCTGACCGTGAGCGCCGACGGCTTTTCGCGCAGGCGGATGGACAGTTTCACGCTGACGGTGAATCAAACCGCGACGCTTGACTTCACGCTGGAGGTGGGCGCCGTCTCGGAAACCGTGAGCGTCGTCGCCGCCGGCGTGCAGGTTCAAAGCGCGTCGGCGGAATTGGGGCAAGTGATCGAAGAAAAGCAGGTCGTTGATCTCCCGTTGAATGGACGCAACTTCACTCAGCTGATGATGCTTCAGCCCGGAGTCGTCACGGTTTTGCCGCCGGGCAGCCAGTCGCTAAGCTACACCCGGGGCATCGGCGAGGGCACCAACCCGTCTGTCAACGGACAGAACAACCGGACGAATGTGTACCTGCTGGACGGCGTCGTCAATTTCGAGACATTTGGCAACGCCTGGGCGGTGCCGCCGATCATTGACGCCATACAGGAATTTAAAGTCCAGTCGCATAACGACTCGGCGGAGTTCGGCATGGGCTCCGGCGGCACGGTGAATGTCGCAACCAAGTCCGGCACGAATTCGTTTCACGGGACGGGCTTTTACTTCGGCAAGAATGACGCCTTCAACGCGCGCCAGTTCAATCAAGCGACGGTTCAGCCGTTCAAGCAGCACCAGTTCGGCGGCACGCTGGGCGGCCCGGTCATCCGCAACAAGACCTTCTTCTTCGGCGCCTACCAGGGATTCCGGTTCCGCAGCCCGGCGCGCGCCTACTACAACGTGCCCTCTGAAGCGATGCTGAACGGCAACTTCAGTGGCCGCGAAGTGCTCGGCGGTCAGATCTTCGACCCGCTGACGACGCGGTTCGACGCCGTATCGGGACTGTTTCAACGGAGTCCGTTCGCGGGAAACCTGATCCCGGCGAGCCGCATCGATCGGCGCATGGTGGAGTACTTGCGTGGGACGAAGCTGCCGCTGCCGGGCGTCACCGACCAGGCCCGCTTCAACGTGATGAACGCCGCCGCCCGGCGCCTCAATCAGGAAGAATGGCAGGTGCGCGGGGACCATCAATTCAACACGCGTGACACGGTCTGGTTCCGCTACAACGCTCTCTCGCAAACCGATAGCGGACCCGGCGCCCGCCACAACCTGATCACCCGCAACCAGCAGGACTCCTATAACATGGCCGCCAGTTGGGTGCACATCCTCAATCCGACGGCGACCTTTCAACTTCAGTTTGGCAAATCCATCAGCGACATTCCCACGGAAACCAAGTTTGAAGACGTACCGTCGGATCTTGCGCAGCGGGTGGGTCTCGGACCCGAGCTGATTCAGTACCGCATGGGGACGATCCTCTCCGGGTTCAACGTGGCCGACTATTTCTCCGGGACGCCGATCGTCGCCCCAAACCGTCCCGCGGACAACTGGCAGTGGCGCGGCAACTATTCGAAGATTTTCAGCACGCATTCGCTCAAGTTTGGCGGTGAATTCATGAAGGCGACGATGCGGCGGCAGCAGGCATCCCACGGCGTCGACTTCACGCGCCGCGAGACCGCCGACCTGGCTCGCTCGGCCACCACTGGCGACGCCGTCGCGTCGATGCTGCTGAATGTCCCCAATTTTTCGACCCGCCGCAACATCATCGAGACGCTCCGCTTCGGCGGCAACCTCGGTCTGTTTGTGCAAGACACCTGGAAGGTGAGCCAGCGGCTGACGGTCAACGTGGGGCTCCGCTTCGACTATGCCTGGGTTCCCCAATACGGCACCGAAGCCGACCAGAACATTTTCACGGGGAACGCCAACACAGATACCGGCGAGTATGTCATCTTGAAAACGCCGCCCCCCTGCGGCCCCAGCCGGATGGCGCCTTGTATTCCCGGCGGACGGCTGCCGGAGTTCGTACGGTCGGTCGACGGCGGCGTTCTTTTTCCGGGGCGGGGCGCGATGTTTGGGCCACGTCTGGGTTTGGCCTATCGCCTTTCCGAAAAAACAGCCCTCCGCGTATCAGCCGGAGTCTTCTATGATAATTGGGCTGGCATCTACCAGAGCATGCGCGGCATTGGCGGCACCTGGCCGGATGTCTCGGTCACTCGTCTCGGCAGCCTGAACGACCCCACGCCGGCACGCCCGTTCCCGGGAGTCGTTGCCCAGGACCCTTCGCTGGGTGCGACCGGAATGCCCACTCCCACGCCCTTCAACCAGGAATGGTGGTTTGTCGACCCCAACTTTGAACAAGCCTATTCGATGCAGTGGAACTTCGGCATCCAGCACGAAGTGGCGCAGGCGACCGTGCTGGAGGTGAACTATGTCGGCTCGGGCAGCCGGGACCTCTCGCTCGGGGGTCGATTCAATACCGCCGTCACACCTGGACCGGGCGACCCGCGCCAGCGAATGCGCTTCCCCTACATGCGCCCCACGTTTTTCGAGAAATCCATAGGCCGGAGCAACTATCACAGTCTGCAAGTAGGCCTCAAACGCAGTTTCCGTAACGGCTTCGCCTCCACGGTCGCCTATACCTGGGCGAAGTCGATCGACTTGGCTTGTTCGGGCTTTTTCGGCGCCGAAGCCTGCTCGGTCCAGAACGAGTACAACCTGAATGCCGACCGGAGCGTTTCCGCGTTTAATGTCCCGCACAACCTGGTGGTCAGTTGGAATTACGACCTCCCGTTCGGCCGGGGCAAGCGGTTTCTGGGTTCTTCGCCAGCCGGACTCGTGCTGGGCGGCTGGCAATTAAACGGAATCGTGAACCTGCGAAATGGCATTCCGTACCACGTTACCGTGCCGGGCGACATCGCCAACGTGTTCAATAGCGGCACTTACATACGCGCGAATCTGGTGGGTGATCACCGGCTCTCGAATCCCGCTCCGGAGCGTTGGGTCAACACGTCCGCCTTCCGGGAGCCGGCGCCATACACGTTCGGGAACCTGGGCCGGAACTCGCTCTACCCGGATTGGGTTCGCCGCTTCGATCTGTCGCTGTTCCGCCGATTCAACCTGGGTGGGGATAACATGAAGTTGGAGTTGCGCCTGGAGGCTTTCAATGCCTTCAATACACCCGTGTTCGCCGCCCCCATCGCCAACCTCGCCAGCCCCAACTTCGGGCTTGTCACCGGGTTGCAGGTTCCGCCGCGGCAGCTACAGCTAGGAGGCAAGATCCTGTTCTGATTCATTCACAGCGGGTGCGACGCTTGGTGGCTCGCGGGTGCGCCGTCGCGGCTTGGGGGGCTATCAGCGTCTGTGCTTTGGGCCAATCGCCGCCCGCTCCGTCGAATCTGCTTACCGTCGCCAACGAGCGTCTTCGCGATCGAGACTGGCGTGGCGCCGCCGAGGCTTTTCGCGCCTACCTCGCCCAGTCTCCCGGCGCCGCTCCCGTCCGGTACCAGCTTGCGCTTGCTCTCATCAACCTGAACCAGTTCTCCGACGCCGAACAGGAGTTACGCCTCCTGTTGGCCCAACAAGCAGATCAGCCGCCCGTTCTGACGGCGCTCGGTATGACACTGGTCCGGCAAAAGCGCCCCGCCGAAGCCGTCCCCTTTTTCGAGCGCGTCGAGCGATTGTCCCCCGCCTCCGGGCTGGCACGGCTCAATACCGGGGTGGCTCTCGCCGACGCGTCCCAACTTCCCGCCGCGGCGGAGAAGTTCCGACAAGCCGCCGCTCTCGATCCGAAACTGTTGGAAGCATGGCGGCAACTCGGGCGGGCACTCCTGGAACTGCGCCGCTTCGACGAAGCACGCACGGCTCACCAGCAAGCGCTCAAATTGAAGCCCGACGACATCGTGACGCTCCGGCAACTGGGCTTGCTCGAATCGCTGGCTGGCAACAGCAACGAGGCTGCCTCCGCGTATGAGCGCGCGGTCGCCGCCGGCGCCGACGACCCCGACACGCTGTTTAAACATGGCAAAGCTCTGCTCGACGCGGGTCGCCGTGAGGCGGGCATCGCGCAACTGAAACGAACCCTTGACCGCGATCCCACTCACCGACAGGCTCTATACGGGTTGATGCGCGCGCTCGCCCAGTCCAACCCGGAGCAAGCGCGGCAGCTCCAACAGCAGCTGCAAACAGCGCGCGAGTCGGCGATGGCCGTCTCCCGGGCGAGGCTGCTGGCGAACGCCGCGATCCAGCCGCGCAGCAGCGGGATTGGCCATCAGCAACCACGCAGCTTCGGGAGGCGATCTCGCTTTGCGGCGACTGCGCGGATCGTGCTGCGCTGCGCCGCAATCTCGGCCTCATTCTCGCGCAGGCGGGCGACTTCGCCGCCGCCAGGGCGGAACTCCGCCTCGCCCGGCAGTTCGACCCCGACGATCGCGATACGAATCTTGCCCTCGCCATCCTCGAGCGGCTGCAGTGAGTGCTCCGGTGGGTCGCCGATCGAGGCCCGCCCCTTCGTGCCAACATGGATGAGACAACTCCCTCGGTTGTAATTCCTGAGCAGGGCCCATTCCGCACGCTGACAGTCAGTCCCCAGCTTGTCAGGTCACTCTCGCTTGCAGGCTCATCCTGCGTTAGAAGCGAACACCCGCTTTAGGCTCACCCGGCGTGAGACAGGACTACTCTGCGCCGCTACATGCGAACGACCGGGCGAGATGGAAGAGGTTTCTCAAAGAAGCGTTGGCGGAACACGACAAGGTCAGGAGAGCCGGCGGTCTGATTCCGTGCTACCGGCAGGAAAAATCACGCTAACAGGGGCTTGACCACTTCGCCGTGAATATCGGTCAAGCGGTAGTCGCGGCCCTGGAACCGGTGGGTGAGTTTCAGGTGGTCGAAACCGAGCAGGTGGAGGAGGGTCGCGTGCAGGTCGTGGACGTGAACCTTCTCCTTGACCACGTTGAAGCCGAGTTCGTCGGATTCACCGTAGATGAGACCCGGTTTGAGGCCGCCGCCGGCCAGCCACATGGTGAACGCATTGGGATGGTGGTCGCGGCCGTCGTCGCCTCCGCCCTGCACCATGGGCGTGCGGCCGAATTCGCCGCCCCAGATGACGATGGTGTTTTTGAGCAGGCCGCGCCGTTTGAGGTCGATGACAAGGGCGGCGCTGGCCTGGTCCGTGTCGAGGCAGTTCTTTTTGATGTCTTTGACCAGGTTTCCGTGCTGGTCCCAGGATTCGTGATAGAGCTGGACGAAGCGCACGCCACGTTCGACGAGCCGGCGGGCGAGAAGGCAGTTGTAGGCGAACGAGGGTTTGCCGGGCTCTACGCCGTACAGCGCCAGGGTTTCCTTCGATTCCTTTGAAATGTCCATCAGTTCGGGCGCGCTTGCCTGCATGCGGAACGCCATCTCGAACGAGCTGATGCGGGTGGCGATCTCCGGGTCGCCGACGGTGTCCAGACGCATTTGATTGAGTTTGCGGAGAGAGTCGAGCGAATCGCGCTGCATGCGTTCGTCGACGCCGGGCGGATTCGACAGGTAGAGCACGGGGTCGCCGGAGGAGCGGAACTGGACGCCCTGGTAGACGGTCGGGAGAAAGCCGGAACCCCAGCAGGAGGACCCTCCCGAGGGCCCTTTCTTGCCGGAACTGAACACGACGAAGGCGGGCAGGTCGCGGGATTCGCTGCCAAGGCCGTAGGTGACCCAGGCGCCCATGCTCGGCCGGCCGAACTGCTGGGTGCCGGTGTTCATCATCAGCTGGCCTGGAGCGTGATTGAAGGCGTCGGTGACCATGCCCTTGAGGAAGGTGAGGTCGTCGGCGATTTTCGCCGTGTGCGGAATCAGCTCGGACAGTTCGGCGCCGCTCTGTCCATACCGGGCGAACTTGAACTTCGGGCCGAGGAGCTTTGAGTTCGGGTTGATGAAGGCGGCGCGGTAGCCCTTGAGCAGGTCCGCCGGCGGAAGGGTGCCGTCGAAGCGCGTGAGCTGGGGCTTATGGTCGAACATTTCGAGATGGCTCGGGGCGCCGGCCATGAAAAGAAAAATGACATTGGTCGCCCGGGGCTCGAAGTGCGGCTTTCGCGGCGCCATGGGATCGGCGCCGGCGGTGGAGGCCATGAGGTGGTGGAGCGCCGCCGAACCCAGGCCGACGCCGCATTGTTCGAGGAACCATCTTCGCGCAACGTGTCTCATGAGTCTCACTCCTTCGTGATCGTTTCGTCCAGGTTCAACAGCACGCGCGACACGGCGGTCCAGGCGGCCAGCTGGGACGGGGTGACGCCGCCGGCGAGTCTGGGCGGGCGGGCCGGATCGTATCCGGCGAGGAGCCAGGGATTCACCCAGCCCTCGGCGATCCGCTCGCCCTGCCGCTTGAGCAGGCCGAGCAGTTCGGCCGTTTCCGCTTCGGCTGGTTCGCGGCTGACGCACCGGCGGAAGGCGTAGGTCAGCCGTTGCGCGTCGGTGGCGCCGCCCTCGGCCAGGGTCAGGCGCGCCAGTCCCTGCGCGGCCTCGAGGAACAGCGGCTCGTTGAGCGAAGTAAGGGCCTGGAGCGGCGTGTTGGACCGGGTGCGGCGGACACAGGAGAAGTCGCCGTTGGGAGCGTCGAACGCCTGGAGCATGGGGTAGGGAACGGAGCGGTAGCGGAAAGTGTAGAGACCGCGCCGGTAGCGATCCGGGCCCTTCTCCTCATGCCACTGCTTGGGACCGTAGCTGGCGGGCGGCAGGAAGAGAAATTCGGGCGCGGGAGGGTAGACCGGAGGGCCGCCGACCTTTGTGTTGAGCAGTCCGGCGGCGGCAAGCGTGATGTCGCGGACGATCTCCGCCTCCACGCGGAATCGCGGACCGCGGGCCAGGAGCCGGTTGAAAGGGTCTTTCTCGGCGAGGCGCGGCGTGACCCGGGAAGACTGGCGGTAGGTCGCCGACATGACGATCGTGCGATGAAGCTTCTTCACGCTCCATCCGTTGTCCATGAACTCGACCGCGAGCCAGTCGAGCAGTTCCGGGTGGGACGGCGGTTCGGCCTGGCGGCCCAGATCTTCGCTGGTGGAGACGATCCCGGTCCCGAAGTAAGTCTGCCAGACACGGTTGACGAACGAACGGGCCGTGGTGGGCGATTTCCGGTCGGCGAGCCACATGGCGAAACCGAGGCGGCTGGCGGGCGCGCCTTCCGGCATCGGGTGCAGGAACGACGGGACGCCGGGCGTGACAGCCCGGCCCGGCTTGAGAAAATCGCCACGCGTGAGGACGTGGGTGCTTCGCGGCGCCGGCATCTCGTTCAGAACCAGCTGCGACACCGGCTCGGGGTGGCTGTTCCACAAGGCTTCGATTTCCTCATTCGCGCCCTTCCACTCCGGGACGGATTCGCGGAACACGGAGAAGACCGCCTGCACCTGGGCCGGCGAACGCTTCCCGGCGGGAATGGCCAGGATTTCGCGGACGCGGGCGGGCAGCGGGTCGGCGGAGGCATCGGCGGCGGTAGTGACGGAGATCCGGAACCGGCCGAGGTTGTTGTTCATGTTGTCGTCGCTGTTCCATCCGCCGTGCTTCTGGGACAGGTACACGGTGAGCAGGGAACCGCCCTCGAAGCCGAAGGGCTTGGCGGCTACGAAGACTGCTTTGCGGGCCTGGTTGCGGCGGCCGGGCCCGGCGTCGATGCTCCAGGCGGTGTCGTCCTTGCCGTCGATGGCAAAGGCGACGGGGCCGGTCACGCGCCGCCGGTCGGTCTTGTCGTAGAAGGTCGGGGCGAGTTCGGTCTCCTTGGGGTTGACGTCGGCCGTGGCGCTGACGAACCGGATCTTCTCGCCCTTCGATTGCGGGTTGTCGAGAGGCCGCACGTTCACCTCGAATTCCGTCAGGGCGCTGGCGCCGAAGATGGATCGTCCCGGCCCGCCCTGGGGCAGATTGGGGTCGGGCAGCTGCTCCAGCCGCACCGCCCGGATTCCGGTCAGGGTTGTTTTAAACGCGAATTCGGTGACATGTTTTGTCGGAGCGTAGCCGGCGGCGAGGATCGAGCCATCCTCGAGGGGATAATGTTTCTGGCCGCCGGTGGAAAGTTCGCCCGGTTCGGGATGAAGCACGGTCCAGGCGGGCTGGGCCTGCATTTGCGTCTCCCACCTGGCCATGCGCTCGGGCCAGTCCGGGTTGGCGTGCTGGAGCCCGGACTCGATCTCGCGGATGCGGCGGAATATCTCCGCGCGTTTCTGTTCCTGTTCCGGCGTATAGGCCGAAATGGATCCTTCGTACGAGTTGTTGAGGAAGGCGAAGGTCCGGTAGTAGTCTTCCTGGGTCAGGGCGTCGTACTTATGGTTGTGGCACTGGGCGCACTGGATCGTGAGGCCGAGGATGGACTTGCCGATGGCGTCCATGCGGTCAAACATCGCTTCCATGCGGAACTGCTCGGGGTCGACGCCGCCTTCTTCGTTGATCATCGAGTTGCGGAGAAATCCGGTGGCGACGCGTTCCTCCTGGCCGGCGCCGGGCAGCAGGTCGCCGGCGATCTGCTGGATGATAAACCGGTCGTAGGGCAGGTCGCGGTTGAAGGCGTTGACCACCCAGTCGCGATAGAACCAGACCCAGCGCTGTTTATCCTTCTCAAAGCCGTCGGAATCGGCGTAGCGGGCCGCGTCGAGCCACAGACGGGCCCACCGCTCTCCGTAGTGAGGCGACCGCAGCAGGCGCTCCACCTGCCGGGAGTAGGCATCGGGGCTGTTGTCGGCCAGGAAGGCGTCGACTTCGGCGGCGGTGGGAGGCAGGCCGATGAGGTCGAGGGAGAGGCGGCGCAGGAGAGTCACGCGGTCGGCCTCGGGGGATGGCTGGAGCCCTTCCCGATCGAGGCGCGCGAGAATGAACCGGTCGACGGGGTTGCGGATCCACTTTTCGTTGGAGACTCGAGGGAGGGCGGGACGGACCGGCGGGACGTAAGCCCAGTGCTGCGGACCGGCCGGGGCCGCCGGAGACGAAGCGGAGTCCGGCCAGTGCGCGCCATCCTCGATCCACTTGCGGATCGCCGCGATTTCGGCCGCCGGGAGCGGGCTCTGTCCCATAGGCATGCGCGCCAGGCCGCCGAGTCCGGCGATCCGGGTGTAGAGCGAACTGGCCGCGCTGTCGCCGGGCTGAAAGGTCCTCCGGGCGGACTCCCGCGAGTCGAGGCGGAGGTTCGCCATTTGCAGCTTCGGCCCATGGCAGGAATAGCAGGAGCGCTCGAGAACCGGCTTGACGTCTCTCTCGAAGCCGGACGGCGGCTGGGCGGGAAGCAGCGCCGCGCACACGACGGCGGCGATCCATGTATTTCGCATCTGTTTACCCTCAGAATACTTCAAACCGCGCCCGGGACAGGCGCCATCCGGCGGCGGCTGTCTGGGCCCTGGCACGGGGGCTCGGGCCTGTGATAGGTTCGACAATCTCGGACCATGACGCGACGAACACTGATCCTCTCCGGGGCGGCGGCGGCCGGCGCGCAGAGCCGCGAGGCCCTCTACCTTAGCAACCTGGACCGCTGCCAGCCCGCATCCGCCCTGTCGCGCAAGCCGCGCCGCGGGCACTGGCGGATGCTCGACTATGAAGCCGAGGGCATCAAGGGCGTGATGCTGGTGGCCGGTCAGAACACCGGCGCGCCCGAGATCCGCTATGCGCCGGCCGTGACGGGGCGGCACGAGATCTGGTTCGGCCTGCGCTCCTACAGCGGCGTGGACCAGTCGCAACTGGATGTGCGCCTCAGCGGGGACAAGGCCTTCACGCGAGTCATCCACCGGGGCGAGGATCGCGGGCGGCTGGACGAGTATTACTGGAAGACGGCGGACCTGGCGGGCCAGGAGATCGTTTTCCGGCAGCGGCGCCGGCAGCTCGTCCCCGGCGACCCGGAGTCGGTCGCGAACCCGTGCGCGGGCGCCTGGCTGGCTTACATCAAACTGGTTCCCGCAGGCGGGACGGCGGAGCGGCACGAAAAGCGGCTCTACGCGCACCACGACGCCTGGAGCTACACGTATGAGTTTCGGCCGACGACGGTCGAGGAGATCCGGAGCGAGCTCGAGCCGTTCCGGGACACGGACTTCTCGCGCATCTACTGGGAGGGCGGCATGGGGGACCGGATGTATCTGCCCACGCGGACGGGCGTGCCCGCTACGGACCACTGGATCGAAGACCCCTACCGCGTGGGGGACCGCCTGGCGGCGGAGACGTGGCAGGCGTGGAAACGCGCCGGAATCGACCCGTTCCGCACGGCGCTCGAACACGCGCGGTCGATGGGCCTCGAGTTTCACGCCACCTACCGGCCGGCTGGCTTTCACTTCCCGGTTCCGGAGGATGAGTGGAACACGGGCGGACTCTACGACCGGCATCCGGAATGGCGCGGGCGCGACAAACAGGGACGCGTGACGCCGCGGCTCTCGTACGCCTATCCGGAAGTGCGCAAGGCCGCGCTGGGCTTCATCGGGGAAATGCTGGCTTATCCGGTGGACGGCGTCTGCATCGCCTACAACCGGCGGCCGCCGCTGGTCGAGTACGAGCCGCCGGTAGTCGAGGCGTTCCGGAAAAAAACGGGACTGGACGCCACGAAGCTGGACGACCGTGATCCGCGCTGGCTCCGCTCGCGGGCGGAGGTGTTGACGGCGTTCATGCGCGAGCTGCGGGCAGTGGCGGGGGCCAAACCCGTGACGGCGATCGTCATGCGCAACGAGGCGGAGAACCTCTATTTCGGGATGGACCTCGAGGCGTGGATCCGGGAGGGTCTGGTCGACACGATCGTGCCGTACACGTCGGCGGAGCGGTTGTTGAGCACGGCGGATTCCTGGGAGAATCCGGCGGACCTGGATTTCTTCGTGCGGATCACACGGGGGACGAAGTGCGAACTGGCGCCGAACATGATGCCGCGCGTGATGCCGCCGGAGACCTACCTGCGGCGCGCCAACGGGATCTACCGTCTGGGCGTGGACCGGCTGTTCTTCTGGGACACGAACGCGCGATATGACTTCAGCCCGTCCTGGTCCATTCTGCGGCGGCTGGGTCACAAGGAGGAGGTGAGGGCATGGGCGCGGTCCGGGTCGCGGGCGGTGGCGCGTCCGGGGAGGAAGCTGCTCAAACTCGGCGATTGGGATCTGACATACGCGACCCCGGGCTGACCGGCGTGGCCGCGGGGCGGAGCGGGCGCCGGTTGCATAGAATAGAGACGTGTTCGCCGTACTGCTGGCTTTCCTCGCGTCACCGGGCGATTACGCCGCCGTGAAAGCGATCCTGACGCGAAACTGCGTGGGCTGCCATGGCGCGAAGCTGGCCTCGAACGGACTGCGCCTCGACGGCGGCCAGGAGGCGCTCCGTGGAAGCTACGCCGGCGCGGTGATCGTGCCGGGCGACGCGGCGGCGAGCAAGCTGATCGCGATGGTGGAGGGCGGCAAGATGCCGCCGGCGGGGCGGAAGCTGACGCGCGCAGAAACGTCGGCGCTGCGCGCGTGGATCGACGCGGGAGCGCGGTTTCCGGAAGAACAAGGCGCGGCCGCGGCGCGGCCTTCCACCGGCCACTGGTCGTTCCGGCCGCTCAGGAAGCCGGCCGTTCCGGCGGTCGCGGCCGCCGACCGGGACTGGGTCCGGACGCCCGTCGACGCATTCATCCTGGCGCGGCTGCGGCGGGAGAAGATCGAACCGTCGCCGGAGGCGCCGCGGTCTACGCTGCTGCGAAGGGTGACGCTCGACCTCACCGGATTGCCTCCGACGCCGGAGGAGATCGACGCGTTTCTGGCCGACACGGGCGCCGGCGCTTACGAGAGAGTCGTGGAGCGGCTTCTGCGATCACCGCACTACGGCGAGAAGTGGGCGCGCCACTGGCTGGACCTGGCGCGGTACGCCGACTCGGACGGCTACGAGACCGACCGCGGGCGCCCCTACGCGTGGCGCTACCGCCAGTATGTGATCGACGCCTTCAACCGCGACCTGCCGTTCGACCGGTTCACGATCGAGCAACTGGCGGGGGACCTGCTGCCGAATCCCACCGCCGACCAGCGGGCCGCGGCGGGCTTCTACCGGAATTCGCTGACCAACCGCGAAGGCGGCGTGGATACGGAAGAGTTCCGGATCGCGCAGGTGATGGACCGCACGGCGACGGTCGGCACGGTGTGGCTGGGGCTGACCGTCGGCTGCGCCCAGTGCCACGACCACAAGTACGATCCGATTTCGCAGCGCGACTACTACTCGCTGTTCGCCTTCTTCAACCAGCTGATGGATCACGACGTTGAATCGCCCCTGCCGGGCGAGACGGGTCCATGGCTGGCGCGGCGCCCGGCGCATGAGATCAGCCGCCGGGAGATGTTCGCCAGCTACGGGGGACCGGCGCTGATGAAGGAGTGGCGCGAGATCATGCTCAAGGCCGCGGCCGAGCCGGGTCACAACGAAAAATTCCAGTTCGCGTGGAAGTTTCTCGGCAACCTGGGCAACGGTCTCCAGCCTGTGCTGATGGTGGAGGAGCACGAGCGGCCCCGCGAGCAGCAGGAGCAGCTCATCGATTACTTCGTGGAGCGCGCGGGCGACGTTTTCGACAAGGAACGGCTCGAGCTCCTCAACTGGGATTCGCTGCGCAAGGAGTGGTCACGGCTCAACGCGGACGGACCCAAGGTGTCCATGGCGCAGTCGGTGCGGCAGGCCTTCCGGCCCCGCCGGACGCACGTTCTGCTTCGCGGCGATTTCCGGACGCCGGGCGTGGAGGTGACGCCGGCGACGCCCGCGGCGCTGCACCCGTTCCGCGGCGAGCCCACGCGGCTGAACCTGGCGCGCTGGCTTGTTTCGCCCGAGAATCCGCTGACGGCGCGCGTGATCGTGAACCGGGTCTGGCAGGAGTACTTCGGCCGGGGCATCGTTTTCACGTCGGAGGATTTCGGCGCGCGGGGCGAGAAGCCGTCGCATCCGGAACTGCTCGACTGGCTCGCGGTGGAGTTCATGGACAAAGGCTGGAGTTTCCGGAATCTGCACCGCACCATCGTGCTGTCTTCGGCCTACCGGCAGTCGTCGAAGGCGCGGCACGATCTGAAGGATCGCGACCCGGACAACACACTGCTGGCGCGGCAGACGCGGCTGCGGCTCCCGGCGGAGCTGATCCGCGATTCGGCGCTCGCGGCTTCCGGGCTGCTGGCCCCGAAGATCGGGGGCCCGAGCGTGCGGCCGCCGCAGCCGGCCGGGCTGACCGATCTGAGCTACGCGAGCAACGTGAAGTGGGTGGAGTCACAGGGTCCGGACCGCTACCGGCGGGGGCTGTACGTGTTTTTCCAGCGGACCGTGCCCTATCCTCAGTTGATGAACTTCGACGCGCCGGACGGCGTGCAGGCCTGTTCGCGGCGGCAGCGTTCGTCGACGCCGTTGCAGGCGCTGAACCTGCTGAACGACCCGGTGTTCTTCGAGGCGGCGCAGGCGCTCGGCGCGCGGCTGCTGGCGGAGGCTCCGCCGCAGGATGGCGCGCGGCTGCGCCTGGCCTGGAGGCTCTGCCTGGGCCGGGATCCGGATGACAGGGAGAGCGAGAGCATGGGGAGGCACCTGGCGCGCCTGAAGGCGGAGCTGGCGTCGCGGCCGGGCGAAGCCGGGTTCCTGGATCCGCAATCCGGCATGGCCGGCGGCGCGGCGGAGGGCGCGGTGTGGACCGTCGCCAGCCGCGTCCTGCTCAACCTGGACGAATTCCTGCATCGGGAGTGACACGAGACATGGATCCGGCAATTTCACGCCGCAAGTTTTTCGAAAAGGTGGCCGGCGGGTTGTGGGGCGGGGCGCTGGCCGGCCTGCTGCAAGCCGACGGCACGATGCCGCGCGCGCCGCACTTCGAGGGCAAGGCCAAAAGCGTCATCTTCTTCTTCATGGAAGGCGGGCCGAGCCAGCTCGACCTGTTCGATCCCAAGCCGGGCTTGAACCGGTGGGCGGGACAGCCGCTGCCGCCGGAGCTTTCCAAGTTCTACGGGTCGAAGCTGGCGTTCGCGCAGCCGAACGCGGCCGTGCTGCCGTCGCCCCGGGTGTTCAGGAAGTGGGGGCAGAGTGGAACGGAAATCTCCGACTGGATGCCGCACACGGCGGCGATGGCCGACGACATCTGCCTGGTCCGGTCGATGCACACGGATGCGTTCAACCACCACCCGGGCCAGCTGTTGTTGTTCAGCGGCACGATGCAGTTCGGGCGCCCGTCGATGGGCGCGTGGGTGACCTACGGTCTGGGGAGCGAGTCGCGAAACTTGCCGGGGTTCGTGGTGCTGGCCTCGGGGCGGGGAACTTCGGGCGGCGTAACCAACTGGACCAACGGGTTCCTGCCTTCTCTCTACCAGGGCGTGGTCTTCCGCAATTCCGGCGATCCGATTCTGTACCTGTCGAACCCGGGCCGGTTGTCGCGGGAGACGCAGCGGGCGACGCTCGACGCGCTGCGCGAGCTGAACGAACGGCACATGGAGTCGACGGGGGAACTCGACATCGCGTCGCGAATCGAATCCTACGAGCTGGCGTTCCGGATGCAGATGGCGGCGCCGGACCTGCTCGATTTCGGGCAGGAATCGCCGGCGACCCGGGCGGCCTACGGAGTCGACGAGGGGCCGACCAGGGCGTTCGGGACCAACTGCCTGCTGGCTCGGCGGATGGTCGAACGGGGCGTGCGCTATGTGATGCTCGCCCACGCCTCCTGGGACGATCACAGCGAACTCGACAAGAAACTGAAGACCAACTGCGAGATCACCGACAAACCCGTCGGGGCGCTGCTGCGGGACCTCAAGCAGCGCGGGCTGCTCGATTCAACGCTGGTGGTCTGGTGCGGGGAGTTCGGGCGGACGCCGATGGTCGAACACCGGCGGGGGCAGAAGCCCGAGATGGCCGGCCGCGACCATCATCCGTTCGCCTACTCCCTCTGGCTGGCCGGCGGCGGGATCAAGGGCGGGCAGGTGATCGGCAGGACGGACGAGTTCTGCATGCGGATCGAAGAGGACCCGGTGCACGTGCACGACCTCCAGGCCACGATTTTGCACTGCCTCGGCTTCGACCATACGCGGCTGACCTACCGCCACCTCGGCCGGGATTTCCGGCTCACGGACATTCACGGCAACGTCGTGAAGAAGATGCTGGCGTAGGCTCACGCTTTCGCGAGCCGCGCGACATGGATTCCGATGGCGCCGTTCAGCCGGGAGGCGCGAAACTCGACGGTGAAGCCCGCCGCGGCCAGTTCCTGTTCGAACTCGGGGATGGTCAGGTAGCGCCGGATCGAGGGCGCGATATATCCGTAGGTGATGGGTTCGCGGTGCCAGAGCCAGCCGGCGATGCGGCCGAAGTTCCATATGTACCAGAGGAACAGCTCCCGCCAGACGGGGTTGACGGGGCGGTTGAAGTCCAGGTTCAGCAGCACTCCGCCCGGTTTGAGGACGCGGGCCACTTCGCGCAGCGCGGCGCGGACGTCCGGCGTGTTCCGGAGGCCGTAGCCGATGCTGACCATGTCGGCGGAATCGCCGGGCAGGCAAAGCTGCAACATGTCGCAGGCGGCCAGGTGGATGTTCTTCCGGCCGTTCAACCGCGTTTTCGCCTCGGCCAGCATCACTTTGCTCAGGTCGAGCCCGATGGTCCGGGGCGAACTGGTCAGCCGGGCGAGTTCGGAGCCGAGGTCGCCGGTGCCGCAGGCCAGATCGACGAGAACGGGATCCTTCGGCGCCCGGCGGACGCCTTCGGCCACCAGCAGGGCTTTCCACCGCGAGTCCATTCCGAACGAGAAGACCTTTGTGAAGGCGTCATAGCCGGGCGCGAGAATGTCGAACATGGTCTGGACGTACTTGACCTTGCGCTTGCGGTCGCTGAGGTGCTCATCGAGGTCCATCGCTCCCAGCTCATGCGGGTTTCGTCCATGGGGCGCTCTGAGTCGAACCAATGTTTCTTTTCCTTTCCACGGGTGCGCCGCCGGGCGGCCGGAAGCTCAGAATTCCCGGATCGGCGGCACCAGGGAATTCTACCAGGGAGGCGGGCGGCCGCCGGGGCGACGGCGGGACCTGGGGCATTTTCCGCGCTCCGCGGGGACCGGCGGCCATCGGACGAGCGGGTATGATAAGGGTTGCACAGCGGCGCAGAGGGCATCGAATGAACGGGAAGCGGACAATCCTGAGGGCGGTGGCCGCGGTCTGCGTGCCGCTGGCGATCGCGCTGGCCGGCGCGGCGGGCCCGACCGGGAAAGCCGAGGGTCCTTTCAGCCATAAGAAACACGCCGCGCTCAAGCTGCGCTGCGCGTTCTGTCATGTCACGGTGGACAGGGAGGAACAGGCGGGCTTTCCGGAGGTGGCCCGCTGCAAGAGCTGTCACACGGAGATCGAGGCGCGGGAGATTCCTTCGGCGCGCGTCTACAAGCTGGCCGATTTCGTTTTCTTCAGCCACGCGCGCCACGGGGAAGCGAAGGTGGAGTGCGCCGGCTGTCACGGCGAGGTGAACGAATCAGACGCAATCAAACCGGTCCGCTCCACGAAGATGATCGATTGCGTAAACTGCCATAAGGAGCGCAAGGCGACGATCGCCTGCAACTCCTGCCACGAACTCGGACAGTAGACTCGGGAGTTGAAATGACCGACAGGAGAGCCTTCCTTGGGGCCGTCGCGGGAACGGTCTTCGCGGCGGGGGAACGGCGAGTGATCCCCGATTATGAGCAGCCGATGTTCGATCTGCACAAGGTCTCCGGCGCGCCGGTGAAGATCCGGTCGATCGAGCTGCTGCGGGTGGGTTCGAACTATTTCGTGCGGGTCGAGTCGGCCGACGGCGCCGCGGGAATCTGCCGGACCAAGCAGGTGGAGGACTACGTGGCGATCCTGCTGCGCCGCGTGGCGCCGGTCTTTCTCGGCAAGGACGCCCGGGATCTGGAAACCCTGGTGGACGATGTCTACATCGCCAACTACAAGATGGCGGGGCAGGCGTTCTGGGCGCCGGTGGCCTACGTGGAGCAGGCGATTTTCGACCTGCTGGGGAAGGTCGCCCGGAAGCCCGTCGGCGCGCTGATCGGCGGCGTGATCCGCAAGGAGATTCCGGTATATCTTTCTGGCTCCATCCGCGAGACCACCGCGGAGCAGGAGGTGGAGGTCTACACGGACGGCGTCGCCCGGACCGGGGCGAGGGCGGTGAAATTCAAAATCGGCGGGCGCATGAGCCGCAACCTCGATGTCTATCCGGGCCGGACGGAGACGATGATGCGGCTGGCGCGGAAGAGGCTCGGCGACGGCGTCGTCATCAACGCCGACGCCAACGGCTCCTATAACGCAGAGAAGGCGATCGAAGTGGGCCGGATGCTCGAATCGCTCAACTGCAACTTCTTCGAGGAGCCGTGCCCGTGGGAAGAACTGGGGGAAACCAAGAAGGCCGCTGACGCGCTTCGGATCCCGGTGGCGGGAGGCGAGCAGGACGCCTCGCTGTGGCGGTTCAAATGGATGATGGACACGCGCGTCGTCGACATCGTGCAGCCGGATCTCAACTACAACGGCGGATTCATTCGCGCCTGCCGTGTGGCGAAGATGGCGCGCGCCCACGGCATGGAGATTATTCCCCACAACACGCAGACGGGAGCGTCGGGGGTCAACATCCTCCAGTTCGCCTCCGCCACGCCGAATATCGGCGGCTTCATGGAGTATCCGTTCCGCGGCGCGGAGAAGAGGGAGTCGTGGTACAGTCCCCATCCCGAGATCCGGGAGGGAAAAATCAGGGTTCCCGAGGGGCCCGGCCTGGGAATCGAGTTCGACCCGGCGTATCTCAAGAAGGCCGTCCGGGTGACGGCCTGAACGCGCGAAACGCGATGAACACGGAGCAGCCCCGAAGCGCAGCCGAGGCGATCGAGCAGTTGAGGCAGATCGAGGCCGAGGTGCTCCGTGCGACCGATCTCGAGCACCTTCGTCCGCTGTTTTACCGTCAGGACGCGGTCGCGCGCCTGTTCGCGCAGGACAGCGCCGTGCAGTTTCTGGCGTCCGAAGTCCGGCAACAGATCAGCGCGCGGGGCAGTCAACTCATGCAATCGCTGGCGCGGCCGACGCCCCCTCCTCCGCCCGCTGCCCCGGTTCCGGCGCGCCCTCCGTCGGTGTTCTCTCCACCGGCGCCCATCCCGGCCACGGAGGCGACCGTGCGGCTGCCGCGGGCGCCGATGCCGGATGCCGCGCCGGTCTTCAACGAAGCAGAGCCGCCGGCGGCCGCGCCGCCCGACCGGATGGCGCCGGCGTCGCCCCCGTCGGTTCGGCCCACGGGGCCGCCCGCGCCCGCCCCCCCGCGGCCCGGCCTCGCGAAGATAAGCGCTGCCGCGGCGACGACGGTCCTGACCGCGGCGGCCGTGCTGGCGGTGGTTCAATTGTGGCCCCGGCAGAAACCGGCGCCGCCGGCGCTCATCGAAATGGAGATCGCGACCAGTCCTCCGGGCGCGCGGATCCGGATCGATGAAGAACAGCGTGGCGCGTCGGACCTGCGCCTGCCGCTGGCGCCAGGTCCCCACCGGCTCGAAGCGACGCTGCCGGGATACGAGCCGGGACTGATGGAGTTCGCGGTCGGCGATGACAAACCGAGGCGAATTTCGATCCTCCTTCAGCCCCTCTCGCAGTCGGTCCGGCTGCTCACCGACATGACGGCGGGAACGGTCAGCATCAACGGGGGCCCGCCGCAGCCGTTGCAGCAGGGCCAACTGGACCTGAACGATCTTCCGGAGGGCGAACACACCATCGCCGCGACCGAGGGACGGCGCCGGGCCGCGTTCAAGGTCCGTATCGCGCCCGGCCGGCAGCCCGCGCCCGCCGGACCGGTGGAGGCGGACCATCTGCTCGCGGTCCTCATTTCGACCGGGCCCGCTGAGACGAGCGTGACCGCCAGCGCGCCGATGCCTCTGGCCATCGATGGCAACACGATGGGCAACATCAGCGCCGAACCGCTCGTGCTCAAGGACGTGGCGGCCGGCGACCACGAGTTCCGCTTCGGGACGGGAGCGGATGCGGTCAAGCGGCAGGTCTCCCTGGGGGGGCCGCCTGCGCTTCTGGCATTTCTGATCTTCGAATCGCGCGGAGGAAGCCTGCTGGTGGTCACCGGCGTCGATGGCGTGCGGGTCTCGCTGAACGGCCGGCCGCAAACGCGGCTGACGGCGCGAGGGCAGGTCCGGTTTCCGCAACTCGAACCCGGCGACTACGAGGTGGCGGTCTCGAAAGACGGATTCGAACCGGCTCCGGCGCAGAAGGTCACGATTCGCAAAGGCGAAGAGACAAGAGTTCCATTTGCGATGAAGGAGATTCCGCGCCTGGCCGGACTCGCCGTCGTCGGGGCGCTGCCCGGCACCGCGGTGCTGATCGATCAGCAGCCGGCCGGCGAGACAGGCCCTGACGGCGCGCTGACGGTCAACGGCATCGCGCCCGGCCCGCACCAGGTCGAATTCCGGAAGGACCGTCACGAAAAGAAGTCGGTGCTCAGGACGTTCGCGCCGGGCGAGACGGTTGAGATCCGGGGCGGGGAAGCGGCGCTTCTCAGGCTGCCCGCCGTCGTCAGGCTCCAGGTTGAGCCGGCGGCGGCCGTGGTCACCGTGAAGGAGGAGAAGGACGCGGCGGCCCGTCCCGTGCAGGGCCCGCGCATCACGCTTCCGGAGGGCTCCTACGTTTTCTCGGCGTCCGCCGCGGGCTACCAGCCGTCAGCGGTGACAGTCCGCTTGGGCGCCGGCGACACGGCGGACGTGCAGCTTACGCTGCGCCGCGTGGAGGTGAAAAAGGAGCCTCCGCCTGCTCCCGCCGCGCGGGTGGCGGGGATGGAGGCGTTCGAAAACCCGGGCGCGTGGTCGCAGGAAAACGGCTGGTACGTGCGCACGGGGGGCGGGCTGGCGGCGTTGCGGCAGTCCCCCGTGAAAGGCACCATTACGTTCACGATCGACGTGGTGAAGGGCAAGCGCGCGCAATGGGCCGTTGGTTACGCCGATCCCCGGAACTATGTGCTGTTCCAGCTCGACAAGACAAACCTGGTCCGCCGCCAGGTGATCAACGGGAAGAACCGCGAACTGCTCAAGACCCGGCACGGCGTGCGCGGACAGGACGCCGTCACCGTGGCGATCGAAATCGACACCCACCGCCTGGTTCACCGCGTGCTTTCAGGAGGAGTGTGGAGAACGGTCGAGACATGGGAGAATCCAGGTATCGACTTCACGGCCGGCCGCTTCGGCTTCCTCATCCCGGACAACGACCGCTGGATGCTGTCCGCCTTCAGTTTCAGGCCGTGATGCGACGAAAGGAACCCGTCTCATGCGCTACCTCATGAAGGAACGCTTCTTCGCCATCGGAGAGGACTACGATATTCAGGACGAGCACGGCAACGTGGTCTACCACGTCGACGGCAAGGCGTTCACGATACGGGACCAGCTCTCGTTTCAGGACGCCGCCGGCAACGAGCTGGCCTACATCCGGCAGCGGCTGCTGGCCATCGGGCGGACCTACGAGATCACGCGCGGGGGCGAGCTGGCCGCGGTCGTAAAGAAGGACCTGTTCTCGCTGTTCCGCTGCTCGTTCACGGTCGACGTGCCGGGTCCGGACGATCTTACTGCGGAAGGGAGCCTTCTCGATCACGAGTACACGTTCCGGCGGGGGGACCGCGTGGTCGCGACGGTGTCGAAGCGCTGGTTTACCCTTCGCGACACCTACGGCGTGGAGATCGCCGAGGGCGAGGACGCGGTGCTGATCCTGGCGAGCGCGGTCGTGATTGAAATGGCGTGCCACAACGAGAAGTAGAATCTGACCATGAGCCTTTCACTCAGCCGCCGGCAGTTTCTCCCCGCACTGGGCGTCGCGGCGTTGCAAGCGCAGCCCGCCACCCGGTTCCAGGTCTGCTGCATGACGTTGGCTTGGTCCGCCTACCCGTTCGAACGGGGACTGCGCGGAGTGGCCGCGGCCGGCTACCGCTACGTGGCGTGGGGGCCGCGTCACCAGAACACCAACACTGTTCCGTTTGACGCGCCTCCTTCACAGGCCGCCGAACTGGCTGCCCGGACGCGCGATCACGGCCTGGAGCCGCTGCTCCAGTTCGCGGTTCACTATCCCGAGAAGTCGGACGCGGTGGACGTCTACCGCAAGAGGATCGCCCAGACCGCGGCGGCGAGGATCCCCTATCTGCTTGCCTTCGGATCGCCGAAGAACGGACCGGAGGCATGGCCTGTCTGGATTCGTACTTTCAAGCAACTAGGGCCCATCGCGCGGGACGCCGGCGTCACGGTGGTCGTCAAGCAGCACGGCGGAACCACCGGCACGGGCGCGGATTGCGCGCGCGTGGTGCGCGAGGTGGACGACGAGGGGATCCAGATGTTCTACGACGCCGGCAACACCCGCTGGTACGTGGACGCCGATCCGGTGGCGGACATCCAAAGCTGCGCGCAACTGGTGCGGGGCTTCGCCATCAAGGACTGCCGCCTGTGGCCGAAGAAAGCGACCTGCGCGCCGGGGTTGGGCGAGATCGACCACTTCAAGCTGCTCGGCGCGGTGGCGAAGACCGGCCGGCGGATTCCCCTGGCCGTGGAAACGCTGTTTGAGCCGTACGCCGCCCGGCCGTCGGAGCCGGAGGGGATCGACGTCCTGGCCCGCCGGTCGCGCGAGTTCCTCGAGACGGTGGTGCGCGGACTGGCCGCGGCCGGATAGCCGGGCCCGCCGCGGCGGGTCAGAAACGGAGCCGCACCAGCGCCTGCATCGACCGCGCGCCGCCCGATTGCAACAGCGGGGCCAGGCCGCTGGCGGGCGTGCCTGAACCCAACATCACGTTGAGCATCGAAGCCGGTTCCCCGAACAGCGGACTGGACAGGAAGCGCACGGGATCGGCGAGATTGGCCCGGTTCAGCAGGTTGAAAACCTCCATTCTCACGTCGAGCCGCAGCCGGTCTCCGAGACGGAACTGACGGCGAAGCGAGGCGTCTAATTGCGACGAGCCGAATCCGGCCAGCGCATTGCGTCCCAGACCGCCCTGTTCGAGCGTCCGGGCGAAAAACGCGGCGCGGTTCAGCCGCCGCCCGTTCGGAGCGTTGCGGTCCGCAATCCAGACCTGCGCTCCGGGGAAGACATCCGGGCGGAAGACGTTGGCAAAGGCGACGCCCATGGCCCGCTCCGAGGCCAGAATGTCAAGCGGAAATCCGCTCCGGGCGCGGAAGATGCCGTCAACCGCCCAGCCCTTCCATTCGTAGCTGGCCGCAGTGGACAGAGCGTGGCGAACGTCGAAATCGGCGGAAGCCCGGTCGGCCCGGGCCGGAACCTCGGGGGCGCCCACCCAGAACAACGCCGCGTCCGTCGAGCCTGTATCGAGGGCGTGGGACCAGGAATACGCGGCGGCCGCCTGCCAGCTTCGCGACATGCGCTTGCGGAATTGCACCTGCAAACCGTGGTAATCGGAGGACCCGTTATTGGTCGCCACCACGGTTCGCACGAGGTTCGCTGACGGTTGGCCGCCGACCTCCCGGCGCAGCAGGCTTCGTCCGCGGGAGCCGACGTAGGCCACTGACAACAGACTCGTATTGTGGATGGCCCGTTCGACCGACACATTCCATTGCCAGATCAGCGGGAGGCGCAAATCGGGCCGGAACCCGAAATCGAGCAGGACGCGGCCGGACCCGGACACGTCGGGAGAAGGATTGCCGAACTGCCACAGGGTCGACCGGCCGCCGTTCACAAGGTCCGCCGCCACGCCAAGGCTCGAATCGTAGAACAGGCCGAAGCCTCCGCGAAGCACGGACTGGCCGTCCCTGGACAAGCGCAACGCCGCGCCGGCCCGGGGCGCGACATTTTTCAGGCTGAGCGACCAGATCGGCAGCGCCCCCGGCTTCAGAAACGGGCTGCCCGAGTTGTTGAGGCCGGAGACGAGGCGCTCGGAGACTGGCGCGGGCGTCAATTCCCAGCGCAACCCGTAGGTGAGAGTCAGGCGGTCGGCGGCGCGCCATTGATCCTGGGCGAAAGCCGAGATCTCCCGCAGGATGCTGGAGGTCGCCGGGAGCGTCGTCGAGGAGACCCAGATGTCGCGGCGCGCCAGGAAGTCGGCCAGAGAGTCGGCCATGACGCTGAAAACGAGCGTATCCTCGGCCCGGTCCGGGCCGATCCGCCGGAAGTCCGCGCCGAGCCGCACCTGGTGGGACGAACGCGCGATCGTCAGGGAGGCGACGGTGTTCCACTGCGACTGATGGATGGGGCTTTCGCGGCCGGAGACGATCTGTCCCAGGCCGCCGATGGAGTAGCGGTAAAGGGCTGAGCAGGGAACCCCCTGTTGGAACAGCGCCGAGGCCTCGGCGAGAGGGCAGGGGTTCGCCGGGCCGGCAAGCGCCTGGCGCCAGGCGGAGCGCAGTGTCGAGAACGAGTAACCGGCGCGGAACTCCCACATGACAGTGGGTGTCACGACTCCGGTCAGCCCGCCGGCGGCCATGCGCGACCGCAGGGACAGCCGGTTGATCTGCGCGTCGCCGAATTCGTTCCAAGAGGGGGACTGGTTGTAGCGGCCGAACACGCTGACGCGCGGCGAGAGGGCATGATCGAGGCGAAGGCTCGCGACGTCGGCGCGGGAGGGCCGGTCGCTCCGCCCGATCCATTCGGCGATGTCAGGCCCCAGCGCAGGTCCGTTGGGGGCGGGGAACAGGGCGATCACGGGGACGGCAAACCCGGGCACGGAGGCGCGAACCGGGGCCGACGGGACGGGAGACCGCCACACGAGCGGCTGACGCAGCCGCAACTGCTCCCAGGCTCCGAAAAAGAACGTCCGGTTCCGGCGCAGGGGCCCGCCGAGGGTCGCGCCGAAGTCGTTCATCCGCTGGGGAGCGCGCGGCAAGCCGTAGCGGTTGGCGAACCAGTCGTTGGCGTCGAGCTTTTCATTGCGCAGGTAGTGGAACAACGAGCCGTGGAATTCGTTGGACCCGGACCTGCTCGAAAGCGCCACCTGCGCGCCCGGCTGGCGGCCGTATTCGGCCACCAGCGTCGAAGTCTGCACGCGGAACTCCGAAAGCGCTTCCATCGGCAGCAGGGAGTGGTAGCTGCCGAAGGCGGTCATGCCGGGGAGGGTGCCGCCGGTGCTTTGCGTGGGTTGTCCTCCTCCCATCACGCCGGAGTTGACGGAGAGCCCGTCGACGGTGAAGTAGTGGGAGTTCGGGCGCTGCCCGTTGGCGGTGAACTGTCCCGCTTCGCCGCGCGTGGCCGGCGTCGCGACAGTGGCGGGGGCGAGTTCGAGCAGCGTCAGCAAGCCGCGGCCGTTGAGGGGGAGCTTCTCGATCCATTCCCGGCCGACATGGGTTCCAACCGATCCGTCCAGCGTGCGGACGACGGTCGGGTTTCCCTCCACAGTGACGGAATCCGTCACGCTCCCCACGTCCAAGGCGAAATCAATTCGCGTCGCCTGTCCGACGTCGAGTTTCACCCCGAACCGGACGACCGTCCGAAAACCGTCTTTCCGCGCGGTCAGCCGGTAGACCCCGGGCTCAAGCGAACCGATGACATATCCGCCATTATCCTGCGAAACGGTCTGGCGGCGGAACCCCGTTTCCTCCTGGACGGCAAGCACGATGGCGCCCGGAACGACTGCGTCGGAGGTGTCGCGGACAATTCCGGAAAGGGAAGAGTACTGCTGCGCAAGGGCCTTCCCCGCCAGCCAGCCAGCCAGCAACAGCATGCCGCGCCGCAAAGATCCAAAACCCTCCCACGAGCGTTCCCACGCTCAAGTATGAGAGCCGGCTGGAGCGGGCAGCGGCGGCCCTACTACCTTTCTACCGCGTTTGCGAGTCCGGCGTAGGCGTCGGCCTGTAGTTTTAACAATGTCACGCTTTCGGCCAGCCGGGCGGCCGCGTCTGGCGCGTCGGAAGCGCCATGGAGAAGCGCACCGAGATGGCGTTCGACCTGACGCGCCGTCTGGAGCAACTCACCGCAAGCCGATTGCCAGTCTGCGGCGAGATGGCCTTCCACCCGCGGCGCCGGATAGCCGACGGACTCGAGCGCGGGCAACATCACCTGCGCCAATTGCCCGGCGCTGTGCTGGAGGACCCGGGCGTGATCGGCGCGGAGGGCCGCCAGAGAGCGGCGGTCTTCGCCACTGAGACCAGCTTCCCGTGCCGCCGGGAAAGCCGCCGCCAGCCGGCGCAGCGCATGAATCCGCGCCAGCACGGCATCCGACGCTTCCAAAGTCCGGTCGGCGAAGCGGTCGAGGGCGGGCTTGCCGCCCAGGCGTTGTTCGAGGAGCTTTTGCAGGGGGTCCAGCGTCCCGCTCCGGGCTTCGGAGGCGGCCGGCGTTCCGCCGCCTGCCGGCGGGACATCGTCGGTGAAGCGGATCTCCACGCGGGAAAACGGCGCCAGGGCGCTCCGGACCAGCTGTTGCCGGCCGGGGTCGACGCCGGCGCCGGAGACCAGAATCTTCTCGCCCGCGGGCGAAACGTGGATGGGATCGCCGAGGTCGGCCTGGATCCGGTGGAGGGCCTCCAGAACGCGAAGTTCCTCGGCGGCCGTCACCGGAGCAGGCGCCGCGGCGGGTCCGAGGGGTTCGGCGGGCAGTGGCTGCGGCAAGGCCGGAGCGGCGGGCGGCCCCACGGCCGGTTCGGCGCGCGAAACAACCGGGGGAATCTCCGGAAGCGCGGACAGTTCCACGCGGCCGAAGGCCCGAAAATCGAACGCGGCTTCGAGCGCCTGAAGGTCGGCGGCGCGCAGCCAAAGAGTGGCGGCGGCCAATTCGCCCGAAGCGGTGGATGTAGTGATTTGGTAGCAGTTCTCACCCGACACGCCGCAAGCCCGGCTGGTGACCGCGTCGATCGGGTCCGACAGGCTGTCGCGCCAGGCGGCAAAGGAGCGCGCGCTGAGCGGATCATTCCAGTCATAGCGGGCGGCGGTGAACGCCGCGGCGACCGGCGCCAGCTCGGCGGGGGAGTGGGCCGCCGTCCGGATCCATTTCGAGCCGCGGACCTGCACTTGGACCGGGCGGTTTCCCTCTTTGCGCAGTTCGGCCGCGTTCACCGCCTGGCGCAGGATCTGGGCGGCCTTCACGGATGGCGTCTCGCGCAGACGGTAGACAAGGACCGCCACCAGCAACAGCGCGAGCGCCCCGGGCGCCCACCGCACCAGCGGCGCGGGCCGGAACAGGGCCGCCATCCGCGCGGCTGCTTTCCGCCACGCCGGAACCGGCTCCTGGCGTCCGGCGCGGGCCAGCAGCGGCAGGATGTCGGGCCACGGCTCCGGCGGCGTCACTTCCCTCCGCAACGCGTCGCGATAGCGGATACAATCGGCGATGGTCGTCTCGATCCCGGTCAACTCGGCGCGACACTGCCAGCACGCCTCGAGGTGCGCCTGTACGGCGCGGCTTTCGCCGGCGTTCAGCTCGCCGTCGGCATAGCGCAGGATCTGCTCGCCCGTTACGTGTCCTTGGACGCGGCTCATAACGTTCCTTTTCTCAACTTCGTCATCGCGCGGCGCAAAAATTCGCCAACCGACGACGCACTGATACCCAATACATCGGCGATCTCCGGATACCGGAGGCCCTCCATGCGGAGAAAAAGACATCGCCTCTGTTGTTCGCTCAGACCCTGGATCGCCTGATGCAGCCGGACGTTCCGCTCCCGTTCGAGGAGGCTTTGCTCCGCGCTGGCGCCCGGGTCCGGCAGCCGCGCCTCCCAGGCGGGGTCGAACGGTTGACCCGCCTCCCGGGCCCTGATCTTGAGCCCGTGGTTGTGCGCGACGCGGAAGACCCAACCGCGCCAGTTGAGAATCTCCTCACCTTTTTGGAGCGTGACGTACAGGCGGAGGAACACGTCCTGCGTGGCCTCCTGGGCCTGCGCGGGCGGCAATCCCAGCGTCAACAGGTACCGGTAAACATCGTCGCGCGACTCTTCAAACCACTGAGCCACTTGAAGTTGGAGCTTCGAAGAGGCCTCCCTGGCCGAGCCCGACGCGGCGAGACTGATGGAAACCGATGCGAAAAGCATGCGCTTGGGATGCGGATTCCCCTGCTTCGATCCTAAGACCTGCGCTGGGCCGGATCAACGACAGGGGCCGTGAAGAAATTTTATTGGAGGAAATTTTGGGGCGCCTGTCATTGATGACCGGGGCGTCCGGGTCTTTGGGAGTGAATGCGACGCGCCAGCCCGCCGGCCACGCCGACCGTTTCGGTGACGATCGTCACCTGGAACAGCGGGCGGCACATCGGACGCTGCCTGGAAGCGGTCCTCGCGCAGACGGTGCGGCCGACAGAAGTCGTCGTCGTCGACAACGCGTCCACGGACGGGACGCTCGAAGCGGTGGAGGCGTTTGGGAACCGGGTGCGGCTGATCCGCAATCGCGTGAACGCCGGGTTCGCGGCGGCGCAGAACCAGGCGATCGTGTCGACCCGTTCCGACTGGGTCTTGACGCTGAATCCCGACACGCTGCTCAAGCCTGGTTTCGTTCAGGCGCTGCTCGAGGCGGCGGGCGCCGATTCTTGCATCGGCACGGTCTGCGGCAAACTCCTCTCCATTCGTCCGGATTTCTCCTTGTTCGAAGAACCTCGGCTCGACTCGACGGGCATCTACTTCACTCCCGCTCTTCGACACCTTGACCGCGGCTGGCGTGAGCCTGACAACGACAACCGGTATGTGCAGCCGGAGTTCGTGTTCGGAGCTTGCGCCGCCGCGGCTCTTTTTCGCCGTGAGCTGATTGAAGACATCTCGCTTGAGGACGGATTCTTCGACCCCGATTTTTTCGCTTACCGCGAAGACGCGGACGTGGCCTGGCGGGCGCAGCTGGCCGGTTGGCGCTGCCTGTACACGCCCGCGGCGGAAGCCTACCATGTCCGCCGCGTGACGCCCGACAACCGCCGGTCGGTTCCGGCCTTCATCAACATGCATTCGGTGAAGAACCGGTTTCTGATGCGGGTCAAGAACATCACCGCGCCGCTGTACTGGCGCAACTTCGGCGCCATTCTGGCGCGGGACCTGCTCGTCATCGGCGGCTGCCTGCTCCGCGAGCCCTCGTCGCTTCCGGCCTTTTGGCATTTCCTGCGGGCTCTTCCCCGGGCGCTCGACAAGCGGCGCCAGGTGATGGCGCGGCGGCGCGTTTCGGACGACTACATTGCGTCGTGGTTCTCCGGCCAGCCCGCCGCGCAGAGAGCGCCCGAGGTGGCTTCGGCCGTCTCGACGGCCGCCTAAGGCCCGCGCCGCGAGTTCCTCACCGCCGGGCCGGTCTCTGTTGCGCCTGACCCCCATTACACGCGCCGCGCGGCTTGAGATCATGGGTGCATGACACCCGCCGATTTCAGGCGTCACGCGCTCAGCCTCGAAGGGGCCGAGGAGGGCTCCCACATGGGCGCCGCCGATTTCCGGGTCGGAGGGCGGATCTTCGCCACGCTGGCGTCCGAGAAACTCGGCTATGGAAACCTGATGCTCACTCCCGAAGTCCAGGCCGAGTTCCTCGCCGAACGGCCCGACCTTTTCCTTCCTGTGGCGGGCGGCTGGGGACGCATGGGATATACGCACATCCGGCTCGCCGCCGCCAGCGAAGACGTTCTCGCCGGCGCGCTGCGGACGGCGTGGAAGCTGCGCCTTGAAAAGAACAGAATGGCGGGGCGAAACAAGGCCCCCCGGAGCAGCCGGCGGCCGCGCCCGTCATAAAGTCCCGCGCGGACCGGCTGGAAGTCTCAGGGCGTAAGCGACGATCGTCGGCCCGGGGAATCCCGCTTCACCAAGGGAAGTGACCAGCCGGGCCTCGAGACCCTCGCTGTCGAACTCGACGGCGCAGGCGGCGATGGCGTCGTCGGTCGCGCCGGCGTAACACAACTCACACGCGCCGAACGCCTGATCGGCGATGACGGCCGCCGGGCCGAACGTGCGGCAGGTCACCGGCCTCCACTCGTACAGGTCGCAGCACCCGGTGGCGGGGTCCAGCGCCGGACAGGCGACGTCGTCGAGCGAATCCGGGAGGGCGTCCTCATCCCAGAGTTCACCCGTGTCGGCGTCGCCGGGATAGAGATTCGCCAGGGCGGCAAGGTAGGCCGCGGCGCGAGCGCGGACCTGGCCGGCGCGCCCGGGGTCGGCGGAGGCCAGCCATTCCATGCCCCGCCGGAGCCGCAGCGCGTCGAGCGCCGTGATGGCGAATGGTCCGAGGCAGCACGAAGAGCAGCCGGGCTTGCACACAAGCCATTCACCACTCCGCCGGGCGGCCTCGGCGTTGTCCGCGGCGATGCCCGCCAGCAGCCGGCGGTCGGCGGATTCGATCTCGATGAGCCGGTCCATTCCGTCTGAGGATATCCTGTCCGAGCCTATCAGGGTCGGTGCCTCCGGCCGGTGGCCGGCTGTTGCGGTGGTCTGACCCCGTGTGGAAAATGGGAGGTTGAAGGGGGGCCGACAGTTTGCAGGAGTAGGTGATGCTGGTGGGACGATTCCTGTCTATTGCCGCCTTGGCTGGTTTTGGTGCGTTGTCCGGACAAACGACGGAGGAGTTGGAGGGCAGAGGTTTCGACTGGAAGCCGGCGCTCCGGCAATCGGCGATGTTCCTCGGGATTCAGCACGGGTTCCGCCTCTGGACGGAGCCCGGGACGCGGGAACACTTGCGGGGTCCTTTCGTCAAGGACTATTTTCATTCCGCCCGGGGAGTGCGCGGCTGGGGCGACGGCGACCCGCCCATCGTGAACTACGTCGGCCACCCGATGATGGGAGCCGTGGCGGGCAACATTCAGGTGCAGAACGATCCGAGGGGACGGACGAAAACGTTTTCGCTCAGCTCGGGGTACTGGAAGAGCCGGATGAAGGCGCTGGCCTGGAGTACGGCCTACAGTGTCCAGTTTGAACTGGGGCCGGCGAGCGAAGCGTCGATCGGCAACGTAGGATTCGACCGCCGGAGCGCCGGCGCGGTGGACCTTGTCGTCACGCCGGTCCTCGGTCTGGCCTGGCAGACGACGGAGGACGCCCTGGACCGGTATGTTGTGGCTCCGGTCGAGGGCGCGATCGAAAATCGCGCCGTGCGTCTGCTGGCAAGGTCGATGCTGAACCCAAGCCGCGCCTTCGCCAACCTTCTGCGCGGCAAGGTTCCCTGGTACCGCGACTATCGCGCCGGGCTGTTCCGCTGATTCCTTCCGCCGGAGGTGGCTTCGGACGCGGACGGCGCCTAAAACTGGTAGCGCAGCATCATCTGCATGCTGCGCGGAGCGTTGTTGAGTCCGGAGATCTGCCCCCAGTTGGGATTGATGCGCCAGCCGGCCACGCCGGTGTCGATCAGCGTGGTGTTTGGCAGCCCGAACTGGACGCGGTTGAAGAAGTTGAACATCTCGGCGCGAAACTGGAGTTCGTGGCCGCGGTCCCGGCCGAAAAGACGGGTGTTTTTCTGGAAGACGACGTCGAAGTTGTTCTGGCCATGGACCCGGATGATGTTGCGGCCGGCGCTGGCGACAAATCCGGTCCCCGGGAACCAGGGATAGCGGCGCGCGGCGGATTCAGCCGCGGTGGGGCCGAAGGCGGAGACGGGAATCTGCGCCATGGCGAACTGGCGGCCCGAGCCGGGATCGATGCGCGCGTTGTCGATGGAGCGGTGAAGCACCGACGGATCGAGCAGGAACGGGCGGTCCGCGCCGATGCCGTCGCCGTTGAGGTCGTAGCCGAGGATCGCGGTGACGGGATTCCCCGCGCCAAACGTCGTGATCCCGTTGATCCCCCAGCCTCCGAACATTCGGCCCCACACGCCCCGCTGTCCCTTGTGAAAGGGGAACTCGTAGGCGTAGCTGAGGACGAACCGCTGCGGCTGATCGAGCCGGGAGGGTCCGCGGTTTCCGCGCGCCCCCGCCGTCTCGCTGATCAGAAAGTTGGTGTCGCCCGTGCCCACGAAGGTGGCCTCCGAGCCCGTGTCGATGTTCTTCGACCACGTGTATCCCGCCTGGAACGACAGTCCGTTCGACAGACGTTTCTGAAAGACCGCCTGGAGCGCGTTGTAGTAGCTCCACGCTCCGTTGGTTGTGTAGAAAATGCTGCCGTAGCGGCCGTCGGGCCGGCGTTGATTGACGCGCGCCTGGCTGAGCGAGATGAACCCCGGGGCGGGGTTGGGGTTGAACAGGTCCGGATCGATGCGGTCAAATCGCACGCCGGGGAAGTTCTGGCCGGCGTAGCTGGCCGGAACCGTGGACGTGGCCGGAAACGCGGCCCGGTTCTGCGCGTTGTACTGAATGAACCCGATGCCGCGGTTGCCGATGTAGGACAGCGACAGGCCGGAGCTCCACGGCAGCGCGCGTTCGATGGTGAAGTTCCACTGGTGTGTGTAGGGCATCCGCAGCGACGGGTCCACGAACGCCAGAGCCACCTGCGTGGTGGGCGGTCCCGGCACGAACCGGAAGGTTCCGAGCGGGTTGGCGACGGACATGTCCGGATCCCGGAAGGTCAGCGTCGCACCCTGCGGCGGGTTGAACCGCACGGTCACGCCGCCCTGGGCGAAGATGGACTGGAAGACCCGGCCGTGATAGATTCCGTACCCGCCCCGGACAACAGTCCTGCCGGGGGCGCCCAGCCAGCCGAACTGAGGCGACCACGCGAAGCCGAATCGCGGTTCGGCGTAGGTTCTCGTACCGTAGCCAAGGTCGACAAGGTTGTTCACTTCTCCGGGCTTCCCCACCGATTCCAGACGCGCGCCGAGTTCCAGCGTCAGTGACGGCGTCAGGCGGAAGCTGTCCTGGGCGTAGAGGTTGATCTCCGTGGTCCGGTAGCCGTTGTAGGCTGGCCCGAAGCCCTGCTGATAGGTCTGGACCACGCCGCGGACGAAGTTCTCCAGCGCGCTGAAGCGGCCGTCGGAGGAGAAAGTCCAAAAGCCGCGGTGGAACTGTTGAATCTCCTCGTTCAACTGGTAGCGGCGGGTGTCGGTTCCGAACCGCAACGTGTGGCGCGCGCCGACTTGCGTCGAGACGTTGTAGACATATTGAAAATCGTTCTGGTAGCGGCGCAGGGGGTACTGTCCGGCATTGCCGATCTGGGAAGGCGGGTTGACGCCGGCGAAGGAAACGATGGGTACGTTGGGGCCGTCGATCGGCGTGACCAGCATGCGCCGGCGGCCGAATCCGGCGCGGAACTCGCCGGTCCACCGCGGGCTGAACACATGCGTCCAGGTGATGCCGGCGTTCTGGAAACGGTGGTCCTGTTTGACGTTGGTGCCGCGGACCAGTTCGTCGGTCTTGATGAGCGTGTCTCCAAACTGATAGCGGCCGTAGATGATGTCGCGCTCGGACACGTTGTAGTCGATGCGCGAGGTGATGTCCCGGTTGGTGTTGGTGCGGCCGACGAGAGCCGTGTAGCCGTTCGGGTTGGTCACCGTGTTGTTCGGTTCGACGTCAGGATAGCGGTCAATAATGGACTGGATCCACGACCGGCGGGCCGCCGCGTCGGGCAGCTGCGGGTCGACACGCGGCGTGCGGAACTCGCGCGGCAGCAGGCTGATGGTCGACGTCGTCGTCCCGGGCGCCCAGAAGTGTTCGTAGGAGCCGAAGAAGAAGAGTTTGTTGGGCCGGATGGGGCCGCCGAAGACGCCGCCCGGGCGGTGCGTTTTCGAACTCGGGACGCGGACGTTCGGAACCAGCTGGCCGCTGACGGGGTCGATGCGGGAGCCGGCGGCGTTCTGAAAGTAGCTTCGGGCGTCGAGCCAGGAGTTTGTGGCCAGCCAATAGCCCTCGCCGTGGAACGTATTTGTGCCCGATTTGGTCTGCACCAGGACCACGGCGCCGGCCCCGCGGCCGAACTCGGCCGAGAAGGCGTTGGTGAGCACCTGAAATTCCCGGATCGTCGAGATATTCACGCCCTGGCGGTTCTGGTTCTCGGAATTGTCGTCGTTGGCGATACCGTCGGTCTGAAACGTGGCGGCGCGGGTGCCCGTGCCGTTAAACGAAGCTGAGGATCCCGACGACAGTGTGAAGTTGTCCTGGCCAGACGTGGGATTGGTCTGAAATCCGGGCACGAGCCGGAACAGATTCCGAAAGTTGCGGCCGCCCAGCGGAATCGACGCGACCAGGCTTTCGTCCACGGACCGGCGGATTTGTCCGGACGTGGTGTCGACAACCGGAGCGATGTCGGAAATGGTGACCGCCTGCTGCGTGCCGGCGACGCTCAGGTCAAAGTCAAGCACGGTGGTCCGGTTCAGCTCCACTGCGGCGTTGGCGCCCTGGACCTGGAACCCGGCGGCTTCGGCCGAAACCTCGTAGGCGCCGGGGGGCAGGTAGGGGAGAGCGAAGAAGCCCTCCGCGTTGGAGACTGTGTTTCGTGTGACCCCGGTGCCGGTGGCGCGCGCTGTGATCTTCGCGTTGGGAACGGCGGCTCCCGATGGATCCGTGACGCGGCCTTCGATGTTGCCGGTGACGGTCTGCGCGAGCCCGGCGCAAGCGCCGAGAAGGAATAAGGGTGCGAGGCGCATGGGAACCTCCTGCGTCCTGGTTCGCTTTGATTGTAGCGCCTTGCGGCGGAGGACCTGCGCCGCGGGCCTGCTACCGGCTCCGGGCCAGCGTCCTCAGGCGGCGCCGCAGGGCGGCCAGGTGATCGGCCGCCGAGGGGTCCGCGATGCGGTTGCTCAGCTCGCGGGGGTCGGAGGCGAGATGGTAGAGCTCATCCATTCCGTTGAGGCCGGGATAGTGGATATACTTCCAGCTCGCCGTGCGGACAGCCTGCCAGTCCGGGGTCCGCAGCCCGGCTTTCTCGGCGAAATATTCCGCCAGGAAGTCCTCCCGCCACGGAGCCGACGTTCCCTCGAGGAGCGGGCGGAAGTCGCGGCCGTCGAACGGTTCGGGCCAGTCGACGCCGGCGAAGCCGAGCATCGCCGGGGCGACGTCGATGTTGAGCGTCATACCCGGAACGCGCGTTCCGGCTTTGACCAGGCGGGGATACCGGAGCAGAAAAGGAATGCGGATCGACTCTTCGTATGCCCATCGTTTCTGGTCGAACTGCCCGTGCTCGCCGAGGAGGTATCCGTTGTCCGATGTGAAGATGACAACCGTGTCGTCGAGAGCGCCCAGCCGCCGCAGGGCGTCGAGGATCATGCCGGCGCCTTCGTCGACCGAGGCGAGACAGCGCAGCTGGTCGAGCGCGACCGCGTCGCGTTCGCGACCGCGTCCTCGGCGGGGCTCGGCGGGCTCCGGAACCGCGCCCTCGAGTCGCAGGCGGTCGACTTCGGGAACCCGCCGCGTGAGCGCCGGTTTGCCCTCGAGGTCGCCAGGCGACTCGGACGGGTACACCGGCTTCCTACCGGCGTAGAGGTTCTCGTGGCGCCGCGCAGGCAGATAGGGGAAGTGGACGGCCTTGTGGGAGAGATACAGCACGAAGGGCCGGCTCCGCTTGCGGGTGAGGAACCGGACCGCTTCCTGGTTCAGGTAGTCCGTCATGTAGCCCGTGAGCTGGCGCGAAACGCCGTTCTCGTTCACCACGGGGTCGATGAACAGACCCTGGCCCCGGAAGCTGATCCAGTGGTCGAATCCGGGGCGGCGCGAGTCGTCGGGACCCATGTGCCATTTGCCGATGAACGCTGTTTCATAGCCGGCTTCGCGCAGCAGCCGGGGCCAGGTGACCAGGGTGTGCGAGACGAAGTCGTGTCCGATCTTGTCGTTGTTGATGATCCGGTGGTGGTGCGCGTAGCGGCCCGTGAGGAAGCTGGCGCGGCTCGGCGAGCACAAGGGCGTGGTGCAGAAGAAGTTTTCAAACAGCGCTCCTTCGCGCGCGATGCGGTCGATGTTCGGCGTCCGGGCGAAAGGATGACCCGTCGCCGACAGCGCGTCGTGGCGCAAGTCGTCGGCGATGATGAAGACGATGTTCGGACGGCGCGGGGCGGCCGCGGCCAGGGCGGGGGCGCCCAGAAATCCGCGGCGGGAGAGGCGCGATGTCATTCATCGTGGATTGTCGCATGGGACAATGCTCGGAATATGGATCTTCACGATTCCGGCGGCGCTCCCGCCGCTCCGGCCGCCGGGCCATGGCACCGCAGCCTCGACCGTTACCACTGGCTGGTGCTGATCGTGGCGTCGCTCGGTTGGCTTTTCGACACGATGGACCAGCAGCTGTTCAACCTCGCGCGGCGGCCCGCCATCACCGAGCTGCTCGGAGCCCGGCCGGGCGATCCGTCGATGGCGGGGCTGATC
>Ga0073934_10001724_pt1 | contig 50419 bp, 50 predicted proteins | sample LarsenN4metaG_FD_76834 | JGI IMG/M metagenome (GOLD analysis project Ga0073934, IMG submission 76834) | Hot spring sediment bacterial and archeal communities from British Columbia, Canada, to study Microbial Dark Matter (Phase II) - Larsen... ...
GTTAGCCTTCGTTCTAGGGTGAACATGGGGGTGTCTCCTTTCTGCCTCTAACTAGGCAGGCGTTTTCGGAGACACCCTCTCTCTTCTTCCCCCAACTTTCAACAGAAAATCTTACAGACAGCGTGTAAGCCACCCTCCGCCTCCGACGCGCCCCTATGTTAGTATCGTGACGGCCGGCAAGCGGGTTTTGCCCACTCGCCACCAGGGTCCCTCGCCGGGAGGCGAATGTGCTCAAAATCGGAATCGTGGGGCTGGCACAAGTCGGAAAGACCACGCTGTTTCGCACCTTGACGCACGCGCACGCCAGGGGACTGGGAACCGGCAGGCCCGAGGCGCACGTGGGGGTTGTGCACGTGCCTGATCCTCGCCTGGACCGGCTGGCGGAGATCTTCCATCCCCAGCGCAAGGTCTATGCCAGCGTGGAATACATCGACACGCCCGGCAATGTCATCGATCAGGTGCGCACGGGGGCGCAGGCGGCCACGTTGCGCGAAATGGATGCGCTCGCGCACGTGGTCCGCGTCTTTGAGGACGAAGCGGTTCCTCACCCGAGCGGAAGCATCGATCCCCGGCGCGATGTTGAGAATGTGGAACTGGAGCTAGTGATTTCCGACCTGGGGTCGGTCGAGAAACGCCTGGATCGCCTCGAGAAGGATTTGAGGAAGCAGAAGAATCCGGCGCTGGAGAAGGAATATCATGTGCTCCAGCTCGCGAAACAGGCGCTCGAGAAACAGACCCCGCTGCGCGAGCTTGCCTTGCCCCCGGAGGATGAGCGCCGGGTGCGTGGCTTCACATTTCTGAGTTCGAAGCCGATGCTCTACGTGCTGAACCTGGGTGAAAAGGATGCGGCGAAAACGGATGCGGCGGACCAGTTCGCCGCCGCAGCGGGCCTGAAGCAGCGCCCCAGGACCGCGGTCACGGCCATCTGCGGGAAAATCGAGGCGGAACTCGCGGAGCTCAGCGACGAGGAGGCGGCAGAGTTCCTGGCAAGTTATGGGTTGAAGGAATCCGCCCTCGCCCGCGTCGTACGCTCCAGTTATCATCTGCTCGGTATGATCTCTTTCTTCACCACGGATGGCGGCGAGTGCCGCGCCTGGACGATTCGCGCGGGGACCACGGCCGTCGAGGCGGCGGGCGCCGTCCACACGGACCTGCAAAAGGGATTCATCCGCGCCGAGGTCGTGAGGTTTGAGGACCTCTCGGCGGCAGGCAGCCTGGCGGAAGCGCGGCATCACGGCGCGGTCAAGCTCGAAGGCAAGGAATACGTCCTGCACGATGGCGAAGTGGTGCACTTTCGGCATTCGGGGTAAAGATAGTGACCAGTGACGAGTGACGAGTGACAAGCCGGAAGCCAGAAGCAAGAAGCAAGACCGGTCACCAGCGCAGCGTACGCTTCATTTTTCGGCCCAGGATCTGGCGGGGTTGTCACTCAAGCATCGGTGTTCTGGATTCTGAATTCTGACTCCCGACGCTTGGACTCTTGCTTGTCACTCGTCACTTGTCACTCGTCACTGTATGACCTATCTCTGGATCAGCCTCATTCTCGGCGTCGTGGCGGGGCTCGCCAACCTTTTTGGCGGGGCCATTGTCTCCGCACGTCCGTGGAGCCGAACCTTCCTCACCTACTTCATCGCGCTCGGTTCCGGGTTCATGCTGGCCACGGCCATCACGGAGATGCTGCCGGAGAGCCTGCGCCTGGCCTCGAACGCCGCGCCGCTCCTCATCCTCCTGGGCTACTTTGTCGTGCACATCTTCGAGCACTCCTGGCCGGCGCATTTCCATTTCGGCGAAGAAACCCACCACGATGAGTTCCTGAATCCTTCTGTCGCATATGCAGCCCTGGGGGGTCTTGCCATCCATACTTTTTTCGACGGCGTCGCGATTGCCTCTGGCTTCCTGATCTCCAACTGGCTTGGCACGGTCATCTTCGGGGCGGTGATTCTGCACAACATCCCGGAGGGATTCACGATTGCCTCCGTCATGGCCGCGGCGAAGAGGAGTCGCAACGCGGGCCTGGGGGCCGCTGCCATGCTGGGCCTCTCGCGAATCCTGGGGATTCTGGCCATGGCGCTCGCGCAGAAGTTCGTCAGCTACGGCCTGGCGCTTTCGGCAGGCGTAACAATTTATGTTGCGGCGTCGGATCTGATCCCTGAAGTCAACAAGAGACCCGGCCCCAAAATCGCGCTGACGGTCGCGGCGGGCGTGGCGATGGTGCTTTTGCTGCGTCTGCTCTTCTTTGGGCAAGTCGCGCCGTGACCGGCGTGCGAAACGGGAAATCCGAAAATCGAAGGGCGGAAGGCGAACAAACACATCTCGGCCTGCCCGACCTGAGACACGGATCACGGATAACTGCCAACAACCAACGACAAGCAGTGCCTGTCAACTGTAAACTTTGGACTATCTTCTGGCCTCTGCGTTTCTCATGTATTCAGACAGAGTTCTCGACCACTTTCACAATCCCCGTCACGTCGGCGAAATCGAGAATGCCACCGCCGTTGTTGAAGCGACCAACCCCGCGTGCGGCGACGTCATGAAGCTGTGGGTGCGCGTTCAGGATGGGAGAATCGCCGAGGCGAAATTCAAAGTCGCCGGCTGCGTGCCCGCCATTGCCTGCGGCTCCTGGCTGGCAGAGTGGGTTACTGGAAATCCGCTTGCGCACCTTCCCGCCCTTTCCCCCGACGATATCGAAGCCGCACTCGGCGGCCTGCCCCCGGAATCAAAACACGCCGCCGTACTGGCCGCCGACGTCTTGAAGAAGCTGGTCCAGACTGCCAGATAGGAGGAAGGGCAGCCCTTCCGATCTCCGCCTGCCCCGAGCGTCAGGCAGCTTCTGCGGCGCCTTGCTCCCGAGCGGGAAGCAGAGGCGGCCACGGCGGGGAGGCGCCGTTCTCAACCGCAACGAGGAAAACGGTAGCCGCGCTTGGAGAGAGTCTGAAGAACTTCGGGGCCTCAGGCGAATCGCCGAGCGCCTCACGAATCGCGATGTCGCGTGGGGGCACGCCATGGCGCGTACCCACACTACGTCCTGGTCCGGCGGTAGCTCTCCGGGTCGTCGACGTCGAGGAGGACGCCGGGGTCGTCTACCGCGGCGAAGTGTGTCGCGTCGCGATGCTTGCGGATGACGGTGTTGGCGCCTTCGCCGGTGTCGAGGGCGAGCAGTTCAGGAAACAAAGCAAACGAGATGAGCACGGGATGGCCGCGCTGGCCCTGGTGGGTGGGGATGACCACCGGGGCTTGGGATTGATGAAATGAGTCGATCACCTTTCGCACCGTGGCGGCAGAAACCGCCGGATGATCGACGAGGCATAGCACGACAGCTTCTAGGTCCGGCTGTTCGAGCGCTCGCAGCCCAGCTTGGAGCGACGAAGTCTGTCCGCGCTCATATTCGAAGTTGACAACGATCTCAATGCCTTCGAGTTTGACCGCCTGCTGGATTCCTTCCGCGTGATGGCCAAGAACCACAGCGATGCGCTCGATGCCTGCCTCACGGAGCGTGGTGATAATTGTTTCCAGGAAGGTCCGCCCGCGGTAGGTGAGCAGCGCCTTATCGCGCCCCATGCGGCTCGACGCCCCGGCGGCGAGGATCAGTCCGGCAATCATAAAAGCAGGGGACAGGGAACAGGGGACAGGGAACAGGGAAAAAACCTGGCGGATGGTTTCGCCGGCGTGCCCCCCGCGGCCGACTCCCAATTCCCAGCCCCGACTCCCTACTCCCGATTCCCCACTCCCGTTTTCCGCTGCAGCGACATGGAGGGAACTGAGGTCTTCGCGCCACGACGAACCGCAATCATCTCGGCGACGATCGCGACGGCGATTTCCTCCGGTGTTAGCGCGCCTATATCGAGCCCGACGGGTGAATGGACGCGTTCGAGCTTCTCCGCCGGAACGCCCTCGCCCTCCAGCACCTTGGCGATCTCAATAAACTTGCGCTTCGAGCCAATCATGCCGATGTAGCGCGCCGGAGTCGTGAGCGCCCAGCGCAGGCAAGTCAGGTCGCCCTTGTGGCCCCGCGTCACCAGAACGAGGTAGGAGAAATCGTTGATTTTGAGTTGGGGGAAGATTTCCTCCCAGGCCCCTGCATAAGTCGCAGTCGCTTCGGGAAATCTCTCTTTGTTCGCAAACGCGGGTCGATCGTCGATCACCACCGTGTCGAACCCCGCCACACTCGCGACCTTGGAAAGGTAGAGCGAAACGTGCCCGCCACCGAAGATGTAGGCGGTCGGGATGGCGAGAATTGGCTCGACGAAGATGTCAAGCGAGCCGCCGCAGATCAGGCCGTCGTCGTACTCTGGCTGGCGGTTGAGGTTGAAGTGCAGCCGGCGCGGCTTCTCCTCGCGCATCACATCCTGCGCGACGGACCAGACCTCCGCCTCGACGCAGCCGCCGCCCACGGTGCCGACGATCGAACCATCGTCACGAATCAGAATCTTCGAGCTTTCGTAGCTCGGGATCGATCCCTGCACCTGAACGATGGTGGCGAGCGCGGCCTTACGCCCTTCCTTCCGAAGCCTGGCGATCTCGGCAAAGATATCCATAAGGTTGTGCACTTAGATTAAGCGCCGCTTCCGGCAATGTCAACGAAGGGGGAGCAGGCTTGGGACGAGGCCCCAACTAGCTTACAATAGCGCCCAGCACGCGTTTGCCTGGGCAGTGCCGGGAGGTCTTCGATGAATGATGAAGAAATCCGTCCCAGTCGCTTGTATTACGGTCTGGCAGGAGTCGTGTTTGTCGGCGGGTTTGTGTTGTTTGGTGTCTTCCTGTGGCGGAATCTCCGCGGTCTGGAGGAGGGCCTCCAGCAAGTCGTCGCCCCCGGCAAGGCGGACTTGAACCTGGCGGCGCCCGGCACATACACCATTTTCCACGAACACGAGAGTGTGGTCGGCAATCGCGTTTACTCGACCAGGGAGAGCATCTCCGGCCTCGAATGTTCATTAGTGCGAAAGGACACGGGCGAGCTGGTCACGCTCTCCCGCTCGACAGTGCGCTCGAACTACTCGGTGGGCGGGCGGTCTGGGACGTCGTTCCTGGACTTCCGCATCGCTCAGCCAGGGATCTACGAACTCTCCGCGCATTATCCGGAAGGCAAGGAAGGCCCTGAGGTCGTCCTCGCCGTCGGTCGGGGCTTTTCCCTGAAAATCGTCACCACCGTCTTCGGGGGCCTGGGAATTGTCTTTGGTTCGATGGCCATTGCGGTTGCCATCGCCCTGATCACGCTGCTCCGACGCAGTAAGGCCAAGAAGGAGATCCAGATTCGCCACGGAGGTCACCCGCCCCCCTACCCGACCTAGACGAGTAGGCACTATCCACCTCACTCTCCAGGGAGTAGAATGCTTGCGCTCCGAATCCAGACCCGCGGAGGCGAAGTCTCATGAAGGCTGTGCGTTTTCATGAACATGGTGGGCCGGAGGTCCTGAAGTACGAGGACGCGCCGGACCCTACGATTCAGGCCAATGAAGTCTTGGTCAAGGTGAGGGCCTGTGCGCTCAACCATCTCGATATCTGGTTGCGCATGGGGGTGCGCCGCTGGGAGCTTCCCCTGCCGCGCATTGTGGGCAGCGATATCGCAGGCGAAGTGGCCGAGGTCGGCTCACTCATCACACGCGTCAAACCGGGCGACCGCGTGCTACTCTCACCGGGCATCAGTTGCGGCCAGTGCGAGGCGTGCTTCAAGGGACTGGACAGCGCCTGCCGCAGCTACACGCTCTACGGCATCCTACTGGACGGGGGCTACGCCGAATACGTCAAGGCGGCGGAGATGAATGTCATCCCGATTCCCGGCGACCTGAGCTTTGACGAGGCCGCTGCCGTGCCGCTGGTCTTCGTGACGGCGTGGCACATGCTATTCACGCGCGCGGGCCTCAAGCCCGGCGAAGACGTGCTGGTGATCGGTGCGGGCTCGGGCGTGGGCATGGCGGCGACACAAATCTGCAAGCTGGTGGGCGCGCGCGTCATCGCCACGGCGGGCGCGGATTGGAAACTGGAGAAAGCCCGCGAACTCGGCGCCGACGAGGTGATTAACCACAGCAAGCAATCGATCGCGGAAGAAGTGAAGCGCCTGACGGCGAAGCGCGGCGTGGACGTCGTCTTCGAGCACGTCGGCGCGGCGGTCTGGGAAGACTGCTTCGAATCGCTCGCGACTTACGGACGCCTGGTGACTTGTGGCACGACCTCCGGGCCGGAAGTCAAACTCAACATGCAGATCTTGTACGGTCGGCAGCGCACGATTCTCGGCTCGTTCATGGGCGGCAAAGCGGAGCTGCTCGATGCACTCAAATTCATTGGTCAGCGGCGGCTGAGAGCCGTGATCGATTCTGCTTTCCCCCTCGCCGAAGCCCGCGCCGCGCAAGAGAAGATGGAGAGCCGCAACTTCTTCGGAAAGATTCTCTTACGACCCTGAGGGGGTGGGAACAAGGCGCTGTCAAAGGCCTCGGGGGTGTCATCCTGAGCGCCGCTAAGGATCCATGCAGTTTCCTTTCAGTACGCTGCCGAGATGCCCCTCTAGCGCTCAGCATGACAGCGGCGCGTTGGTCTGCACCTTGTTCGATTGGGGGAAACCAGGTGGCTAATGACAAGGGAACACGAATAACTGCGCTGCTTGCGACTTTGTTCTTCCTGACGGTCACGGCCAGTCTCGCGGCCGACGGTTTCTTCCGCGTCGAGCAGCGCGAGGGTGTCTGGTGGGTGATCGACCCGGACGGCAAGCCGGAGCTCTCGATCGGCGTCAATCACGTCGCCTGGGAAGCGGACAAGATCAAGGGTACGGGTCCGGCGCCTTATCGCGAGGCGGTGGAAAAAATCTATCCCGACCGCAACGCCTGGGGATTGATGACGCTGGCGCGCATGAGACTCTGGGGCTTCAACACCATTGGCGCGTGGTCGGACGCTGATTTGTGGGAACACAGGGTGCCGTACACGATCATCCTCGACATTGCGGCCCAGTCCGGCGCCGACTGGCAGCAGGGCAAACCTGTTGACGTCTATGATCTGAAGTTCGAGAGCACGGCCCGGCAGATTGCGCAAAAGCTCTGCGCGCCGCGCGTGAACGACCGCTACCTGCTCGGCTACTTCACGGACAACGAATTGCGTTGGGGCCGCGACTGGCGCGGCAAGGAATCGATGCTGGAGATGTACCTGAAGCTGCCCGAGGGCGCCGGCGGCCGCGCCCAGGCCATCGAATTCCTGCGCGAGCGCTACAGCGGCGAAATCGCCAAACTCAATTCCGCGTGGCGAATCAAGGCGCGGGATTTCGCGAGCGTAGCCCCCCTCGTTGAGAACGAGGCTTTTCAATCCGACGCGAGCGCGTTTCTCGAACAAGTGGCGGCACGGTATTTTGAAATCTGCACGCAGGCCATACGCGGCGCCGATCCGAACCACATGATTCTTGGCGCGCGCTTTGCCGGGCGCGTGCCGGACGCGGTCGTGCGCGGCGCAAGAGTCTGTGACGTGGTCTCGTTGAATATCTACGAATTCGATCCGCGGCCCCTGGTGCGACGCGTGGCGGAACTGACGGGCCGGCCGGTGCTGATCGGCGAATTCGCCTTTCGCGCTCTGGATTCGGGTCTGCCCAACACGCGCGGCGCGGGGCCCAAGGTCCCCAATCAACTGGCCCGCGCCAAGGCCTATACCGACTATGTCAATTGGCTGATGAGCGTTCCGGAAGCGGTCGGCTATCACTGGTTCGAATGGGTCGATGAACCCAAGGAAGGTCGCTTTGATGGCGAGGACTCGAATTACGGCCTCGTGAACATCAACGACAAGCCCTACGAGGTTTTCGTCGCTGCCGTTACGGCGACCAACAAGGACGCGATCGAAGTCCACAAGCGCGCTACAAAATAGCCACCCGTTGAATGCGCCTGAGCAGCGTGCGATAATCCCAGGCGATGGGCAATCCGGAAATTCCGTCTGGCGAGTCGTCCGGCTTCGAGGGCCTGATCTTTACCAAGCTGGACCAGGCGGTGAACTGGGCGCGCAAGTCATCGCTCTGGCCGATGTCATTTGGCCTCGCCTGCTGTGCGATCGAGATGATGTCGACGAGCGCCTCGCGCTTCGACATCGCGCGCTTCGGCATGGAAGTTTTTCGCGGCTCGCCCCGCCAGGCCGATTTGATGATCGTGGCCGGGCGCGTCTCGCAGAAGATGGCGCCTGTTATCCGCCGCCTCTACGAGCAGATGCCCGAACCGAAGTGGGTCATCTCGATGGGCGCCTGCGCCACTTCCGGCGGCGTCTTCAACAATTACGCCATCGTGCAGGGCGTCAACCAGTACATCCCCGTCGATGTTTACGTGCCTGGCTGCCCCCCCCGCCCCGAGCAACTCCTGCACGCCATCCTTATGCTGCAGAAGAAAATCATGCAGGAACGCGGCACCTTCAAGGCCGCGGTTTTCGGCAGGAAGTAACCGCCGAATCGAAAACCGAAAAGCGGAAAACAAAAATCGTGAACAAAACCCGGCTCGGAGCGATCTTCTCGGGTGGATATCGCACTCTTGCTTCCACCGTGGAACACGCCTTCCCATGCCCGCTTTTCGGTTTCCCTCTTAGCTACGGCGGTAGAACGGGAGGGCTGTGACTTCTGCAGCCACGCCCGAGGCGAGGACGAGGTGGGTGCCCGGCTCGGCCACCTCGCGTCGAACGTAGGCGAGGGCAATGGTCTTGCCGAGAGTCGGCGAGACGCAGGCGCTGGTGATCTCGCCAATTTCCTTGCCGTTCGAGATCAGCTTGGTCTCCGGCGCGGGCGGCGACGGCGCGCTGACATGAATCCCCACGAGTTTCCAGTTGACATGGCCGCGGCTGCGGGCGCGCTCGACGATTTCCTGGCCGACGTAGCAGCCTTTGGTGAAGCTCACGGCGTTGAGCAGGTTCGCCTCAAGCAAGAGAGTATCTTCGCCAAGCTCGGCGCCGTAACGCGGAATGCCGGCTTCGATGCGCAGCGTTTCGAGCGCTTCGCTGCCGCAGGGCAGCATGTCGTAGGTGGGCGCTTGGCCGCACGCCGCGCCCCAGATGGGGTGCATGGCTTTTTCCGCCAGCCAGATTTCGTAGCCCTCCTCCCCGGTGCTCGAGGCGCGCACCACGCGGACCGGAAAGCCGCCGTAGTTCGTGGCGAAATGGTTCAATTCCTCCATTTCCGGCAACTCGATGTGCAGTGTCTTTTCGAGCAACGGGCGCGCGCGCGGGCCCTGGAAAGCGAGCGCGAAAAGAGAAAGCGGCTCGAGCTCGACCTTGTCCGCGATGATGTAACGACGCAGTGTTTGAATCGCCTTCTCGCGAAGGGAAACGTCCGTGTCGATGAGGAAGCGGTCTTCCGCGTCGTAGATGCGCAGGTCAGCGAGGATCTGACCCTGGGCATTGAGGATCGTCGCGTACGTCCCTGTGCCGGGCGTGAGCTTCTTCACGTCATTCGACACCATCCCCTGCAGGAAGCGCACGCGGTCCGCTCCGGTCACGGCGAATTTGGCGCGGAAGGAAAAGTCGAAGAGCCCGGCGGCCGTACGGACGGCCCGAGCTTCATCGCTGACGCGCGAGAATCGCTCGGGCACAACGCCCCCGCGATACTCGGCAAGCGTCGCCCCTTGGGAGACGTGATAGTCGGCGAGCGGGCTACGAACGGTCTCGGCCATCGTTCAGAATCCCCGCAGGCGGGCGGAAATCAGAATAACGACTAGCGCGATCCCCAGGGCAATGGCGAGCCACTTCTGGCGCCTCGCACGGAAAGACTCCAGGGCAGGAAGGGGCAATGTCAAAAGCAGCGAGATCGTGAACACACCCAAGGCCAGGACGATTTTCAGCGTGAGGAGTTTCCAGTACGCCCCCCAGGGCGCTTCCCATGCGCGCAGATGGATATTGTAGAGGCCGGAAGCGAGCAAGAGAAGAATCGCGCCCCAACTCGCCCAGCGAAAGCGGCTCATCACCGCCTTGACCAGGAGGGCGCGGGGCTCGTCGCCCAGCACCCGCAACGAGGGGAAAAGGACGAAAAGCACAAACGCCATGCCGCCCACTGCTACCACCGCGGCGACGAGATGAATCCCCTGGACCAAAGCCGGCATAGCGTGCCTGCGAAGGCGTGTGCATTCTAGCTACTTCCGCCCCCTTGCGACAACAGTAAAGCGACGTCCCGCTCCCATTTTTGTTGGACCGTGTCCCCCGGATGGAGAGCGTACCGGTTGCGAGAGGAGTAAGGCCGAAGCCGGGGACTGGTGGCGATCGCGGTCGCTGCCCGCGAGGGAGGCCGCGCTCAGCCCGCCGCTCCCGCGATCCCGTCAATCTGGCGGGCTAGATCGAAATCTCGTTCGGTCACGCCGCCCTCGCTGTGCGTGGAAAGCGAAATTGTCACGATGCTGTAATTGATCGTAATGTCGGGATGGTGTTGGGCTGCCTCCGCCGCCTCGGCAACCTGGTTGACGAAGCCCATGGCGGGCATGAAGGACTTGAACGTGAACTTCTTGTGGATGGCTTTCCCGGCCTGAGACCAACCTGGCATCTTCTTCAACCGCTCGTGAATCTCAGCTTTGCTGAGCGCCGACACGTCTGCTCCTTTCTGCGTTCGCGGCCCAAACCACGGGCCGCGATCCTGTGGAGTGCCGCAGTTTGCGCCGTACAAAACGGCAAAGCTCCGGATTGAAGTAGTCTTGGCGGGTAACGGGGAATACGGCAATGCCGGAAGGAATTGGTAGAGAGGGGCAGGAGGTGCCCCCACCCGTTTCGACTCGAACAATGGCGTCCGCCTGCGCCAGCGTGCGGCGCACGTTCGCCTTGAACTCGCGGCGCGCGCTGTCCAGGACCACCACGCCGACGGTGGGCTTCAAGAGCCCCAGCATGCTGCTGCTTTCGATGATCACGTTGCGTTCGCCTTGGAGCTTCTCGAGGAGCGTTCCCACGGCTTGGGCAAGACTGGCGGACCGTGCGCGGAGCCAGAGCGCTCGCTTGGCGCCCGCCAACAGGAATCGGCCAGTGTCCGTGGTTATTGAGGCCTTTCTTTCCTCCCTAAGAATGAAGCCCCGAGGGGGCGCCGCGCGGCGCGTTGACCGGTCGTCCCCGTGGGCAAGGCGAGTACGGTGCCGGCTGATTTTGACTGCGGTCCAGCCCCTCGAGCGGAGTCCTCGGATCAGTCCCGTCACCACCGACGTCTTGCCTACCTTGTGTGCCTGGCCGCCCACGACGACGATTTTCATCCCGCTCTCAAGGCCCTGCGATGCCACGAGTATAGAAACCGCACGAGAGCAAGTCAACGCGTTGTATGGCGGTCCAGAGGTTCGGTGCAGGATGGCGTTACGCGCTAGCGCCAGGTCGGCTAGAATGGCCGGGGAGGGAGAGGCACACTAAGCCGAAATGATTCACGAAATCTTGCCCGTCGGCATGTTGGCCTGCAATTGCTCGATTCTCGGCGATGAGCAAACTGGCGAAGCCGTGGTGATCGACCCGGGCGATGAAGTCGAGCGGGTGCAAGAAGTTCTTTCCCGCCACGATTTGAAGGTTCGCTACATCGTCGCCACGCACGCCCACATTGATCACGTGGGTGGGATCGAAAAGCTCAAGAAAGCCACTGGCGCTGCCGTCCTCCTCCATGCAGGCGACCTGCCGCTCTACCAGAATCTCGCCCTGCAGGCGGCCTGGTTGGGAGTTCTGCCGCCCGGCGCGGTCGATGTGGACCAGTTCTTGAAGGACGGGGACACGCTGAGATGGGGTTCGTGTCGGCTGCAAGTCTTGCACACGCCGGGACATTCACCGGGAAGCCTCTCGCTGCACTTGTCGGGCGACCAGGCGAGGATTTTCAGTGGCGATACCTTGTTTCAGGGCAGCATCGGGCGCACGGACCTCTGGGGCGGCTCTTTCGATCAGATCCTGGGTTCTATCCGTGGGACACTCCTGCGATTCCCCGACGACACACCCGTCTTCCCGGGCCACGGCCCTGCGACCACCATCGGCGACGAGCGCGAGACCAATCCCTTCTTGCAAGGGATATGAGCCCCTTGGGAAGAAGGGGCGGGGGGTGTTCTCCAATCGTGGCAAAGGACAAGGGATCTCACATTAGGATGGAGAAAGTAGCTTTGAATTCGTCAGTTCCGCCTCTTCCCAACATTTCGTAAACAATCATCTCCGTCGAGGTGAGGACGGCCCCGGCGCGTTCCATGCGGTTCAGGCCAACCTGCCAATTCTCGCGCGTGCGCGCGCCGACGGCGTCGGCGACAACGTGGACCAGGTAGCCCGCTTCGAGCGCCCCGAGCACGGTCTGCATTACGCAGGTGTGGCTCTCGACGCCGGCGACGGCCAGCATGCGGGGTTGCAGGGCGCGACGCTTGAGTCGATTGCAGCAGCGGCGATGCGTTTATGACAAGATCCCGCTGCCCCCCGGCCCGGGAGCGACAGGGACTTTGTCTTTCATTGCGAATTCCGCTATAAGTGGTGTCATCGTTTTACCCCCGGAGAGGGAAGGACTTCCCGAGGTGTGAACGGGATGGCGAGGAGCAGGGACGATGCCCGTCAGCGACGTCCGCAAGAAGTTTGTGGCAAGAAAGGTCTATCGCGGCTCCCAAGTGATCTTTGGCGAGCGACAGCATCTGCGCGAGGTGCTGCGCTCGGTGCAGGCCGCCAAGCTCCCACGCCCCCGTAAGGAAAAAGAATCTCGACAGCTCCAGGAGCTGATTCGGACCCGCACGGAAGAACTGAACCGGATCAATCCAGCCTGGGACCGAAAATACTGCCAGGCGCTTAACCCTCAGACCACGCCGCAGACCCTGCTGAAGCTGGCGGCCACTCTGCCCGCGAGCGACTTTCTTCTGGCCCGTGCCTTGTCCGAGCACCCTGGCGCGCCCGCTGAACTGCTGGCCAAGCTGGGTTCCCATCCCTACGCGGCCGTGCGTGAAAACGTGGCGCGCCATCCCAACACATCGGCGGAAACCCTGCGGCGCCTGGCGGAGGCCCCGGACGAGCCGCTCTGGTTCCTGGTCGCCTGCAACCCCTCCACGCCACCAGACCTGCGGGACCGCCTGCGGGCGAGGATGCACTCCGCGGCGGGAACTGCCTGATAGGTCGTTCCCTCCGCAGATAGACTGCGGACCGAGCCCCTTGGGTCAGGGGCCGGGAACGACAATTTGGCTCGCGACACAATTGGCCGGATTGGCTCTTTACTTTCGAAGCAGATTGGCCTAGAGTGGATGGGCGGACATCCGCCCGAGGTGAGCCGTGCTCATCGCCCTTGACACCCATCTGAACAAACCCCTCTACGTGCAGATTCGCGATCAGATTCGCGAACGGATACTTTCCGGCGCCCTGCCGGTTGGCGAGCGGCTGGAGCCCAGCCGCGAGCTCGCCAAGCAACTGGGCGTGCACCGCACAACGGTCAGCAACGCCTATGCCGACCTCGAGGCCGAGGGGCTGATCGAAGGCTCGGTGGGGCGAGGCACATTTGTCGCGCCCTATGCGGCCACGTTGCGCCAACCCGCGCCGGTGCGCCGCCGGCCGGCAAGCAAATTCCACTGGGACAGCCTTTTCGCTCCCGATCAGGAAGATGACTCCCTCGGCCGCCTGATGGCGAGCGCGCAAGAGCCGGGTGTGATCTCGCTCGCGGTCACCCACGCTTCCTCCGCGCTCATTCCGATGGACCTGGTGCGACGGGCCACGGAGGCCGTGCTGCGCCGCGAGGGCTCGAAGCTGCTCGAGTACGGCTCGACGGGCGGCTACCCGCCGCTCAAGCAGTATTTGCAGGCTCGTCTGCGCCGCGACGGCATCACGGTCGAGGCCGATGAGCTTCTGATCACCAATGGTTGCCAGCAATCGCTCGACCTGCTGCGGCGCGTTCTGGTGGGTCCCTACGACTCTGTGGCCTGCGAGAATCCCACCTACCCGGGCCTGTGGCAGGTCTTCGATGTGCCCGGGGTGCGGTTGATCGGCATTCCCGTGGGGCCGGAGGGGATGGATTTGGACTACCTGGAAGCGACTCTGGAGCAGAATAAGGTGAAGCTGATCTTGGTCAACCCGAATTTTCACAATCCCACGGGCCGCTCGATGCCGCTCGCGGCGCGCCAGCGCCTGCTGGCCTTGGCGGCGCGCTTCCAGGTGCCGGTCGCCGAGGACGACATCTACGGCGGCCTCCGCTACGCCGGCCAGGAATGCCCCCCGCTCAAGGCGCTGGACACCACTGGGCTAGCTATCTATATGAACAGTTTCTCCAAAATCGGCTTTCCGGGCTTCCGCGTGGGTTGGATGGCCGGTTCCCGGCGCGCCATCGAGCGCCTGCGGATAGCCAAGCAGCGTGCGGATCTCCATACCAACATTCTGGGCCAGGCGGTGCTCGAAGAATTCTGCCGGCGCGGCTGGCTGGAGAAGTTGATCCGCAAGACCCGCAAGGTTTATGCGCACAAACTCGCCGTGCTGCGGCACGCGGCGGAACAGACCTTTCCGCCGGAGGTCAGGGTGAATTATCCCGAGGGCGGCATGGCCGCCTGGGTCGAGCTGCCGGCGGACCTTGACGCCAGCGAACTGCTGGGGAAAGCGCGCGAGCGGCGCGTGGTCTTCGCCCCGGCTCGGTTTTTCTACTTCCAGAATCCCCAGCACAACGCTTTTCGGCTATGCTTTACGTCGGTCTCCGACGAACAGCTCGACAGGGCGGTTCGCATTCTGGGCGATTTACTGCGCACGGAAATCCGCCGGGGCCGAACGGCGCGCAAAGCCGTGTCCGTCAGCTCGGCCGTCGCGCTGGTGTAGAAATTGAAGATTGAAGATTGGAGAACGACGGTTGCTGGTTGTCAGTTGTTAGTGGTGAGTTGTCAGTCGTCCGACGCCGCCTTGAGATACGCACGGATTGCCCGGCGGACGTTGCGGAGAGCGGCTTCCACGCTCTTGCCTTGGGACATGCAGCCCGGTAACTGGGGCACGTCAGCAACGTAGCCGCTGTATTCGGGATCGAAGATCAAGTTGACGAGAAAGCGTTGTTTCTGGCGCATGGAAATATTGTACACAAACCCGGCAGCCGTCGCGCTCGCGTAAGGAATGAAGATTGAAAGGCGTGGGTTGTTGGGTGTAGCGGCGGACAGCGACCGGCGGTGCAGGCAGAAGGAGTCGTTGATGGAACAGCGAGTCATCAACCCCTGGAAGTGGCAGGACCAATTCGGATTTGCTCAGGCGACGGAGGTGAAGGACGCAACTCGCACGCTCTACGTTGCGGGGCAGGCCTCCATTGATGCGAACGGGAACGCGGCCCACGCCGGGGATATGGGCGCGCAGCTCAAGCTGGCGCTCGATAACCTGGAAACGGTGCTCAAGCAGTCGGGGTACAACTTTTCGCACGTCGTGCGGCTCAATGTTTACACGACCGACGTGGATGCCTTGTTTCCGCACTGGGGTCAGATCGTGGAGCGCGTTACAGGAGCCGGGGGCAACTTCGCGTGCTTCCTCGGCGGCGTGACCCGACTGGCGCTTCCGGACTTGATGGTGGAGATCGAAGCGACGGCGACGCAATAAATCCCGCCGCCCCGCGTGGCGCAGGCATCGTGCTGTCTGAAGCTGTGAAAGAATTAGTTGAAGGGCAAAAGCTTCCCACGCCAAGGCGCAAAGCCACGGTGGCCGCGAAGAACGCAAAGGACTTCCGTGGGGCAATCCTTTGCGCCTCCGCGTCTCTGCGGGAGGCTTGGCATTTCTTCACAGCTTCTCTGCGCAGTCTGCGGATCAACGAAGAAGCTGAAAGCTGATAGCTGTTTATTTAAGGAGAACGAACATGTGGCAATACGATGAACAGATGAAATTGAAAGTCGGCCTGGCGGAGATGCTGAAGGGCGGCGTGATCATGGACGTGACGAACGCCGAGCAGGCCAAGATCGCCGAGGACGCGGGCGCCTGCGCGGTGATGGCGCTCGAGCGCGTGCCGGCCGACATCCGCAAGGAAGGTGGCGTGGCGCGCATGGCGTCCATCAGGACCATCAAGCAGATCATGGACGCCGTGACGATCCCGGTGATGGCCAAGGCGCGCATCGGCCACTTCGCCGAGGCCCAGGTGCTCGAAGCGATCGGTGTCGATTACATCGATGAGAGCGAGGTGTTGACGCCCGCCGACGAGGAGCACCACATCAACAAGTGGCCGTTCAAGGTGCCGTTCGTCTGCGGCGCGCGCAATCTGGGCGAGGCGCTGCGACGCATCGGCGAGGGGGCGGCGATGATTCGCACCAAGGGCGAGGCGGGCTCGGGCAACATCGTGGAGGCGGTGCGCCACCTCCGCGCCATCGTCGGCGAGATGCGGCGGATCGCCACGCTGCGCGAAGACGAGCTGATGGCCAAGGCCAAGGAGCACGCCGCACCCTACGAACTGATCGAGTACGTCCATCAGCATGGCAAGCTGCCCGTGCCGAATTTTAGTGCCGGCGGAATCGCCACGCCCGCCGACGCGGCGCTGGTGATGCAACTGGGGGCTGAGGCGATCTTTGTCGGCTCCGGCATCTTCAAGTCGTCAGACCCGGAGAAGCGCGCCAAGGCCATCGTCCGCGCCACGACGCACTACAACGAACCCGCCGTCGTCGCCGAATGCTGCGAGGAACTGGGCGAAGCCATGCGCGGCCTCGACGTCGCCAAACTCGACCCGAAGGAGCTGCTGCAAACCCGCGGATGGTAGCGCCAACTTCCAGGCGGCCGGAACGCCTGCCACAAGATCCCGGCGCGAAGGGCAGGTATCGAACGCGAGGAGGAGCGTGTGAATCAGGACCGGAGATATCCAATCGGCAGGTTCGAGTGGGAAGACGGATTGAGCGAGGCGCGGCGGCGGGAGCTGATCGACCAGATTGCCGAGCTCCCGGGTCAGGTGCGCGCGGCGGTGGGCGGCTTCCGCGAGCAGCAATTTGACACGCCGTATCGTGACGGCGGCTGGACGGTGCGGCAGCTCGTGCATCACCTCGCCGACAGCCACATGAATGGCTACGCGCGCTTCAAGCTGGCGCTCACCGAAGATGAACCGACGATCAAGACCTACGCACAGGACCGCTGGGCCGAGATGATTGACTCGCGGACGGCGCCGGTGGAGGTTTCGCTTGCCCTGCTCGACGCGCTCCACTATCGCTGGGCGATGCTGCTGCGTTCGATGAGCGCGGCGGATTTCGCCCGCAAATTAGACCATCCCGAACATGGCAAGCTGTCGCTCGAGAGGCTGCTCGGACTTTACGCCTGGCACGGCCGCCATCACACCGCGCACATCGCCGGGCTGAGGGAACGGTCGGGCCGTTGAGCAAACAAGGATTGACGATTGAAGATTGAAAACCCCCGTAGCCCGTGACAAATGGGGAGTGAACGGGAGCTCCGACATGACAAGCGACCTCTAACAGCGAGCTACTGAAAATTGCCAACGAGCTCTTGCGATGAACGACCGAAACAAGAAGATCGGAATCTTAGCTGTGCAAGGCGATTTCGAGCGGCACGCAGAGATGCTCGAGCGCATTGGCGCCCCATGGACGCTCGTGAAGCACGCGTGCAACCTCCAGGGCCTCGGCGGCCTCATCCTGCCGGGCGGCGAAAGCACGACGATGCTCAAGTTTTTCGTGAATGAAGGGCTGGGACAGGCGGTGAGCGAGTTCGCCGCATCGGGCCGACCCATCTTCGGCACCTGCGCGGGGGCGATTCTGCTGGCCAAGGAAGTTTCCAATCCGCCCCAGGAGAGCCTGGGTCTGCTCGACATCGCCATCGAGCGCAACGCCTACGGCCGGCAGATTGACAGCCGCGTGCGCCGCGGCGATTGCCCGCAGCTCTCCCCTCAGCCTCTGGAGATGGTCTTCATCCGTGCGCCGATCATCCGGCGCGTGGGGAGTGGTGTGCGCGTGCTCGGCACCTGTGACGGCCTGCCCGTGCTGGTCGAGCAAGGCAACATCCTTGCGGCGACTTTCCATCCCGAACTCACCCAGGACGAATCAATCCACCGGCACTTCCTCAACAAAACGAGCCATTGAGGCGCCGGGGGGTATTCAATCCCGCACGCCCCAATGGCTCATGGACTTCTTCAGTCAATATTTCAGAACTGCTTTTCCGCTGTCATCAGCAGCACCTCGTTGATTCCGATCAGCACCGCGTTGGAGGGCGAGATAACGTAGATGTGGAATTGCGAGGGCTCGGCGCCGGTCACGGTGTAGTCTCCCCGGCCGTTGTTAGTGACGGAGTATGTGGCGTTGAACGCCTGATCGGGTGTCGGCTGAGCGGCCCCACCATTGACAATGACAGTGATATCAACGGTCCCGGCCACGGCGCCGGCGCCCGTGGCGTTGAATTGGCCAAGAAGGTAGCTGTCCGAGCCCTCGCCCGAAAAGCCGTAGCTTCCCTCGACGGAGGCCGTCGAAAAGGGTCCGCCTTGCTGGGCATCGACGTCGCCGGAGGTCACCGCGAAAGTGCCATGTTCGACGAAGAACGCCCGGGTCGGGGAGACCATATAGAAGCTGTATTCGGAAGTCCCAAGGGTAGAGGAAAGGACCGCCGTCCCTCGGCCGTTCGCGGCGATGGAGTAGGTCCCTGTGAAGGCAATGTTCTCTTCCGTCACCCCCTCGTTGTTCTCGTCCATAACGCCTGCGGCCGTCGTGCCTGAACCGTTGGCGGTGAACCGGCCGACATTGTAGTAGAAGCCCACGTTGGTGAATCCGGCGGCGGTGAAGACGTACTCCCCCGCGAGATGGGCGTCGGAGAACGAGGCGAGGGTTTGCTCTTCGGCCGTGCCTAGGAACGCGGGGACGAAGTCGAGGGAAACGAAATAGGCCTTGCTTGAGGAAATCATGTAAACCGCGAAGGTAAGGATCCCCATCGCCGTGCCGGTGTCCAGGCTGACAGTGCCCCGGCCATTGGCGGCGATAGCATAGGTTCCGGTGAACGGGGCCGACCTTGTGTCGGCAACGCCGAAATCGTTGATGTCCATGACTCCGGCAGTAAGGTTCCCCGCGCCGTCCGCCGTCATGCGGCCGGCAAACATGATGATGCCGGTCGCGCTGACACCCTCGAAGCGAAGCGCGTATCCTCCCGCGAACGCCGCATCATTGAACGCATCGGGGTCTTGTTTTTCGATGAAGCCTTGCCCCGCGGCGAAGGCATCGAATTCGATGACGTGCAGGCGGTTCGGCGAGATGAGCACGGCGCGAAGCGTGTAGGGGAAGTTGTCGGAGTCGACCAACAGGAATTCGACCCGCCCGTCCTCGCTGACCGTGTAGGTGCCGCTCAGGCCCAGGTTGGGGAAAACGCCACGAAAAGTGTTCAGGTCGAGAACGCCGTCGGTGATCATACCGTTCCCGTCGGCGACGATGCTGCCGGCGTTGTAGAAGAGGTCAGGATCGAACCCCCAAAAGGAGAAGGCGTACTGGCCGCTGAGCATCGCGAGTGAGTGGGTTATTGTGACGCTGGCGGAATCGGACCTCGACGTGTCCGCCTGGGCCACGGCCGTCACGGTTACGGTGCCTCCCAACGGAATCGCCAGTGGCGCGATGTACACGCCGTCCAGGGAGATGGTTCCCACCGCGGCATTCCCGCCCGCGATGCCGTTGACTTGCCAGGTGACGGCGGTGTTCGCGACGCCTTCGACAAGGGCGTTAAACTGCTGGGTGGCGGCTGCGGGCACGGTCGCCGTGGAGGGCATCACCGTAATGCGCAGCTTGATCGTGACCGTAGCGGAGGCGGTCTTGCTAGTGTCAGCCTGGGATACCGCCGTGACCGTGACCTCGGCGGGACTGGGAACGCTGGTCGGGGCCGTGTAAAGGCCCGACGTGTCGATGGTGCCGACGGTGGCATTCCCGCCCGTGATGCCGTTGACTTGCCAGGTGACGGCGGTGTTCGTGGTGTTGCGTACGGTGGCCGTAAACTGGGCCGTGCCGCCAATCTCCACCGTTGCCGAGGCGGGCGAGATGCTGATGGTAACGGCCGGAGGTGGAGAAGGAGCACCGCCTCCGCCGCCACACGACGCGCACCACACCATCGCCAATGAGAGTACGGATAGGGCTAGCTTCTTCATACGTTCCTCCATCCCGAACAGAATTTGCACACCTCAATCGCGAGGCGGGTGCCGGCTAGGGCGCCTGGCGCCGGCCGGAGATCGGAAACCCCTGCACGTTTCGGAATGTCAGGACTGTGCCGGCTTTGCGAACTTCGCGCGCCAGCAGAATCGGCGATTCCCCTGGCCTTACCAAGCAACCGACGACCTCCACGGGGTCACCCGCAGAAAGTGCGGACCGGCCCTTCGCGGCCCACCTCCGCGGGCCGAGATGAACGCTGAGGGTGTCCGTGGGGGTCTTCAGGATCAGATAGGTCCCGTGCGGCGTTCCGACACGCGTTATGTCGCGGACCTCCACGACCGTGCCTCGGACCGTCACTTCATTGGCCCGGTGGTATTGCAGCCGCGGGCGATTCAACTGCGCCAAGGCCGCCACCGACAGGCACACGAGGGCCGTGAGACTTAGCCATAGTGCCTTCATGATCTCGCCTCCTTCTTGGTCAACTTGGATGGTTGGCCGTTCTCGGTAGTTCTTTACGCTTGATGCAGGGGGATGTCAATCGTACATAAGACGGCATCGGACGTTTTGCTCTGACAGCATCAGTGGGATAATATCTTTGGAATGCCCTGGGAGCGAGCTCACGGTCAGGCCATGCTCGGTCGCGTCATAGAGTCCGGCCGACATGTCGATTTTCGACAGACCGGTGACGTCATGCGGTTTCTGTGGTATCAAAGGTGGTATGTCGGACGCTTCTGAAAATCGACTGCTAAACGTGCTCTTCGTATGCGTGGGCAATTCCTGCCGCAGCCAGATGGCGGAGGCGATGGCGAACCGCTACGGCAAGGGTCGGGTGAAGGCCTGGAGTGCCGGATCGAGCCCCTTGGGCAGCATTACCCCGAAAACCTACGATGTGATGGAAGAAAAGGGGATTTCGCTCGAGGAGCACTGGTCGAAAAGCCTGGAAGATGTTCCGATGGATGAAATGGATGTGGTGGTGGGCATGGGCTGTGAGGTGATCTGTCCCGTGCCCGTGGGATTCAAGGGCCGCGTGATTGAATGGAATATCCCGGACCCCTTTGGCCACAACCTTGACTATTTCCGCAATGTGCGCGACCTGATTCAAAGGCAAGTGATGGCTTTGCTGAACGATTTGGATCGGTTGGGGCAGGAGCCGGAAGGCAGCAGTCCGGAGTCCGAAGTCCGAGGTCCGGAGTCAGAAGACTAAGAGGTGAAAGCCGAAGGCTGAAGGCTGAAGGCTGAAGGCTTCTCCCTTACCCCGTTCCCCATGAAGATTCCCAAGGCAGCGCGAGGCCGCCAAGTTAGCGTCTCGGAAGAGGACTACCTGAAGGCGATCTACGGGATGCGGTTGGAGCTGCAGGAGCCGATCAGCGCGCGGCTTTCGGAGGCACTCGGGGTGACACCCCCGGCCGTCACCACGGCGCTCAAGCGCATGCAGCGGCGCGGCCACGTGCGGCTGGAATCCGAAGGTGGGCAGATTCGCCTGACCGCGAAAGGGCGAGCGATTGCCCAAAGCCTGGTCTTGCGCCATCGTCTTGTCGAGCGGCTCTTGACCGACGTACTGGGCATGGACTGGAAGGTGGTCCACAACGAGGCCGAGAAGCTGGAACACGCCATTTCCAAGCAGGTCGAGCGCCGGTTGCTCGCGCGTTTTGGTCGTGACGCATCTTGCCCGCATGGCAATCCGTTCTTCGGGGGACTGGCCAAGCTTCGCCGCCGGGGCGTCAAGCCGCTCTCTCAGGTCGAGCCGGGCGAACGCGTGAAGGTGGTCCGCGTTTACGAACACGACGCCGAGTTCCTGGTTTTCCTGGAAGGGCTCAGCCTCCGTCCGGGCGCCCGGTTTCGCGTGCTCGGAAAGAGCTACGACGCGACGATGACGATCGCCGTGGGCCGCCGCCAGCACCACTTGGGCAGATCCTCCACCGACCGGATTTGGGTCCAGCCCGTCCCAATTTCCGGTTGACGATTCCGCTTTGATGAGACATAACATGCGTGTCCCGATGAGGCACAGGGCCTGGTGGTGTCAAGTGGTTAGGTACGCCCCACGGCAGGTTTGTGCCGCACTCCTGGAACAATATTTTTCGTTGCGCGCAAAGGTGAGGCGATATCCCCCTGGCCTCCCGTGCATTTCATGGTCAGCCCGACGTCGAGGGGTTGACTCGCCAGAGGGCGGTCGATGGCGGCCGGGATTTGTGTTATGATTCCTACCGTCATAGGGGAATTCTTCGCACTGGTGCATATCCAGGGGTAACATCCCCTGGGCTTCAAACCAACCGACTTACGTTTTGTGGTTCGTCAGATGAGGTGAGCAATCCTTGGCCGCTAGTCCCAGATCGGCGGTACCGACGTTTCTCCGTACCCTTCATACGTTGATCGGTTGGGGACTGCTTCTCGTGATTGGCGGTCTGCTGGTCCTCTTCGGCCTGCAGTTCGCCCACGCGCCCAAGCTGGATACCTGGGTGGGAGTGGTGGCGCTACACCGCTACGGTGACCCGCTCCTTACCGAAATCGGCTCCTGGCTGGGGATCATCTGGCCCGCTCCCCCGCTGGCCTGGAGTTTTCTCCCCCTGGTGATTGCTCTGGCCGTGTGGGGTCTGAAGGTGGGCGGGGATGCGGGCTTCAATTGGCTGCAGGGCGCGGTGGGGAAGGGTGTTGGGGCAAAGAAAGGCGAGGAGAAGGAAGATACCCTGGTCTCGCAGCTCACCGGGCGGCCGCTGGATTCCAAGCGCTCGCGCGAAGAACTCCTGAAGCGCTACCGTGAACTCGAATCGGCGCTCAAGTCCTCGAAGCGCAAACGCTGCGCCTTCCTCTCCATCGACGTGGTGGGTTCGACCAAGATGAAGCAGGGCGAGGATGAGACCGACATCGCTGCCACCTTCCAAGCCTACGAGGAGTTGCTCAAACGCATTTTCGAAGAGCACGGCGCCTGGAAAGTGGCCTGGACGCCGGACGGCGTCATGGTCTGCTTCCTGCAAATGGACCTGGCGGTGGCGGCGGGGCAGGCGGTGCTGAAGAGTCTCAAGGAATTCAACGCCACCGAAAACAAGCTGCGCACCTCCTTCCGCGTGCGCTGCGGCCTGAACGAAGGTGAAGTGGCCATCTACGAAGACAGCAAGCTGGAGAAAGTGGCCGACCATGTAATCGACGTGGCCGGCCACATGCAGAAGCACGCCGCGCCCGATACCCTTTGGGTGAGCAAAGAAGTTTACGATCTGCTGGGGGATCAGTCGGGCTTTTTCCCCACCAGTCAGGTTGTCGACGGCCTGAAGGTTTACGAGTGGAGCCTGGCAAAGGGCCGCCCCAAGGCGATGGCGGTGGAAGCGACGGCTGCGGCGGCCTTCGCCAAGACGCTGAGCGCGCCCGCACGCCCCGGCCCTTCGCCTCTTGCACCCGCCCCACCGCCCATCGAGAAGGAAACGCAGCGCATCGGTCGGTACGAGGTCTTGGGGGAACTGGGCCGCGGGGCCATGGGCGCCGTCTACAAGGCCCGCGATCCACAAATTGGCCGGACCGTCGCCATCAAGATGATCCTCATGGGCAATCAAGCGCAAGAGGAGATCGACCAGTTCAAGCAGCGGTTTCAACGCGAAGCGCAGACCGCCGGCCAGATGTCGCATCCCGGGATTGTTACCATCTACGACGTGAGCGAGGACGACTACGGGCAGCCGTACCTGGTGATGGAATTCATCGAGGGGACGACGCTCGAGAAGCTGCTGGCGCCCCAGGCTCCGGGCAAACCCGCCCTGCGGCGGCCGCTTCGCGAAGCGCTCGATATCGCCGTGCAGGTTGCCGACGCGCTCGATTACGCGCACCGCCGCAACATCATTCACCGTGACATCAAACCCGCGAATATTCTGGTCAATACCGACGGCAAGGCGAAGATCGCCGACTTCGGCATCGCCAAGCTGGTCGGCACCCAAATGACTCACACCGGCCTGCTGGTGGGGACGCCCGCCTTCATGTCCCCCGAACAGATTACCGGAGGGCGGGTGGACAATCGTAGTGACATCTTCTCTTTCGGAATCGTTCTTTACTGGATGTTTACCGGAGTCAAGCCCTTTGCTGGACAGGCCATCACCGAAGTTGCTTACAAGGTCGTGCATGCCATGCCCACGCCCATCCGGCAAATCAATGCCGACCTTCCGGTGGAGCTTGACCATATTATCGCCCGCTGCCTGGCCAAGAAGCCCGACGATCGTTACCAGACGGCCCGCGAATTGATGCTGGAACTGGATGCCCTCAAGGCGAAGGTGTCCCTTGGCGCGGCACCCCAGCCGGCGGCTCCCGCCTCGCCCGCCTGATTCCCCGGAGGTGAAAATGCGCGAACATCCGGATCATCACGACGCGGAACTTTTGCTCCGCCTCTACGATCTCCGCCGCGAAGCGAAGCTGCGCGAAGCGCGGGAGTGGTTCACGCGCGAGTTTCAGGCCGAGTCTTTCGCGGACTTGGTTAAGAAGTATCCCCGCGGCTCAGAGGACAACGCCCGCTTCCGCATGGTGGTCAGCTACTGGGACATGGCTGCTTCCCTCGTCAATCATGGGCTGATCAAGGGGGAATTCTTCTTTGAAAACACGACGGAATTCTGGGTGGTGTGGGAGAAGATCAAGCCCTTTGTCCCCGAGGCCCGCGCGGCCCGCAAGAATCCCTACATGTGGAGCAACCTCGAAGCCTTGGCAGGGAAGTTCGAACAATGGATGAACCGTCGCGCCCCCGAAGCTCTCCAGGTGCTGCGGACGATCGTGGTGGAGGGTTCCTCGCCCGGCCGATAACGCGTCTGCGGCGCGATCCCGAATTCGCAGCTTCTCGCTCCAGTTCCGGTTGACATTCGATTCTCCGAGTCGTATAGGTAGTGTTCTTTTCAGCCATGCGGAGCAACGAATTCTTGTTCTGCGCTCAAATCAGCACACGGGTTGCGCTTGGACGGCTCGGGCGAGCTGTCGGAGGGGGTGCGTTGCCGTGAAAATCCGAACCAAGTTGAACGGAGCATTCCGCGAGGACGAGGTCGAGCCGCGCCTGTTACTTGTCCATTATTTGCGCGAGGTGGCGGGCCTGACAGGTACGCATATCGGCTGCGAAACCTCGATCTGCGGCGCCTGTACCGTTCTGATGAACGGGCAGGCCGTGAAATCCTGCACCGTGCTGGCTGTGCAAGCGGACGAAGCCGAAATCACGACCATTGAAGGGCTGGCCGCGGAGGGCAAGCTCCACCCTCTGCAACAGGGCTTTTGGGAAGAGCACGGGCTGCAGTGCGGCTTCTGCACTCCCGGGATGATCCTGGCGGCGCATCAGCTCCTCGCCCGGAACCCACATCCCGGGGAGGCGGAGATCCGCAAGGGCCTCGAAGGCAACCTTTGCCGCTGCACCGGCTACCAGCACATCGTCAAGGCTGTGCAGTGGGCAGCGGCGCCGAGCCGGGGCGAGTGAAAAGCGGCAAGTGAGGAGGAAACGGTGGGCTATTGGTTGTAGGTGGGGAGGGGCCCAGGACGCGGAGAAAACCGGACGAAGCGTCGAACCGGGAACGACCCACAACCCCCCGCAGACAAGCAACACTCTGCGGGCAAGAGGTGGAAGATGGCTACAAAGCTGTTGGGCGAACGCATCAAACGCAAAGAGGATCCGCGACTGATCCAGGGTCTGGCGCATTATGTGGATGACCTCAAGCTCGACGGCATGCTCCACATGGTGCTCGTCCGCAGCCCTCATGCCCACGCCCGCCTGACGCGGGTGGAGACATCCACCGCGAAGTCTATGCCCGGCGTGGTCGCGGTGTTCACGGGCAAGGATCTTGCCGGACGAATTGGGAACGTCCCCTGCGCGGCGGGGATGGAAGGTTTAAAGGTCCCCGATCACCCTTGCCTGGCCCTCGACCGCGTCCGCTACGTTGGCGAACCCGTCGCCGCCGTTGTCGCCACCGAGCGATATTTGGCGCGCGATGCCGCGGACGCCGTGGAAGTGGACTACGAGGCGCTTCCCGCCATTGTGGATGTGCTCCGGGCGGCCGAGCCGAATTCGCCCCGCGTGCATGAACAGTTTCCCGACAACATCGCCTTCGTTGCCAAAACCGAGGGCGGCGACTGGAAGGCAGTGGAGGCCGACCCGTCGATCAAGATCGTCAAGCAGCGTTTCGTCAACCAGCGGCTGATTCCCGTCGCCATGGAGACGCGGGGCGTCATCGCCAGCTACTTGCCGGGCGAGGACACGCTGACGGTCTGGTCCTCGACGCAGATTCCTCACCTGCTGAAAACCCAGCTCGCCATCATGCTCAGCATGGACGAAGCGCGCTGCCGGGTGATCGCCCCGGAAGTCGGCGGAGGATTTGGCAGCAAACTGAACGTCTACGGCGAGGAGGCCCTGGCGTGCTACGTCTCCCGCCAGCTGGGCAAGCCCGTCAAGTGGATTGAGTCCCGCCGCGAGAATATGGCAGCGACCATTCACGGCCGCGATCAGGTCAGCGATCTGGAACTCTACGTTCAACCCGACGGAAAAATCGCGGGCCTGAAATGCTGGATTGTGGCCGATCTCGGTGCTTACCATCAGCTTTTGACACCCGCCATTCCCACCCTCACGGCCATGATGATTCTCGGCTGCTACAACATCCCCAACGTGTTTGTGGAAACGAAAGGTGTGTTTACAAATAAGGTGGCCACCGACGCTTACCGCGGCGCCGGCCGGCCCGAAGCCACCTATCTCATCGAGCGGGGGATTGATCTTGTGGCGGCCGAACTCAATATGGACCCGGTGGATGTTCGTCTGAAGAATTTCCCCGCCCCCAAAGATTTTCCCCTCTCGCTCCCCACCGGCGTCACTTATGACACGGCGAACTATCAGAAGAGCCTGCGCAAAGTCCTGAAGCTCTCCGGATACAAGAAGCTGAGGAAGGAACAGGAACGGCTGCGGAAGAAGGGGCGGTACGTGGGCATCGGGCTTTCCACCTATGTCGAGATTTGCGCGATGGGACCCTCCAGCCGGATGCCGGCGGGCGGCTGGGAGTTCGGCATGGTGCGCGTCGAGCCCACCGGAAAGGTGAGGGTCCTGAGCGGCACGTCGCCCCACGGTCAGGGCGAACAAACCACCTTCGCTCAAATCGTCGCGGAAGGATTGGGGGTTCCGTACGACGACGTGACGGTTTACCACGGTGATACCTCCCTCGTGCCGCACGGCGTGGGAACCTTCGGCAGCCGCACCACCGCGGTGGGCGGAAGCGCCATTCTCGGAGCCGTCGAGCGCATCAAAAAGAAGATGGCACGGTTGGCGGCGCATCAGCTCGGCGTCAAACCGGGCGAGCTGGTCTTCCGGGACGGCAAGGTCGAGACGGCCGATGGACAAAAGTCGCTGGCTTTCAGCAAGGTGGCGGCCGATGCCTACTTCGCGCGCGACCTTCCCGCCGGATTTGAGCCCGGCATGACCGCGCAGTACGTCTTCGAGCCGCCGAATTTCACCTTCCCCTTCGGCGCCCACGTGGCCGTCGTGGAAGTCGATGCCGAGACCGGTGAAATCAATCTCCGCAACTACTTCGCCGTGGATGATTGCGGCCGGCAGCTCAACCCGCTGCTCGTCGATGGCCAGATTCATGGCGGCGTGGCGCAGGGAATCGGGCAGGCCTTGTGGGAGGAGTGCGTTTATGACGAAAACGGACAGTTGTTGACCGGCGAGCTGATGGATTACGCCGTGCCCAAGGCGCATTCCTTCCCGTGGTTCGAAACCCGCAGCACCGAAACGCGCACTCCCGTGAATCCGCTGGGGGTCAAGGGCGTGGGCGAGGCCGGCACCATCGGATCGACCCCGGCGATTGTCAACGCTGTCCTGGACGCGCTGCGCCCGCTCGGCGTCCGCCACATCGATACGCCGCTGAAGCCCGAAAAAGTTTGGAGGGCGATACGCAGCGGCGGAACAGCATAAGGAGTCAGGAGTCAGGAGTCAGAATAAAGTCCCCGGCCCGGAATTCCTATCTTGAACCATGGAGGTGTCGGCGATCAGCTGTTAGCAAGCAGCCATCGGCCCGCGGCAAGAGCAGGCTGGAATTCAGGAAGAGGGCGTGTGTAACCATTTTGGAGCGCGGCTTTGGCGTTCCATCTTCCGAATTCTGGCTCCTGACTTCCGACTCCATGGTTCCGTAGAGCACGAACGAAGGAGAACAGGGAATGATTCCACAGTCCTTCGAATACCACGTCCCGAAAACCCTGGAAGAAGCTTCGCGTCTGCTCGCAGAATTTGGCAGCGACGGCAAAGTGCTAGCCGGAGGCCACAGCTTGATTCCGATCATGAAACTGCGGCTGGCCGCGCCCAGGCACGTTATCGACATCGGCCGGATTGCGGGTCTGAGCTACGTTCGGGAAGAAGGCGGGACGATCTCGATCGGTGCGCTCACCACGCACTATCAGTTGGAATCCTCCGAGTTGCTGAAAAGCCGGTGCCCCTTGCTGCCGGAAACCGCGCGCGAGATTGGTGACGCGCAGGTCCGCAACCGGGGCACCGTGGGCGGCAGCCTCGCTCACGCCGACCCGGCCGCCGACTGGCCCGCGCCCATTCTGGCGCTCGACGCCGAAATCCGGGCCAGCAGCACGCGGGGAGAGCGAACGATCCCTGCCAAGGATTTCTTCGTGGGCCTGCTCACGACGGCGCTGGCCGCCGATGAAATTCTCACCGAAATTCGTGTGCCGGTGCTTCCGGAGCGGGGCGGGGAAGCCTACGCCAAGATGCCCCATCCCGCTTCCGGGTTCGCGGTGGTCGGAGTGGCCGCGCGCGTCGTGCGGGACGAAAGCGGCGCGCTGGCGCAAGTGAGCGTGGGGATTACCGGCGTGGGCGCGAAAGCCTATCGCGCCACAGCGGTGGAAAACGCCTTACGGGGCAAGCGCCCTAGTCCGAAGCGTTTGCTCGAGGCCTGCGCCCACGCCGCCGATGGCGTCGAAACCACCGGCGACGTGTACGCCTCCGGCGAGTACCGCCGCCATCTCGCCACTGTTTACACCCGCCGGGCCCTGGAAAAGGCTATCGAGCGCGCCAGTGCCTGAGACGCGTATGCCCTCAGGGGGCCCGTGACGAGCACAGCCCTTCGCATCCAGCAATGAAGATAGAGGGAACCTACAGGCTTGTAGTGGCGCGCGACGTCGTGTGGCGAGCACTGATGAATCCGAAAATCCTGGCGCGCGCGCTGCCCGGCTGCGAGAAGTTCGAGACGAATCCCGACGGTAGTTACAGCGCTCAGATGAAAGTGGGCGTGGCGGCCATCAAGGGCACCTATCAGGCGCGCGTTGAGATCCTCGATGTGGTGCCGCAAGAGCACTTCCGCATGAAGGTGGAGGGCAAGGGAACCGGCGGCTTCCTCAGGGGCGAAGGGACGCTCGCGCTTACCGAGGAATCAGGCGCGACCCAGATCGCCTACGCGGGCGATGCCCAGGTCGGCGGGGTCGTCGCCAGCGTGGGCCAGCGCCTGATGCTCGCCGCCGCCAGACAGATCATCAACCAATTCTTCGAGGCCTTTCGCAACCAGCTCCCGCCCGGCTAGCGAAGTCGTGGACGGAACGCCCCAAGCTCCGTGCTCATCCGAGCTGCAGCACCAGTGCCTGGACGGTATGCGCCGGAACTACATGGGTGAACTTGTTTCCGGAGGCGGCCAGTGGTTTCGGCGCGGAAGGCTTGACGACGTCAGGCTTGTCCAGCGTGTTCTCATCGCGGACATTGGCGGAAGTCAGTTCGCGCATCGTGCCCCTGCGCACGCCGGGGCTCTCCAGCCCGGAGATCTGGACCTCGACTTCCATCGGCTCGGTCAGATGCTGGTTGACGAGCGTCAGGCAAATCTGCTTTTGCGCCTCGTTGAGCGAAGCCGAAGCGCTCAAGTAGGTGCGCGTCATCTCGCTGCGCCCGCGCGTCTGTTCGAGAACCCGGGCCAGGAATTGAGGGGGAATGTTCGTGGCAACCCGGGACGTGTAGGTGGGCGAATCCACAAGCGTTTTCAAGGCCATCGCGTCCATGTGCGGCTGATAGAGATCGAAAACGTGATACGTGGGGGTGAGCGCAAACTTGTCTTCCTTGGTGAAGGCGATGCACTGCAGGACGTTGAAGGTTTGGGCGATGTTGGCCATGGAAACCGCCTCGCCATAGCTGTTCAGAGAGTTGAAGGTCACGGCAGCGAGCAGCGCGTCGCGCAGCGTGTTGCTTTGCCAGAGCCCCTGCGCGCCGGTGGCCGGCACCGGATGCCAGATGCCCCATTCGTCGAGGGCGATCCCGACACGATTCGGCGCAGGGCAATAATGCTGGACGATGCCGAGGGTCTCCTCGAGGCGTGACTCAAGGACACTGACGCCTGCCAGGGCGCGGTAGTATTCCTCATCTGTGAATTCGGTAGCTTGCCCGAGGCCGCCGCGGAAGTAGTGGTGAACGGAAAGGTGATCGACGCCCCGGACCTGACCGCGGGCGCCCGGCCGCTTCAGCAGGGTCTCGAAGAACTTCTGATTCCAGTCGCCACGGAAATCGCCGCAGGCAATAAACTCCACCGAGCCGCGTTCGGCGTAGCGATTCAAGTACGTGACGTAACGCGCGTACTCGCGGGCGTAGTCTTCCGCGTCAAAGTTCCCCCCGCAGCCCCAGTTCTCGTTGCCCACTGACCAGTAACGGACGTGGTAGGGTTCAGGATGGCCGTTCGCCGCGCGCTCAGCAGTGACCGTCGTCTCTTCCTTTCCGTTGCAGTACATCAGCCATTCCAGCGCCTCCGTCGGGGTGCCGGAGCCTACGTTGATGCAGAGGTAAGGCTCTGCGCCGCACAACTTGCAGTATTTCAAAAACTCGTCGGTGCCGAAGGCATTGCTCTCGTCGCGGCCCCACCAGATGTTCCAGGTGCGCGGCCGTTTGGCGCGGGGACCGATGCCGTCGCGCCAGTGATATTGGTCAGCGAAGCAACCGCCCGGCCAGCGAATCATGGGCGCTTTGAGGCGCTTCAAGGCATTGATGGTGTCCAGGCGCAGGCCGCCGTCATTGGGGATGCGCGAGCCTTCGCCCACCCACATGGCGTCGTAGATGCAGCCCCCCAAGTGTTCCGCGAAGTGGCCGTACACATTGCGATTGATCTTGCCGAGGCGGTCGCCCCAGAGCACGTTGACCCGCGCCCGCTGCGACTCCGGCCGAGGCGCGGGAATGGCCTGGGTCATACTCTTTCGCGCCTGGGTAGCTACGATCCCAAGTGCGGCGAGGCTGGTTTCTTGCAGGAACCTTCTACGATTCATACTCCCCTCCTTCAGAAGCGCGATTGAATGTAAGCGCTTTCTACCGCATTTCTCATTCTCTGTCCATAGTTATTGACATTGCTTGCCGCGGAGGAATGTTTGACAGACACCTGGGGAAGGGGGGAGAATAGCGGCAGGGCATTTCCAATGGCGGTCACGGCAACGGCGCCGAAGCTCCACGAAGCCCGTTGGTGGGAGACCCTCCCCAGCGGCAAATTGCATTGCTATCTCTGTCCACGCCATTGCCACATCGGGGAGAATCAAACGGGATTCTGCTTCATCCGCAAGAACCTCGGCGGGAAGCTCTACAACCTCGGCTACGCCCAGCCGGCCGCGGTGCAAGTGGACCCGATCGAAAAGAAACCGCTCAATCACTTTCTGCCCGGCACGCGCATCTTCTCGCTGGGCACGGCCGGTTGCAACATGGGCTGCTTCTTCTGCCAGAATTGGGATATTTCAAAATCCAAATCCGACCAGGTCAACTCCTTCTACTTGGCGCCCGAGGCTGTGGTCCTGGCGGCGATTGAATACAACTGCCCCGGCATCGCCTTCACCTACAACGAACCCACCATCTGGGCAGAATACGTAATCGACATCTCCAAGGTCGCCCACGAAATGGGCCTCAGGACCGTCATGGTGACCAATGGCTACGTCACGCGCGAGGCGCTGCACGAGATCTACGATCACATCGACGCGGCGAACGTGGACCTGAAGGCATTTACAGAGAATTTTTATTCCAAGGTGACGCTCACCCACCTTCAGCCGGTGCTCGATGTGCTGCGAGCTTTGCGGCATGAGACCAGCGTTTGGTTTGAAATCACCAACCTGATTATTCCCACGCTGAACGACGCCGAGGAGGAAACCAGGCAGCTCTGCGGTTGGGTGCTCGAAAACCTCGGCGACGACGTCCCGCTGCATTTCACCGCCTTCCATCCCGACTTCAAGTTACGCGATAAGCCGCGCACGCCGCCGGAAACGTTGCACCACGCCCGGCGCATCGCCATGGAGATGGGCCTCAAGTACGTTTACGAAGGGAACATCTTCTCCGATGGGGCCAACACCATCTGCCCGGGTTGCAAGAAGGTCGTCGCGCGCCGCTCCTGGCACGATGTAAGCAGTCTGCGCATCAAGGAAGACGGAGCCTGCGAGTACTGCGGCTACAAGATCGCTGGTCACTTCCAGCGGCCCACCCTGCCTTCGCGAGCCGCCATCCGCGAATTGCGCGAGCGCGTCGAGGCCGTTCAGGGCCCCGACCGCGTGGTCTGATCCCCTCCTCGTGTTCGCAATACTAGCGGCCTTCTCCCTTCGAGAGACGGCGGCCCCCACTTGTTCAGGGCGGGGGAGGGTAGATCACATCTATTGCAAATTGAAAAAGAAATACCCCGGCCCGACGCGCATGTTGTGGATGAGCCACTGAGGTGTAAGGGCGGCGATGAGGAAGCCGGCGACCGTCTGCGCGAGTGCTAAAGGAAAGATATTGCGATGGCGCGCGAAAACCTCCGCGAGCAGGAAGCCGCCCGACGTCGTGGCGATCATCAGGACAGGATTGGGGATGTGGGCGGCCCCGAACATGAGCGCGACGAGCGCGGACGACAGGTGCCGATTCGGGGTCAGGCTCAGGAGACGGTGGTGAAAGTACGATTGCATCAGATACTGCTGAATAACGCACCAGACGGCATAGAGCGCGAACAAAGTGAGAATCCTCCGGCCCGGCGGGATCACCAGAAAGGCGCGATTTGAGAAACCGTAGATCAACGCGGGGACGAACAGCGCCAGGGCCAGCGGGAGCACGACTTGGGCGCTCCGGCGCAAGCCGCGGTGGGTGAGCCCCAAGTCTGCGAGTCGGTCGCGGTGCGCCACATGGCTTATCAGGAGAAGCGCCAGCATCGCCATCCACAGACGCGGGTAAGTAAATTGCCAGCGCCAGATGTAGAGTAGAATGCCCGCGTAAGCCAGCCCGACCTCCAGCCCGGTCATCACCTGGAATCGAAGGGCGCAGGGGCTGGCTGGACCACCTTCCGCGGGCGAGGCGAGGCTGCTCATGACTGGATGGAGACTCATTGTACGCTACAACCCGGACAGAGTGAAAAAGGCGTGGTGGCCTGTCCTCGCGTCGCTGTTGCTCGTTCTGACGGCAGCCCGGGGCTTGTTCGGCACCCACCCGCGCGGCCCAACGCCCCCGGCGGCGCGACACCTCCTGGTGATTTCGGTGGACGGGCTGGGCGCGAGCTGGCTGACGGCGCCACCGCCCAATTTGCGGATACCCAATCTTCGTCGTCTCATGGAGGAGGGCAGTTTTGCCGAGGGTGTGGTGGGGGTCTATCCCTCGGTCACCTACCCGTCGCACACGACGATCGTCACAGGGCGCACGCCGGCCGAGCACGGCATCTACTCGAATCTCTCCTCGCGAGAAGCCGGCAGGAACTCCAAGGACTGGTTCTGGTTCGCGAACGCCATCAAGGTCCCTACTCTCTGGGATGTGGTCCGCGAGCACAAGCTTACGACCGCGGCCGTATTCTGGCCAGTGACGGCGGGCGCGCCCATTAACTGGAACATCCCGGAAATCTGGGACCCGCAGAAGGGCATGGTAGGCGATCCGCTCTATGTCGCCCGGTTCGCAACGCCGGGTCTATTATTCGAAGCGGCGCTCGAGCTGGGTCCTCCCAAAGCGGGCGACGACGACGTGACGAGGGCCAAGCTGGCGGCGTTTATTCTCAGGAAGCACAGGCCCAACCTACTGTTGCTCCACCTGGCCGAGCTCGATGAGGCTGAGCATCGCCATGGCCCCTTGAGCCCCGAGGCGACGGCAACGCTGGAACAATCGGATGCGCGCATCGGAGACTTGCTCGCCGCCGTGCAAGAGGCAGGGCTCGTGGATTCGACGGATGTGTTCATCGTCTCAGACCACGGTTTCCTGCCCATCGAACAGGAGATTAACCCCAATGTGCTGCTGGCCAAAGCGGGGTTGCTGACGGTGGATGGGAAGGGCGCCATCACGGGAGGTAAAGTGGCCACCGTGGCGAATGGGGGATCGTTCTTCATCCACTGGCCGGAGTCGCAGAATCTGCGGGCCCAGGTCGATGCCGCCCTCAGACCCCTGCGTAATGAAGGCGTGCTCTTCGCGATGCTGAGCCGAGATGCGATGCGCGAACTCGGAGCGGAACCGGCCATTCAACTTGCTCTCGAAGCTCCCTCGGGCAGTGGGTTCGATGACCGCGCGACGGGTGAGGTGATCCGCCGCCTTCCGGGCACCCGGGGAACGCATGGGTACCTACCGTTTCGCTCAGGCCTCGAAGCTTGTTTCGTCGCGTGGGGCCCGCACATCAAAAAGGGGGCGAAGCTGCGGCGCATCCCGATGACAGCCATCGCTCCCACACTCCTTAATGCTTTGGGGATCCACAAGGCGGAACTCGGCTTACAGTCGCCCTTGAACGAGATTTTCAAATAGGGAGTGGTGTGAGCCAATTGGCACTGGAGATTCAAGAATGAAAATCGCCACTGGAAACTGGCCACCGCAGCTCTTAGTTGGGACCGACGCCAGCCCGAATGGCAGTTTTGTAATTTCGAGTTCCCGGTTTCTAACTTCACTTTGAATCTCCAGGCAGGGCATTCTTTCTTCCAGTGTTTTTGAGGAACAAGTAGCGGCAGGTGAAGTAAATTCCGACCAGCAGGCTGAGTCCGATCACCTCAAGCACCGCCGCGCGGAGCAACTTGCTCTGAGGCAGGTGGAATTGGTCTCTTACGGAAAGCCAGATGCAGTTCTCATACACATAGGGCGCGACAGGGCAGTCGCGGACCGCCCAGCTCGCCACGCCAAGTAGCACGCCGATTACTGCAATCCCCATCAGAATTCGTGCCACTTTCACCATGACGGAAACGGTGCGGCCTCAGCAAGGAAGGGATTGTACCCGCGCGGCGCAGGGGAGGGAAGCGCAGTCTTTCGGCTTGCTTTGCAGCGCGCGGGTTTCCAATAATTGAGGCCCATATCGCACGCAGTATCCCGGGAGGCGCATGAAGGTCACGAACAACAAAACACTTGTGGTCAACGCCCGGATGCGGAACTGGATTTTCGTAAAAGTGGAGACCCATCAGCCCGGGCAAAGCGACTTTCGAGTTCAAGACACGCGCTGGTGTGGGGTGCGCCGAAGATTTCAAGCCGATGCTGCTCGGGCAGGAGGCGACGCGCGTCGAAGACCTTGGGAAGGTCGTCTTCCACCGTTCGTTCTGGCGCTTGGGCGAGGGCATCGATCTCATGATCGACTTGCAGGGTGGACCTCGACGGCGCAGCGTGTGTGTCCCCATCGCCACGGGCGAGCGGGTTGTCACGGGCTGGGACTTCCGCCGCGTTTGCGAATTGCAGGCGTCCACGTGCGGCAGCCTGACCTCAGCCATTGCGGGGGTCCGCTCGAAGCGCGCAAGCATCCCTTCCAGCAGGAGATCTTGGAGGAGACGGTCTTTCATGATGACGGCGCGGTGGCGGAAGGGTGAGCGCGCCGGTCTTTGAGCCGTGACCGCTCCGTGAACTCCCACAAATCGGGGGAGGAGGAAATCATGCATCGATGGAATGCTCTATTCTCAACAATCGGAATCGTGTCTTTTCCCATCGTATTTCTTGCCATACGGGTTGGGACGGCTCGAGCGAGGGGGGCCGAGGTGCCTCCCATTCGTTATTTGTCAGAGCAGAAGCTCTGGATTCTGGAGACACAACGCACTACCTACGTGATGGGGATCAACGAGCAGGGCGAACTGCAGCATTTCTATTGGGGGAGGAAACTGGCACGGGACGAGGATCTGGCTGCCGTTCACAGTCGCCCGGAGCACGCCTCTTTCGATTCTCCCGAGACCATGACCAGCTTGGAGTATCCGGGCTGGGGCGGACGGCAGTACAACGAACCGTGCTTGAAAGTGACGCGCGCGGATGGTGTGCGCGATCTGGTCCTGAAATACGCTTCCCATGAAATCAGGGGGGCCACTCTCGATGTCTACGTGAAAGACATCATGGTCGATGTGTTCGTGAAGCTCAGCTACCGGGTCTTCCCGCATTCGGACCTCATTCGCAAAGAGGCCGAAATACAGAACCGCACCCAGCAAGCGGTGACCGTCGAGAGTGCGCAGTCGGGTGTCTGGCATATGCCTTCGGGGGACGGATACCGCCTCAGTTATTTGACCGGGCGCTGGGCAGGCGAGACGCAACTCGTTCGCGAACCCATTCATCAGGGAAAGAAAGTGTTGGAGAGCCGTCGCGGAAATACCAGTCACCAGCTCAACCCCTGGTTCGCCATCGATGAACAGGGGCAGGCGGACGAGGAGCACGGCCGCGTCTGGTTTGGCGCCCTGGCCTGGAGCGGTAACTGGAAATTGACCGTGGAACAGACGCCCGCCCGCCAAGTGCGCGTCGTGGGCGGCTATAACGATTTCGATTTCGCCTACCTTCTGAAACCCGGAGAGGCACTCACCACGCCGGCCTTTGACGCTGGATTTACCGACGGGGGATTCGGCGCGGCATCGCGCTTGCTGCATCGGTTCGAACGCCAGGAGATTCTTCCCGAACGATCCCGCGGGAGGCTGCGGCCGGTGCTGTACAACTCCTGGGAGGCCACCACGTTCAACGTCACCGAAGAGGGGCAGAAGGCGCTGGCGGACAAGGCCGCCAAGATCGGGATTGAGCTCTTTGTGATGGACGACGGCTGGTTCGGCGAACGCCAGGACGACCGGGCCGGCCTGGGCGACTGGTATGTGAATCCGAAGAAATTTCCCCGTGGATTGAAGCCGCTCATTGAGCACGTCAATCGCCTGGGCATGGACTTCGGCCTCTGGGTTGAGCCGGAAATGGTCAATCCGCATAGCGCTCTTTATCGCCAGCATCCCGACTGGGTGATGAATTTTCCCGGCCGCCCGCGCAGCGAAGCGCGTCACCAGTTGGTCCTGAATATGGCGCGCGAGGATGTGAAGGAGCATATCTTCAGCGTGCTCGACAGGCTACTCGCCGAGAACGAAATCAGATTCCTCAAGTGGGATATGAACCGGCACTTCTCCGAGCCGGGCTGGCCGGAACTGCCGGCCGATGAGCAGAAGAAGATCTGGGTGAAATACGTCCGGAACGTGTACGAGGTCATCGACCGCCTGCGCGCCAAGTATCCCGCGCTCGAAATCGAATCCTGCTCGGGCGGCGGAGGCCGTGTGGATCTCGGCATCCTTCAGCGAGTGGAGCAGGTGTGGACTTCCGACAACACCGAAGCGTTCGATCGCCTGCGCATCCAGGAAGGCTTCACCTTCGCTTATGCACCCAAAGTGATGATGGATTGGGTGACCGATGTGCCGAACCTGAACGGGCGCTCCACGCCACTGAAGTTCCGGTTCCTGGTGGCCCTGCAAGGTTCGCTGGGGATTGGCTCGAATCTGCACCACTGGTCTCCGGCGGATTTCGAGCTGGCGACGGAGATGATTGCGTACTACAAGCGGATTCGAAGAACCGTTCAGGAAGGGAAACTTTATCGGCTGCTCTCGCCGCGCGAAGCCAGCATCACGGCCAATCAGTATGTCTCCGAGGACGGGAAGCAGTCGGTACTGTTTGCGTTCCTGCATTCGCAGCAATTCCTGTACCCGGCTCCCACGCTATACCTTCGAGGACTCGATGACAAAGCGGTCTATCGCGTGAAGGCGCTCGACGACCGGCTTCTGGAGAAACAGGAAACGCTCAGCGGCTCATATCTGATGAACCACGGCCTGAATATTTCCCTGAGAGGGGACTTTGACGCGACCTCAGTACTCCTGGAAAAGGTTGACCAGGCCATGCCTGCCGGCACATCAGCTCCTGGCCTCGACGCCGTCGCGCGTCACTCGGGAAACCGGCCCGGCACCCTCGAATGCCCAGGCCGTGAGTTCGGTACTCACTGTGCTTTGGCCGGCGAACTTGAAGGCCGTGCCGTTGGCAATGGCGTCGGCGAAGCGGGTGGCCATTGAAGTGACCGGTTCGACGGCAGCGACGTACTCGTTCCCCCACCACGGATAATCGGGGCCCCCGCGATAAAGCTGCCAGAACCAAAGCCAGGGGAAGATCTGGGGATCCCAGGCGAGGCCGAAACCCACACTGCGCGATTGGCTGCGCAGCGCGTACCAACCTTCCTTGAATCCGTAAAGGAAAGCTAAATCCTGCGAGCGAGCGGAGGGGCCAGGAATCCTGGACAAATCAACATCGCCCCCCGTCCGCAGTTTCGCGGTCGGCCATTCCGCCTCCTGCTCTGCCGCGAGGCGGCTGGTGCTGTCGAGGGTGGCGGGGACCTTGATGTGGCAAGGCGGCAGATCGAGGATGCAAGAATCGTCCAGGAATGGCCAGCCAAAAGCCGGATGGTGGCCCCACACAATCTCGGTCTCCTGCTCGCTCTCGTTCTTGGCAACTTCTCGGATGTGGAGCGCAGCCTCATGACGCCGGACCGAGAGCCTCTTCTCCAGCCGGAATGGCGCGCGACGCGTGCGGATGGAGAACGTCACAACGATCTCTTCAGGAGTGTCCACTTCGATCCGATAGTCCCAAGGCGCAAGGGTAACCTCCCCGTGCAAGCCGGTGTTGACGCCACGGTGCACAGAGGCCTGGCCGCCCCAGGGAAACATCTCCTGCCATCCGCCTTCATAGAAGTCGAGGAAGTCGCCCTCTTCCACGGGGGCCATGGGGTGGTAATTGGTCATCGAGCGCAAGCCGAGGGATGACCGCCAGAGAAAGTCGATGTCCCTGGGCTTGTAGAGGAATTCGTAAATGTCGGTTCCCTTGTCGGCCAGGACCGTCACGCGAATCTTTTCGTTCTCCAGCGTGACGGCGCGGTATCCCTTCAGAACCATCTCGCTCACTCGGCATCCGTAGTTGCGATGGTGGTGAGGCTGGGGGTATGTCTCCATTCTGTTCTCCGTGAATCGATAAGTCTGAGTCTGTCAGCTCAAAGGGCGGGATACAAGAGCAATGGCCGGCGGCTCGACCGCCTTGAAACCAGCCTGGCGCGCCTGCTTCCGGTCTTCGGCAACGTCCCCGTCACAAGGATAGGCGGGGACCGCATCGAGAACTACAAGGCGAAACGGAAGGCCGAAGGCGTGTGCAACGCAACCATCGACCGGGAACTCACAGCCCTCCGGCGGGCGCTGAACCTGGGCAAGCAGCAATTGAAGGTCGCTTATGTTCCGCCCATCGACATGCTGGAAGAATCCCGCCGCGGGAAGGGTTCTTCACCCGTGCCCAATACATTGCCCTGCGCCAGCTCCTGCCCGACCACCTTAAGCCGGTCCTGACGTTCGGCTACTGCACCGGCATGCGCCTCCAGAAAGTGCTGGGGTTGAAGAGGGAACAGGTTGACATGCTCGGCCGTACAATCCGCCTGTCCGCATCCCAGACAAAGAACAGGGAGACGCGCATGCTCAAGCTGGGAAACGGCGAACTCCACGCGACGATCCTCATGCAGCGGCAGATACGGGATGCGCGGTTCCCTGACTGCTGCTGGGTTTTTTCCCATGACGGGAAGCGGATCAGGGACTTCCGCAAGTCTTGGCGGACCGCATGCCGACGCGCGAACATGTACTTCGTCGGCGCCGATGGCAGGACTACGGCTCCAATCTTCCACGACCTGCGTCGAACGGCGGCGCGCAATCTCCGGCGGGCCGGCGTCCCCGAGCGGGTAATCATGCTCATCGGCGGCTGGAAGACGCGGAGCGTTTTTGAAAGGTACAACATTGTGGACGAGACAGACCTACAGGATGCGGCGATTCGGCTCGACAAACTGCCTGCCAGCGAGATAGGTCGAAGCACGGTCAAAGCAGAACATCTCCCGCAGGAAGCCACGGCGCTAATCAACTGAAAACATTGGTAGGCCTGGAGGGATTCGAACCCCCGACCCACGGTTTAGGAAACCGTTGCTCTATCCTTCTGAGCTACAGGCCCGAAAGGGCAAGCTCAGGGGCAGCTTGCCGTAGTCTTATTTAGATTAGCACCGGCCGTACGCGCCTGTCCACGGAAGGGGGAAGGCTGAAGTCAGCGCGGCGGCTGCTTAAACACGCGCCCGTCTTTCATGACGAAGGCGACGTCTTCGAGCGTGCGGACGTTCTCCAGGGGGTTGTCGCGGACCGCGATGATGTCCGCCCATTTTCCGGCTTCGAGGCTTCCCAAGCGATCACTCAAGCCCAGCAATTGGGCCGCCTGGATCGTGGCGGATTGGATGGCCGCGAGGGGCGACATGCCATGTTCCACCATGACGGAGAATTGGCGGCCATTATCGCCATGCGGGCACACCGCCGCGTCCGTGCCATAAGCGATGCGCACGCCCAGCTCGACGGCGCGGCGAAAGACTCGCATCTCGTTTTCCCCGGCGATCCTCTCCTTCTCCAGGTACTCCGGCGGATAGCCCCACGACTTGCCCTGTTTCATGATGACCTCGTGAATGTAGATGGTCGGTACCAAGAATGTTCCGTGCTTTTTCATGAGCTGGAGGGTCTCCTCGTCGAGCAGGCTGCCGTGCTCAATGGAAGCCACACCTGCGCGGATCGCATCTTTGGCCCCGGCGGCGCCGTGGGCATGGCAGGCAACTTTCAAGCCCGCATTCAACGCCTCCTCCACCGCCGCCTTGACTTCGTCAAGACTAAACTCCTGGCTACCCGGCCGGCTGTGCAATGTCAGGACGGCGCCCGTGGCGAGAATCTTGATTACGTCGGCGCCCTGCCGCACGATTTCACGAACGCGCTCGCGAACCTGGTCGGGACCGTTGGCCACGCCGAAACGAAGCTCGCGGGGGAGCGTCTCGAGGACGTCCGGCGTCAGACCCGTGACGTCGCCGGCGCCGCCGGAAATCGTGACGTAGGCGCCGGAGGCCTGGATGCGGGGTCCCGCCACGATCTGCCGGTTGATGGCGTCGCGGAGCGCCACATCCACAAAAGCACGGCGCGGGCCCAAATCCCGCACAGTAGTGAATCCGGCGAGGAGCGTCGCTTGCGCGCTGGGGATGCTCTGGAAGGCCATTTGCGCGGCGCTCTTCTTCAATCCATAGGCGATGTCGCCGGTGTCTTCAGGACGATCTATGAGATGGGTGTGGCAGTCGATCAGTCCGGGAAGAACGGTCATGCCAGCGAGATCAATGCGCTCGGCATCGGAAGGGACCGCGACAGAAGATGCCGGACCCACGACAGCAATGCGGTCGCCCCTAACGACGATGATCTGATCGCGCAGGATTTCCCCGGAACGCACGTCCAGCAGCCGCTCACAGCGCAGCGCCTGGACTGGCGCTCCTTGCGCCGGCCACAGAAGTGGACCGTTCAGGACAAACAGGCAGGGCGGCAGCCAGCCCAACAAAAATCTTCGCATCCAGGGGGATTGGCAGAGGTGGTTTCGGCTCATGGTGGGTGGAGTTTAGCAGAGGTGCGAAGCCGGCGCAGGCGATTTCGCGCGCCGGCGCGACGGGGTCGGAAACCTACACCGTTGCTTTGCTCGCGCGGAGGATCGCTGCCGGCGGCAGGCGCAGCTCCCGCACGATCTTCAGCCACGAAAGCGCGCGGAGAATGTAGAAGGTAATGTCGATTTCCCACCAGAAGAAACCCTGACGGACGGAGGCCATGTAGAAGTGGTGGTTGTTGTGCCAACCCTCGCCGAAGGTGAGGAGTGAGAGCAGGAGGCTGTTGCGGCTGGTGTCCGTCGTCGGATAACGCCGGCGGCCGAAGACGTGGGCCAGCGAGTTGATGCAGAAAGTCCCGTGCCAGAGAATTACCGTGCTGACCACAAAGCCCCACACCAAGGCCCCCCATCCGCCCAAGAGAAAAGTGGCCGCCGCGAGCAACACCGGCGGAACCAGGTAATATCGGTTCAGCCAGCGCAGCTCAGCAAAGCGGTTGAAGTCGCGCACCCACTCGACCTCGGTGGCGTCGTTGTCCGGGCTCATGATCCAGCCCATGTGGGCCCAGAAAAACCCGCGTTGCGTCGGCGAATGGATGTCTTTTTCCTCGTCGGAGTAGCGGTGATGCTTGCGATGATGCGCGGCCCACCAGAGGACTCCTTTCTGCACCGACGTCATCGCGAAGAAGGCCAGCAGAAACTGGAACACGCGGCTGGTCTTGAAAGAGCTGTGGGAAAAATAGCGGTGATACCCGGCGGTGACGAAGAACATCCTGCCCCAGTAAAGCGCCAGACCGAGCGCCACATACGCCCATCGAAATGGGACGAAGAACACCGCGACGCAGGCCAGGTGCACCATGACAAAGGGAAGAACACTCCAGGACGTGCGGAACGGCTGGGGGGATTCAACCGGTGAGATGCCGGAGCGGACTGCAGAAACGGTCGAAGACAAAAGCACTAGACCTCCCGACAAGGACTGGCTCGGATTCAACTTGCAGCTTACTTGGGGCCGCCATGCTCCGAGCATCCCTCGCCGGAACGGCCCTAGTGTTCCGGCAGCGCTCGCGGGGGGATCCGACTGAAATCCATTCGGGCCGCTCAGACTGCACGGTCCGAGAGCGGCGAGCGAGGGTGCTGGTCTTGCTTCCTCTCGGTGACGGGAGGACGTGCTTAGTTGACGGTGGCTTTCGCGCGGCGGCGAACAGCGGCCCGCTTTTTGACCGGCGGCTGGCCCTCAGCCATTTCGAAAGCGGCCAGCGAGGTGACGAAGACCTTCATGCCCGCGGTGTCGAAGTCCACAGTGGTGCGCTCGCTATCGCGAGTCACAATGGTGCCGCATCCGTACTTGGAGTGACGGATGTATTGCCCCGGTTTCAAGTTCATAGGTTTCCTCTCTCGTTCAAAAGCCTCTGCCGCGGTCGCGCCGATGCTCGCCAGTGCCGCCCTGCCGCGGGCGTCGGGGGATCCGTCCGTAGGGGGCGCGCCGCATTGACCGTCAGGCGGCGGCCCTCCAGGGTTTGTCCATTCGAGCCTTGAGTCGCAGGCTCGAGATCTTCACCCTCGGTGAGCTCGACGAACCCGAACCCGCGCAATTGGCCGGTGAACTTGCCGCCAATGACCGATGCCGAGCCCACTTGAAAGCCTGCGTTGACCACAAAATTGGTCGGCACGGTATCAGCGACACTGCGCGGCAGATTACCCACAAACGCTTTCTGAGATATTTGTTCTCCGTGTCAGAGAGGCCCCGATCTCCTCGGGGCCTTCCCGATTAGACTCGCTCGACAGCGTCGGCTTGCAGGCCCTTGGGTCCCTTGCGGACCTCGAAAGCCACGCGCGCGCCTTCCTCCAGCGAACGGTACCCCTGGCCCTGAATGGCCGAGTAATGAACGAAAACGTCCTCGCCATTCTCGCGCCGGATGAACCCGTAACCCTTCGCGGCATTAAACCACTTCACTGTTCCTTGTTCCTTATTCACCGATTACATCCCTCATGTTGATTTGGCAATTTGTTGCAACGGTACACCAGGCGCTGCCCGGCGCTCCGCTGTAAAACCGCGGTCACAGAAGCACCGAGCGTTTCAAGGGAAGGCTCTTTGGGCTAATGCGAGTCACGACGGAGTTACAAGTACAAACTGCAATTGTGATTGTACCACAAAATCCGCCCCTCGCAAGCATTTGTTCTCGTTGGGGCCTCGGAGGCGGGAATCCGTCGAAATTCTCCCCCGCTGTGGGTCCGCGAGCCGGTCGAGAATGGTCAGGTGGGCCTACGTGCGCATACTTCTTGTCGGCTTCAGCTATCTCATTGATAATTATTGAGATATCTTGTAGGTCTTGGAAAAACCTAAGTCATCTTGTCCCTCACTCGGCCGCCTTCCAGGGTACTTTGCGGAGTTCCAGCAATTGGATGGCATAGCTGACTGGGACAGCCAAAGTCTCGCACGGCTGCCCGTGCCGCCGGCGTTCGACAATGCCCACCACGCCCCCCGAGTCACGCCAGACCGGGCTCCCGCTCGCTCCCTGCTGGAGTGGAATGTTGACAACGAGCAGGTCGGTTTGGTGGCGGCTACGCTCGTTGAGTGAGAAGACTTGCCGACCGATCACTTTCCCTTGGAACGTCTTGGGCTGCCAGACGAAGGCGGGATGACCTGTGACGGCCACGCACGTCCCGTCGGGTACGGGCCTGGTATCGAGCCGAAGGAAAGCGCCCCGCATCTCCGGCGGCAGCGGGAGTTCCGTTTTCAGGATGGCCAGATCGTGGTCCTCATCCATCGCCACAATGTCGCAGGCGACAGCCTGGGCCGTGCCCGAGTTGTTCCCGCTGAACTTCGCCAGGATCTTCGCCCCCGCGCTCGAGGCCAGGCACCGTCGCGCATCGTTCACCACGTGCGCGTTGGTGAGGATGTAGCCGTCGGCGTTGACAAAGAACCCAGTCGCCGCGCATTCCAGCTTCTTCTCGCCCGCTCCCGGACCGATGGCCAGGAGTTGGACGACCGCTCTCTCCGCCTGATGGGTTCTTGTCGTCGGCCCTGCAGCCTCCTGCGCCGAAGGGCGAAGGCGAATGGCGAAAAGTGATAGGACCAGGGCTAAAGTGCGAAGCCCGCATCGCCGCGGCATGCGTAAGGTCATGTCCATCTTGTCGGCGCGACGCGCTGCGTCGCCCTCCCTACCGGGTCGGCCCTACCAGTCCTGCAGCGAGCCGTCGCGGCGCCGCGCGGTGGGCAGATAGGCGCGCTTGTAGGGATATTTCTTCGCCTTCTCCTCATCCACGTCGGTGCCGAGGCCGGGTGTGTCGTCGACATCCATATAGCCGTCCTTGAACGTCGGGCCGCCGGGCAAAACTTCGCGGGTCACCTCGGGGAAGAAGACCATTTCCTGCACACCGAAGTTGGGAATCGAAATATCGACGTGGACGCTCGCGGCGTGGGTGGGCGGACCGACGTCGGCCGGCCCGTGCCACGCCGTTTTCACGTGGAAGGCCTCGGCGAGCGCCGCCACCTTGCGCGCCGCGCTGATGCCGCCGATGTGGCCAAGGTCGCAGCGGATGTAGTCAATCAACTGCTCGGTGATGAGCGGGACGCAATCCCACAACGAGTTGAACAGTTCGCCCATGGCCAGCGGCGTGGTCGAATGCTGGCGGATGACGCGGAAGCTTTCCTTGTGCTCGGGACGCAGCAGGTCTTCGAGAAAGAAGAGGTGATAGGGCTCGAGTTCCCGCGCCAGACGGGCGCCCTCGATGGGGCCCAGTTTCTCGTGCGTATCGTGGAGAAGTTCAACCTCTTCGCCGAGTTTCGAGCGAAGGTGCTCAAATAACCTCGGAACGGTTCGTAGATAGACGCTCGGCTCGAAGATTTCGATCTCCGGCAGTGCGGCTTGCTGATCCACGCGCCCGGCATGCTCTTCAGACCTTCGGGTTGCGGACGTTCCGTACGTTCCTTCCAGACCGGGGAGCGCCACCTGGGCCCGCACACACTTGAAGCCGCGTTCCATTCCCCGGCGGACCGCGTCCTCGACTTCGGAGAAATCACGCCCGCTCGCGTGCGTGTAAGCGAGCGCCCCGATGCGCGTCCGCCCGCCGAGCAATTGATAGACGGGCATCCCCGCGCGTTTGCCCTTGATGTCCCACAGGGCCTCGTCCACGCCGGCGAGCGCGGTCATCTGCACTGGCCCGCTGCGCCAGTAGGAGCCGCGATAGAGAAATTGATAGGTGTCCTCGATCTGCTCCGGATCGCGGCCGATCAGCAACGGCGCGATGTGCTCCTGGAGTGCCGTGGCCACGGCCAGCTCGCGGCCGTTGAGCGTGGCGTCGCCCACGCCATAAAGCCCCGGCTCGCTGGTCAGAATCTTGACGACGACGTAGTTGCGTCCGGGACAGGTCACGATCACGCGCACGTCGGTGATCTTGAGCGGCGGCAGTCCGCGCGGCCGCTCGGGCACATTCCCGCCGAGTTCTGCGCCGCCCGCGATGAGCGGGTTGCCGAGCGCCGCCACGCCACTCATCTTGAGAAAGTTGCGCCTTCCGGAACCACGGGGACGAGATGCCATGTGAGCCTCCAATTGCAGTTCGTGTGAGTCGGAGGCGATTCTAACCCAGCACCTGGTTGCGTGCGAGCGATGCCTGCACGCGGGCGGGGAATTGGATCAGGGTCTGGCGATGGTCGATGCGTAGGTCGGTGGCAGCTTTTCCACTCGCCCTCTAGCGGTATTACCGGACGGCCTGGCGAGAATCTGCCCGTCGAATGGGGACCTCCTTGTTCGGGCTAAGGATGGTGACCCTCGGGGAAAGCAATCGCACCGAGTCGGCGCCGCGGATGCGCTGCCCGGTGGTGGTCGTGCCGTAGAGCACGGCTTCGGTCGAGGTGGGCGTGAGCTGGAGGTCTTGGGTGCGGAAGTGGAGGAGCAGGTCGAGGTAGCCGTCGTGATTGAAGTCGCCTTGCGAGGCCATGGGCTGGCCGCTGCGGCGCGTTGCGACCGGCGCACCCGCGAGCGTCACCGTCGCCGGGTCCACGGTCAGCGGGTCGAACGTCGCCGAGCCCAGTATCGCCACCGCCACCACGCCCTGGGACTTCAGGTTGATCGTGTTCCTCCCATCCCCCGGTTTGATGTCAATCGCGATGTGAACAAACGGGCTGAAAGCTTCATTTACGTTCGCAACGCTCCCATCGCGATTTTGGCCACTAACGGCATACAGAGTGTCGTCCACAACACCCACCCCCGGAGAGAGTCGAGCAGTGGGCATTGCAGGTAGAGTAGCCCACGTGTTGGTCTCTGGATCGTATGCTTCTACTGACTTCCTTGCCGGGTCCGTGGAAAGGGGGTCGAGCGCACCGCCAACGACATACAATTTTCCGGCCAGTACACCGCCAGCTGTGCCTCCAACGCCGGCGGTCATCAGCGCTTTTGTACTCCAAGTGCCGCTCTTCGGATCGTAGACCTCAAGCGAGCTCGGCGACTCTGACCCGCTGTGCCCAATAAACCTGATCCCCCCTGCAACATATATCAGGCCGCCTATCACCCCTGCGGCCATGCAACACCGCGGCGTCGGCATCGGTGTCATCGTCGTCCAGGTATTTGTCTTCGGATCGTAAGCCTCGACCGTGTCCAGGGTGATATTGTTGAATCCAATTTTGACACCGCCTATTGCATAAATAATGCCGTCCGCAGCTACAAGCGCCAAATGTGAGCGTGGGGTTGGCATCGGGGATTTGTTGATCCAGGTGTTGGTCTTCGGATCGTAGGCTTCAAATACCGGTGTAATGTGGTTGGATGAATCAAGTCCGCCCGCAACGTAGTGGATGTCCCCAAGCACTGCCGCGCCTGCGTAATAACGAGGTGTAGGCATCGGGGTTTTGGATACCCATGAATCTGTGCTAGGGTCGTATGCTTCGACTGTCGCAAATACTATGTTGAGTCCGGACGTGGGGATTTCACCTCCAAAGGTATACAGAGTCGCCGCATGCGTCACTACGGCCAAGCAGCAACGCGCGGTTGGCATGGGGGCCTTTGTCACCCAAGTGCCCTCCTGGGCAAATAATTGGACGCTAATAGACAGAGCCATCGCCGCAATTGCTAAACAAGCCATCCGTGTCTTCATCGGAAAAGCGCTCGGCCTACCCATCAAATACCCCTTCCATAAGCCTTTGCGCTGCCCTTGCCGCCCGCCGTCGGCGCAAGGCGGACAATGCGCACAGAATCTGCGCCGCGGAGGCGCTGGCCGGTGGTGGTCGTGCCGTAGAGCACGGCTTCGGTCGAGGTGGGCGTGAGCTGGAGGTCTTGGGTGCGGAAGTGGAGGAGCAGGTCGAGGTAGCCGTCGCGGTTGAAGTCGCCCTGCGCGGTCATGGGGACGCCGCTGCGGCGCGTTGCGACCGGCGCGCCCGCCAGCGTCACGGTTGTTGGGTCAACCGTCAGCGGGTCAAACGTCGCCGACCCCAATATCGCCACCGCCACCACGCCCTGGGATTTCAGGTTGATCGTGTTCTTGCGATCCCCCGGCTTGATGTCAATCGCGACGTGCAGAAACGGGCTGAAGGCCTCGTTAACACCCAGATAGGTTGTCGGCGAACCACGGGCAGCCCTGCCTCCTAGAGCGTAAAGGGTGTCGCCCACCACGGCAACCGCCAACTCGTGGCGCGGAGTCGGCATTGGAGGAACGGTCGTCCAGGTGTTCGTCTTGGGATCGTAGGCTTCCACTGTGGCTAGGACGACTACATCGTACTCACTGATGACCATGTGCCCGCCGACTGCATACAGGAAACCATTGACTACCCCCGCCCCCAAGTACCACCGCGGTGTGGGCATAGGTGCTTTCGTCGTCCACGCATCGGTCTTCGGGTCGTAGGCCTGCACTTCGACGCCGGTAGCCCCGCCGCCTACAACATACAGAATGCCATCGATGACGCCTCCAGCCGCTCCGCCACTCGGCGTAGGCATCGGAGCCTTGGTTCTCCAGGTGTCAGTTTTCGGGTCATAGGCTTCCATGGTCCTGCTAGTCCCCTCGGCGGGCCCGACGACGTAAAAAACGCCATCGATGACTCCCCCAACCGCTCCGCAGCGTGGTGTGGGCATTGGGGCTTTGCGAGTCCACGTGTCGGTCTTCGGGTCATAGGCGTCCAATAGTCGGTCGAGGTCACCCGCTATCGAGCCCCCCGCAACGTATATAACCCCGTCAACAACGCCGACAGCCATGCACATGCGTTCCGGTGACATGGGAGGCTTGGGCATCCAAGAATCGGTTTGTGGGTCGTACGCTTGTACCGAGGCCAGAATCCCCCCCACGCCACCCTCTCGATTGAAGCCTCCCAACGCATAGATGGTCCCATCAACCACTGTGGCACTGAGCCAGGAACGCGGCCACATCGAGGCCCTTGTCGTCCAAGTCCCGGATTGCGCGAGAAGTTGGCAGGACGCCAGGGATAGCATCAAAATCGCGCATGAAACAGCCGTGCGAGTTCTCCATGTGAAACGAGTCAGGTCGCCCATGCCATTATCCTTATCCTCCATGCCAGCCTACTTCTTGACCACGCAAAAGAACTGAATTGCGCCAATCCTCCTCATCAGGATATCTCCCAGAGCTTCACGGGAACTCAATCCTCCTCTTATCTCTACTGTTAAGCTAAATCGATCGTGGCAGTCTTCAGTGTGCCGTCGCTCAGCTTCACCCTTACCTTCAATCTCTTGGTGGCCCCACTTTCGTCGATCCAGAAGGAGATGTTGGAATTGTTCAGATCCGCGTCTGTCGGAGCGGCGTTCGGCGCGCCTACCGCCACGGCCCCGCCCGTGGCGTGAAGAATGAATTTGGGTGAAGTCGTACCAATACCGACATTGCCCTGATCGTTGACGAAAACTTTCGCGGTGCCGGAGGAATCGTCCAGTCGAAGCAAGTTGTTGATCACCGTCATGTTCGAACTTGCTTCCGGTGTGAAGTCCGAGTCAACGGTTAGGGATGTGTCCGAAGTGATGCCAGTCACAGCGCGGGTTTCGCCAGTGTCAACAATCTTGATCTTGTCTCCGACATTGATCTCTGCTGTGAAAAGGGTGTCCGTGCCCGTCACGGTGCTTTGAGAACCTGCCTGAACGGTCACAGTGCCCTTGGCCGTGAAGTCTCCCCGGATGTTGAGCCGGGCCGTCAGGTTTTCGCGAATCCCGATGCCGACCTTCCGCGTAGGTTTGAGGACCATTATGGCCGGGAGTTTTACAGGAGTGGGATTGCTGGGGATTTTGTGGCACTGGTCGAAAACGAAATCCCGAAACTCACCGCTCCCCTGTCGCCTCAAGGACCTTATCCCATACTGGGGGCCATACGGGTCCCCTGCGGTGACGTATCCATTGTTAAAAACGTCGACCATTTCGTCGTTGTTATCCCCTCTCGCCAGCGACAAAGTAGCTTCCCGGTCGTCCACGACGGCGCCGGTTGGGGCCCATATCTTTAGAATCGTGTAATCTTGATTCCAATTACGCAAGATTGTGACGTCAGAAGTGTCCCGGTATATTTCGTTGCGCGTCGTGCCTGAAGCCCGGAACTTCAGCTTTCCCTCGCCCGCAGCAGCCTCAATGGCAATATGACCGTCCACTACATGCAACTTGTTGTCCGGGCTGGTCGTTCCGATGCCGACGTTGCCCGAAATGGCATAAGTGCCCGCATCCTCGTACACCTGTCCGTAGGAGGTAAAGTCCGCAATCGAGTCGTTGATTTCCGTATTCAGAACCGTGGATGTGTCAACTTTGTAGTAGTCAACGAGCTTCAGGCCGTCGGCGACGGAAGAAAGGTGATAGCCTTCAACCCGAATTCGCAAATTAAGGGGCACTGTTCCGTTCTAATCCGTTAGATTGAAGTTGGTTAGACGAAATCTGCGGAGGAACAGAACAGTGCATCGAAAAACTACTTCACTTTGGGGAGA
>Ga0073934_10001725_pt1 | contig 50408 bp, 43 predicted proteins | sample LarsenN4metaG_FD_76834 | JGI IMG/M metagenome (GOLD analysis project Ga0073934, IMG submission 76834) | Hot spring sediment bacterial and archeal communities from British Columbia, Canada, to study Microbial Dark Matter (Phase II) - Larsen... ...
CGATATTTATCCACTGCCAGTTATCCACAAAGCGGTAGCCCTGATTTTACTTGGTTAACCACAGGGCTGCCCGTAAAATCCGGCGCATGAAAAACGTCCTGTTGCTGCGCACATCGTCGATGGGCGACCTTATCCACACCTGGCCGGCACTGACCGATCTGGCACGCCACCACCCGGAGCTGAGCGTCAGCTGGCTGGCGGAAGAAGGCTTTGCCGATATTCCCGGTCTGCATCCGCTGGTAAGCCGCACGATCCCCATCGCCTGGCGACGCTGGCGCAAGGCCTTGTTCAAGGCCGCCACCTGGCGCGAGATCGCGGCCTTGCGGCATACGTTGGCCGCCACACGCTGGGAGCTGGTGCTGGATGCGCAGGGGCTGTTGAAGAGTGCCATTCCCGGTCGCTGGGCCAATGGCCCGCTGGCTGGCTACGACCGCGCCAGCATCCGCGAGCCGCTGGCCAGCCGCTTTTACGAGCGCCGCTACGCGGTCAGCCGCCAGCTGTCGGCGATCGAGCGCAACCGCCAGCTGTTCGGCGCCGCCTTCGGCTACCGGCCCGAGGGCGCGCCGGTCTTCGGCATCCGCTGCGGTGCGCGACTGGCGTGGTTGCCGGCCGGCGACTATGCGGTGCTGCTGCACGCCACCAGCCGCGACAGCAAGCTGTGGCCGGAGGGGCACTGGATCACGCTGGCACAGGCGTTGCAGCGGCAGGGGCTGGCCATCGTCATCCCGTGGGGCAGTGCCGCGGAGCGGGAGCGTGCACAAAGGTTGGCCGCGGCCATCCCCGACGCGCTGCTGGCACCGAAGATGACCCTGCGTGAGGCGGCGGCACTGCTGGGCCACGCCGCGGCGGTGATCGGCGTCGATACCGGCCTCACCCACCTGGCCAACGCGCTGGATGTGCCGCTGGTGGCGATCTATACCGATACCAACCCGGCGCTGACCGGGGTGGTGGAAACCGCGCGTGCGGCCAACATCGGCCGTGCCGGCGAAATCCCGACGGTGGACGCGGTGCTGGCGCTGCTGGCGCGGGTGCGCGGCGCATGATTGCGCGCGCGCTGTACAGCCTGCTGTGGCCGCTGGTGAGGCCGCTAATCAAGCGCTACCTGAGAAAACGCGCGCGTCAGGCGCCGGCCTATCTCGAACACTGGGACGAGCGCTTCGGCGACGCGCTGCCGCAGGCCGGCGGCGAGGTGATCTGGCTGCATGCGGTGTCGGTGGGCGAGACGCGCGCCGCGCTGCCCTTGCTGCGGCAGCTGCAGCAGCGTTATCCACAGGCACGTTTCGTCATCACCCAGATGACGCCGACCGGGCGCGCCACCGCACAGCAGCTGTACCCCGACGCCGAGGTGCGCTACCTGCCGTACGACAACGCACGGGTGATGCGCCGTTTTGTCGCCGCGCTGCGGCCGCGCTGCCTGATCCTGATGGAAACCGAGATCTGGCCCAATCTGCTGCACGCCTGCGCGCAGGCCGGCGTGCCGGCCTTCCTGGTCAATGCCCGACTGTCGGAAAAATCGCTGCGCGGCTACCGCCGCATCGGCGCGCTGATCCGCCCGGCGCTGCGCCAGCTGCGCGCCATCGCCGCGCAGAGCGAGGCCGACGCCGCGCGGCTGGCGACGCTGGGGGCGGGCAATATCCGCGTGTGCGGCAATACCAAGTACGACTTCACGCCGCCGCCGGCGCAGCTGGCGCTGGGGCAGCAGTTTCGCGAACGCATCGGGTCGCGGCCGGTGTGGCTGTGCGCCAGCACCCGCGACGGCGAGGAAGCGCTGATCCTGGCGGCGTGGCGTGCGGCCAAGGTGGGCGACGCCTTGCTGCTGCTGGTGCCGCGCCATCCGGAGCGCTTCGCCGGCGTCGCCGCGTTGGCGGCGGAGCAGGGCTTTGCCGTGCAGCGGCGCAGCGACCAGTTGCCGGTTTCATGTGAAACACAGGTGTGGATCGGCGACAGCATGGGCGAGCTGTTCGGCTATTACGCCGCCGCCGATGTCGCCTTTGTCGGCGGCTCGCTGCTGGATTTCGGCGCGCAGAACCTGATCGAGCCGGCCAGCATCGGCGTGCCGGTGTTATTGGGGCCGTCGACCTATAATTTTGCCGAGGCCAGCCAGTTGGCGCTGGCCGCCGGCGCCGCGCGGCAGGTGAGCGACGCCGGCGAGCTGGTGGCGCTGGTGTTGCAGTTGCTGGCCGATGCGCCGCAGCGCGCGGCGATGCGCGACGCCGGCCTGGCGTTTACCGCGCAGCATCGTGGCGCCAGCGCCCGCATCGTCGCGCTGCTGGCCAGCCAGCTCGATCCATAGCCAAGGAGGCCGCCATGGCAGTGATTACCCAGTCTGACCCGCTGCTGGACGGCATCCGAACCCCGCGTCTGGTGCTGGTGGCGCCGCAGGCGGGCGACGGCGCGGCGCTGTTCCAGGCCATCGTCGCCTCGCAGCACGAGTTGCAGGGCTTTGCCGCCGATCTGCCGTGGTCGCAGCCGGTGCTGGACGTGGCGCTGGTGGAGCGCTACTGCTACGAGGTGCAGCGCAACTGGCAGCGCGGCGACAGCAAGGTGGCGCTGCTGTGGCTGGGCGACGAGGTGGTCGGCTGGCTGCGCCTGCAACACCAGCCGGACGAGTCGTGGCTGCTGCAGTTCTGGGGTCACAGCGACTGGCAGGGGCAGGGGCTGTTCACCGAGGCGGTGGAACGGATGCTGGTGCTGGCCTTCGGCCACTACCAGGTGCGCGACATTCGCGTGCCGGTGGCCGACAGCCAGCAGGCGGCACACCGCCTGTGCGCGCGGCTGGGGATGCGGCTGCTGTCGGCACCGCCGCCAGGCGAGGCGGGCGGGCCGTTCCTGTACGGTGTCGCGCTGCACTGACGCGGGCTGCCCACTCCGCCAGCACCATGAAAAAACCCCCGTCGCGTGCCACGCGGCGGGGGTTTTGCTTGCGGCCAACCTTGGCTGCAGCGGGTGGCTTAGAACGTGTTCACGACCTCGCGAGCTAGAGCGAGACAAGGCAAAAGCGGCTGAGGAAGCGGAATTTACAAATAGTAAATGAGCATTCCGAAGTCGTTTTTAACGCCGTACGCCTGCGCACTGCAGATCGTGAACAGGTTCTCAGTGGCCGCCGCCTTTCACCAGATCCTCGACCACCTTCTTGGCGTCGCCGAATACCATCATGGTCTTGTCCATGTAGAACAGCTCGTTGTCGAGACCGGCGTAGCCGGCGTTCATCGAGCGCTTGACCACGATCACGGTGCGCGCCTTGTGCGCTTCCAGGATCGGCATGCCGTAGATCGGGCTGGCCTTGTCCTTCTGCGCCGCCGGGTTCACCACGTCGTTGGCACCGATCACCAGCACCACGTCGGTGTTGGCGAAGTCGGAGTTGATCTCCTCCATCTCCTGCACCCGCTCGTACGGTACCTCCGCTTCCGCCAGCAGCACGTTCATGTGCCCCGGCATGCGGCCGGCCACCGGGTGGATGGCGTAGCGCACATTGACGCCTTTCTCGTGCAGCAGCTCGGCGAATTCCTGCAGTGCATGCTGCGCGCGCGATACCGCCAGGCCATAGCCCGGCACGATGATCACCGAGTCGGCGTTGCCCATCAGGAAGGCCGCATCCTCGGCCGAACCGGACTTGTAGTGCTTCGGCCCGCCGGCGTCGCTGCTGCCGCCGCTGGCCGTCTCGGCACCGAAACCGCCGAGCAGCACGCTGACGATGGAACGGTTCATCGCCTTGCACATGATGTAGGACAGGATGGCACCGGAGGCGCCGACGCAGGCGCCGGCGATGATCAGCACTGGGTTGTTCAGCGTGAAGCCGATACCCGCCGCCGCCCAGCCGGAGTAGCTGTTCAGCATCGACACCACCACCGGCATGTCGGCACCGCCGATCGGGATGATCAGCGTCACGCCCAACACCAGTGCGATGGCGACCATCGCCAGGAAGGCGGCGTGGCTGTCGCTGACGAAATACAGCACGCCGAAGCCGACCATCGCCAGTGCCAGCACCAGGTTCAGCAGATGCTGGCCGCTGAAGTTGATCGCCTTGGCGCCGAACTTGCCGGACAGCTTGCCGTAGGCGACCACCGAGGCGGTGAAGGTGATGGCGCCGATGAAGGCGCCGATGAACAGCTCCACCTTCTGCACCGCGGTGTGTTCGACGCCGCTGTGGAAGATGGCGGCCACCGCGATCAGCACCGCGCTCAAACCGACCAGCGAGTGCATCGCCGCCACCAGTTCCGGCATGCCGGTCATCTGCACCGTCTTCGCCTTCCAGGCGCCGATGGCGCCACCGGCGGCGATGGCACCGATGATCAGTGCCAGTACCGGCTTGTCCATCACCATGAAGGTGGTGGCCACCGCCAGCAGCATGCCGATCACGCCGTAGCGGTTGCCCTGGATGGCGGTGGTGGGCGACGACAGCCCCTTCAGCGCCAGGATGAACAGCACCGCCGCGACCAGATAAAGTATTGCCGAGAGATTTTCCATCGTGTGTCCCTTATTTTTTCTTCTTCTTGAACATGTCGAGCATGCGCTGGGTGACCAGGAAGCCGCCGAAGATGTTGATGCTGGCGAGGAAGATGCCGATGGTGCCCAGCACCGAGGTCACGCTCAGCTCGCTGCCATTGATGTCCACTACCTGCAGCATGGCGCCGACGATGATGATGCCGGAGATGGCGTTGGTGACGGCCATCAGCGGCGTGTGCAGCGCCGGGGTGACGTTCCACACCACGTGGTAGCCGACGAACACGGCGAGGACGAAGATGGTGAAGCTGGTGATGAACGGATCAACCATGGGTGGTCTCCTTCTTTGCCGGATTGGCCACGTTGGCCGCAGGGAAGCGCACTTCGCCGGCGTGGGTGACCAGGGTGGCCGCCAGCAGGTCGTCTTCCAGATTGAGGGTGTAGCCTTCCTTGCTCAGCATCAGGCCGAGGAAGGTGAACAGGTTCTTGGCGTACAGGCTGGAGGCGTCGGCCGCCACCATGCCCGGCAGGTTGGTGAGGCCGACGACGGTGACGCCGTTGTCGGTGCTGATCACCTCGCCCGGCACCGTTTGCGCGCAGTTGCCGCCGGCTTCGGCGGCGAGGTCGATGATCACGCTGCCCGGCTTCATCGCCTGCACCACCTCGGCGCTGATCAGCGTCGGCGCCTTCTTGCCCGGAATCAGCGCGGTGGTGATAATGATGTCGGCCGCTCGCGCGTGCTTGGCCACCAGCTCGGCCTGCCGCTGCTTGTAGTCGTCGGACATCTCCTTGGCGTAGACGCCGTCGTTGGCTTTTTTCTCCTCCTCGCTCATCGGCACTTCGATGAACTTGCCGCCCAGCGATTCCACCTGTTCCTTGGTCGAGGCGCGTACGTCGGTGGCTTCCACCACCGCGCCGAGGCGCTTGGCGGTGGCGATCGCCTGCAGGCCGGCGACGCCGACACCCATGATCAGCACCCGCGCCGGTTTCACGGTGCCGGCGGCGGTCATCAGCATCGGCATGAAGCGCGGGTAGTAGTGGGTGGCCAAGAGCACCGCGCGGTAGCCGGCGATGTTGTTCTGGCTGGACAGCACGTCCATGCTCTGCGCGCGGGTGGTGCGCGGCAGCAGCTCCATGGCGAAGGCGGACACCTGCTTGGCCGCCAGCAGCGGGAAGGTGTCGTTGTGGTACGGCGCCAGCTGGCCGATCAGCACCGCGCCGTCCTTCAGCTCGGCGATGGCATCGGCGGGCAGCGGGCGCACGGTGAGCACGATGTCGCCCTGGCCCAGCGCCGCGGCGCGCGATGCGGCCAACGTTGCGCCGGCCTCGACATAGGCCGCATCCGGTGCCGCGGCATGCCGCCCGGCCCCGGCCTCGATCACCACGGTGTGACCCATGGCGACGAGTTTCTTCACCGTTTCCGGTGTTGCGGCCACGCGGTGTTCACCTGCCAGCCGTTCGGTGGCAATAGCGATTTGCATGGTCTTCCTTTCTGCAAATGTTGAATGAAAAATGTAAAAACGACAGAGATAGCGAACGCCCGTGCGAGGCTTGATTTCGAACGAGCGTTTGAATTGGTAATTAATCACAAATTTGTGATTTGGCGCAATGCTTTTACATAAAAGCGACATCCGGTTGCCGGCGTTGGCCGCCGGGCACGTTGCAGTTGGCTATAGGAATACTGTCTGACAGTTTTTTAATCAAATGATTTGACGATGTATTTTCATCAATCACGGCTTGATAGCACACAACTGTTGCCATTTTTGTACGTTGCTGCGGGGCAACATCCGGACACCGTGGCGATGCTTGCCGCCGGCCGGCAGCCAGGGTTGGCCGCATTCTTCATGTCAAAGCGATTTATTGCGCCGCAATAGCCGTTTCAGTAAACCGTTTTGCCTGCCATGCTGTAAACAAGGGCTTACGCTTAAGGGATAACACTAAGCGCCACTAAAAAACCCCTGATCCTGCATTGCGCCTCCTTGCCGTACTACTTGTACTGTCAGAGTCGGCGCGCCTTGGTCAGGTGCGCTGCGAGGTTTTGTTAGCGGCGCCAAGTCGCCGACCGGCGACATTCTCACGACAAGGAGACGCTCATGCATTGGCCTTATCCGGTGGGGTTTGCCCACCGCCTTGGCGGCGCGCTGGCGCCGGAAAACACGCTCGCTGGCCTGCTGTTGGCACACCGGCTGGGGGTGACGGCGGTGGAGTGCGACGTGCAGCTCAGCGCCGACGGTGTGGCGGTGATCGCCCACGACGCCGAGCTGGAGCGCACCACCAGCGGCAACGGTGCGCTGGCGGCGCACACCGCGGCGCAACTGCTGCAGCTGGACGCCGGCCGCCATCACCATCCGGCGTTTGCCGGCGAGGCGCTGCCCAGCCTGCAAAAACTGGCCGCCACGCTGCGGCGGCTGGGCATGGCGGTCAATCTGGAGCTGAAGCCGGCTGGCGACGCGCGGCAGATGGGGCAGCTGTGCGCGGCGCAGATCCGCCAGCACTGGCAGGGCGCGGCGCTGTTGCCGCTGGTGTCGTCATTCAGTGCCGAGGCGCTGGCCGGGGTGCGCCAGGCGGCGCCGGAGCTGCCGCTGGCGCTGCTGGTGGAAGAGCTGAACCCGGCGCGGGTGGCGCAGGCGCAGGCGCTCGGTTGCCGCGCACTGCATGTCTGCCACCGTGCGCTGAGCGCGGAGTGGGTGGCGCAGCTGCACGGCCTCGGCCTGGCGGTGATGGCGTGGACGGTGAACCAGCCGCAGGAGATGCAGTGCCTGCGTCAGTGGGGGGTCGACATGCTGTGCAGCGACCGTCCCGACCGCTTCGATCCGGCGTGGGCGGCCTGAACGGCAGCGCCGTCCAGAATGCGCCGCACGCTGCCATCGCGCAGCATCTGCTGCAATTGTGCCGCCAGTCGCGGTTTGGCGGCCTGTACCGCCGGCGACAGCCGTGACAGCGCGATGCGGCGCGGCAGCTCGCCGGGAAACTGCAACTCGGCGCGGCGGTACTGCCTGGCGCCCAGCTCCCGGCTCAGCTGGCGGCCCTGTTGTGCATTGATCAGCAGCACGTCGAAACGCTTCGCCGCCAGCTTGCGCAGCGCCAGCCTGGCACTGGGCGCGGCATCGCGGCGCATCAGCCTGTCCTCATCAAAACGCTGGAAATAGCTGGCGCCTTCCACCACCCCGACACGCAGCGCATACAGGTCGTCGTAGTGCCGGATCGGGCGCGGATCGTCGTGCCGTTGCAACACCATGGTGGCGGTAGGCGGCGCGAACGGCGGGTCGAGGAAATCCAGATAGCGGTCGCGTTCGGCGTTGCCGCGGATGCCGATGCTGAGATCGGCCTGGCCGCGCTGCAGCAGCGCCAGGCAGCGTTGCAGCGGGCAGTGCACGATGTCGAGTTGCACGCCGCTGCGCCGTGCCAGCTCCTGCAGCAGCACGGTGTAGGGGCCGCCCGGCTTGCCGTCGGCGTCCACGGTCTTGTACGGCTCGAAACGGCTGAAGGCGTACACCAGCGTCGGGGTGGGCGTGGTGGCGGCACTGGCCGGCGGGACCAGCCACAGCAGGGGCAGGGCAAACAGCAGGGTGCGGACGATCATGGGCAGGGGCTGGGCAAGGGTTGGCAACGTGGCGTGTTGCCTCCCGCCGTGGCGGGAGGGTACGCCGTGGCACAGCGTAACACGCCGTGCCGGCTTGCCGACGGCAAGGTATCTCTTTGACATGGTTGCGGCCAACCCCGGTGCGGATGCCGGCGTTGATATTGGCACTGACGTTGGCCGCGGGCGGTCACTACGGCCGCGCCCGCGACCGTTGCCGCCTCAGCCGGCGGACCACACCACCGGGAACCAGTCCTCGCGCAGCCGTTCGCCGTGGCGCTGGTTGATGCCGGGGAACGGCGGCGAGGTGCGCCCCGGGCGTTCGGCGTAGCACACGTCGTCGCCGAGGAAACGGGCGGAGAAGGCACGGCGGCGGTTGCCACCCTGGTTGCCGGCGGCGCCGTGCACGGTGCGGAAATCGAACAGCACCGCGTCGCCCGGCTCCAGCTCCGGCGCGAGGATGGTGTAGCTGCCGTCCTCCACGTCCGGCATCTCCATGTAGTCATCGTCGCCGGCGAAGAAATTCTCGTTGCTGGCCCAGCGCTTGGGGCGCACCAGCTTGGGCCAGCGGTGCGAGCCGAGCACCACGCGCAGCGTGTTGTCCTGCGTCACCGGATCCAGCGGTATCCAGTAGCTGGCGGTCTGTTCGCCATCGACACAGTAGTAGGGGATGTCCTGGTGCCACGGCGTGGCCTTGGCGGTGCCCGGCTCCTTCACCAGGATGTGCTCGTGGAAGATCTGCACCTGGCGCGCGCCCATCAGCTGGCCGGCCAGCGCCGCCGCCGGCGACTGGTGAATGAAGCGTGAAAATGGTTCGATACGCTGCCAGTTGCAGTAATCCTCGAAGAAACGACCGCGTTCATTGTTGCCGACATTCTCGATGGCGAAGGGGCCGGGGGCGGCCAGTACCTGCTCGAAACCGTCGCGCAGCGGTGCTATCCAGTCGCGGAACACGCCGCGCAGTACGATGACGCCGTCGCGCTGGAACGCCGCGATCTGTTCATTACCGATAGTGACTGCCTGCATCTGTGACTCCTTGCTTGCGGTGGGGAATGCCGGGTTGGCCGCCTCAGTATCGGATCTGGCGCTATCATAATAAAAATATATATTTCCTATTTTTCATTATTGGAAAACATGATCAATTTCTCGTTGCGCCAGCTGCAGTACTTCGTCGCCACCGTCGAGCATGGCGGCGTCAGCGCCGCCGCGCGCGCCTGCCACGTATCGCAACCGTCGGTGTCGCTGGCCATCGCGCAACTGGAGGCGGCGCTAGGCAGCATACTGTTCCGCCGCCAGGCCAGCCGTGGTGTGGAGCTGACCAGTGCCGGCCAGCGCGTGCTGGCGCAGGCGCGCGACATCCTCGGCCAGGCGGCGGCACTCGGCGCTGGCGGTGCGAGCGGCGAGCTGCGCGGCCAGCTGGCGCTGATCTGCTTCCAGGATCTCGGCCCCTACTTTGCGCCGCGGCTGCTGGCCGGTTTTCGCGCGCGCCATCCGCAGGTGGCGGTCACGCTGCTGGAAGGCGATCTGGCCACGGTGCAGCGCGCGCTGCGCAGCGGCAAGGCGGAACTGGCGCTGACCTACGAGCTGGCCATCGACGCGCAGATGGCGCGCTGCACGCTGGCCGAGCTGGCGCCGTACGCGCTGCTGCCGGCCGATCATCCGCTGGCGGCGCAGGACAAGGTGTCGCTGGCGCAGCTGGCCAGCCAGCCGCTGGTGCTGGAGGACATTCCGCACACCCGCGAGTATCTGCTGTCGCTGTTCTGGCAGCAGCAGCTGACGCCGCGCATCGCGCAGACGGTGCAGAGTTTCGAGATGCAGCGCGGGCTGGTGGCGCACGGTTATGGCGTGGCGCTGTCGTGCACCCGCCCGGCCGGCGACTGCAGCTACGACGGTCTGGCCATCGCCTGCCGCCCGCTGGCGGAAGCGCTGCCGGCGCAGCGGGTGGTGCTGGCGCAGGCAGCGGGGGTGGAGGCGTCGCCGCTGGTGGCGGCCTTTGTCGTGTCGGCGCTGGCGGTAGGCTGAGGCCGGGCAGACAGCAACAATCCGCCACGCGGGCGGATTGCTGGTCAGGGAGGCACCGCCGCGAGGGCGGCGCGGGATGGCGGGGGCTTAATGCAGTGCCGGCAGGCCGTGGTCGGCGTGCAGCATGTGCAACAGCTCGCTGGTGTGGCGGCTGGACAGCTGCGGCAGGCGGTGCGACAGCAGGCCATTGCTGATGGCATGAAACAGCGCCCGGCTGTCGCCGCTCAGGCTGCGCAGCTCGGCGAAGCCCAGCGTTTTCACGCCTTGCCGCGAACCCATCATCAGCCAGAAGCCGGCCAGCACGGCACGGTCGCGCCCGCCGCGAATACTCTTCAGTTTTGCCATTATCTCGTTTTCTGTCATAGCCGGACCTCAGCGTGATGGCAGGCGTGGGTGCCTGCGGTTGCCGCATCATCATGATGCGGCAACACCGGACCCGCAGCGGGCCCGACAGCCACACTGCGCCGCCCGCTGGCGGCGGTCGGTGCGCTAGCCCGCATAGCGGCGCCGCGCAGCGGCAGACAGCAAACACCCGCCATGGCGGCGGGTGCTTGTGGGGTACGGTTGCGGCAGGGCGGGGCGCTTACTTGCCGATGCAGAAGCGCGAAAAGATGACGCCGAGCAGGTCGTCGGGGGTGAACTTGCCGGTGATCTCCGACAGCGCGTTCTGCGCCATGCGCAGCTCCTCGGCGAAGATCTCCACCTGCTGCCAGTCCTGCGCGGCGAGGTCGAGGTGGCCGGCGGCGCGGGCGATGGCATCCAGATGGCGTTCGCGCGCCAGGAACACGCCCTCGCTGTCGCCCTGGTAGCCGATCATCTCCAGCAGCAGCGCGCGCAGGTCGTCGACGCCGGCGTGGGTGTGCGCCGACAGCCGCACCACCGGGTGGCCGTCTTCCTCGCTGCGGCCAACCTTGTCGCCGGAGAGGTCCACCTTGTTGAACACGTGCACCCGCGGCAGGCGCGGCGGCAGCTTGCCGAGGATGGCCTCGACCTCGGGCACGATGCCGTCGCGGCTGTCGACCAGCACCAGCGCCACGTCGGCGCGTTCCACCGCCTGCCAGGTGCGCGCGATGCCGATCTTTTCCACCACGTCGTCGGTGTCGCGCAGGCCGGCGGTGTCGATGATGTGCACCGGTACGCCGTCGATGACGATTTCCTCGCGCACGGTGTCGCGGGTGGTGCCGGCGATGTCGGTAACGATGGCGATGTCGTCGCCGGCCAGCGCGTTCATCAGGCTGGACTTGCCGACGTTGGGCTGGCCGACCAGCACCACGTGCATGCCTTCGCGCAGCAGCGCGCCCTGGCGGGCGGTGGCCTGCACCTTGCCCAGCTGGCCGCGCAGGCGTTGCAACTTGCCGACGGCGTCGGCTTTTTCGAGGAAGTCGATGTCTTCCTCGGGGAAGTCCAGCGTCGCCTCCACCAGCATGCGCAGCGTGATCAGCTCGTCGACCAGGGTGTGGATCTCGCCGGAGAAGGCGCCCTTCAGCGATTTCAGCGCGCTGCGGGCGGCGCTTTCGCTGGCGGCGTCGATCAGGTCGGCGACGCTCTCCGCCTGCGCCAGGTCCAGCTTGTCGTTGAGAAAGGCGCGCTTGGTGAATTCGCCGGGTTCGGCGAGGCGGGCACCCAACTCGACGCAGCGCGACAGCAGCATCTTCAGCACCACCGGGCCGCCGTGGCCCTGCAGCTCGATCACGTCCTCGCCGGTAAAGCTGTTCGGGCCGGGGAAGTACAGCAGCAGGCCGTTGTCGATCGGCGTGCCGTCGGCGGCGACAAAGTCGGTGTAGGTGGCGTAGCGCGGCTTGGGCGTCTTGCCGCCGCTGAGGGCCTGGGCCAGCGGCAGCAGCGCGCGGCCGGAGATACGCACCACGCCGACGCCGCCGCGGCCGGGGGCGGTGGCAACGGCACAGATGGTGCTGGGAGTGTAGGCAAGGTTCATCGCGGGGTCCGTCGGGTCGGTTGCTTGCGGCCAACGTTGGCCGCAAGGCGAAGGTGTCGAGGCAAGCGGTGCGCGCTTGGCTGGAGACCCTCAACAAGGCAAAAAGCCCGGCCATGACGGCCGGGCTTTGATTTTACGCCAGCTTGGCGGCTGCTTACGATTGCAGTGCCAGTTTGCGGGCTTTTTCGATGCTCTGGTTCACATACCACTGCTGTGTGATCGACAGCAGGTTGTTGACGACCCAGTACAGCACCAGACCGGCCGGGAAGAAGAAGAACATCACCGAGAACGCTACCGGCATGATCTTCATCATCTTCGCCTGCATCGGATCGGCCGGTGGCGGGTTGAGGAAGGTCTGCGCGAACATGGTGATCGCCATCAGCGCCGGCAGGATGTAGTACGGGTCCGGCCGGGCCAGGTCGGCGATGTACAGCCAGTCAGCCTGGCGCAGCTCGACCGAGGCCAGCAGCGCCCAGTACAGGCCGATGAACACCGGGATCTGGATCAGCATCGGCAGGCAGCCGCCGAGCGGATTGACCTTCTCGGTCTTGTACATCTCCATCACCGCCTGCTGGAACTTCATGCGGTCGTCGCCGAACTGCTGCTTCAGGTTTTCCAGACGCGGTGCCAGCACCTTCATCTTCGCCATCGAGCGGTAGGAGGCGGCGGTCAGCGGGTAGAACACCGCCTTCACGATCAGCGTCAGCAGGATGATGGCCCAGCCCCAGTTCTGCACCATGGAGTGCAGCTTGGTCAGCAGCCAGAACAGCGGCGAGGCGAAGATGTGCACCATGCCGAAGTCCTTGGCGAACTCCATGCCGTCGGCCACCTTGGTAATGGTGTTGTACTCTTCCGGGCCGGCGTACAGCGGTACCGTGATGCTGGCGCTCTGGCCGGCCGCGATCGGTGCCACGTTGACCATGGCGGCGGCGGAGTAGGCGCCGTTCTTCGGTTCCAGCTGGAACTGGCAGGCCTGCGCGTTGGCGCATACCGATTTGCCGTCCAGCGGTTTCAGGATCCAGGCGCTCATGAAGTAGTGCTGCAGCATCGCTACCCAGCCGTTGTCGGCGCTCTTCACGTACTCGGCCTTGCCCTTGTCCAGATCGGAGAAGGCGACCTTCTGGAAGGTGCCTTCGGTGGTGTAGACCGCCGGGCCGGTGAAGGTCTGCGCGAAGCGGCTTTCGCCTTCCGGTGCCTTGCCGTCACGCAGCAGGCGGAAGTAGGCGGTGCTGGCCAGCGGCGTGGTGCCGGCGTTGACGATGTCGTAACGCACATCGATCAGGTAGCTGCCCTTGTGGAAGGTGTACACCTTGCTCACCTTGACGCCATTGGCTTCCGGCGCGGTCAGCTTGATCTCGACCTTGTCGCCTTGCAGCGTGTAGGCGGTCTTTTCGGCAGTGAACACGGTCTTGTGGGTCGGCAGCGCGGCGTTGCCGGCGGCGATCAGGCCGGTCTGCGCCACGTACAGGTGGGCGCCCTTGTCGGTAAACAGCTCGAACGGCTTGCTGGCGTCTTCCGCCGCATTGTGTTTGAGCAGTTGCAGGCTGCGCAGATCGCCACCGGTGGTGTCGATTTCGGCCTTGACCAGGTCGGTGGTGACGGTGATGCGCTGGCCGCGGCTCAGGCTGCTGCTGTCGGCAGGCTGGGCGACGTTGCTGGCGTTGGCGGCAGGGGTATCGCTACTGCTCGCGGCTGTGCTGGCTTGCTGTGTCACGGCAGGCTTGGCGACGGGTTTCGGCGCAAAGTATTCTTGCCATAGCAACAGGATGCTGAATGACAGCGCGATAAAGATGATCAGTCGTTTGGAATCCATCTTACTTACCGGAAAAGTCAGGGAACCGGGTCATGGCCGCTGCCACCGAGCGGGTGGCAACGACTAATCCGTCGTATCGCTAGCCAGCTGCCCTTGATCACGCCGTGCTTTTGCAATGCCTCGATGGCATAGCCGGAGCAGGTTGGCTGATACCGGCAACGCGGCGGCAGCCAGGGGCTGATCGCCAGCTGGTAAAAGCGGATCAAGAGGACGAAGAGTCGCGACATCGGGCTAGTTTAGCAAAGAGCGCAGCCAATGCCTTTACCGCTTCGTGATATTCGCCGCGATAGTAGGCCTGGCGTGATCTGACGACAAAATCCATCGGCGGCAGATCATGACGGTGCAGCCGAAACCACTCGCGCACGGTGCGCTTGATGTAGTTGCGGCGGTTGGCGCGTTTGGCCACCTTCTTGCCGACCACCAGACCGAGACGGGCGTGGGTCAGACCGTTCGGGCGGGCATACACCTGGAACAATTGGTTACTGCGCGCGTTGCGCAAATGAAAAACGGATGAGAACTCATCCGTTTTTAAAAGCCGGTGCGCACGGCGAAATGTGTTGTCCAAGCGTTATACAGCCAGACGCTTGCGACCTTTGGCGCGACGGGCGGCCAGAACGGCGCGACCACCACGGGTCTTGGAGCGAACGAGGAAGCCGTGGGTACGCTTGCGGCGGGTAGTGGAAGGCTGGTAAGTACGTTTCATGATAATTTTCCTGTTTCGAAACGGAAATAAACGCGTGATTACATAGATAAATGCCGGAATTGTCAACCTAATTAACAGTTTGCGGCCCCGATTGTTGGCGATGCTGTGGTGCGGGCGGCGATCCGGCCACTGCCGTTCGCCATCGTTGCGGGCGGCGGCGATATTTTGCCGGTGCTGTGGATAACTTTTGGCAAAGCCAGTAGAATGTATCGCTTGTGACCCTGTCCGCCCGGACGGCATCGGCAGCGCCGGATCGCCGCCCGCCAGACTACTTTAGAGACAGGGCGACTCCACACCAAACATCGTGACTGCCGCCCGGCACCCGCCGCGCGCGCAGCCTCCCCGCCGCCCCCGAACTACCCGTTAGTCTGCGGCGGCATTTCGTTTTTAACATGAAGCATTGATGACTGAACCGGAAAACTTCTGGCCTGCGTGCCTGACGCGTCTTGAGGAAGAACTGTCCTCACAGCAATTCAACACCTGGATCCGCCCGCTCTCTGCCGAGGCCGGCGACGAGGGTGTGGTGCTGTACGCGCCAAACCGCTTTATCCTGCAGTTCATTAAGGATCGTTTCCTGGCGCGCATCGAGGCGCTGGCGATCGAACTGCTGGGCGAAGTCTCGGTGGAGTTGCGCATCGGCGCCGCGGCCGGGGCACCGGTCGCGGTGGCGCGTCCGGCGCCGGCCAGCAGTGCGCCGCGCAGCAACGGCACCCCTGCCGCCAGCGTCGATGTGGAAAGCGCGGTGGCCAAGGTCGCCGCCAACGCCCCGGCGGTAGCGCCGACGGCGAAGCAGACCGCGGTCAAGGCCATCGGCGGCGGCCACGAGAGCACCCGCCTCAATCCGAGCTTCACCTTCGACACGCTGGTCACCGGTAAAGGCAACCAGCTGGCGCGCGCCGCGGCGATGCAGATCGCCGAGAACCCGGGCGATCCGGCCTACAACCCGCTGTTCGTGTACGGCGGTGTCGGCCTCGGTAAGACGCACTTGATTCAGGCCATCGGCAACCACGTCTACCTGAAGAATCCGCAGGCCAAGATCCGCTACATTCACGCCGAGCGTTATGTAGCCGACATCATGCGCGCCTACCAGCACAAGGCCTTCGACGAGTTCAAGCGCTACTACCATAGCCTGGACCTGCTGCTGATCGATGACATCCAGTTTTTTGCCGGCAAGAACCGCACCCAGGAAGAGTTCTTCTATGCCTTCAACGCGCTGATCGAGGGCGGCAAGCAGGTGATCATGACCTGCGACAGCTACCCCAAGCAGATCGAGGGCATGGAAGAGCGCCTGATCTCGCGCTTCAGCTGGGGCCTGACCGTGGAAATCCAGCCGCCGGAGCTGGAAATGCGTGTCGCCATCCTGATGAAGAAGGCCGAGGCCGACAACACCAAGCTCGACCACAACGTCGCCTTCTTCATTGCCCAGAACGTGCGCAGCAACGTGCGTGAGCTGGAAGGCGCGCTGAAGCGCGTGGTGGCCTACGCGCGTTTCAGCAACCAGAGCATCACCATGGAGCTGGTCAAGGAAGCGCTGAAGGACATCCTCGCCGCCGGCAACCGCCAGGTCACCATCGAGACCATCCAGAAGACGGTGGCCGACTACTACAAGATCAAGCTGTCCGACATGCACAGCAAGAAGCGCTCGCGCGACATCGCGCGGCCGCGGCAGGTGGCGATGACGCTGGCCAAGGAGCTGACCTCGCTCAGCTTGCCGAACATCGGCGACGCCTTCGGCGGCCGCGACCACACCACCGTGCTGCACGCCTGCAAGACCATTGCCGAAATGCGCGGTAATGACAGCGAAATCGCGCACGATTACGATACGTTGCTCGCGATGTTGCGCAACTGATTCATTTGATAACGACACTGTAACCCTTCGGGAGTCCGCACATGCTGATTCTGCAAGCCGAACGCGATGCCCTGCTCAAGCCACTGCTGGCTGTTACCGGCATCGTCGAGCGCCGCCACACCCTGCCCATTCTGTCGAATGTGCTGATCGAAAAACAGGCAGGAGCCGTCAGCTTCCTGGCGACCGACCTGGAAATCCAGATCACCACCGCCAGCCCGGACGACATCGCCGGCGACGCGTTCCGCCTGACCACCTCGGCGAAAAAGCTGCAGGACATCCTGCGCGCCATTCCCGGCAACAGCATGGTCACGCTGGAACAGCAGGACGGCCGCCTGATGCTGAAAGCCGGCAAGAGCCGCTTCAACCTGCAGACGCTGCCGGCGGACGACTTCCCGCTGCTGTCGGCCGGCAGTGCCGCGCAAGCCAGCTTCCAGCTCAGCCAGCGCGACCTGAAGCGCCTGATCTCGCAGGTGCAGTACGCGATGGCGGTGCAGGACATCCGTTACTACCTCAACGGCCTGCTGCTGCAGACCGAGGGCAACCAGGTGCGGCTGATCTCCACCGACGGCCACCGCCTGGCGTTTGCCAGCGCCGACATCGAGGCCAGCCTCGACAAGGCCGAGGTGATCCTGCCGCGCAAGACCATCCTCGAGCTGTACAAGCTGCTGCAGGACAGCGACGAGACCATCAACATCGAGCTGCTGTCCAACCAGGTGCGTTTCAGCTTCGGCAACACCGTGATCATCAGCAAGGTGGTCGACGGCAAGTTCCCCGACTACAACCGCGTGGTGCCGCTGGATAACGACAAGATCTTCTTGATCGAGCGCGTGACCTTCCTGCACGCGCTGCAACGTGCCGCCATTCTCGCCAACGAGAAATTCCGCGGCGTGCGGCTGGTGCTGAAGCCGGGCGCGATGTCCATCCTGTGTACCAACAGCGAGCAGGAAGAAGCGCAGGAAGAACTGGAAATCGCCTACCAGGGCGGCGAGCTGGAGATCGGCTTCAACATCAACTACCTGCTGGACGTGCTGACCAACCTGTCGGCCGACACCCTGCAGATGGCGTTTGGCGACAGCGTGCGCTCCACGCTGGTCACCATCCCCGACAACAGCAACTTCAAGTATGTCGTGATGCCGATGCGCATCTGACGACAGGCCATCCGCCACCGGCAACGGTGGCGGGTGGCATCGCACTGCGGCCAACCTTTGTCCAGCGTTGGCCGCACGCCGGTTAGGCCGGCACGGCAACAGTTTTCAACAGTGGGGCAACCGCCCCGGACGCACTGGCTGACAAAAGAGTGGTTTTATGAGCGAACAGGAATACGGCGCGGACAGTATTAAAGTCCTGAAGGGTCTGGATGCAGTACGCAAGCGCCCCGGCATGTACATTGGCGATACCCAGGACGGCACCGGTCTGCACCACATGGTGTTCGAAGTGCTGGACAACGCCATTGACGAAGCGCTGGCTGGCCACGCAGACACCATCAAAGTCACCATCCACCCCGACAACTCGATCTCGGTGGAAGACAACGGTCGCGGCATCCCCACTGACATCCACCCGGAAGAAGGCCGCTCCGCCGCCGAGGTGATCATGACCGTGCTGCACGCAGGCGGCAAATTCGACAGCAACAGCTACAAGATCTCCGGCGGCCTGCACGGCGTCGGCGTGTCGGTGGTCAACGCGCTGTCCGACTGGCTGAAGCTGAAAATCTGGCGCAACGGCCAGGTGCACGAAATGGAGTTCCGCCGCGGTGAAGCCGTGGCGCCGCTGACCATGACCGGTCACACCACCTACCGTGGCACCGAAGTCACCTTCCGCGCCAGCGAAGAAACCTTCGGCGTCATCGAATTCCACTTCGACATCCTCGCCAAGCGCATCCGCGAACTGTCCTTCCTCAACCAGGGCGTGGCGATCACCCTGCTCGACAAGCGCAGCGGCAAGGAAGAAAGCTTCGCCTTCTCCGGCGGCGTCGCCGGCTTCGTGCAGTACATGAACCGCAACAAGTCGGTACTGCACCCGAAGACCTTTTACGCCACCGGCGAAAAGGATGGCATGACCGTGGAAGTGGCGATGCAATGGAACGATTCCTACCAGGAAAACGTACAGTGCTTCACCAACAACATCCCGCAGCGTGACGGCGGCAGCCACCTCACCGCACTGCGCCAGGTGATGACGCGCACCCTCAACGGCTACATCGAGGAATCCGATGCCGCCAAGAAGGCCAAGGTCGATACCAGCGGCGACGACATGCGCGAAGGCCTGACCTGCGTGCTGTCGGTCAAATTGCCGGACCCGAAATTCTCCAGCCAGACCAAGGACAAGCTGGTCTCCAGCGAAATCGGTCCGGTGGTCAACGAAGTGATCAGCGAAGCGCTGAAGGACTTCCTGATGGAAAACCCGGGCGATGCCAAGATCATCATCGGCAAGATCGTCGACGCCGCCCGCGCCCGTGAAGCCGCGCGCAAGGCGCGCGAGATCACCCGCCGCAAGGGCGTGATGGACGGCCTCGGCCTACCCGGCAAACTGGCCGACTGCCAGGAAAAAGACCCGGCGATGTCCGAACTGTACCTGGTCGAGGGTGACTCCGCCGGCGGCTCCGCCAAGCAGGGCCGCGACCGCAAGTTCCAGGCCATCCTGCCGCTGAAGGGCAAGATCCTCAACGTCGAGCGCGCGCGCTTCGACAAGATGCTGCAAAGCCAGGAAGTCGCCACCCTGATCACCGCACTGGGCTGCGGCATCGGCAAGGACGAATACAACCCGGACAAGCTGCGCTACCACCGCATCATCATCATGACCGACGCCGACGTCGACGGCGCCCACATCCGCACCCTGCTGCTGACCTTCTTCTACCGCCAGACGCCGGAGCTGGTCGAGCGCGGCCACATCTACATCGCGCAACCGCCGCTGTACAAGGCCAAGCACGGCAAGCAGGAACGCTACCTGAAGGACGACTACGAGCTGAACCAGTACCTGCTGCAACTGGCACTGGACAAGGCCGAGCTGATCCCGGCCGCCGGCGAAGCCGCGCTGTCCGGCGACACGCTGGGCGAAGTGGCGCGCCAGTTCCTGCTCGCCCGAGCCGCCATCGATCGCGAAAGCCGCGTTGTCGATCCGCTGGTACTGCACGCCTTCCTCAAGGTTGGCCGCATCACCCTCGATAGCGAAGCCGCCGCCAACGCTGCCGTTGCCGCATTGGCCGCCGTGCTGCCGCCGGAACTGATCCGCCTCAACGTGCTGCGCGACGACAAGAACGACGCCTGGATGCTAAAGATCACCCGCCAGCTGCACGGCAACGTACTGGTCACCGCGCTGGACCAGGACTTCCTCGCCACCGCCGACTACGACATCCTGTGCCAGACCCGCGACATGCTGCACGGCCTGCTGCGCGACGGCGCCAGCGTCAAGCGCGGCGAGACCGTGAAGCCGATCAGCGAATTCGGCGACGGCCTCGACTGGCTGCTGGGCGAAACCCGCAAGGGCCTGTCCATCCAGCGCTACAAGGGTCTGGGCGAGATGAACCCCGGCCAGCTGTGGGAAACCACCATGGACCCGACCGTACGCCGCCTGCTGAAAGTGCGCATCGAAGACGCCATGGCCGCCGACGACGTGTTCACCACGCTGATGGGCGATAACGTCGAACCGCGCAGAGCGTTTATTGAAAGCCACGCCCTGATTGCGCGGAACATCGATGTGTGATCGTGTAGGATCCCATGAATATCTAGATTTTCCCCACTTTTCTAGATTTTTGGGATTCTGCTTCCTGCACTCAGCTTAGCAAATGGCCTCCAGTTTTGGAGGCCATTTCTCATTTTAGGTGAGCCGACAGCAGTTCGGCCATTCTGGACCAGGCAGCAGCAGCCTCATGAATAGCTGCAATGTGTTTAGTAATCGATACTTGCTGTAGGACAGTAGGAACTGCCGCTTCCGGATAGTTTGACTGGACCCATCCGGCACGTTGCTAGCACCTAGATGGTGTGGGGGGACGTCGAGGGAGTTCAAACAACGTAGTAGGGCAGTATGCTAACGCTGCAACATCGATTCCCGTATTTTTGTGCTGTTTACTCTGAATTCCATGGCCTTGTCGTATGCGATAGCACTAACGCTGTCTGCCTGCTTTGAAAGATAATCAGGAAAGCAGCATTTCCTTAGCCATTGTTCAAGTGAAGACACCTATGTCGAACGACAGAAACCCAAACGAATCAGCTCTGCGCCCCCGAGCACGGATCATGAAGACGCTGGGGAGCGAGCTCATCAGTAATGACGCTGTGGCGGTTATCGAACTGGTGAAGAATGCCTATGACGCTGAAGCCAACCGAGTACTCATCAAATTCGTTGGACCTTTGTTGCCGGGGCAAGGCAGGATCGAGATCTTTGATGATGGGAGTGGGATGAGCTTGGGTGTTGTTCGCGGAGCCTGGATGGAGCCGGCAACACCTGGAAAACTTCAGAAAACTAGTTCCGGATCAAAAGGACGAAGGGTTCTCGGTGCAAAAGGCATTGGTCGCTTTGCTGCCATGAGGCTGGCTTCGGAACTTGAGTTGGTTACCAGAGCGAGAGGATCAGACCAAGAGGTTTACGGGATCTTTGATTGGATGCAGTTCGAGGACGAACAGAAATATCTCGATGAGGTTCTTATTCTCACGGACGAACGACAACCTGAAATCATTCGGAGTGATGTGGGCCTCGATGCCATTTGGCCCAAACACGAGGTTCCAGTTGATTGTCCTCCTTCAGAGCAGGGCACACTGCTACGGATGAACCATATTACCCAGACCTGGGATGTTGAAAGGTTCCGTCTGATCCAGAGGGGGTTATCCCGCTTAGTTTCTCCCTTCAAAGAAAACAAGGATTTCAGAGTGTTTCTTCAGGCACCAGATGAGTTCGCTGAATTCTCGTCTGAGATCACGCCTCCCGCGGCATTGAATTATCCACATTACAGCGTTCAAGGCACGATCGATGCACAAGGAAAATGCGATCTGAAGTTGGAGGTGAAAGCCTCAGGAGAAGTCAAGTCCGTTACTGGAGGGTTTGTCAGAGAAGGAAAAGATGGCCTTCAGTATCTTGGGGATGAAGCCTATTCTAATTTGAAGAAGAGAATAGAAAAGCAGCTAGAAAACAGCAGACCTGAAGGGGAAATGAAAACGCCAGTCTGCGGACCGTTGCAGATTGAGTTACGTATTTGGGATCGGGACGATCTTGGTAATGTCATTCAGCAGACAAAATCAAATCTGCAGAATATTAGAGCAGATCTAGATGCCTTCGCCGGCATCAATATATATCGTGACGGCTTCAGGGTCTTGCCCTATGGTGAGCCAAACAATGATTGGCTGCGACTGGATATCCGCCGGGTCCAAAATCCAACAAAGCGTCTATCCAACAATCAGGTTGTTGGTCACATCTCAATTACAGCAGATCAGAACACTGGCTTGAAGGATCAGTCCAATCGTGAAGGTCTGGATGAAAACCAAAGCTACTCAGACCTCCGGGAGATCATGAAATCGATCCTTTCAATGATCGAAGATCTTCGAAAGAGGGCAAAGGGCACAGGCGAAGGTGGCAAAAAGGATAATCAGCCCCCTCACCTGTTTGCTCCGTTGGATCTGTCACCCATTCGACAGCATTTGGAGGCTTTCAGTCCGAAAGACGCAGTCGCCAAAGAGTTGATCAACGATGTAGAACGAGCTTTCAATAGACAGGTTGAAAGCCTGAAGGCTGTCGTTGCTCAATATCACGCATTGGCAACATTGGGTCAGTTGATAGACGTCCTGCTCCATGATGGTCGCCTCCCTCTGGCAAAGATCAGGAAGGAGGCTCTGCTGGCTCAAGAGGACATTGTTGAGGGACATTTGACCGGAGAAGATTTACTCAACAAGCTGGCAGGCCGTCTTGGCATCATCGGTGGGCAGAGTGATGTGCTTGCTACTGTTTTCCGTCGAGTCGAGCCTTTTGGAGGACGCAAGCGAGGACGCCCCAAACAACTTTATCTTGAGAAGATCATCGAAGATGCATTTGGCGTATGTGCAAGCCAGATTTCGGATATGAAGATCGTAACCTCATTGCCGACTGGCCAGACTCTTGTACGGGTGGATGAAGCGGAAATCCAAGAAGTTGTTGTAAATTTGCTGCAGAACAGTCTTTACTGGCTTCAATTTGTCGATGCTGCAGCTCGGCACATAGATGTCTCGGTGTCACGCACAGCGCAAGACCATGTCGAGATCATTTTCAGTGATACCGGACCAGGTATTCCAGATGAGAACAGGGCACGGATTTTTGAGCCCTATTTCTCTACGAAGAAAGATGGCGTTGGCCTTGGCCTAGCGATTGTCGGAGAGATCATCATGGATTACTACGGAGGGAAGCTTGAGCTGCTGGATTCATCCGGAATATCAGGAGCTGTCTTCCGTATCACTTTGACAAAACGGGTCTGATATCAAGGGGAAAGCATGGATTGGCGGATTCTGGTCGTTGATGACCAAGCAGCAGGCGACATCAAAGATGTTATCGAGGGAAACAAAACGGTCAAAAAGCCTGACTCAATCAGCTGCGTTTTGTGTGAAAAATTCTCTCAAGCGATCGAACTATTGAAAAAAGAGAGGTTCGATCTTGTAATCCTTGACCTGAAGGATGATGCTGCTTACGAGCAGGAAACACTTGCGGGTGAAAGAGTATTTGAAGAAATAAAGCAATGTCGATTTGTTCCAGTCATATTTCACACAGGATATCCTCACAAAGTCAGTGATCTAATTTCACCCTATGTAAAGGTAGTGACCAGATCTGAGTGGGAAGTCTTGAGATCAACAATCAATGAGGTTTTAGATACAAAGCTTCCAAGGCTGATCAGACACATAGAAGAAGAACAAAGGAAATTTATGTGGGAGTCAGCTGAAAGAATATGGGTTGAAGATCTGGATAAGCATGATCCAACCGATTTAGTGTATCTCTTGGCTAGAAGGCTTGCGAACGCACTATCCGGTGATGTAGTGAGAAGTTTTCTGGAATTCGACTTACCCAGTGGAGCTCCAAAGTCTGACAAGATTCATGCGGTCGAGCTGTATGTTTTCCCCCCACTTTCCACAGACTTCCTGTTTGGAGATATCTTTAGGAAGAATACTGATAATAAAGCTGAGTTCTTTGTCGCACTCACTCCATCTTGTGATCATGCTCAGAAGAAAGCAGATTTCGTACTTCTTGCCAAGTGTAAATATCTAGTAAGCACCAACCCTGGAGAAAAAGCAAAGGCGTCCCTTGTTGTGGGAGAGGACGTTTCCAATACAGTTAATGGTGAGTTGGCCAAGTTCATCCGCGACAACTCCAGCCCAGCGGATAGATACAAGTACCTTCCAGGCACCAGCTTCCTTCCGGACTTGCTTGTCGATCTGCAAGACATCATGACTGTTACGCCTGCGGAACTGAATCCCAGCGGAGAAGGATATGAGCGAGTCGCATCATTGGATAGCCCTTTTGCAGAGTCCTTGCAAGCAAAGATGGCAAGGTATTTGGGAAGAATTGGAACTCCAGATATTGATCCCGATTTGGCGCTCGATAGATTCAAAGCAAAAATCAAGAAGAGCTGACAGTAGATAGCTGGCACCCATGACCGTATTGAGGTGAGTGAGTGGCTTTTAAACTACCAACGTCAGCTCTACGCCGCCAGATGATGTCCCGTATCAAAGGGCGCGACACCGGCCCTGAGCTGAGTCTGCGTCGCAAGGTATGGGCACTTGGCCTGCGCTACAGGTTGCAATACCGTATTGGTCCGACACGTCCCGACATGGTCTTCGTCGTTGCGAAACTGGCCGTGTTCGTTGATGGTTGCTTTTGGCATGGTTGCCCGCTGCACTCGACGATGCCGAAGAACAATCGGGACTTCTGGGAACAAAAGCTTCAGCGCAACCGTGAACGGGATGTGGAAAACACGCAGTGGCTTGAGGCAGAGGGCTGGCGGGTGCTACGACTTTGGGAGCATGAGATCGAAGCCTCACCTGCAGACTGCGCACGCCGGATCGTTGTGATGCTTGGCAAGGTGGAGGAATCGAAGGCGTGACCTTCTTCAGCGGTGAGCAGTTGGGGCAGGTCGATCTTATCGTCGATGCTGTCTACGCGGGCTACAAAACCGAACGCGGCGGTATGGCGGACCCCTTGGTCCCCTTGATGGGTGTCAGTCGGCAAGGTGGTTTCCGTTACCGGGGCACCAAGGAGCGCCCGACCCTGCTGGTACTGACTTCCAACCTAGCCGAAGCGGAATGGCCCGATCAGTTGGATGAGACGACTGGGACCTTCATCTTTTACGGCGACAATCGTCATCCGGGACGACTGCTTCATGACACGCCTCGGTTCGGTAATCAGCTGCTGCGTCAGATATTCGACTGGACGCATCTTGGGCAACGCCATTTAGTACCGCCCATCCTCGTCTTTACCTCCGAGGGCACCGGCCGGACCTTCAGGTTCCGGGGGCTTGCCGTACCGGGCAGCCCGGCCTTGTCGGCAACGGAAGATCTCGTTGCGTTGTGGAAGACAACCGAGGGACAGCGCTTTCAGAACTACAAGGCAGTACTCACGATCCTCGATGAGGCCGTAATCCCTCGGGCCTGGATTCACTCAATGGGGCGTGGCGAGACGTCAGGGTTGATGCCTGATGCATGGAATACATGGGTTGCGTCTGGTGGTATCCGACCACTCATGGCACCACGTTCCCTGTTGGTACGCAGTAAGGCTGAGCAATTGCCTACAACTCCCGAGGATCAGGCGTTGATTGACGTTATCCGGCAGCGCTATAAGGACAATCCTTACGGATTCGAAGCCTGTGCAGGGGCACTTACCCGTCTATTACTGCCGGATGTGTCACGCCTTGATCTGACTAGACCATGGCGTGACGGTGGACGGGACGGTATCGGTCGGCTACGTATTGGACGGAGTCCCGCTGCGATCGAAGTCGATTTCGCCCTGGAAGCGAAGTGCTATGGTGCAAACAACGCAGTCGGGGTAAGAGAAGTCTCACGACTGATTAGTCGCATCAAACATCGTGAATTCGGTGTGTTGGTGACAACGTCTTATGTAGATCGGCAGGCGTATCAGGAAGTGACAGATGATGGCCACCCAGTGATCCTGACTGCAGCACAGGACATCGTCGGCCTGCTGCGCTCAGTTGGAGTGCATACCCCCGCGCAGGCAAATGCGTGGTTGGATGGGGTCACAGCAGGTAGCTAAGTCGGTAACAGTCTGAGTCTGCCCCTCGTCTGTACCATTCCAGCTATGTTATGGAATACCTGAGCATGGTACGTAACGTTACGCAAGCTATCTTCATTCGTAGACATCTACCTGTAGATCTGGAAATTCGTATTTTGTGCACTCACCAGATGGTCGGTATTCCTGATGGATATTTTCTTTGGCGGAGAGCCAAGCTCCTTCTAAGGGAGCTGGGTGGGTAGAACTCTCTGTCACTAACCGGACAAGCCTGGGCCAAGCAATCCAGGCCGCTCGCTCATCGTAATTATGTGGGCCACTGAATCGCGCAGAGTTACGTGTGAGCACAAAGAGCCGGACTTCAACAGTAGTTGCAGGCAAGTGCTTTTGAAGTCCGAGGCGGATGAAGAGTTCGCGTTGAGGTAGCGTGGAAACCCAGGAAGAAACCTGATCCACCCACTTATTGGCCTTAAGCAGGTTAGTCAGTTTGCTCTGCCGTTCCCTGAGACCAAGCCCAAAGATATCAAACCATTTCAGCTGGAAGAGATATAGGCAGTTGGCTGTTGTGTCCAATAGCACGGCATCGATGTCCGTTGCCGTAGCGCCGTTGGAACTACGTAGCGTGACGTTTTCTCGTCCCCGAACGTAGCGTGGTTCAGGAAGTAATGCATACAGATCCTGTTGAAACTTGGCTTCTCGTTGATTGACCGCCTTATCCCAGTCCTTACGATACTTTCGTTTCAACTCTGTCACCAGGAATGTGCATGTATTGCCGATATAACCAAATTGAGGCAATAGAGCGAAATACCTTCCGAAACCGATGTTATAAGGTAGCGGAGAGTCGTAATTTGAATAGTATTCTTTAGCGTGTCTGGGTGTTAGCAAAAAAATATCTGCGATTTCATCCAGCCCTTCAGTATCTATAATCCCTGTTTGTTGGCTCCATACTGTCCTAAGGTCTTCATATCTAACGGGCACTGTAAATAGATTTCTAAGGTTCAACTTCTCCTGGTTGGTTGCGCCAAGGCGTGTAGCAAATGAATGATGCAACATGGCACGTGCGATAGCAGTGATCGTCAGCATCTTCCATTCACCAAATGTACGAGGGCCGATGATAGATTCATCTGGCAGTGCATCTGCTTCCGGTGAGGTGATCAAAGAGCTATATGCTTGTTCCTGATATAGTTTGTGTAACTCTTCATCAGAGTTGTATTGAATAAAGTGGTCCATTTGGATGCCAACATATTGGTCAATCCTGTCCCTTGCCCAACCCTGTATCTGTTGATTAAGACGAGCCTGATACTCTGCTCTGTGGGCCAATTGCTGGCTAATGAACCAAGCAAGGTCCCTCGCATCCTCCGTTTCTTGATCTTTAGCCAGGACATGGATTGAGACATGGGCCTCCGCGTGGATCTCACAACGGACTAACCCGTAATGCTCACAGTGAGCAAGTCGGCGCAGCATTGCCAACTGACCGGCTTCTGAAAGAGTTTGATCAGCCCAAGCTGCAGTTTTCCGATTGGATGGGAGCCACGGAATCCCATCTCCGAATTGGTCCAGTTTCGGTAGGAAAGCATGAAGGATCGGGCCGACTCCTTTGCTGATGAATAGGCATTGTTGACGGAGGGCGAGGCCGAGATCTGCGGGATCAAAGAAATGCTGAAAGTAGGCATGCAGATCAACGGATCTGACAAGCTCGATCAGAGCCGTCTGCTCATGTCCTTTGTTGTTTTCAAGGATATCTTCCAGCCAGCCTTCGAGATATCGGTCGAGAAGAATGGCTGCGGTGAGGGGCTGGTCCATACAGTACAACTTGGATATGTGGGGAAGCCTGATGCCTTAGGCAGGCACAGTTAAAGACACCGGATGATCCGGATGCTCTTCAACGGGCTGTTGCTGAGCGGCACCAATCCAGCGGAAGATAGCAGTCATCACATCCGAACAAACCCCATTTCCACATAACTTCACTTTGTCCCGACGATTGCCGAACGGAAGCAGGTGATCCTGATGCGAACTCATAGCCTTTATGAGTTCAGTAGGCTGCAACATACGAAGATACGGTGTTTGATCTTTCCACGTTACCAGTCCAAACCGATCTACTGTCGTTACCGTACGAAGCGGTGCGCTAATTGATTGCCAGCCGCCGGCATAGTCTGAACCATAGTAAACAATGATGAATGGCTTACCAGCACCTAATTCTGCAATCGCTCGTTCAGCTCTTTCTAATGTTGCTTTCGCACGTCCCTCCTTATACAACGGGGTCGAAGGATAGGCCGCATTCCAATCAATAATGTCATTGGCAGTGAGACGTTTCTGGAAGCCAAACTGCTTCAGTTCTTCTTCGCTTACAGATGTCTGTAATTTGTCACATACCAGGAACATACGCTTACGGGCCTGAGCTGATCCGAAATCAGCTGAGTTCAACAGCAGATCGCTGACCTTGTAACCCAGACCTGAAATCGTCTGAACAAGCTCATCATGCCGATTCCATTTTTTCATCCGGTTCACATTTTCAACTATCAACCACCGGGGCGACAGTGCCTCAACCCAAGGTAGAATCCCAATAGCAGTCTCACGGCTACTCTCAAGGCCTGGCTTAGCTCCACGCGCAATGGAATGGGAAGTGCACTCCGGCGAGGTAAGTAAAACATCTGGCTGGTACAGCTTACCCAAATCGGGAATATTGACCTCTTCGATCCGTTTGGTGATGACATCTGCGTTTGGGAAGTTTGCTTTATATGTCCGGGTAGCCAGTTCCCAAGCATCAAGCCCCAACAACGGGATACCTCCTCCTTGGACGGCTCCACGTGCCCCAAAGCCCCCCCCGCAGAACAGATCCACAAAAGTCGTCATATATGCTTTTTCTTCAGAAAATCATTCCTACTGAAGTGTACCAGGTCAAACGGAAAGCGTCTTAGTCAACTTGGCTTGCTGCGGTAAGGAAAGCCCCTGTGTGCTGCTGATAGAACCTCCTCAAGGGTGGCTAGTCAAGACCATGAATCGCCCCTCCTTTCCTAGACACCTCAAGAGCCACACTGAACTATCCAGGATAGATTGCGCCGTAGTCCTCACGCCGCCAGCTTCCCCGCTGCCAGCAGCAGCAATCCCCCCGCCGTCGCTTCTGCCAGCCGCCGTTTGCGGTCGCTGAAGCGTCCCTTGCCGGCCATGCCGGCGATGCTGTAGCCGATCACGCTGTACACCACCGCGCAGGAGCCGATGAAGATGCCCGATAGCAGCAGCGCCTGCGTCGCCACGCTGGTGCCGGGGCGGATGAAGTTGGGCAGGATCGACAGGTAGATCAGCAGCCCTTTCGGGTTGAGCAGGCTGGTGAGCAGGCCCTTGCGGAACAGGCCGTGCACCGGGCGGCTGTCCAGCTGCAGGCTGCCGGGGCGGCTGGCGGCGCGGAACATCTGCCACGCCAGGTACAGCAGGTAGGCAAGGCCGGTCCAGCGGATGGCGTGCAACAGCGGCGGCCAGGCGCTGAGCAGCGCGGCGATGCCGAAGGCGGCCAGCAGCGCGTGCACGCTGTAACCGGCGAGGATGCCGAGCGTGGCGCGGCGCACGGCGGCGCGGCCGCCACTCAGCCCTTGCGAGGCGACGAACAGGATGTCGGGGCCGGGGCTGCAGACCAGCGGGAAGACGGTGAGGGCAAACAGCAACAGGGTATCGCTGGGCATGGGGCGCGCTTTCTCGGGCAGGTGATCGGAGCCGTTGCCGGGCGGGCAAGGGCGTGTTGCTGCCGAAAATTCTAGGGTTTTCGCGCTGAAATCGGGTTGTGTTGTGACGCGGAATCGGGGTTGTCGCTAGAATTGGCTGCGAATATTTCAGGAGAGTGCCGCAGTGGATGCCGTAAAGCTGGACAGTATTGATCGCCGTATCCTGCATGCGCTGCAGCGCGACGGCCGTTTGCAGAACATCGAGCTGGCGCGCGCGGCCGGTTTGTCGCCGTCGTCGTGCCTGCGGCGGGTGAAGCTGCTGGAGGCGCGCGGCGTGATCAAGCGCTACGTGGCGGTGCTGGACGGCGCCAAGGTCGGCGCCGGGCTGTCGCTGTTCGCGCGGGTGTGGTTCAAGGCGCAGGACGCGGATACCACCAACCATTTCATCGCCAGCGTGCGCGACATGGCCGAGGTGGTGGAGTGCCACATCATGGCCGGCGAGTGCGACGCGCTGCTGCGCATCGTGACGCAGGATCTGGCGTCGTACCGCAAGTTTCACGCCGAGCAGCTGACGCGCATCGCCAGCGTGCAGAGCGTGAAAACCGAGGTGCCGATGGAGACGGTGAAGCTGACCCACGCGGTGCCGCTGTAGCCGTCGCGCTGGCAGCGCTTGGCCGCCGCGCGCTTTCATGTCGTTCCCGTCATAAGCGCCTGTTTTTTATGGACAGGCCGGCGCGCGGGCAGGGGGCGTGTTACCATCTGCGCCGCGCCGTTTTTATTGCTTTGCAGCATACGGCGGCGCTGCGCTGCCACGGCAGCATTCTTGCCCTGATGCGGCCAACGTTGGCCGCATTTTCTGTCGTCTTCCCGCCTTGTCGCCGGTCGCGGCGTAACCTGTTTCCTGCCGCCGCACGGCGCTTCCCATGATCATTCTGAAAAACGTGGCCTTGCGCCGCGGCACCAAAGTCCTGCTCGACAACGCGTCGGTGACGCTCAATCCCGGCGAGAAAGTCGGCCTCGTCGGCCGCAACGGCGCCGGCAAATCCTCGCTGTTCGCGGTGCTGAACGGCTCGCTGCACGAAGACGGCGGCGATGTGTCGATCCCGTCGCAGTGGCGCATGTCGCAGGTGGCGCAGGACATGCCGGAAACGGCGCAGACGGCGACCGAGTTCGTGGTCGAGGGCGATACCACCCTGCTCGCCGCGCAGCAGGAGGTGACCGAGGCCGAGGCCGGCGAAGACTACATGCGCATGGCGCACGCCTATACCGCGCTCAACGATGCCGGCGCCCACGACGCGCCGGCACGGGCGCAGGCGCTGATCCTGGGCCTGGGTTTCAGCGTCGCCGAGCTGCAGCAGCCGGTGAACAGCTTCTCCGGCGGCTGGCGCATGCGGCTGCAACTGGCGCGCGCGCTGATGTGCCCGTCCGACCTGCTGCTGCTGGACGAGCCGACCAACCACCTGGATCTGGACGCGCTGGTGTGGCTGGAGGCGTGGCTGAAGCAGTACGCCGGCACCATGGTGGTGATCAGCCATGACCGCGAATTCCTCGATGCCGTCACCACGGTGACGCTGCACGTCGACAACGCCAAGCTGGTGCGCTACGGCGGCAATTACAGCAAGTTCGAGGACATGCGTGCCGAACAGCTGATCCTGCAGCAGGCGGCGCAGGCCAAGCAGCAGGAAAAGATGGCGCACCTGCAGAAGTTCATCGACCGCTTCAAGGCCAAGGCCAGCAAGGCCAAGCAGGCGCAGAGCCGCGTCAAGGCGCTGGAGCGGATGGAGAAGATCGCGCCGGTGCTGGCCGATGCCGACTTCCAGTTCGAATTCAAGGAGCCGCAGAGCCTGCCGAACTCGATGCTGTCGATGACCGGCGCGGTGTTCGGCTATCCGGCGCCGGAGGGCGCGCCGGACGACACGCCGCCGACGGTGATCGTGCGCAACGTGAACCGCACCGTGCTGGCCGGGCAGCGCATCGGCATTCTCGGTGCCAACGGCCAGGGCAAGTCGACGCTGGTGAAAACGGTGGCCGAGGCGCTGCAGGCGGTCGGCGGCGAGATCATCCGCGGCAAGGGGCTGAACATCGGCTACTTCTCGCAGCAGGAGCTGGACGTGCTGCGGCCGGAGGACGATCCGCTGCAGCACATGTTCCGTCTGGCGCGCGACACCCCGGCGGCGATGCGGCCGTCGGCCAACGACTGCCGCGAGCAGGGGCTGCGCAATTTCCTCGGCACCTTCAATTTCAGTGGCGACATGGTGAAGCAGGCGGTGGGCAGCATGAGCGGTGGCGAGAAGGCGCGGCTGGTGCTGTGCATGATCGTGTGGCAGCGGCCGAACCTGCTGCTGCTGGATGAACCGACCAACCACCTGGACCTCGCCACCCGCGAGGCGCTGAGCGTGGCGCTGAACGAGTTCGAAGGCTCGGTGATGCTGGTCAGTCACGACCGGGCGTTGCTGCGCGCGGTGTGCGACGAGTTCTGGATGGTGTCGCGCGGCGGGGTCAGCGATTTCGAGGGCGATCTGGACGACTACCAGGTCTACCTGCTGGAAGAGGCCAAGCGCCGCCGCGAAGAGGCGGCCGGCAAGCGCTAAGCCTTTAGACTCCTGTCTTGAAACACTGCGGCCAACCTTGCACAAGGTTGGCCGCAGTGCTTTGGGCGATGGCTACTCGCTGGCGGCGGCTGGCGCATCGCCCCAGCCGTTCTCGCTGAGCAGCGCCGCCAGCGGCTGGCGCTGCGCCCAGTTTTCCTGCTCCAGCATCGGCTTGTCGTAGAAGGCGTCGACGTGGCCGATGCACAGGATGGCCACCGCGCGTGCGCCCGGCGGAAACCGTAGCAGCTCGGCCAGCGCGTCCGGATCAAAGATCGACACCCAGCCCAGGCCGATGCCCTCGGCGCGCGCCGCCAGCCACATGTTCTGGATGGCGCAGGCCACCGACGCCAGATCCATCTCCGGCAGCGTGCGGCGGCCGAACACGTGGCACTCGCGGCCGTCCATCAGCGCCACCACCAGCACCTCGGCGCACTCGCGCAGGCCCTCCACCTTCAGGCGCATGAATTCTTCCTGCCGCTGGCCGAGGGCGGCGGCAGTGCGCTGCCGTTCCTGTTCCACCAGCGTGTGCAGCTGCTGCCGCAGCGCGGCATCGCTGATGCGGATGAAGCGCCACGGCTGCATGTAGCCGACGCTGGGCGCGTGGTGCGCCGCCTGCAGCAGCCGTTGCAGCAGCGCCGGATCCAGCGGATCGGGGCGGAAGTGGCGCATATCGCGCCGTTCGCGGATCACGCGGTAGACGGTGGCAATCTCGGCGTCTTGGTAGCGGCTCATGCGGGTGCTCGTCGGAGGGGGAAAGGCGGGGCCGGTTTCACGTGAAACGCGGGGGTTTCATTCTTCCCACGGCCACCAGTCCGGCGCCGGCTTCAGGTATTTTTCCGGGTAGCCGGCGAACAGGTTGGCGGCGATGCGCTGCGGGTGGGCGACGCCGTGCTCGTCCAGCCACTCGTCCAGCGCCTCGGTCTGCTCGGCGTAGCCCATCAGCCGGTACAGCAGCGCCCAGTCCTCGGCCATGCACCAGTTGAGGCCGTCCGCCTGCCAGCAGGCGGCAGCGTCGAACGGCCAGCGGAACTGGCCCTTGTCCAGCCGGATGACCAGCCCGGCGATCAGGTCGATCTCCAGCCCGTCGGCGGTCTGCAGGCGGGCGAAGTGACGGGTGGCATACAGCGGGTGCGGCGGCGGGGTGATGTCGCTGGCGTGTTGCAGCAGCAGTGCCTTGACGGCGGCGAAGTCCTCGGCGCTGGTGATCAGGTCGAGATCGCGCGGCTCGTCGACGAGGCCGAGCTGTTGCAGCAGGGTGCTGCCGCCGATGGCCCAGGTGAGGCCGGCCAGCTGCGGCGCGAGGGCGGTGATGAAGGCGCGGGGTGTGCTCATGCGGTGGTTCCGGCAAGCGCGGCGCCGTTGCGGCCAACCTTGGCCGCAAGCGGGGCGACGCAGTGAGTGTGGCGGTTCAGTAGTGCGGCGGAATGTCGTCGCGCAGCGAGCCGACGTTTTCATCCTGGCTGGCACCCTGTTGCAGCTGGTACAGGTGGCGCAGCTGTTCCTGCAGCAGGTCGATCTGCTGCTGCTGGCGGGTGACGGTGAGATTGAGCGCGTCGAGCAGGTCTTCCTGCAGCGCGACCTTGATTTCCAGTTCGATGAGGCGTGATTCCATGATTGGTACCCGCTGAGTGTGGTGGTGGTGCTTTTCTGATCATAGAACGGAAAACGGGGTTTCCATTTCTGGAAACCCCGTAAATCCTGGTGCCGGCGGCAGGAATCGAACTCGCGACCCCCTGATTACAAGTCAGGTGCTCTACCATCTGAGCTACACCGGCGAAGAGGCGTGCATTATTGCCGAAGATTGTTTATCTGGCAAGTCCCCGCGTCATTTTTTTGGCTTACAGCACCAGCGCCGCCACCCAGCCGGCGGCCAGCAGCGGCAGGTTGTAGTGCAGGAAGGTGGGGATCACCGTATCGCGCATGTGGTCGTGCTGGCCGTCGACGTTGAGGCCGGAAGTCGGCCCCAGCGTGGAGTCCGACGCCGGCGAACCGGCATCGCCCAGCGCGCCGGCGGTGCCGATGATGGACACCGTCGCCAGCGGCGAGAAGCCGAGCTGCAGGCACAGCGGCACGTAGATCGCGGTCAGGATCGGCACGGTGGAAAACGAGGAGCCGATGCCCATGGTCACCACCAGCCCGACAAACAGCATCGCGAACGCGGCCATGCCGCGGTTGTTGCCGAACAGGCTGGCGGAGGCGCTGACCAGCTCACCGATCTGGCCGGTGGCGGTCAGCACCTCGGCAAAGCCCTGCGCGGTGATCATCACGAAGCCGATCATCGCCATCAGCTTCATGCCGTCGCTGAACGCGTCGTCGGCCTCGTGCCACTTCAGCGCGCCGGTGGCGATGAACAGCAAAAAGCCGGCCAGCGCGCCCAGAATCATCGAGTCGCTGTACAGCTGCACCGCGAAGGCGCAGGCGATGGCCAGCAGCGCGGTGACGGTGCCCTTGCGGCTGATGCGGGTACCGGTGCGTTCGGCGTTCTCGATCTTGCCCAGCGAGTACGAACGCGGCTTGCGGTAGCTGACGAACACCGCCAGCAGCAGGCCGACCAGCATGCCGGCGGCCGGGATCGCCATCGCGTGCATCACGTTGACGCCGGAGACGTCCATGCCAGCCTTGGCAATGTTGCCTAGCAGGATCTGGTTCAGGAAGATGTCGCCGAAACCGACCGGGAACAGCATGTACGGCGTCACCAGGCCAAAGGTGATCACGCAGGCCACCAGCCGGCGATCCAGCTGCAGCCGTGCCATCACGTACAGCAGCGGCGGCACCAGCAGCGGGATGAAGGCGATGTGGATCGGCACCAGGTTCTGGCTCATCACGCTGACCACGGCCAGCATCAGGATCAGCAGCCATTTCAGCCGCGTCTTGCCGTCGCTGCGCGCCAGCCGCGCCACCGCGGCATCGGCCAGCGCGTGCGGCAGGCCGGACTTGGCGATGGCCACCGCGAAGGCGCCCAGCAGCGCGTAGGACAGCGCCACCGCCGCGCCATTGGTGATGCCCTTGTTGAAGGCGGCCAGCGTTTGCGCCAGATCCAGCCCGCCGCTGAGGCCGCCGACGAGGGCGCCCAGCAGCAGGCTGATGACGACATGGGTGCGGGCGAGGGTCAGCGCCAGCATCAGGGTTACTGCGATCAGGATGGCATTCATTTGTATATACAAAGTACTGATTTGAAATGAAAAAAAGGGCGCAAGGGTAGCGCGTCCGGCGGCAGGTGTCGAGGCGGGAAACGGCGGATGGCGGGAGAACGGGGCAAGGCGGCGGCCAGGCCAGGCCGCCGCCGCGGTTTACAGCACGAGGTCGAAGTGGTGCCGCAGAAAATGGCGCCCGGCCGCGGTCACGATCAGCGAGCGGTTGCCGCTGCGGCGCTGTACCAGGCCCTGCGTCACAAAGGCCGTGCATAGCGCCTCGCCCAGCACGCCGGCCAGATGGTCGCGCCGCTCGCTCCAGTCCAGGCAGGCGCGTGCCAGCTCGCGCCGTTTCAGCGGCAAGGCGGTGCAGTCGATGGCCAGCGTGGCCTGCAGCCACTGCTGGCCGCTGGCGGTAAGGTCAAAGGCACGTGCCTCGGTGTCTGGTTGCAGATAGCCCTTGTCCACCATTGCCTCGCACAACAGGGTGCCCAGCCGGCCGGCCAGATGGCGGTAACAGGTGCGCGCCAGGCGGATCTCGCCATTGCCCTTGCGGCGCAAGGTTGGCCGCGACAGGTCGTGGCCGTGGGCGGCCACCGCCAGTGCCTCCAGCGCATGGGCGATCTGGACATTGGCCAGCGTGTAATAACGGTAGCGGCCACGGCTTTCCACCCGTAGCACGCCGCCGTCGAGCAGGCGTGCCAGATGGTTGCTCGCCGCCTGTGGCGACAGGTTGGCCGCCTGTGCCAGATCGCTTGCCGTGGCCATCTGCCCGCCCAGCAGCGCCAGTAGCATGCGCGAGCGGCCGGGGTCGGCCAGCAGGCTGGCCAGACGGCTGATGTCGGGCAGGTCGTCGCTCATGGTTCACTCCGGGCTGAAACGTGGACAGGACGGCGAGCCTACCATAGCGCCACTCGTCATCAACCCCAAGGATGCCCCATGCGCGATTTCCCGTCCGACCCGCTGGCCGCGGTCACCCACCCCGATCCGGCGCCGTATTACCAGCAGTTGCAAGCCACGCGGCCACTGTATTTCGATCGCGCGCTGCAGCTGTGGGTGGCCAGCAGCGCAAGCGTGGTCGAGGCCGTGCTGGCCCATCCGGCCTGTCGTGTGCGGCCAACGTTGCAGCCCTTGCCGGCCGCGTTGCGGGACACCCCGCTGGCCGGGGTCTTCGGGCGGCTGATTCGCATGAGCGACGGCGAGTATCACGCCCGGCTCAAGCCGGCGCTGGCGACTGCGCTGGCGGTGCTGCCGCCGCCGAGTGTGGACGACTGCTGTGCGCAGGTGCTGGCTACCATGCCGGCGCGGCTGGACGGGGCGGCGCTGGATGACTGGCTGTTTGCGGCGCCGCTGCAGATCATGGCCCGTCTGCTGGGCTTGCCGCCCGACGCGGACCGGCTGGCGCTGATGCGCGATTTCGTCGCGGCACTGTCGCCGCTGGCCACGGCGGCCGATATCGCACGCGGCAGTGTGGCCGTCACGCCGCTGCTGGCGCAGTTTGCCGCGCTGCCTGCCGCGGCCTCGCCGCTCCATGCCGCGCTGGCCAGCCGCATCACGCCACCGGCCAGCCTGCACGCCAATGCACTGGGTCTGTTGTTGCAAACCTGGGATGCCAGCGCCGGGCTGATCGGCAATGTGCTGTACCGGCTGGCCGTTGACGCCGGGCTGCGGGAAGTTCTGCGGCAGCAGCCGGCATGGCTGGATGATGGCATCGCGGAAAGCCAGCGTCTGGATGCCGCCATCCACAACACGCGCCGCTATCTGGCGGCCGACGCCGACATCGCCGGTCATACCCTGCGGGCGGGGGATGGCGTGTTGCTGTTACTGGCTGCGGCCAACCTTGATCCGGCCCGGCATCCGCAGCCGCTGCGCTTCGAATGGCAGCGCGAACGGCAGGAGCTCGGCTTTGGTGCCGCCACGCATCGTTGTCCCGGCAGCCGCCTTGCCTTATCCATCGCACGGCAGTTCGTGCAACAGTGCTTGCTCGGCGCGCCGGACTGGCCGGCACTGGCGCGCAGCCACCGCTTCCGGGCGTCGCTGAACGCCCGCATCCGCCTGTTTGCCGATGCCGCTGCCGCAGGGAGTACGCCATGATCGCCGTGATCTTCGAAGTCAGCCTCGCGGCCGGGCAGCAGCCGCGCTATCTGCAGCTCGCCGCCGAGCTGCGCCCGCTATTGCAGCAGATCGACGGTTTTATCTCCATCGAACGCTTTGCCAGCCTGAGCGAGCCGGACAAACTGCTGTCGCTATCGTTCTGGCGCGACGAGGCGGCGCTGGCGCAATGGCGACAGCTGGAGGCACACCGCATGGCGCAAGCCGCCGGGCGCGGCGGCGTGTTTGCCGACTACCGCCTGCGGGTGGCGGCGGTGGTGCGTGATTACGGCATGAGCGAGCGGGCATCGGCACCAGACGACAGCCGTCAGCGGCACGGCTGAGCGCCTTGCGGCCAACGTTGGCCGCAAACCACAACGCCCCGCAGCGCGGGGCGGGGCGTTTTGCCTGACGGCGGCTTCAGCCGGCCAGCTGCGCGGCGAAGGCTTCCGGGATCGCCGGGCGGCCGCGCTCGTTGACGGCGGTGCCGATGATCAGCCCCTCCAGCACCACCTTCTGGTCGGCGAGGCGGATCACCTGCTGGCGGAAGCCGAAGCGCACGCGCGACACCGCCTCGAACGCCACGGTAACCACGAACTGGTCGCCGCTGGTCAGCGACGCCTTGTAGTCCAGCTCCGAGCGCACCACCACCAGATTCACCTTCTGCCGCGCCAGCTCGGCAAAGTCGATGCCCTTGTGCAGCAGGAATTCGTGGCGGGCGTGCTCCAGGTAGTTGAAGTAGACACCGTTATTGACGATGCCCTGCATATCGCACTCGTAATCACGCACCTTGAATTCAACGGCAAACACGGACATCGCTATGGCTCCAGATGGACGGGGAGGGCGCACACGCGCCGGGGCGGGCAGTGTAACGCATCGCTGCCGGTGTGACGCAAGCTTGGCCGCAACGGCGGATTATTGCTGCTAGTCTTGAGAGACGGTTTCCGGCGGTGTCGCGGCAGGTCGGCGCTCCGCTTAATCGGGCATGCTGCGCGATCATGGCGCGCTGCCGTGGCAGATGGGGAGGGAGTCATGAGTTTGATTGTCCGCGTGCTCAAGTCCGAGCGGTTTAATGTTTATGGCGGCCTGCTGTTGGCGGTGCTGTGGCTGCTGTTTTCCTATGCCCATTTTGCCAAGTTCCAAAAGAACCACGATGTGACACTGTTGCTGGTGATTTTTTCCGAGACTCTGACGGCGGTGCTTTTCCTGATCCGGAGCGAGCCAAAAACCATTTCGCTGATCCCGGTGGATTGGCTGGTGGCACTGGGCGGTACGTTTGTGCCACTGCTGTTCCGTCCTGCAGAGTGGGGCGTGCTGCCATACGGTGTGGTGCTGATCTGGCTAGGAATATTTTTGCAAGTTGTCAGCCTGCTGTCGTTGAATCGCAGCATTGCCCTCGTTGCTGCCAAGCGCGAGATCAAGACTGCGGGAATGTACCGCTATGTCCGGCACCCGATCTATGCCAGTTATATGTTGATTTTTGCCGGATACGTGTTGAGCAAGACCTCGTTGCTGAACGTCACCATCTATGTGTTGCTAGTCGTGTTGCTGGGGCTGCGCATGGTCAGGGAAGAGCGCCATCTGGCGCTTGATCCGCAGTACCGGGAATACATGCTGGGTGTGCGTTACCGGCTTATTCCCTTTGTCTACTAGCGCGACGGCGCGCGAGCTTCCGGGCTCACCATGAATCATGGGCAAGCCGCGCGGCTTGCCCTGATCGTCTGTAAGCCTAAGCTTGCGGCCAACCCTGGCCGTTGCCTCAGTCCGCGTCCGCGAAGTCCTGCGGCCGCAGTGCCTTGATGATGTAGAGGTCGAAGCGGGTGGACTTGCCGTCCAGCACCACCGACGGCTTGACGCCCTCGATCGGCACACCGCGTTGCGGGCGTTTCACCACCACGCGTACGGTGGCGGCGGCGATGGCGGCCTCCAGCAGCTGTGCGCTGTCCAGGTCGTCGCCGATCACGTGCTGGAACGCCTGCATGCCTTTCTTGGCGGCGGCGGATTTCTTGTCGGTGTCGGGGAACATCGGGTCGACGAATACCACTTCCGGGCGCGCTTCGCGCGGCAGCGCGGCCTGTTGTGCCAGCCAGTCGATGGCGTTGCCGTGTACCAGCGTCATGCGCGCGGCGATGTCCTGCGTCGACGGATCGCGCGCGGCACGCTCCAGCGCGTCGGCCAGCAGCGCGGCGGCCACCGGCGAGCGCTCCAGCATGGTGACGTGGCAGCCCAGCGTGGCCAGCACGAAGCTGTCGCCGCCGAGGCCGGCGGTGGCGTCCACCACCCGCGGCAGGTCCTTGGCGCCTTTCAGCCCCACCGCCTTGGCCACCGGCTGGCCGCGGCCGCCGCCCTGTTCGCGGCGGTGGCGGGCGGCGCCCTCGACGAACTCCGCGTACACCGCGCCGTGCTTGGCGTTGGTGACCAGCGCCAGCCGCTCTGCACCCAGTTCCAGCCAGTAGCCGTCCGTCGGCCGCTGCCGTACCAGGGGCAGGGCAAAGCGGCTGGCCAGTTGCTCGGCGGTGTCGCGGCGCGCGCTTTCGGCGCAGTACAGGGGAGTGGGTTGCATGCGGCTTCCTTCATTGACGCGGCGACGATACGGGATCGCGGTGGCGGCAGCAAGCGCTTTGCCTTTCTTGATGCAATGTGAATAAATGGTCGCATGTTACTGCTCGCCTGTTTCTGTGCCGGGGTGGTGCTGTGCGCGTTTTTGCCGGTGCTGCCGAGCTGGCCCTTGTTGCTGACCGTGCTGCTGTTGTCGTGGCCGCTGTGGTGGCGCACGCGCCGTCTGTGGCTGCTGGCCTTGGTGGCCGCCACACTGGGGCTGGGCTACGCCGCGTGGCGGGCGGAGCTGCGCCTCGCGCAGCGGCTGGACACGGCGCTGGCTGGCGAGGTGGTGCAGTTCAGCGGCGTGGTGCGCGGTCTGGCCAAGCCCGGCGAATTCGGCGTGCGGCTGCGCTTCGAGGTGGAGGACGCGGCACCGGGCCTCCGCCTGCCGCCACTGCTGGAGCTGAGCGACTACCGGCAGCAGGCGTGGCCGGCCGGCAGCCGCTGGCGCCTCGGCGCGCGCCTGCGCCCGCCGCGCGGTGCGGCCAACGTTGCCGGTTTCGACGCCGAGGCGTGGTACTGGTCGGAAGGGGTGCTGGCCACCGGCAGCGTGCTCAAGGGGCGGCAGGCGCTGGGCATGGCGCCGGACTGGCCGGCGCGCATCGACCGGCTGCGCGAGCGGGTGGCGCAGCGGCTGCTGGCCGGCAGTGACGAGGCGCGCGCGGCGGCGCTGGTGGCGGCCCTGGCGGTGGGGGCGCAGCAGACGCTGACGCGCGACGACTGGCAACGGCTCGCCGCCACCGGCCTGACCCACGTGGTCAGCGTCTCCGGGCTGCACATCACGATGATCGCCTTGCTGGTGGCCTGGCTGTTGCGGCGCGCGCTGCGCCATCTGCCGCCGCTGCGGCGGCCGTTGTGGTGGGTGCTGGGCGGCGCGATGCTGGCGGCCGGTGCTTATGCCGCGCTGGCCGGCTTCTCGGTGCCGACGCAGCGCAGCCTGTGGATGCTGCTGGTGGCGGCCCTGGCGCTGGCCAGCCAGCGCGGGCTGTCGCCGTTGCAGATCTGGCTGGCGGCGCTGACGCTGGTGTTGCTGCTCGATCCGTTTGCGGTGCTGGCGCCGGGCTTCTGGCTGTCGTTCGGGCTGGTGGCGGCGCTGATCGTGATGGTGGCCGGCCGCCGCGCGCCGGGCGGCAAGTGGCAGACCGCGCTGCAGGCGCAAGGGCTGGTGACGCTGGCCTCGACGCTGCCGCTGGCGCTGTTTTTCGGCCAGCTGCCGCTGGTGTCGCCGCTGGCCAATGCGCTGGGCACACCGCTGGTGTCGCTGCTGCTGACGCCGTTGGCCTTGCTGGCGGCGCTGCTGCCGTGGCCGTGGCTGGCCGGGGTGGCAGGGTGGGTGGCACAGCTGTTCTGGTACTGGGTCGATCTGCTGGCCGGCGCGCCGCTGTACGCGGTGCCGCTGTTGCCGTGGCCGTTGCTGCTGGCGGCGCTGGCCGGCACGCTGCTGGCCCTGCTGCCGTGGTCGTGGAGCGGGCGCGCGCTGGGCGGCTGCCTGTTGCTGCCGCTCTTGCTGTACCGGGTGCCGCCGCCGGCCAGCGGCACGCTGGCGGTGGAGCTGCTCGATGTCGGCCAGGGGCTGGCGGTGCTGTTGCGCACGCGGCAGCACGCGCTGCTGTACGACACCGGCGCCGGCGAGGCGACGCGGGTGCTGCTGCCGGCACTGCGCGCGCTGGACGTGCGGCAGCTGGACACACTGCTGCTGTCGCACCACGACAGCGATCACGACGGCGCCGCCGCTAGCCTGCGCGACGGCATCAAGGTTGGCCGCATCCTCGCCGGGCAGCCGCGGTTCTATCCCGGCGCCGAGCCGTGTCGTGGCGGGCAGAGCTGGGTGTGGGACGGTGTGCGTTTCGACGTGCTGTGGCCGCCGCCGGCGTGGCAGGGCGAGGACAACGCGCACAGCTGCGTGCTGCGGGTCGCCACCGCCGGTCAGGCGCTGCTGCTATCCGGCGACGCGCCGCTGGCGGTGGAGCAGGCGTTGCTGGCGCGTTACGGCGGCGCGCTGCGCAGCCAGTGGCTGGTGCTCGGCCATCACGGCAGCCGTACCTCCAGCGGTGACGACTGGCTGCGCCAGGTGCAGCCGCAGATGGCGCTGGTCAGCGCCGGCTACCGCAACCGTTACCGCCATCCGCACCCGCAAGTGCTGTCACGGCTGGACGCGGCCGGCATCACGCTGTGGCGCAGCGATCACGACGGCGCGCTGGCGCTGCGGCTGGGGCCCAGACAGGGCGAACTGCAGGCGCGGCGGGCGCAGGCGGCACGCTACTGGCGGCCGTCGCCTTAGCACGTGCTCACGTTCTAGCACGCTCACGCGGACAGGGCGAAAACGGCTGAGGAAGCGGCGTTTAGCGGGAGATAAACCCGCAGGCCGAAGCCGTTTTCAACGCCGCATCGCCCTGTGGACATCCGTCACGGCAGATCGTGAACCGGTGCTCAGCCGTGAACGATGGCCAGCACCTGGTTGCCGTTGCCCTGATAGTGCAACTGGTCGAAGGACAGCTTGCGCGCGATGAGGATGCCGCGGCCGTGGCTGCTGATCAGCTGCGTGGGGTCGTCGACCAGGTAGCGCGCCCAGTCGAAGCCGTTGCCCTGGTCGCTGATGGTGAAGTGCAGGTCGCCGCCGTGACGCTGCATGCTGACGCGAACCTCGCGCGCACCCAGCACCGGATCGGCCAGCCGCTGCTGCAGCGTCTCCTGCCAGCGGTCCTCGCGTTGCAGCTGGGTTTTTTCCTGGTAGTCCAGCTCCAGGTTGCCGTGCTCGATGGCGTTGACGATCAGCTCGAACAGGCCGGTGGCGGTCTTTTCCGGGCTGCTGCTGGTGCGCGCCAGCAGCGCGGTGACGCAGCGCGCCTCGTGCAGCTGGCGGAAGCTGAAGCTGGCCTGCTCCAGGTGCTGCAGCGCGTCCAGCTGCTGGTTGGCCAGCTCGACAAAGTACTGGTGGCGGTCCCAGTGCTCGGTGGCGGCGGCGACCACCGCCAGCAGCATGTCGCGCGAGAACGGCTTGGTCAGATAGTAGAAGGCGCCGCCGGCCAGGCTTTCCTGCACGCTGGCGGCAGCGCCGACCGCGGTCTGCATGATCACCGGCAGGAAAGCCAGCCGCTCGGTGGCCTTGATGCGCTTGAGCAGGTCGACGCCGCTGATGCCGGGCATCATCTTGTCGAGCAGGATGGCGGAAAACTGTTCGCCCTCGCGCTGCAGGATCTGCCACGCGTCCTCGCCGTTCAGCGCCTGCTGCGTATCGTAGCCGGCGTCTTCCAGCAGGTCGGTCATCAGTTCCAGGTTGAACGGTTCGTCGTCGACCAGTAACAGGCGTTTTTTCATCAGGCTGATTCCTCGCTGGCGCCAACGCTGCCTCGCGGCAGGGTGACGCGGAAATGGGCGCCGCGGCCGGCAACCGGCAGGATCTCGATGCGGCCGCGGTGGGCGTGCACGATTTCGCGGCAGATCGCCAGCCCAAGGCCGGTGCCGCCGGCGCCGGTCTTGGTCAGCGAACTTTGAATGAAGGTGTTGAAGATTTGCTCCTGCTCGGCGGCCGGCACACCGGGGCCGAAATCGCGCACGCTGAGGCAAAGGTTGGCCGCAGTGTCGATGGCGAGGTCGATCTGTACCGGCGCGCCGGCGGGGCTGAACTTGATGGCGTTGCTGAGCAGGTTGCGCAGCAGCTGGCCGATGCGGAAGGCGTCGATCTCAGCGTACAGCGGCGCGTTGCCGTGCACCACCAGCTGCAGGTAGACATCGTGGCGCTGCGCCATGCCGCGCAACTCGTCCACCGCCTCGCGCGCCACCTGGCCAACGTCGCACGGCGCCATGGTGTAGATCATCTTGCCGACCTCCATCTTCGACAGGTCGAGCAGGTCGTTGAGCAGGGTCAGCAGGCGGGTGCCGCTGCTGTGGATGCGCTCGAAGTAGTGGCGCAGCTTGTCGGCGGCGACGCGCTCGACACGGTTCTGCCCCATCTCGGCAAAGCCGAGAATGGCGTGCATCGGCGTGCGCAGCTCGTGCGACATGTTGGCGAGGAACTCGGTCTTGGCGCGGCTGTTTTCCTCGGCCAGCTCCTTGGCGTGGCGCAGGTTGTCTTCCGCCGTGCGCTGCGCCGAGATGTCCTGGTACAGCCAGATCGAGCCCAGTGCCGGCTTGTCGGCGCTGACCGCCTTGCCGTACATGTACACCCACTGCGCCGCGCCGTCGCCGCGCTGCAGGCAGATCTCGCCCTGCGACACCTGGCCGCTGTGCAGCACCGGGTACACCTGGCGCCCGGTGCGGGCGAAGTGCTCGTCGCTGTCGTACAGGATGCGTGTCGACTGGCCGATGATCTCGTCCTCGCGGCGGTGGAACAGTTCGAGGAAGGCGTGGTTGACCTGCTTGAACTCCAGCTCGACGATGTAGGCCATCGCCATCGGGCTGGCGTCGAGCAGCGCCGACAGCTGCCGGCTCTGCGTTTCCACCTGTTCCGCCAGCGAGTCCTTCAGCTGGATCAGCGCCGCCTCGCTCGCCTTGCGCGCCGAGATGTCGCGGCATACCGCGATGTACACCGCGTCCTGCTCGATTACCACGTGGGTCAGCGACACCTCCACCTGCAGCATCTGCGAGGCGCTGCAGATCATCAGCGCCTCGAACGGGCGGCCGATGCGCGGCGCGACGTGGTGCTCGAAGCCCAGTGCCGGCTCCGCCGGGTGCAGCTCGCTGAGCAGCGCGCCGGCCGGCAGCGCCAGCAGCACGTCGCGCGACTGGCCCAGCATCGCCTCGGCGGCGCGGTTGAGGTCGCGGATCAGGCCGTCGCGGCCGATCACCAGGATGGCGTCACCGCTGCCCTCGACGATGGCGCGCAGGCGCAGGATGGTCTGCTTGTAGCCGTCTTCCTGTTGTTGCTGCTGCTGCAGCTGCTGTTGCAGCAGCGCATTCTGCGTGCCCTGTGCCTGCAGCCGCTGGCGCTGTGCCTGCTGGCTGTGCTGGCTGTGGCGCACGATCAGGCCGGACAGCGTGGCCATGATCACCAGCGCCAGCAGTATCGCCGCGTCCTGGCCGTAGTGGTGGCTGCTGTCGCTGTCGGCGGTCGGGTACAGCTCGAAGATCAGCGGCTGGCCGCCGATGGTGCGGGTGGAGGACAGCGCCGGCTGTTCCGGCGGCGGCGCGTGATCCAGCCCCACGCTGTCGAGGATCACCGTCTGCGCGCGATCCTTCAGCAGCACGCGCAGGCGGTAGGGCAGCGCCGGGCGGAACACGTCGCCGGCCATCGGCACCGTGCTGATCAGGCCGCCGGGGTTGATGCCCATCACCAGCAGCTGATCGCCGGGGCGGCCGCGGGCGCTGAAGAAGGCGGACAGGCGGCTGGCGTTGCCGGCCTGGATCAGTGCGATCGCCGGGCGGCCGGTCTTGCTCACCCGCTGCAGCGCAGCCTCGACATTGCCTTGCGAGGCGAGGTCGAGCTGTGCCGGCAGCGCCTTGCTGTTTTCCGGGTATTGCTGTTCCACCGGGAAGTGCAGCGGCCGCGCCTGCGCGGTGGTCAGCCGGTTGTCGCGGTATTCGCGCAGGATCACCGTCTGCTGCCGCTCGTACAGCAGCCGCTGCGGCGGGGTGATGCGGCGCGCGGTGGCGACGAAATCGAACAGCGTGTTGTCGGAGAGGATGAACGGCGCAAAGCGCTGGAACGCGCTCTGGCCGTTGTGGCCGTTGTCGGACAGCAGCAGCTCGGTGGCGGCCTGGCCGGCCAGCAGCGCGTAGTTGAGCTGGTTGGCGGCGTTGTCGACCAGCAGTTCCGCCTCGCGCAGCTGCTGGTTGCGCAGCTGCTGCCGTTCGCTGTCCTGCTGCAGCCAGCTGGCGCCCAGCCACAGCAGCAGGCCGCTGCAGGTGCCCAGCAGCCACAGGATGCGCGGCGAGCGTGCGGTTATCACCGGGCGGTCCTGTGCGCTTACTGGCGGCGCAGGGTCTGGTACAGCGCGGCGAATTCCTGCGACAGCTTGTGGCGCGCATCGAGGTACACCATCGGCAGGCTGCGCTCGTGCGATTCGCGGATCTTCACCGACGCCGACAGCGGCGGGTCCAGCACCGGCAGGCCGGCGTCACGCAGCTCCTGCACCAGCCGTTGCGGCAGGCTGGCACGCGGCTGGAACTGGTTGACGACGATGCCTTCCACGCTGAGGCCGCTGTTGTGGTCGGCGCGGATCTCGCCGACGCTGTCGATCAGCCCCAGCAGCGCGTGGCGCGAGAAGCTGTCGCAGTCGAACGGGATCAGGCAGCGGTTGGCCGCAATCAGCGCCGAGCGGGTGTAGAAGTTCAGCGCCGGCGGGGTGTCGATCCAGATCTCGTCGAAGTCGCCATCGAGCTGTTCCAGCGCGTCGCGCAGTTTGAACATCTTGTAGCGCGCTTCCAGCTTCACCATCAGCTCGGAAAGCTCCGGGTGCGAGGCCAGCAGGCTGAGGTTGGGGTGGGCGGTGGCGGTGACGAAGTCGGTCACCGGCTTCTCGAACATGCTGATGTTGAGCATCTGGTGGAACAGCCCGGCCACCGACACCGGCGGCGGCGTGGTGCTGCCGCTCAGGTAGTGGCTGCTGTTGCCCTGCGGGTCGAGATCGACCACCAGCACGCGGCGCCCGGCGGCGGCAGCGGCGGCGGCGAGGTTGACGGTGATGGTCGACTTGCCGACCCCGCCCTTCTGATTGAATACAACGCGACGCATGCTGGCTCCCCGGGGGTCAAATCACGAAATCGTTAGGCCGCTCAGCGGCTGCGCTGGCAGACGAATTCCACCTGCTGGAAGGCGGCGGACTGCTTCACCACCGGCATCGGCTTGATCTCCGCCTCGCTGAAGCTGCGGCTGAGCAGCTGGCGGCCGCCGTCGTCGAGCAGCGCCATGCTGCGCAGGCGGAAGGTCTTGGCGGTGCAGTTCACTTCCCACTGGTTCAGCGAATACTTGTGCTGCGGCGTGTTGAGGAAGTTTTCCTTGCGCGGATTGAAGATGGTCTTGCGGTCGCGGAACACCGTCAGCGCGCCTTCGCGGCGGATGCTCAGCACGTCGACCTCGTGCAGGATATTGCCGTTGGGCGACACGCCGATGATCTGCCACTCGGCGTTGGGCACCGTGACCGGTGCCGGTAGCGGTTTGGCGGTGCCGGGCCGTGCCGGCTTGGTGCTGCCCGGACGCGGCTGGGTGGCGCAGGCGGCCAGCAGCAGGCTGGCGGCGGCAAGGAAAATCAATCGCATATCACGGCTACTTTCTAAAGACATGGGAAAGTCTCGCACACTCTGCCGATAAAGCCAAAGTGGCGAGTCGCGGGCGGCGCGCCGCTTTGGCGTACAATGGACGCCCCCAATGGAAATCACCGATGCAGCACGCGCTCACGATACTTCAGAACACTTTCGGCTACCCGGCGTTCCGCGGCATGCAGGGCGACATCATCGAGCATGTCGCCGACGGCGGCCACGCGCTGGTGCTGATGCCCACCGGCGGCGGCAAAAGCCTGTGCTACCAGATCCCGGCGCTGCTGCGCGACGGCGTGGCGCTGGTAGTGTCGCCGCTGATCGCGCTGATGCAGGACCAGGTAGCGGCGCTGCAGGAAGCCGGCGTCGCCGCCGCCTGCCTCAACTCCGCCACCGCGCCGGACGACGCCCGCGAGATCGCGCGCATGGCGCGCAGCGGCGAGCTGGACCTGCTGTACGTGGCGCCGGAGCGCCTGCTCAGCCCGCGCTTCCTCGATTTTCTGGCCAGCCTGCCGCAGATTGCGCTGTTCGCCATCGACGAGGCGCACTGCGTCAGCCAGTGGGGGCATGATTTCCGCCCCGAATACCAGCAGCTGGGGCTACTGTTCCAACGTTGGCCGCAGGTGCCGCGCATCGCGCTGACCGCCACCGCTGACGCCGAAACCCGCGCCGACATGCTGCATTTTCTACAGCTGCAGGACGCGCGCCAGTTCGTCACCAGTTTCGACCGCCCCAACCTGTTCTACCAGGTGGTGGAAAAGGACAGCGCCAAGAAGCAGCTGTTGGCCTTCATCGAACACGACTATCCCGGCGCCTCCGGCATCGTCTACTGCCTGTCGCGCAAGCGGGTGGACGACACCGCGGCTTGGCTGTGCGAAAACGGCCTGCGCGCGCTGCCTTACCACGCCGGCATGAGCCACGCCGAGCGCGACGCCAACCAGCGCGCGTTTTTGCGCGAGGACGGCATCGTGATGGTGGCGACCATTGCTTTTGGTATGGGCATCGACAAGCCGGACGTGCGCTTCGTCGCCCACATCGACCTGCCGAAAAGCCCGGAGAACTTCTACCAGGAATCCGGCCGCGCCGGTCGCGACGGCCTGCCGGCCACCAGCTGGCTGTGCTACGGCCTCAACGACATGGTGCAGCTGACGCAGATGATCGAGTCCGGCGACAGTGCGGAGCAGCAGAAGCAGGTGGAGCTGACCAAGCTCGACGCCATGCTCGGCTACTGCGAAACCGCCAGCTGCCGCCGCCAGCAGATCCTCGCCTACTTCGGCGAGGCATCGGCGCCGTGCGGCCAGTGCGACAACTGCCAGCGCCCGCCGGCCACCTTCGACGCCACCGTGCCGGTGCAGAAACTGCTGTCCTGCATCTATAGAGTGGAGCAGCGCTTCGCGGCCAGCCATGTCATCGACGTGCTGCTCGGCCGCGCCAACCAGAGCGTCACCCACTTCGGCCACGACAAGCTGTCCACCTTCGGCATCGGCCGCGAGCTGAACCAGAAAGGCTGGCGTTCCATCATCCGCCAGCTGGTGGCGCGCAAGCTGCTGGTGGTCGACATCGTGCGCGGCCAGTCGCTGCTGCTCACCGACGCCTGCCGCCCGTTGCTGAAGGGGCAGCAGCAGATCGCGCTGCGGCCGCTGGCCGACGACAAGAAACGGCAGAGCGTGCACGCCGAGCGCTGGCTGCGCACCGAGCGCGAGGAGCGGCTGTGGCAGGCGCTGCGCCGCTGGCGCAAGGCCACAGCCGACGAACACAACGTGCCGGCCTACGCGGTGTTCTCCGACAAGAGCCTGCAGGAGCTGGTGCTGCAACGGCCGCAAACGTTGGCCGCACTGAAGAAGATTTACGGCCTCGGCGAGCTGAAGGTCGCCCGTTACGGCGCGGCGCTGCTGGCGCTGGTGCGCGACGGCGAGGCGTGATCCGGGATCACGGATTCAGTTACAATGACGCGACACCAAATTACGGAGAAACGTCATGCCAGTGAATCTCAAGCCCATCGATAACGCGCAGCTCGCGCCCATCGCCGGTGTGGACCTGTCCTACGCCTGCGCCGGTATCAAGAAGCCGGGCCGCAAGGACGTACTGGTCATCCGCATCGACAAGGGCAATACCGTCGCTGGCGTGTTCACGCAAAACCGCTTCTGTGCCGCCCCGGTACAGATCTGCAAACAGAATCTCGACGCCGGCGTGCAGATCCGCGCGCTGGTGATCAACACCGGCAACGCCAACGCCGGCACCGGCGAATCCGGCCGCCAGAACGCCCGCGCGGTGTGCGAGGCGCTGGCCGCCGAGCTGGACTGCCTGCCGGAACAGATCCTGCCGTTCTCCACCGGTGTGATCCTTGAGCCGCTGCCGGTCGACAAGATCGTCACCGCACTGCCGACACGGCAGGCCGCTACCTGGGCTGATGCCGCCGAGGCGATCATGACCACCGACATCGCGCCGAAGGCGACCAGCCGTACCATCGACATCGACGGTCACACCGTCAACATCACCGGCATCGCCAAGGGCGCCGGCATGATCCACCCGAACATGGCCACCATGCTCGGCTTCATCGCCACCGACGCCGCCATCACCCGTCCGGTGCTGAGCCAGCTGGTGAAGGACGTCGCCGACCTCAGCTTCAACAGCATCACCATCGACGGCGACACCTCCACCAACGACAGCTTCATGCTGATCTCCACCGCACAGAGTGGCGCGCCGCGCATCGACTCCGTCACCCACCCGGCCTACGAGCAGCTGAAGGCCGCGTTGCTGGATGTCTCCGTCGAGCTGGCGCAGGCCATCGTGCGCGACGGCGAAGGCGCCACCAAGTTCATCACCATCCAGGTCGAAGGCGGCCGCAGCGTCGCCGAGTGCAAGGCCGTCGGCTACGCCATCGGCCGCTCGCCGCTGGTGAAGACGGCTTTCTTCGCCTCCGACCCCAACCTCGGCCGCCTGCTCGCTGCCATCGGCTACGCCGGCATCAACGATCTGGATGTCGATCGGCTCGAGCTGTACCTGGACGACGTGCTGGTGGCCAAGGACGGCGGCCGCAATCCGGACTACCAGGAAGCGGACGGCCAGCGTGTGATGCAGCAGGCCGAAATCACCGTGCGCGTGGTGCTGGGTCGCGGTCTGGCCAACGCCACGGTGTGGAGCTGCGACTTCTCCTATGAGTACGTGAAGATCAACGCCGACTACCGCAGTTAAGCGTTGCCCAAGGTTGGCCGCAGGGTTTGCGGCCAACGTTGTCCGCGTCAGCGGCCGCCGTCAGGCGGCCGTTAACGTTTCAAAAGCGGGTAAATATAAAAATCGGGCGTAAAAAGGCGGGATTTGAATATTTGGCTGGCGGGGCAGGGCGCTGACGGGCGGGTAGGCAGCGGGTTTTGCGGTGGTCTGCAAAATAGTTTAATCGGGTAATTGTTTGTAAATCAGCGGGTTGTCTGTGTTTTTTGTAAAAACACGTACTTTTCTGCAAAAAACCTGTTGACGCTGCTTCTGCGCTTAGCTATAGTTCGTCTCCTCAGCTGCAGACGCAAACGAAACAAGCGACGCAGCACTGCTCTTTAACAACACGAATAACCGATAGGTGTAAGTGTCTGGCCAAGCCAAATACTTGCACTGTCAAGA
>Ga0073934_10001727_pt1 | contig 50334 bp, 51 predicted proteins | sample LarsenN4metaG_FD_76834 | JGI IMG/M metagenome (GOLD analysis project Ga0073934, IMG submission 76834) | Hot spring sediment bacterial and archeal communities from British Columbia, Canada, to study Microbial Dark Matter (Phase II) - Larsen... ...
CGGTATTTCCTGGTACGTTGGTACTGTTGACACCCCGAAAGACTGGCGGCTACCCTGCGTGTGGCACCGGAACCTCCGGCCCTTGGGTCGGAGAGGAGTGTGTGTACTCTTTAGACACAACGGCCTAATTTAATATTAGGCCAGGCAAGCGACCACCTATACTGCCCTCTGAGCTGGTAACTTTATCTCCAGCCGGAGGACAGTATGAACCGCTGGACCGTGGTGGTGGCGCTGGTGCTTCTGGTGCTTGTCAGCGCGATCGGGATTCGCAACCTCGCGACGTCTGCGAGCGGAAGCGATACCCCGGTCATGATGGCGAATGGTGGAGGTCCTCCACCACCGCCCTGGAAGAATGGTGGTGGACCGCCGCCCCCACCTTGGAAGAACGGTGGTGGGCCGCCACCCCCGCCCTGGAAGAGCCGGTAACCCGAAAATAGGGTATACTGGACCGGGGCTCGGAGAGCGATTGAGTGCTTGGTCCAGTTGATGCCGCACTTTGGTTCCTGAGCGCCTTCTTGCAGGCGACGGTGGTGGTGTGTGCCTATAAGGGGCGCGTCCTCGGGCGTTATCTCCCCCTCAATCTTTACATGCTTGCCGCCTCTCTCGTGACGGTAGGCAGGTTCGTCGTCTTCTACAAGTATGGATTCCTTTCGCTGGAGTACCGCTATTTTTATTTCTTTTCCGATACCTTCCTGACGATCTGCCTATACTTTGCCCTGATGGGGCTGTACTCTCACGTCTTCCAGGAAATGGGCGTGAGCCGGCATCTCCGGTTTGGCGCGCTTCTTCTGCTTGCGCTAACTGCAGCGTTTACCTACCAGCTTGTTGCCACATCGAGTGTGAAGATGGTCACCACGTTCAAATTCGTGGTGGACCTCTCCCAAAACCTTTACTTCGTAGGACTCGTGCTCACCTACCTTCTGTGGGGAGCAGTGATGAATCTGCGGGAGACGCGGACCCAGGTGGTCCAATTGGTCTCGGCACTGGGAGTGTATTTCAGCGCTTTTGCCGCAAACTATGCAGTACACAACATCTGGTCCGGGCATAACGCAATTTGGACGTACGTTCCGCAGGTATTGGGTCTCTGGTTGCCGATTGCGTGGGCCTATACATTTGCGAAAGTACCAGAGGAGGCGCGCATCGCCACAGCCCATGTCGCCGCGATGCACGATCAGCACCGATGATTCCAGCGCTCATATTCGTGGTTGCCGTAGCCGGGTTTCTGCAGTTTTTTGTCTCCTACTGCCGCTCGCTGATTGCGGCGTATGGACGCGTGGATCTTTCCGAACAAGCGCGCGAAGTGACCGGGATCAGCGACCACGAGGTGAGCGCGCAGGATTTCGGACGGGTACTGCAACTGGTGCGGATGTGCCCGGAGCCGGGCGATGACAAGGGGGAGATCCGTGCCGTCCACGCCTACTACGGCATGCTCTCCATGGCGCGAGCCGCGCTGAGCAGGGTTGTGCCTAGGGTAGAAGGTTGGCTAGAGCGGGAGCGTGAAAGCTGCGTTTATTTCGCGGCCGTGGCGCTGGACCGGCGCATCGCGCACAGCCGCGACCTGATGGCCCAGCAGTTCGCAAATCACTAAGCGCCGCCGCAATGAATGGGGAGCCCGGCGTGGCCTTGAATGGCCAGCCGGGCTTCATGCTTTCTAGGCGCAATTCGGCCCGCCACTGGGCGGCTGATGCGATAATCGAGTAGCCCTGAATTGGCGAGTGAGGCGCGGTTGGAGATGTCGCAAAAGCTGCACGAACAGGTAAAGGCCACGATCCAACGGCACGGGATGTTGCGCGCCGGAGACCGCGTGGGCGTGGGCGTTTCCGGGGGCGCTGATTCCGTGGCGCTGCTGCTGCTCCTGGACGAACTCCGCGAGGAACTTGGAATCACGCTGCTTGTGGCGCACTTCAACCACCAGCTCAGGGGAGCCGAATCCGAGGCCGACGAAAAGTTCGTGAGGGAACTGGCCGCAGCACACGGGGTGGAGTGTGTGCTGGGCCGGGAGGACGTGGCCGCGCGCGCCCGGGAGCATCGCTGGAACTTGGAGGATGCCGCGCGGCGGCTGCGGTATGGATTCTTCGAGGGACTGGTTAGCGCCGGGCGAGTAGAGCGCATTGCGGTGGGACATACGGCAGACGACCAGGCAGAGACCGTCTTGGCGCGGTTGGTGCGAGGGACGGGGCCGGCCGGGTTGGCGGGCATCTATCCGATCGTAGGGCACGTGGTGCGGCCCCTGCTGGAGACGCGGCGCCAGGAACTGCACGCCCTTCTGGAAACGCGCAGGCAAAGCTGGCGCGAGGATTCAAGCAACCGCGACATGGCGCGCCTGCGCTCGCGGATCCGGCACCGCGTACTTCCGCAAATTGAACAGGAACTTCAGCCGGCCGCGGTGGAGCGCCTGTGCGCGCTGGCCAGCCGAATGCGGGAGGACGAGAGTTTCTGGTCGGCGGTGGTGGAGAGTTGCCTGGGAGGACGGGTAGTAGAAACACCGGCGGGACTGGCGATTCGCATCGCGGATCTGCTGGAGCCGGAGCTGCCCGGCGGGAAGTTGAAGCTGGCGGAGGGCGGAGCGAAGCCACTGGAGGCCCTGACGCGGCGGATGATTCGCAAGCTGGTGACAAAGAGCAGGGCAGAGAAAGGACAACTGACGGCGGAGCACGTCGAACAGGTGCTGCGGCTGGCGCGGGCGGGCACCAGCGGACACCAACTGAGGCTTCCCGGAGGCGTTGTGGTGGGGCGAACCTTTGACCGGCTGATCTTCGGGCAGGCCGCCCGCGTGGCAACAGAGACGAGCGAGGAAACGAAATCACCTGCGCCGGCGTATGAATATGAAGTGGCGCTGCCGGAACAGGGAACAACCACTGTTGTCATTCCGGAAATCCGGAAGTGCCTGCGGCTGAAAGTGATTGACTGGTCCGCTGCGGCGAGGGACACTAGTTCTCTGGCAGAGATTCTCGACCGAGATCTGCTGCGTCCGCCGCTCGTCTTCCGAAACTGGCGCCCCGGGGATGCGTATCGGCCGGCCGGACGCCAGGGCGTGCGAAAGCTGAAGCGGCTGTTCGTGGAATCGCGCATCTCGGCGCGCGAGCGGGGCGGGTGGCCGGTGCTGACCAGCGCCGGCAAAGTAGCGTGGGCGGGGAGACTGCCGGTGGCAGGGGAATTCGCCGCCGGGGCGCGGACCCGGTCAGGGCTGGTCATCATCGAGGAAACGCTGTGAAACCGCCAATCAAAGTGGTCTATTCGCCGGCGCGGCTCTCAACGCGGATTGCGGAAGTGGGCCGCGCCATATCGCGGGATTACGCGGGGCGAACGATTGACGTGGTCGCGATTATGGATAATTCGTTTATCTTCGCGGCAGACCTAGTGCGCCACATCCACTGCCCGGTGGTGTGTCACCTGGTGCGGGCGGAGATGCGCGACGTGAACGTGGGCGGGTACGAGCGCAAGGAGATTTTCTTCAGCCCCGAGCCGGTGTTGCGGGACCGCGACGTGCTGCTGGTGGATGCCGTGCTGCATTCCGGCGTGACTCTGGAATTCTGGGCCAGGCGGCTGCAGGACAGCCGGCCGCGCTCGTTGAAAGTGGCGGTGTTGATTGACAAACCGCAGGAGCGCAAGGTGGATTTGACGCCTGACTACTTTTGCTTCAGATCGGCATCTAATTACCTGGTGGGGTATGGCCTGCCCGAACACCACGGTTTGTACCGCAACCTGCCGTATGTGGGTACGCTCGACGGAACGGGGCCGCGCGGCAGGAAGCAGGCGGCAGGCGGCAAAAAGAAAAAGGGCAGCCGAAAGACAAGATCGGTGAGGTAGCTGAGTGAACTCGACAGCAAGATCCATTCTTTTCTGGATGTTTATCCTTCTCCTGGCCGTGGTGCTGTGGAAGATGGCGCAAAGCACCAGCCAATCGGCGCGCGAACTGACGCCGAGTTATTCGGAGTTCGTGGCCCAGGTGGAGCAGGCGCGGGTCCGCGACGTGACCGTGACGCTCTCTCCCAACAGCGCCGAGGTCTCCGGTGAACTGAAAGATTCCGGCGGGAAATTCCATCTGACCGTTTCCAAGGAACTGACCCCCGAACTGACCAAGCTGCTGCGTGAAAAGGGCGTGACGATCAACTTCAAGGAGGTGAGCCGGAACGACTGGCTGGCGTTTGCGTTGAACGCCTTGCCGTTTTTCCTGCTGGTGGCCTTCTGGATTTTCATGATGCGGCAGATGCAGGCCGGCGGGAACAAAGCGCTGAGTTTCGGGAAATCGCGCGCGCGGCTGCTCACGGCGCAGCAGAAGAAGGCAACGTTTAAGGACGTGGCGGGCATTGACGAGGCCAAAGAAGAGTTGCAGGAGATCATCGACTTCTTGAAAGACCCGCAGAAGTTCCAGAAGCTCGGCGGGCGCATCCCCAAGGGCGTGCTGCTGGTGGGACCGCCGGGCACGGGCAAGACGCTGCTGGCGCGGGCCATCGCCGGCGAGGCCAATGTGCCGTTCTTCTCCATTTCCGGCTCGGATTTCGTAGAGATGTTCGTGGGCGTGGGCGCGAGCCGCGTGCGCGACCTCTTCGAGCAGGGCAAGAAGAACGCGCCGTGCATCATCTTCATTGACGAAATTGACGCCGTGGGACGCCACCGCGGGGCCGGGCTGGGCGGCGGTCATGACGAGCGCGAACAGACGCTGAATGCCTTGCTGGTGGAGATGGACGGGTTCGAGTCCAACGAGGGCGTCATCCTGATTGCGGCGACGAACCGGCCGGACGTGCTGGACCCGGCGCTGTTGCGGCCGGGGCGGTTTGATCGTCGCGTGGTGGTGCCGCGGCCGGACGTGAAGGGTCGCGAAGAAATCCTGCGCGTGCACACGCGGAAGGTGCCGATTTCAGACGACGTGGATCTCTCCGTGCTGGCACGCGGCACGCCGGGCTTTTCCGGCGCGGACCTGGCCAATCTGGTGAACGAAGCGGCACTGTGGGCGGCGCGGCAGAGCCGCAAGATGGTGATGATGGCCGATTTCGAGATGTCCAAGGACAAGGTGCTGATGGGCGTCGAGCGGAAATCCATGATCCTCTCCGAAGAGGAGAAGCGCAACACGGCGTACCACGAGGGAGGGCATGCGTTGGTGGCGGCCATGACGCCGGGCGCCGACCCCTTGCACAAGGTGACCATCATCCCGCGCGGCATGGCGCTGGGTGTGACCATGCAATTGCCGATTGACGACAAGCACACCTACACCAAGGAATTCCTCGAGGCGCAGCTTTCCGTGCTGATGGGCGGGCGCGCCGCAGAAGAGATTTTCCTCGGCAAAGTGACCACCGGCGCGGGGAACGACATCGAGCGCGCCACGGAAATTGCCCGGCAGATGGTCTGCGACTGGGGCATGAGCGAGCTGGGACCGCTTTCCTTCGGCAAGAAGGAAGAAGCGATCTTCCTGGGCCGCGAGATTGCCCAGCACCGCGACTACTCGGAAGAGACCGCTATCCGGATTGACCAGGAAGTGAAGAAAATCGTGACCACCGCGTACAGCAATGCGCGGACGATCCTGGAAACCAACCGCAACGCCCTGGAGAGCATCGCCCAGGCGCTGCTGGAACGGGAAGTGCTGGACGCTGTGGAGCTGAAGCTCCTGATCGAAGGCAAGCCGCTGCCAGAAAAGACGCGTCCCGCGCCGCCCTCGGCTCCGCCCGTGCCGGGCAAGGAGCCGCAACTAGCGCCGCGGGCTGAGCCGCGTCCTGCGCCGGGCTTTGCCAAGGGAGAAAAGCCGGCACCGGCGTGATCGGCACATAGCAACATAGAACTTGAACTCATGAGAGGGGCGACTCACCAGTCGCCCCTCTGTTTTTTTACTCCACTTCCCCTGCATCCTTCGTGGGGCGTAAAATATGAGCATGGCAAAGAAGGGTGCCCCGCCCGTAGAGATCACGTGCCCGTGCTGCAAGGCAAAGCTGTCGGTGGATCCGCAGCTCGCGGTAGTGCTTTCTCACGAGGAGCCGCCGAAGGCGCCCAACGTGGACCTGGACGACACGGCGCGGCTGCTGCGGGAACAGGAAGAACGCCGCGAAGAGAAATTCAAGCAGTCGGTAGAGTACGAGAAGAAAAAGGAAGACGTGTTCGACCGGCTATTTGAGGAAGGCCTGAAGAAGGCCAAGGAAAAGCCACTCGAGAAACCCCTCCGCGATTTCGACCTCGATTAACTACCCGCCCCGCGCTCTGGCATACTGCACGTCTGTGCCGACCGCGAATTCCAAGCTGAGAGACCGAAAGGAGAAAAGTGCACGGCATGGTTCGGTCCGCCGCGGAGGACTCACCATGAGTGCCGCGTCCCTACGGACGGGTCTTTGCGCAGTTCTGGCATTTCTGGCGTTGTGGGGCGTTGCACGGGCTCAGGAGAAGACTAAGACTCCGAAGCCGCTGGGGGCGGGGGTTGAGCTACGGCGAGATGCAGCGACCGGAGAGCTGCGTTTGCGTCACAAGGGACCGACCGCGGCCGAGGCGGAAGCGGAACGGAGCAAGGATGCGACGCTGCGGGTGGGCGTGAACCTGGTGGAGGTGAACTGCAACGTGCTACTGGCCGAGGGGCAGCACCTGCGCGGGCTCGGGCGAGATGAGTTTCGCGTGTGGGAGGACGGCGCGGAACAAGTGATTGCCCACTTCGACGCGTCGCAGGAGCCGGCCAGCATCGCGCTGGTGATGGACGCGAGCCCCAGCGTGACGCGCGAAATGGAAGAGATGAAAGCGGCGGCGCGAACGCTGGCAGCGGAGGTCTCGTCGGTGGACGAGATTGCCGTGGTGACGTTTGACGCGGAGGCGTACTTGCTGCTGCCGTTTTCGCGCGACCGCGTGGCACTGGAGCGGGCGATTGAATCAGCGAGCATGGGGCGCGCGCGGGCGGGAAAGAAGGGATCAAACATCTACGAGGCAGTGTTTCTTACCGCGCAGCAGGTGTTCCGGGGGCGGACGGGACGAAAGGCAATGCTCCTGCTGACCGATGGGCAGGACAGCGGCCTGGGATTGAGTTGGGCGCCGGAGAGTGCCACACCGCAGGTGACACGAGGGGCGGACCGGCTGAGCTTTGAGGATGTGGTGCGCGCGCTGGCGGCGACGGGTGTGGAGGTGCACATCATTGCGACGCAGCCACGGCCAAAGGCCCTGACAGAAGAGTGGCTCCGTGCACACGGCGAGACGCCGCTGGTCACCGACGAGGCGCGGAAGCTAGGCGTCCCGCACTACACGGCGTACCTGGCGGAACTGGTGCGCCGCGTGGGCGGGCGGATCTATTTTCTGCGGGAACTGGGGACGTTGAGCGAGACCTACAAATGGATTGCGCTGAACCTGCGCGCGCAGTACACGCTGGGGTATTACCCCGCGGCCGGGATGACGCGGGCGGGCTGGCGGCGGGTGCGCGTCGAGGTGCCGGGCCGCGTGAATGTGCGCGTAACGCACCGCGCCGCGTACTATGTGCCGTCTGCAAAGTGAGGATGCTGAAATGTTCCGTCGGAAGGAATTTCGCCTAAAGTTGCCGTCGCGCACGCTCGTGCTGGGCCAACGGACGCTGGTGATGGGCGTGCTGAACGTGACGCCGGACAGCTTTTCCGATGGTGGGGCATTCTTCAATGCGGATGCCGCCGTCGCGCGCGCCCTGAAAATGGAGCGGGACGGAGCAGACATTCTCGACATCGGTGGAGAATCCACACGTCCGGGAAGCCAAGGAGTTTCCGTAGAGGAAGAATTGCGGCGAGTGCTGCCAGTGCTGGCCCGGCTGCGGGGAAAGCTGAAGATTCCGATTTCGATTGACACGCAGAAAGCGGCAGTGGGCGAAGGGGCGGCGAGGGCGGGAGCGGAAATTATCAATGACATTTCGGCGCTGCGGGGCGACCCGGCGCTGGCGGAAGTGGTGTGGCGGCACAAACTGCCGGTCATCCTGATGCACATGCGTGGAGAGCCGCGAACGATGCAGAAGGGACCATTTGCGCGGGACGTGATGCAGGACGTGACGCGTGGACTGTGTGCGGCGGCGGTACGGGCGCAGAAAGCAGGGGTGAGGGAATCGCAAATCATCTTGGATCCGGGGATTGGATTTGGGAAGAGCTATGAGCAGAATTGCGAGTTGCTGGCCAAGCTGCCAGAGCTGGCGAAGCTGGGCTATCCGCTGCTGGTGGGGACGTCGAGAAAGGCGTTTATCGGGGCCATTCTTGGCGGTGCGAAGACGCTGCCGCCGGAGGAGCGGCTGTGGGGTACGGCAGCGACAGTCGTGGCGAGCATTCTTGGCGGGGCGCATATTGTACGCGTCCATGACGTGAAGCAAATGGCGCAGGTGGCGCGGGTGGCGGATGCGATTATGAATTCGTGGTAGGTAAAAGGATGCTTCGCCCCGGTGCTACGCACCCACCCCCAGAATGACAAGGCTTGAGATTTAGGGGCGGGGAGGGCCGGCGTCGTGGGCGTCGCGGGAGAGAGCCTCGTGGCGACGGGACTTGACCTCGCGGACGGCGTACACCGGCTTATCCTGGGATTCGAAGTAAGTGCGCGCCATCATCTCGCCCAGAAGGCCGATGGAAAGAAACTGAATACCGCTGATGACGAGCGCAATGCCGAGCAGCATCAGCGGGCCGTGCTCCACCATCAGTTGCGTTCCAAAGGCAAGTTTCTTGTAGAGCAGGAACAGGTTGATTACGGCACCGATGCCGGCAGCCAGCAAACCAAACAGCCCAAAAAACTGAAGCGGCTTGGTGGAGTAGTCCAGCAGGAATTTCACGCTGAGGAAATCGAGCAGGACGCGGAAGATGCGGCCGAGGCCGTACTTGGATCTGCCCATGCGACGCGCATGGTGGCGAACCACGATTTCCGCAATGCGCGCGCCGGACCAACTGGCCAGCGCGGGGATGAAGCGGTGCAGCTCGCCGTAGAGGGGCAGGTCCTGGATGACGTCGCGTCGGTAGGCTTTGATGGTGGCGCCGAAGTCGTGCAGGGGAATGCGCGTGAGGCGGGCGATAATCCAGTTGGCGATGATGCTGGGCAAACGGCGGGTGAGCCAGGGCTCTTTGCGGTCTTTGCGCCAGCCGCTGACGATGTCGTAGCCCTCGTCGAGCTTGGCGAGAAGGCGGGGGATGTCCTCGGGGTCGTTCTGGAGGTCGGCGTCGAGGGTAATGACAATCTCTCCGCGAGCAAAATCAAAGCCGGCCTTGAGCGCGGGGGTCTGGCCAAAATTGCGGCGCAGGCGGATGACGTTAACGCGGCGGTCGGTCTCGTAGATTTCGGAAAGAACACGGAAGGACTGGTCGTGACTTCCGTCGTCCACAAAAACGATCTCGTAGGGCTCGGCGAGCGCGTCCATCACCTCGGTGATTTTGACGTACAGCGGTGAAACATTTTCCTGCTCGTCAAAGACGGGCACGACGATGGAATATTTGATGGCTTCGGTGGTCTTCATCTCATGCTGAAAGCAAAACGCGACGTGCCGACGATTGGGGCCACTTCCGACGTTCGATAATCCCGCGATTACCGGGATGCGTCAATCCCCTGGCTGGGCATAACACAAGTTGGTTACGCGGTTGAATCGCTGAGGCGACACAGCTTCACGGTATACTGGAACCGGATGGCATCCTCCCAAAAGAACTCATCAGCGTCCCAGGGGACCACACGCGGACGGGTCCTTGCGATTGATTACGGGCGGAAGCGCGTGGGGCTGGCGCTTTCAGACGAGATGCGGTTGACGGCGCGGCCAGCGGAGACGCTCGTGCGGACGAACCGGCGCGACGATGTGCGGCGACTGAGGGACGTCGTACGCAAGAACGGCGTGCGGCAGATTGTGGTGGGGTACCCGGTGCGGCTCGACGGCAGCGCGGGCGAAATGGCCGAGGAGGCCGCACGGTTCGCGAAGCGCATCCAAAAGGAACTGGGGCTTCCCGTCGAGATGGTGGACGAGCGGCTGAGCAGTTGGAAGGCAGAAGAAACGTTGGCGGCCACAGAAGGGACGCGCAAGAAAGGCGAGACGGGCTTCGATGCGGTGGCCGCGGCGGTCATCCTGCGGGACTACCTGGAACGTGAGCAGACTCAGAAACAGACGAAGAAGTAGGGCCGGGCGTTTCGCGCTGCTGATTACGTTGGTCGCAGTGCTGGCAGCGGGCGTGTGGCTGTGGAGTGCACTGTGGATGCCCTATCAGGGATTCCCTGCAAGCGGAGTATTCGTGGAGATTCCGCGGGGTATGAGCACAGGAGCGATCGCACGGCGGCTGGATGGAAGCGGGGTCGTGAGAAGCGGACTGGCGTTTCGGTTGCTGTGCCGCTGGCGCGGAAGGCAAACCCTGCAGGCGGGCGAGTACTTCTTCGACCAGCCACTGCGCGCGGTGGACGTCTGGCAGAAGCTTGCAGAAGGACGAATCTTCTACCACACAGTGGTGGTGCCGGAAGGCAGGACGATGTTTGAGATCGCGGAGATGATGGAAAAGGCGGGGCTGGTGAGCTACGAGGAATTCCTCCGAGCGGCCAGCGATACTGCACCGATCCGCGACTTGGCTCCACGGGTGCGAAGCCTGGAGGGGTTTCTTTTTCCGGCAACGTATCTGTTCCCACGCCGGGTGACAGCGTCACGCGTCGTGGGGGTGATGGTGAGCCGGTTCCGGCAGGTATGGGCGTCGCTGCCGGAGACCTCAAAGCAATGGCAACGACTGTCCGTCGAACAAGTAGTGACACTGGCATCGCTTGTGGAGAAAGAAACCGGGGCGCCCGAGGAACGGCCGCTGGTGGCTGCCGTCTTTCAGAACCGGCTGCGGCGAAGGATGGCGCTGCAGTGCGACCCCACCGTGATCTACGCGCTGGAACTGGCGGGCAAGTACAACGGTTCGCTGAGCAGCAAAGACCTGCGTTTCAATTCTCCATACAACACGTACCGCCGCCCGGGTCTGCCGCCGGGGCCCATTTCTAATCCGGGAGAAGCGTCGCTGCGCGCGGCGCTGGCTCCACCGAAGGAGGACTATCTTTATTTTGTTTCGAACACGCAAGGCGGGCATTTCTTCAGCCGCACGCTGGCCGAGCACAACCGCAACGTGACGCGCTACCGCCGGCTGCTGGCGCAGAATGGGAAGAGTGATTCAGCGGCGGCAGCGCAGCGGAATCGGCGATGAAGCCCAAACAGCAGGCCACGAAAAAGGAGCTGATCCTCGAAATCGCGCGGGGATTGGCGGTGGCGCGATTCACGCCGGCGGAGTTCGAGCAGATCCGGAGACAGCTCATAGTCCGGCTGGGCGAGGCAGGGCAAACGTCAGCGGACCACATCGCCGGGGTGCTGGAAGAAGCCGGGCTGCGGGTGGTGTGGTCGGCGCAGGCGGATACCGGCGGGCGATACGAGGAGGAGTTCAAGGACCTGCTGCACTTCTCGACGCTGGAAGAAGCAGAGATGTGCCTGATCCGGTTGGACGAGCTTTGGCGCCAGTTCCAGGCGGCTGGCGAGCAGGCAGCCAGCGAGCGGGTGCTCGAGGTGGCGCGTCGGGGACGGCGCCGCGCCGAAATGATTGCGCGCAATACGAAAGTGGAGGCGCGGAAACGCGCGGAAAAGGCCGAGATCGCACAGTGGTTCCAGATCTGGCTGGAGACGCCGGGTACGTTTTTTGACTGGCTGGAGTTGCGAAAGAATGCACCGGATTTCCAGAAGCAATTCGGCGGCAGGAACGCGGAATGAAGAGCGAAAAAGCAGGCGGGCAATCCGTGTACGTGCTGGAAGTGGAGCCGCTCGACTTGGGTGAAGACGTGAAGGCCATCGCGCTGGAGCTGATGGACCCGGAAAGCCGTGAGCCGGTGCGTGGGGAGGAGGCGGCGAAAATCTGGAGCCGGGTGATGCAGGCAGTGTCTGCTACAGAGCCGTGGGCGCTAGACTTCTTTAGTCACCTCGATCGGCTGCGGGATTACTGCGGGCGCCACGGCATAGCCTACCGTGATGCAGCGGGCCGGTGTGTGGTAATTGACGCGCCCGGTGAGGGGGTCCTGGCGGCGTTGTTCGAGCGGTTTGAGACCGAGACATTCGGGGCGCGGGCCGGCGCACGGCTCAAAGAGGGCGATGCAGCGCTGGAAGGCGATCTGGGGCGACGGGGCGTGGATGCCTATCACGCGACTTTTCCAAACTATTTCTATTGCGCGGTCTGCGACTTCGAGAATGGATTCCTCACGCTTCTGACCAACCGCCTGTGGGCCAGCGAAGTGGTGCGCCGGGTGACACCCGTGCTGCGCGACTTGGGTGTGGACGCGCGGCTTCCGCGTTAGAAATCCCGGCGAAAGTTGCCCTTTAGGTTCGATTGACACTCCTGCGAGTGGCTGCTAGATTGTAATATTTGTCTTTGTATGGAGGAAGTCGCTGAGGATAGCCTGTCCGATTCGTATGGTCTTGCTGGCAATGGTGCCGGTTCTGGCGGCAGGATGCGCCATCAAGAAGACGTCGAGAGTCGAGCCTGGTAGCATCCCGCCGGCGTTGGAAAGCACCGCGGACCGGCTGATCGAGCAGTACAACCAGCAAGCACGGGCGGTGCGGAGCCTGAATGCGGCGGTGGAGCTGAACCCGGTGGCGGGGTCGGCGTACACGGGTGTGATTGAGGACTACAAGGACATCCGGGGGTTCATCCTGGCACAGCGACCGTCGCACATCCGTATGATCGGGCAGGCGCCGGTGGTGAAGAAGAACATTTTCGACATGGTGAGCGACGGGCAGACCTTCCGCATTTTCATTCCACCGAAAAACAAGTTCGTCGTGGGTCCGGCGGACCTGGAACGGCCGGCCAGGAAACCGATCGAAAACCTGCGACCACAGCACATCCTGGATGCGATCTTCTGGAAAGAGCTGCCTGCTGGCAGAATGGTGCTCTTTGAGGAGTTCGACGCGCAGCCGCAGCGGTTCTACATCCTGACGCTGGTGCGAGAGTCAGAGGGGCCGGAGATTGCGCGAAAGATCTGGTTTAACCGCGCCGACCTCGGCATCGCGCGCATGCAAGTGTATGCTTCGAAGGGGCGGCTGATCTCCGACGTGCGGCTGGCAGACTGGCAGCTAGCCGGCGACGTGAAATACCCGCGGCACATCTGGGTGGTGCGCCCGCACGACGATTATCAACTGGAGCTACGCATCACAAAGCTGACCCTGAATGAAGACATCGCTGCAGACCGTTTCCGACTGGAGCAGCCGCCCGGCACGGAACTGGTGCGCGTGGGCGAGCCCGGCGGGGAGGACCGGCCGTGATCTGGCATATGATCGCGCGGAACCTGGTGCACCGGCCGGTGCGGACGGTGATCAGCGTGATCGCTGTGGGTGTCGAGGTGATGCTGGTGATCCTGGTGGTGGGCCTGACGAGCGGGCTGCTGCAGGAGACGGCCAAGCGCGTGGAAGGCGTGGGCGCGGACCTGATGCTGCAGCCGCCGTCGGCGTCCGTGTTCATGGCCTTCAGCGGGGCTCCGATGCCAATCCGCATCCGCGAAAAGATCGAGGAGATGAAGTACGTGCAGGCGGTGGCACCGGTGCTGCTGCAATTCAACGCCAGCGGCGGGCTGGACATTGTGTACGGCATCGAGAAGGAAAGCTTCGCGGCGGTCTCAGGCGGATTCGTTATTCACGAAGGGAGGGACCTCGAGGGGCCGAACGACATCCTGGTGGACGACTGGTACGCGAGAGCCAAGAAGGTGAAGGCGGGACAGACGCTGCACCTGCTGGATCATGACTTCTACGTCGCGGGAATCGTGGAACACGGAAAAGGGGCACGGTTGTTCGTGCCCATCCAGATGCTGCAGGAGCTATCCGGGACGCGGGACAAGGCGTCGGTGTTCTTTGTGAAGCTGACGCGGCCGGAACACACGCCGGCGGTGAGCGACCAACTGAAAAAGCTCTTTCCACGGCACGAGATCCGGCCACTGAGGGATTTTCTTTCGTTGATGACCTCCTCAAATCTTCCCGGGCTGCAGACGTTTATCAACTCAATCATCGGCGTGGCGGTGACCATCGGGTTCCTGGTGATTTTTCTTTCGATGTACACGATCATCATCGAGCGGACACGGGAGATCGGCGTGCTGAAGTCGCTGGGTGCGTCGAAGGGGTACATCGTCAAAGCGCTGCTGAGCGAGACGACGCTGATCTGTGGGGCGGGGATTGTGGCGGGGATCGGCATGACCTTCCTGATGCGCAAGGTGCTGATAAACTTATTCCCCACCTTGACGGTGTTGATCACGCTGGAATGGATCCTGCGAGCTGCGATGATTGCGGTTGGGGGCGGGCTGCTGGGGGCCTGCTATCCGGCCTGGCTGGCCAGCCGCAAGGACCCGGTTGAAGCTCTTACCTATGATTGAAGCAAGGCATCCGGGCTAGGCACGAATGGGATTCGCAGCTACAATGTTTGAGCCCACAGGGGCAGGCCTCCCTCCCGGTAGGCGAGACGTGGAAGCGATACTGAAAACGGAAAATCTGTGGAAGGTCTATCGCGCAGGAAAGGTCGACGTGTCGGCCCTGCGCGGGGTGAACTTCGAGGTCTTGCCCGGCCAGTTTGTGGCCGTGATGGGGCCATCGGGCTGCGGGAAGTCGTCGCTGCTTTACGTGATCGGCGGCCTGGCGCGGGCCACGCGTGGGCGGGTGCTGGTGGATGGGAACGACCTAGCAGAGATGGACGACGCCGCACGCACCAAGCTCCGCCGGCACAAGGTAGGGTTCGTTTTCCAGCGGTTCAATCTGCTGCCTACGCTCGACGCCTACGGGAACATCGCCATCGCGCAGCACATCCACGGGAACGGGTTTGACCCGCACCGGTTCGAGGTGGTGACGCGGATGCTCGGACTAACCGAGCGGCTGCACCACAGGCCCTCAGAATTGTCCGGCGGGGAGCAGCAGCGGGTGGCCATTGCACGGGCGATCATCAACGAGCCAAAGATCGTGCTGGCGGACGAGCCGACGGGCAACCTGGACACGAAGAACTCGGAGATCGTGCTCGGGATGCTGCGGCAGCTCAACCGGGAGCTGGAACAGACGATTGTGATGATCACGCACAACCCGGAAGCTGCGGCCTACGCGGACCGCGTGGTGCACATGCGCGACGGCGTGATCGTGGACGGCGTCCCCGAGGACTGAAATGCGTGCGCTGTGGCGGGGAATCGTGAATGCCGTTTTCTGGGCGTACGAGCGCGGCACGTGGCAATATGACGTGCTCGTCATCGGGATCGTGGTGTTCGTGTTTTTCTCGCCGAAAGGCTGGTTCGACGACCAGCCGCAGCTCGGGCCGCCGCCGCACACGGCCCAGGTGCAGATCCTGAATGAAGACCTAGCCGCCCGTACGACGCTCTATCGCATAGACGCTCGCCTGCTCTCCATCCCGAAGCGCACTCCGGAACTGGAGAAGGAAACCCACGACGTGTTGCGCAAGAACGTCGAGGAGTTGAGGAACCGGGGCTTCCAGATCGAGCGGATTGATCCGGTGCGAGCCGCCGACGGGACGATTTCCTACTACGACGTAGCGGTCCGAAGATAGGCCCTCCCGCCCAAACCGCATCCGCGGGCATTCCAGAAGGAAGTCGCGCAGGCCGTGTTATCCGCATCCAATCCGGGTGTGGTAGGATGCGTCGGCCCAGAGGGGCGCAAGGAAAGAGGTAGAAATCTTGAGGTCTCGGCCAACACAATATGGGCGGACAGCCACATTGGTCCTGGGAGTGCTGATCGTTCTTTCCCTTGACGCCGGGCCGGTTGCTGCCCAGGCGAAGAGCAGTTGGACGCTGGAGCAGGTGCTCAAGCAACTCGATAAGGAATCCAAGTCGTTCCGTTCGCTGAACGCACACGTGGAGCGGACGAAGGTAACCGTGGTGGTAAACGACCGCTCGACCGAAACTGGGCAAATCTGGGTGCGCGGGGATAACAAGATGCTGCTAGAGACGAACCCGCCCGAGCAGCGGGTGGTGCTGCGCGACGGAGACAAACTCTTTATCTACAACCCGCGGGTGAAGCAGCTACAGGAGATTGACCTGAACGAGTACCAGGCGGTGGCGGACCAATTCCTGCTGCTGGGTTTCGGGAGTTCGGGCGGGGATTTGAAGAAGGGCTACCTCGTCACGCTGCAGGGTGAGCAGACGCTGGACAAGAAGAAGGTGCTATTGCTGGAGCTGACACCGAAGTCAGAAAAGGTGCGCAACTATTTCGCCAAGATCCACCTGTGGCTGGATACAGCCAGCTGGCTGCCCGTGCAACAAAAGTTTTTTGAGACCGGCTCGGGTGACTACCTGGAAATCCGCTACACGAATGTAACCCGCAACCCGAAGATCCCCGATTCGCGCTTCAAGAAGCTGTGGCCGAGGGGTGTAACGAAAACCAAGATCAAGCCACAGGCCTAGCCGAAGTTTCCTACGCACTCATCAGACAAACTAAGAAGATTCTCCCGGATGGCAGGCCTCAAACCTGTCGGGAGCTGCCCAGCTCCAGCGTCGGCTCTCTAACCGCTGGTTCTTGAGAGTGTGTGTCGAGCTTGCTGGGCGAGCCCACCGTGGCGTGGGCCGCGTGGCGGGTGATGACAAGCATGACGGCGATGACGATGATGGCAGTGGCCAACAGAATTCGAGGCGTAAGCGGCTCCGCAGCGAGAGCCCAGCCCAGGAATACAGCCACGACAGGATTCACGAAGGCGTAAGTGCAGGCTCGCGCGGGCGTGGTGTTGCGCAGCAGCCAGAAATAGGAAGAAAAGCCCACAATCGAGCCAAAGATGGTGAGGTAAACGAGCGCCAGCAAAGAGCGCGAAGAGACGTGCTGCCACTGGATGGCTTGCCACTCGCCGGCGAACGCACTGAGCAGGGTGAGCAGCGCGCCGCCGGAGAGCATTTGCATGCCCGTGGCTAGGACCGCCGAGCGGGGCATGCGGGCCTTGCTGGTGTAAAGCGACCCGGCAGCCCAAGAAAGCGAAGCAAGAAAGAGAACAATCGCACCGCCGATGTGCACATGCTGGCCGTTGAGGATTTGGCCCGGTCCGACGAGAAACGCAATGCCAATCAGGCCAAGGAACATGCCCAAGGCCACGCCCCCAGTAGGGCGGTGGCCACCAGGCATCAGCCAAACCAGCAAAACGATCCAGAACGGCTCCGAGGTGATCAGCAGCGCAGCGAGTCCGGAAGGCACATGCTGTTCGGCCCAGACCACGCCACCGTTCCCACCCAGGAGCAAAAGCGCACCAATCATCGCTGAGGTGCGCCAGTGCAGGAGGTCGGGTTTCTCGGCTCCGCGGAAACGCGCCCAGGCATAGAGCGCGCCCCCGGACACTAGGAATCGCAAGCCGGCCATCGCGAAAGGAGGCAGAGTTTCTATGGCGAAGCGAATCGCCAGATAGGTGGAGCCCCAGATGATGTAAACGGCGGCAAGCGCGCCGATGAGCCGCCAGCGATAGGCCGCCGAGCGGAGGACTGTGTCAATCATCGGTATCCTCCACGCCGGCGTGGTCGAGCGGCAATTGCCCGCTTTCTTTCACCGTCTCCAGAACGATGGTGGTGCGGGTAGCAACAACAGACTCGATGGCTCCGATTCTTTCGCGCAGAAGTCTTCCGAGCGCCTCGGGAGTGGCAGCGCGCACCTTCACCAGGAAACAATCTTCCCCGGCGATGTGGTGGACTTCTTGGACTTCAGGGATAGCCGCGATCAGCCTTTCCGTGCGCTGGGGTTGCAGGGAGTCGTTGGAGCGGACGAAGACAAAGGCGAGAAGCGAGAGGCCGAGGGCATTCGGATTGAGGCGAGCTTCGTAGGTGCGGATGATTCCGCTCTCCTCCAGCCTGCGGATGCGCTCGAGGACGGCGGAGGGGGCCATACCTACTTGGCGAGCAATCTCAGCGTTCGAGGTGCGAGCTGCGCTCTGAAGGGTGTTCAGGATTTGAATGTCTGTGGCGTCAAGTATTCTCTGGATGGCCTTCATGGGCGAATAATATTCTTGTTATGGCCTAGTGTCAAGAACGGTCTTCTGTTCTCCTGGGCCAAATTGGACGGATCATCGGCCGAAGACCTGGCGATCGAAGGGCATGCGGCAGCTAGGGTCGAAGTGTCGTGGAAGAAGCCCTGAAACACCTAGGGAGCACGCCTTTCGGCATTCAGGAGGGCTCTCTTCCGGGAGAGGCCCCAGCGATAGCCACCGAGGCTGCCGTCGCTGCGGACGGCGCGATGGCAGGGCACGACAACGGCTGCGGGGTTGGTGGCACACGCGCGGGCTACGGCGCGAACAGCCCGCGGGTGCCCAACGGCGCGCGCGATCTGCGCATAGGAACGCACGGCGCCGCGCGGAATGGCAATAAGCTCCTGCCACACGCGACGCTGAAACGCGGTGGCTTGGACGTCCACCGGCAAGCGGCGGCTCGGTGCCTGGCCCTCGATTTGTGCGAGAACAGCACGAACCCACGATGTGAAGCCGTTTGTGTTACGCCGGATATCGGCGCGCGGGTATTCGCGTCTAAGCTCAGCTTCCAGCGCAGCGTCCGATCCACCCAGACAGACCATGGAGATCCCGCGCTCGGTGGCGGCGACAAGCAGCCGGCCCAAGGGAGCATTCGTAGTGGTGAATTGAATGTGCATGCCAAGGCCTCCGCGGCGATAGTTTCCGGGCGTCATGCCGAGCAATCTGGGGGCGTGCTCATAGAGACGACTGCTGGAGCCATATCCTGCTTCGTAGAGTGAAGCGGTCACATTGCCGTTGCGCTTGAGAACGGTCTTGAAGGAGCCCAGGCGGCACGCGGCAGCGTACTGGCGGGGGGTGATGCCGGTGACGCGCTTGAAAGCGCGCAGCAACTGATAGGAGCTGAGATTCGTGCGCGCACTCAAGTCGGGAAGGGTCAGCTTTTCTCCGTGCCGCGCTTCGATGAAGCGGCAGAGCGCGGCAATGCGCGCGTCGAGCGAAGGATCTGGCACAGCCTGCTGCGGGCGACAGCGACGACAGGCGCGGAAGCCGGCCAGCTCGGCAGCGGCCGGCGCGGTGAAGAAAAGCGTCTGCTGGCGACGCGGGCGGCGCGAGGGGCACGAGGGACGACAGAAAACGCGCGTGGAGCGCACTGCGTACACGAATGCGCCGTCCCAGCGGGCGTCACGGGCCAGGACAGCGCGCCAGCAGCGACCGGGGTTCAGTTCGGCTGCGTTGCTCGTATGTGATGTCATCGCCCCCACACCCCAAGAATAGAAGAGCGGGCCATGCTAAATCTATCCGATTCTTGCACCGAATTGGATTCAGTTACGCGGCGTGGAGGATGAGAGCAACCAGCCCGTTGGCGCACGCATCCACACGCTTATCGGCCGATGCGATGAAGCTTCTTTTGATCGCTGCGATCTTTCTCGCGCCGTCGCTGGGCGCACAACAGTTTGAGATTCATTCCGAACAAGGACAGCCCAAGAAGCTTGCCGTGCCTTCCGCGAACGGTGTGATCACCCGGATTGAATTCCTCGGGTTGAGGCGCGTCCCTGTGACGACGGTGCGCACACGGATGCAGTCGAAGGTCGGCGAGGAGTTGGATGCTGCAAAGCTCGAGCAGGACGTACGTTCCATCGAGGCAACCGGATGGTTCGACTCCGTGCGAGCAGAAGTGAGTGAAGAGCCCGGGCTTCGGCAAGCTACCGCACTGCTGCACGTGTTGTTTGTGGTTGAGGAAAGACCACTCCTTGCTGGAGTGGAGTTCCGCGGCGCGCAGCGTTTGCCGCGGGAGCGAATTGAAGCTCTGCTCGCCGCGCAAGGGATTAAGCTGAAAACCTGCCAGCCGTACGACGGCGCGGTGCTGTGGCGCGCGGCGAGGACGATCAAAGAGGCGCTGGCGGGCATGGGCTATGCCCGAGCGGAGGTCTGCGTGCGAGTTGAGGCCGTGCCGACTGCCGCGGTGCGTGCCGTTTTGGAGATTCATGAGGGGCCAAAAGTCGAGGTCAAAGGGGTGGCGTTCATCGGAAACCGCGCGTACCCGGACGTCGCGTTGCGAGGGCAGATGAAGGAGATTTCACCGGGCAGGCCCTTCGCAGGGTTGCGTGGGAAAACGATCTACACACCGGAACGCGCTGCCAAGGACGCGGAGCGAATAGAGCAGTTTTACCGGAATAATTCCTATGCGCAGGCGCGTGTTGGCGAGCCGGAAGTCGAGCTCAAGGATCGGGCCGCGCGGCGCTGGTTGCCGTGGCCGAAGCGCATGACCCGGAAAGAGATGCACATCACGCTGCCGATCTACGAAGGGCCGTCGTATCGAATAGAACGGGTTGCAGTGGAAGGCGCGACGGCAGAAGCACAGGAAGAACTGCAAGCGCTGCTTCGGGAACTGCCGCTCGGGGCGCCGTATTCGGAGAGAAGAGTTCTCCAGGTGAAGGAGCAACTCGAACGGCTGGAGGCAGTGGAACGGGCAGAGCAGGGTGTGCGGCGTCAGGTTCTGACGGATACGGAATTGAACCGCGAGGCAGGCACGATTCGCGTCCGGCTGCGGGTAAGCGAAGCGCCGCAGTACGTAGTGCGGCGGATTGAATTTGTGGGGCACCGGCGATTCAGCGACCGCTACTACCGGCGCAGGATTGTGCTGAAGGAGGGAGAGGTGTTTGACTCCACAGCGCTGGAGCGTGGCCTTGAAAACTTGGCCCGCTCAGGATTTGTGCGGTCGGCGCGGAGCGAGGACATCCGGGTGAAGTTTGATGAAGAAAAAGGCGCGGCGGACATCACTATCCGCTTGGAAGAGATTGGCCGACAGAAGATATCACTCGTCGGCGGTGGCAGCGGCCTGGGGAATACGCTGGGCGTAGCCTATAGCGTATTCGACCTGCTAGGACTTGAGGAGATGCTGACCGCGCACATTGAGGGCGGGGCGGAAAGCTTGGACGTGCTGTTGGGAATTGCGAAGGAGGGAATCTTCGGCACGCGGGCATCGCTCGGTTTGAGTCTTTTTCAAAATGTGGTGAGGCCACGCCTTCAGCAGCGCGGCTGGCTGGGCGGGAGCGAGAAGACAATTCGGTCGTCGCTCGAGTTTGCACGGCTTGAGGCGGATCCGTGGACGCGCGGGCGGAATTCCTGGGCCTTCCGCGGATACGCGACGGGCACAGGAAGCTACGGCGGGGCGACGCTTCCCCTGCATGCGCGGATCTTTGCGGGCGATGAGCAGGTGCGGGGGTTCCGCGCAGGCCAGGTCGGTCCCTATGTGCTGGTGAATCGCGCCAGCGTGAATGGAACCACGGCGTTCGCGGCGGAGCCAGGCGGGGCGAATGGGGTTGTGGGGATGAACGCGGAGTACCGCGTTCCGATCAAGTCACGCAGCGAACTAGCGGCGTTCATTGACGCGGGCACAGGGTGGCTGGTGCCGCGGTGGCTGGGCGGAACGCCTCCGACCGTGTTGAAGGGGACGAACGGCGCAATTCGCAGTTCAGTCGGAGTTGAGGCGCGAGTGCGGCTGCCGCTGGTGAACCAAATGGTGCGATTCAACTATGCGGCAAACCCATTCCGGCTAGGGCAGGCATTCCTGTTGCCGGACGGCACGCGATTCCGGCCAGGGGAGCGGCGCGGGGCGTTTGGGTGGGGGCTCGGATTGTTGTTCTAGGAAGTTAGGGCGTACAGCCATCCGCACCTGCAAAGTCACTCACGCGAAGGCCCCGGCGCAGCGGGTGACTGCGCCATACGGCTGTGCTACTGGGTCTCCTTTTTGCCGGCGCGGAGGAGAGCAATTTCCACGGCGTTGAACTTCTTCTGAAGCGCCACGACCAGAACCACATCATCCTTCTCCGAAATGTAGGCTACGTCGTCGGATTTCACGTGTACGCCGGTGATCTCCTTTTTCCGAACCATGACTCCCGGGCCCTCGCGCTTGAAATCGGCGTTCAAGTGTTCGCGGTACCAGGCGTCAACTTTTTCGATGGGATCAATGGTGCGGTAGTGCGCGGCAATGATGTGAACGGCCTCTTCATCGGGAGTGGAGAGTTCGACGCTGCCGCCGGGCTGGGCCAGTGTGGAACCTGGGTAAACAGGCAGGCCCGGGTCGGCGTTGGCGTCCTTCGCTGCCTTGAGGCTTCCGACGGGAGTATTGATCTCCACGCTCGAGCCGCCTTCACGGACCTCGATGTTGCGGACCAGAAAGCGCGTGGCAATAAGGGCGCCCGCCCCGAGAATGATTACGCCTGCCCCAAGCAGGCCCAGCACCCAGAGCCAGATGTTGCTGCCCCTCTGCGGAGTTGGATTCGGCGTTGTGGACATACCTACCCCTCCCAACGTCTGCATTGTAGTACGAACTGCGACGGCGAGATGTTTCCAGCAAGTCGGTGCAAGCGGGCGCAGGAGCGAAACCACGGTGCCGGGCCGCAACAGATTCCGCGCGGGGAAAAGCTGTCCTGGCTAGGCGAAGCGGACCTTGATGTCGGGGCGCTTTTCGAGGTGGACGGTGTCCACGAAGCGCACCTGGCGTTGCTCGAGAGTCATGATGAGCGAGTGCGTGCGGATGCCCTCGCCGAAGAACCGCACGCCGCGGAGTAAGTTGCCGTCGGTGACACCCGTGCAGGCGAAAATGATCTTCTTGCCTGGGGCGAGGTCCTCGGTGTCGTAAATGCGCTTGGCATCCTTGATGCCCATGTTGGCCAGGCGTTCTGCGTGCTCGGGTTTGCTGACGACGAGGCGCGCCAGGATCTGGCCGTTCAAGCAGCGCAGGGCGGCGGCCGTGAGAACGCCTTCTGGAGCGCCGCCGGTGCCCATGACGGCGTGAACACCCGTGCCGACCACCGCAGCGGAAATACCGGCGGAAAGGTCGCCATCGCCAATCAGACGGATGCGAGCGCCAGCCGCGCGGATATCGTTGATCAACTTCTCGTGGCGCGGGCGGTCCAGGACGATGATCACGAGGTCTTCGATATCGCGGTCGAGGCGCTTGGCCATAGCGCGTAGGTTTTCGATCACGGGGGCGTCGAGATCCACGGCGCCTTTGCAGGTGGGCCCGACAATGATCTTCTCCATGTAGAGGTCGGGTGCATGAAGCAAGCCGCCGTTTTCGCTGGCCGCCAGAACGGCGATGGCGTTGGGCGCGCCGGTGGCGCAGAGGTTGGTGCCTTCGAGCGGGTCCACTGCAATATCAACCAGGGGATAGCTGTTGATTTTCTCGTGCAGAGCGGCGCCGACCTTTTCGCCGATGAAGAGCATGGGGGCTTCGTCCCGCTCGCCTTCGCCGATGACGATGGTGCCATCCATGGGGACGGAGTCCATAACGTGACGCATAGCTTCGACCGCGACGTCGTCGGCCTTGTGGCGGTCGCCCTGGCCCATGGTGCGCGCGGCGGCGATGGCGGCCTGCTCGACCACGCGGAGAAACTCGAGGCTAAGTTGGATCTCCATGATTGCTCCTCATCACCGGAGAAGAATTCTGCCAAATCCTGATGCGCAGCGAGGGTACAGGGAGGCCCGTCGCGGCAAGCGCACGATGATACACCAGTTTACTTACGGCAGAGGTTGCAGAACCGCGTTCACCAGGAATGGGTCGTCGAATTCGGTGCGGTCCCCCGCCTTCTTGCCTGCCACGGGGAGCAGGCGCGCGGAAAGAGGCTTCTGGAGCTTCACGGCGAGGGTGGCCATGTCGCCGATGATCCGCGCGAGCTGCTGTTCGGTGACCTCACCCGGCAGGGGCACCGTGTCCAGACCAGTGCCACAGACGGCGGAATAGGACAGCAGCGCATCGAGCGTGAGGGCGCCCTCGCTCCAGCGCCGGGCCAGCACCGCATCTTCCAAGACAGGCACCATCAGGCCGGAATAGCCAGCCTGCTTGACGGGAATCTCCTTCAACACGTCAGTGATGATTGCCGCGGCACTCAGCGTGCCGCTCGAGCCGAATTGGGCGCCGGTCAGCTTTTCGATTGCAGCGCCGATGGAAACATCTTTCAGCGGAGCGGGGCTGAGGTCAATCCCCAAGTACTCCCAACCAGTCTCGATGACAACCTGGCGGGCGACGCGTTCGATCGCGGTGGCGTGCTGCCCGAGCGAGGACTGTAGAGTTTCTCGGACAACTGCGAGGTTGCGAGTGAGGCTGAAAACTTCGCCCACCACGTTTGCCGATTCGAGCGCGACGGCGAACTGGCGGCCTTCGCCCGTGTGATAAGAGCCGGGGTAGAAAGGCGTGTCTGTGGGAAGAAGCGCGGTGGCGGCGAAGCGGAAGTTGCCCTGGCTCCGCGGAGTGCGCTCGGAGAGGAATTTCATCAGCTTGGCCGCGGCGCGGACGGAGTTCCAGTGGACGCCATCTTCGCCGGCGACGACAACACTGCCGTTCAGGATGCTTGTGGAACGGAGGATTTCCGCGAGGAGTTCGACGTGCCGAGGATCTTCGACGTCGCTGAGCATGGCGGGACCGATGGCGGCGTCGAAACCTTCCTTCTCCGCCAGCTTGTCGTAGGCGCGGAAGAAGGCCATGGTCTCCTGATCATCCAGGCCGCGTATATATTCCGGAAAAGGTTGCGTACTGATACGGATGGTCTCAACTTCGTAGCCCGCTCTCTGATAGGCAGCCTTCGCTGCGCGTAGAAAGCCGAGAGCATCGCGGACCTGCGCCTGGTAGCGCGCGCGCTCGAGGCGCACGAACGCGGTGATCGCGCGAACCTTAGGTTTCTCTGTGGCGGGCGCGAATGCCGGGAGCAACAGGGCGAGCAGGAGTGCAGGCAGAATGCCTTTAGCGTTCTTCATGAGTACGCGGGAATGCCGGTGATCTTCTCCCCGATGATGAGCTTGTGGATATCGTGCGTGCCCTCGTAGGTAAACACGGATTCGAGGTTGTTCATATGACGCATGATGCAGTAGTCGTCCACAATGCCATTGGCGCCGAGGATGTCCCGCGCCTTGCGGGCGCACTCGAGCGCGACCCAGACGTTGTTCATCTTAAGCATGGAGATGTGCGAGTGGTCCACGCGGCGCTGGTCCTTCAGGCGGCCCACGTGGAGGGCGAGCAACTGGCCCTTGGTGATCTCGGTGATCATCCAAGTGAGCTTGTCCTGGACGAGCTGGTGCGAAGCGATGGGCTTGTTGTTGAACTGCGTGCGCGTCTTCGCGTATTGCAGAGCGGTGTAATAGCAGGCCATAGCCGCGCCGAGGGCGCCCCAGCCGATGCCGTAGCGGGCCTGGTTCAGGCACATCAAGGCGGCCTTGAGGCCGTCGGATTTGGGCAGTACGTTTTCGGCGGGGATTTCACAGTCGGTCATGGAAAGGCCGGAAGTGACCGAAGCACGGAGCGACCATTTGCCGTGAATGTCGTAGGCCTTGAAGCCGGGAGTGCCTTTTTCCACAAGGAAACCGCGGACCTTGTCGTTTTCCTCGGTTTTCGCCCAGACGACGGAGATATCCGCGAGAGTCCCGTTGGTGATCCACAGCTTCTCGCCATTAAGGACGAAGCGGTTGCCCTTCTTGACGGCGCGTGTAGTCATGCCGCCGGGGTTGGAGCCGAACTGCGGCTCGGTGAGACCGAAGCAACCGATGGCCTTGCCGGATTGCAGCAGCGGCAGCCAGCGGTCCTTCTGCGCGTCGCTGCCGAAGGTGAAGATGGGATACATCACCAGCGCGCTCTGCACGGAGACGAAGCTGCGCAAGCCGGAGTCGCCGCGCTCTAGTTCCAGCATCACCAGCCCGTAGGCGACGTTGGACATCTCCGCGCAGCCGTAGCCCTTGAGGTTTGCGCCGAGGAAGCCGAGGTCGGCCATCTGGGGAATCAGGTGAACGGGCATGGTGGCTTCACGATTGTGCTGTTCGATGATGGGGAGCACTTGGTCGTCCACAAACTGGCGGGCGGTCTGGCGGGCGAGCTTTTCTTCGTCGTTCAGCAAAGAGTCGAATTCGATAAAATCCACACCGGGGAAGGCAGGCATGAAATTCTCCTTAGATCTATGAGCGCGAACACTCGGTCCCCGCAGACGGCGGGGAAATTCACGGTTGGGGCGGCAGTCCGCTTGAGGCAAACGAGCAACCTTGCACACCCACGCGGAGGCGTCACAACGCCGTCAACCGTTGCATTCTAGCAAGTGGCCGAGAAGTGCAGCAAGGGAGTCGTTGACGGAATCGGACGCGTTTGCTATAAGACTTAGCTTTGTGTTGTGCCCGGCGGAGAAGGTAGTGTGGTTGAGCTCCGCTCCCGCGAAGGGTTCGGCCTTCAGGCTGGCGGCGTCGCAGATCCCAAAATCGAACAGTGGAACTTCTGCAACAAGTCGGCGAGTTTTTCCTGCAAGCTGTGCCCACAGTCATTCTTGTCTATTTCTTCTATTTCTTCCTGAAGGCAAACCTGTTCAAGCCGCTGGAGAAGGTCCTGCAGGAACGCGGCGCGCGGACCGAGGGCGCGCGCCGCGAAGCGGATGCCTGCCAGGCTCAGGAACAGGAGAAACACCGCGCTTACCATGAAGCGCTGAAGAAGGCGCGGGCAGAAATCTACGCGGAGCAGGAAGCTGCGAGGCGGGCCGCGCTGGAGGAACGCGCCGCACTGGTCCGGGACGCGCGTAACCTGTCCAACGAGAAGGTCCGCGCAGCCAAAGAAGTGATTGCGCGAGATCTGGCTGCGGCGCGTGCGCAGCTCGACCGGGAATGCCAGGTGCTGGGGGTCGAAATCGCGAAGGTCATCCTCGAACGGCGTCCTCCGGCATCACTGGCCGGCAAAGAGGTCCAATGAGATCCCACCGACGGATCCATTTGGTCGTTTGCCTAGGGCTGCTGGTCTGCCTGCCGGCGGCGCCGGCCATCGCCAGCGCGGGCGCAGAGGAGAATGCGGTTAACACCACCGTCGGCATGGTCTTCAAGCTGATCAATTTTGGCATTGTTGCATTCGGCGTCTGGTACGTATTTGGCCGGAGACTTCCGAAGGCATTCCGGGGACGCGCGGAGCGCATCGCCGGGTCCATTGCCGATGCGGCGCAGGCGAAGCGGGAGGCCGAGCGAAGACTGCGCGAGGCGGGACAGAAGCTGGCGCGGCTGGAGCAGGAAGTAGCAGAGCTGCGCGCGAGCGCGCAGCGCGACTCAGCGGCGGAAGCAGAGCGCATCCGTGCCATGGCGCGAGAGGAAGCCGTGAAGGTGGAGCGCGCAGCCGAGGCGGAGATGCTGGCGGCGGAGCGGGCCGCACGGATGGAGCTGAAGGGAGTGGCGGCGCGGCTGGCGGTCGAGCGCGCGGAGGCTATTGTCCGCGGGAAGATGACGCCAGAGACGCAGGCGGCTATTTTCCGGGCGTTTGTGAGTGACCTGGGGGGGAGGAGCGCGAATTGAAGGCTGTCCTGCAACGCTACGCGGGCGCCCTGGCCGACGTGGCCATCGAACAGGGCACCGCCGAGAAAGTGAAGGCGGAGCTGGTGGAATTCACCGGGCTCGTGAATTCGTCCACGGATCTGCGGAATTTCCTGGCCAACCCGTCGGTGGCCCGCGGCCAGAAGCAGGGCGTGGTGGAAAAACTAGTGGGGCGGATGGACGCAAGCAGGACCGTGCGAAACTTCCTTTTTGTGCTGGTGGAAAACCGCCGGGTGGCATTGTTGCCGCAGATTTGCGCGGCGTTTGAGGACGAGCTGCAGGCGCGGCTGGGAGTGACGCGAGTGGAAGTGACGTCGGCAGGGGAACTGACCGCGCAGGAACGGAGCGATTTGACCCGGGCGCTGGAGCAACTGACAGGACGAAAGGTGGAGGTCCGGTACGAGCAGAACCCGGAACTCATCGCCGGGGCGCAGGTGCGCATCGGCTCCACGATTTACGACGGCTCGGTGCGAAAGCATCTGAACCGTCTGCGCGAGCGGCTGGCAGCGGAATAGGAGGGGGGATGGCGAAAATCAAAGCGGACGAGATTACAAGAATCATCCGCGAGCAGATTGAGAACTACGAGCAGTCGGTTGCGGTGGACGAAGTCGGCTCGGTGATCTCGGTGGGCGCTGGTATCGCGCGCATTCACGGCCTGGAGAAAGTAATGGCCGGGGAGATGCTGGCCTTCTCGCACAACGTGTATGGGATCGCGCTGAACCTGGAAGAAGACGAAGTGGGTGCGGTGCTGCTGGGTGAATACACGGAGATCAAAGAAGGCGACACGGTCAAGCGGACGGAGACGATCATGTCCGTGCCGGTGGGCGACGCGCTGATCGGACGGGTGTTGAATCCGATGGGGCAGCCGCTGGACGGCAAGGGGCCCATCGTCACCGAGCAGCGGAATCCGCTGGAACGGCTGGCGCCGGGCGTGGTGGAACGGCAACCGGTGCGCGAGCCTCTGCAGACGGGCTTGAAGGCCATCGACTCGATGATCCCCATCGGCCGCGGACAACGCGAACTGATCATCGGCGACCGGCAGACGGGCAAGACAGCCATCATCCTGGATACCATCATCAACCAAAAGGGCCAGGACATGATCTGCATCTACTGCGCCATCGGACAAAAGCGCTCGACGATCGCGCAGGTGATCAAGATCCTGACGGACTCGGGCGCCATGGATTACACCATCGTCGTAGCCGCGTCGGGCAGCGAGCCGGCTTCGATGCAGTACATCGCTCCATACGCGGCGTGCGCGATGGGCGAATACTTCCGGGACGCGAAGCGCCACGCTGTCTGCTTCTACGATGACCTTTCCAAGCACGCGCAGGCCTACCGCGAGATCTCCCTGCTGCTGCGGCGCCCGCCGGGACGCGAGGCGTTCCCGGGCGACGTCTTTTTCCTGCACTCGCGTCTGCTGGAACGCGCCGCAAAACTGAACGACGCGAACGGCGGCGGATCGCTGACCGCGCTGCCGGTGATCGAGACGCAAGCGGGCGACGTATCCGCCTATATCCCGACGAACGTGATCTCCATTACGGACGGGCAGATCTATCTGGAAGCAGACCTCTTCAACGCGGGCATACGTCCCGGGATGAACGTGGGCATCTCGGTAAGCCGAGTGGGTGGCAACGCGCAGATCAAGGCGATGCGGCAGGTGGCCGGACCGCTGCGGCTGGAGCTGGCGCAGTACCGTGCCCTGGCGGCCTTCGCGCAGTTTGGCTCGGAACTGGACAGGGCCACGCAGGCGCAGCTTGCGCGCGGCGAGCGCCTGACGGAGGTGATGAAGCAGGATCAGTTCGTGCCGCTGCCCGTGGAGAAGCAGGTTCTCATCATTTTTGCGGGCACGAACGGTTATCTCGATGCGGTCCCCGTCTCCGAATGCCGCCGCTACGAGCAGGAACTGTTTGCTTTTACAGAAACAAATCACGGCAAGCTTCTGAAGGATTTGGGCGGGAAAAAGCAGATTAACGACGAGATCCGCGCGCAGCTCACCCGTGTGCTGGAAGAGTTCAAGGAGCGTTTCTCCGCGAGCGTAGCGAGCGAGAGCTAACTCCGAGACCGATGCCGACCCTTCTTGATTTTCGCCGCCGCATCCGGAGCGTGAGAAGCACGCAGCAAATCACGCGAGCAATGAAATTTGTCGCGGCGTCAAAGCTGCGGCGCGCGCAAGAGGCCGTCTTTGCGGCGCGGCCGTACGCGCGACAGATGCAGGACGTGCTGGCGTCGGCCATGGCGCGCATCGAGAGCCCACAGCATCCGCTGCTGGCGCGGCGACCGGAAGAGCGCGTTGTGGTGCTGCTGGTCACCGGGGATAAGGGGCTTTGCGGCACGTTCAATGCGAACGTCATCCGAAGGGCGGTGGAATTCGGGAGAGAGCACCAGCAGGAGTCTTTCGAAGTGGTCGCCGCGGGCAAGAAGGGGTGCGACGCTCTGCGGAAACGAAAGAGCAAACTGATCGGCGAGTATATCAACCTGTCCGCGCAAGTGGAGTTTTCGAAGGCCAAGGAAATTGGCGGGCGGCTGATGGAGATGTACGCGGCGGGCCAGGTGGACGCGGTGTATGCTATTTACAATGAATTCAAGAGCGTGCTGGCCCAGCGGGTCGTGGTAGAGAAGCTGCTCCCGATTGGGGCGGCACAGTTCTCCGCTGCGGAAAAGGCAGGCGCTGAGGCCATGGTGCTGGTGGACTACATCTACGAGCAGCCGCCGCACGCAATTCTGAACACGCTCCTGCCGCGGCATGTGGAGACACAGGTGTTCCGGGTACTGTTGGAGTCAGCGGCGTCGGAGCACGCGGCGCGGATGACGGCCATGGACGCGGCTACGACCAATGCGGCCGAACTGATTGATCAAGTGACGCTGTACATGAACAAGGTCCGACAGGCGGCGATTACGCGCGAGATCATCGAAGTGGTCAGCGGAGCAGCTTCCACGGCCTAGTGAAAAGATCGGAACCGCGAATTTCGAGTCGGAGAAGGGGAGAGGGCCATGGCCCAGGAGAAGAGGAACACCGGTCGGGTGGTGCAGGTGATCGGGCCGGTGTTGGACGTGCAATTCGAAGAAGGCCACCTACCGCAGATTTACAATGCGGTCCGCATTTTCAGCGACGGATTCAAGCTGGCCGAGCCGCTGGACCTGGTAACCGAGGTTCAGCAGCACCTCGGGGAAGGGCGCGTGCGTTGCGTTTCGATGAAGCCGACGGAAGGTGTCGTCCGGGGCATGAAGGCGGTTGACCTGGGCGAGCCGATCACGGTGCCAGTGGGCCGCGGGACGCTGGGCCGCGTGATGAATGTGCTGGGAGAGCCGGTGGACAAGCTCGGCCCGGTGAAGTGCGATCTGCGGTATCCGATTCACCGTCCGGCGCCTTCGCTGGAAGAGCAGTCCACGCAGATGGAGATGTTTGAAAGCGGCATCAAGGTGATTGACCTGCTCGAACCGTACCTGAAGGGCGGCAAGATTGGTCTGTTCGGCGGCGCGGGGGTGGGCAAGACGGTCATCATCATGGAACTGATCAACAACGTCGCGATGAAGCACGGCGGCGTGTCGGTGTTTGCGGGTGTGGGCGAACGAACGCGCGAGGGGAACGACCTCTGGCTGGAATTCCAGGAGTCTGGCGTGGTGGACTTGAAGAACCCGGAGAAGTCGCGCGCGGCGCTGATCTACGGGCAGATGACCGAACCGCCCGGTGCGCGCCTCCGCGTGGGGCTGACGGGCTTGACCGTGGCGGAATACTTCCGCGACGAAGAAGGGCTAGACGTGCTGCTCTTCATTGACAATATTTTCCGGTTTGTGCAGGCGGGTTCGGAAGTATCCGCGCTGCTGGGCCGCATGCCCTCCGCGGTGGGCTACCAGCCGAACCTCAACACGGAAATCGGCGAACTGCAAGAGCGCATTACTTCAACCAAGCGCGGCTCCATCACGTCGGTGCAGGCGATCTACGTGCCTGCGGATGACTATACAGACCCGGCACCTGCGGCGACGTTCACGCACCTGGACGCGACCACCAACCTGAGCCGCGCGCTCGTCGAAATCGGCATTTACCCCTCGGTGGACCCGCTGGCCAGCTATTCGCGCATCCTCGATCCACGCATCGTCGGGCAGGAGCACTACAACGTGGCGCGTGCGGTGAAGTCCGTCCTGCAGCGGTACAAGGACTTGCAGGACATTATCGCGATTCTGGGCATTGAAGAACTCTCCGACGAAGACAAGCTGATTGTGGCGCGGGCCAGGAAAATCCAGAAGTTCCTATCCCAGCCGTTCTTCGTGGCCGAGCAGTTTACCGGCTTGGCCGGCCGGTACGTGAAGGTGGAGGACACCATCCGGGGCTTCAAAGAAATCGTCGAAGGCAAGCACGACGAGATCCCGGAGCAGGCTTTTTACATGAAGGGCACAATCGAAGAAGTGTGCGAGGCGGCCGAAAAGATGTCGGCAATGGTGTGAGGAATGATGGCAGGTTCCATCGCGCTGCAGGTGGTCACGCCGGAGCGGATGTTGGTCCGCGAGAGCGCGGACTCCGTGCAGGTGCCCGGACGCAATGGGTACCTGGGCATCCTGCCGGGACATGCGCCGCTGATCACCGAGCTGGGCTACGGCGAACTGAGTTACCGCAAGGGCAAGGACACCCTGCACCTGACGGTGATGGGCGGGTATGCCGAGGTGCTGCCGGACCGCGTCATCGTACTGGCGGAAGTGGCCGAACGAGCTGAGGAGATTGACGTGGACCGCGCGCGCACAGCCAAAGAGCGAGCCGAGAGACGGATGAGCCCCACCGGCGACAGGGACGTGGACTGGGACAGAGCCATGCTGGCGCTCCGGCGCGCCTTGATCCGCTTGCAGGTGGCCGCCAAAGGCGGCGCCATAACCGCACACGAAAGCCACCACGCAGCGTCGTAAGAAACTTCCCCACAACAGGCGCATCGAATCTCTTATGGAGAAGGCCCCGATTACGATTTACAGCACGTCGTGGTGCGGCGATTGCCGGCTGGCAAAGCAATTCCTGAAGGAGCGCGGTGTCGAATATCGCGAGGTGAACATTGATGAGGAACCGGAAGCGGAGGAACTGGTCCTGCGGGTGAACAACAACCTGCGGAAGGTGCCCACCTTCGAAGTGGACGGGCGATATTTTTCCTGCAGCCCGTTCGACCCTTACCAACTCTCCGAAGAGCTGAATATGCCGCTCAATCCGTAGTGCCAGCGGGAGGACAGGCGGCTAGCTGAGTCCTGCACCGCGGGTCAGAACGCTTGTGACGCGCAAGTCCGAGTCCAAGAGGACGAGGTCGGCGTCGGCGCCGGGGGAGAGGACACCCTTGGCGAGTTCGAGCCCGAGGAGGCGCGCAGGATTGAGAGTGAGCATGCGGACGGCGTCGGCCAACGGAAGGCCGAGCGCGACAACATTGCGCAGTGCGCGGTCGAGCGTGAGCGTGCTGCCGGCCAGGCGACCCTGCGCGTTGCGGCAAACGCCGCCGGCCACCAGGACCTCAAACGTGCCCAGCCGGTAGGCTCCATCGGGCATACCGGTGGCGGCAGTGGCGTCGCTGACGAGCACGACATTGGCAATGCCCTTGGCAGCGAACAGAAGACGCATGGCTGCGGGGTCCACATGGACGCCATCGGCGATGAGTTCTGCAGTGACGTCTGGAGAAGTAAGGATGGCGCCGAGCACCCCGGTTTCACGGTGCGCGAACGGACGCATCGCATTGAAAACGTGAACTGCGTGGGTAGCCCCGCGACGAATGGCGGCTTGCGCTTCGTCGTGGGTCGCGTCAGTGTGACCGAGAGCTACGACCAGCCGTTCGGCGCGGGCGGCATCAACCAGGTCCAGGGCTCCAGGGAGTTCCGGTGCGAGGGTGAGAATTCTGGCGCAACCCGCTGCGGCAGTCAGCAACTTCCGGAACACTTCAAGCGATGGAGGGGCGATCCACTCCTCGGGATGGACGCCGCGGCGAGCGTGACTGATGAAAGGACCCTCGAGGTGGATACCCAGGAATTGCGCGGCGGGTGGAGATGGGCTTTGCGTCGGCTGCGAGCGAATGTACCGGGCGATGCCCTCGAGGCTGCGGCAGGTGCGCTCCGCTGCGGCGGTGACCGTGGTGGCGACGAGCGAGGTGGTGCCGAAGCGGGCCACGGTGCGGGCGACTGCCTCCAGCGCAGCCGCGTCAGCCTCCATCACGTCATGCCCGCGTGCGCCGTGGATGTGGACGTCCACAAATCCCGGGACGATCGTTCGGTCTTTCGCCTCGAATTCGCGGGCGCCTTTCGGCAAAGGCACAGAATCACGGCGACCGATTGCAGCGATTTTTCCGTCTTCGACGAGGATGACGCAGTCGGAGATTTCTTCGAGCGGCGTTAGTGCGCGGTCGGCATGGATGGCCAGTACAGGCATAGAGCGCGATACATCGTACTCGAAGGCGGCCAGAAAGCGATAGCCCGGCTTTGCAGTGCAGCGCGTGAACAGCTAGAATTTCAGGGCCAAATCTACAGGGAGGACGACGGATGGCTCATGACAAGCGGTTCGTAGCGTGGAAGCGACACCACCGCCGGCGGAAGTCCGCCAAGGCCAAGGTGAAGCTCTACGAGCAGGGCAAGCTGGCCTACGAAAAGCTGCCCATGCTGGCGAAGCAGTTCCTGAGACGCAAACGGCGCGGGCAGGCCGCGGCTGAAGCATGAACACGGAAAACGGGCAGGGCATAACACCCTGCCCGCTTTGTATTCCAACCCTGAGAGAGACTTTTATCTGCCCTTCTTTGTCGGCTCCTCCTTGGGTTCCGGAGCCGTCTCGATGGACTTTACCTTGATGGTGTCGCCGGAGACTGAGCCGGTGACCTTCACGCGGTGGCCGGCATGGCCGGCGATGTTCTCCTGTGCATCCAGGGTATACACCTTCTTGTCGGTGGGATCGTAGAGAGCCCATTTGCCCTGGCCGCCCTCGACGCACTGCTTGGCGCAGTTGGCGTGCTTGGCGCTGGCACCCTTGGCGCCGCAATGCGTATCGGTGATCCAGCCGGTCCAGGAACCTTCCTTGCCCTTGTCTGATGCCACGCCCAAGCTGGCGACCAGAAGAAGAGCCACAAAACAGCCCAACAGACGTTTCGTCATAACCTCTTCCCCCTCATCGTATCGTGATCCACCACCGGGAGAGAGCGCCAGCGCGACCGATAGCGAGTAGCACGACGATGCACGTGGCTGCTGCCCGGTGGAATATCTCCATAGATTCACTCAGGACTGATTTGGTTGCAGCGAACGAGAGGTAAACGGTAGGAAGGGGGCCAGCGGGGGAGGGTGGATGCGGGCCCTCCCGCCGCCGGGTTTTAGTTGGAGAGACTATTTGCCAGAAGCTGAAGCCGCGACCTTGGGCGCGCTCAGATAGCCGACAATCTTGTTCTTGCCGACCTGGTTGACAACCAGCTCGAGCGGCGATCGGCTGCCGCGGGTGTAGAAGTAGATGGGCTCGTTCACCGAACGGTTCTTCTTCTCCAGGCGCAGGTCATCGGCGTAGAGCGCAATCGTGAACTGGTTCTTCTTGGTGTTGGTAGCACGGAGTTCGACCACCACGCTGCCGATTTTCTCGCGGGTGCCCTTCCGCTCGAGGCTGAATTCGAAGTAATCGCGTTGGCCCAGGCGGCGGAGTTGCTCGATTTCCTCGTGGTTGCGTGCGATCAAGGTGCCCAGCTCGCCCTTGGCCATCTGCAAATTCTGTTTGGTGGCCTCCAGGTCGCTGCGGACGCCGGAGACGTCGCCGCTCAACGCCCTTACTTCGTCCGAGCCGGCCTTTGTCGCAAGTTCGGTTTTGACGGCGGACTCCATGTCGGCCAGTTGCTTGTCATACTGCTCCTGGATCTGCTTGCCCTGCTTGCGAGCGCGTGCCAGTTCACCCTGAGTGAGCTTCAGGCGGTCGGTAACCACGTTGAGCTCGCCCTGCGCCTGGGCGTACGATTCCTCGACCTGCTTCAGGCGCTGGCTGAGCACTTCGACGGTTTGCTGCAAAGCTTTCACTTCCGTCCGCACTTCGGCGGGGACGCGCTGCTCGATGCTGCTGGCGCGGCTAGAGGCCGTGTAGCTGGCGCCCAGAGCGAGCAGTGAAAATACGGCCACAGCAACCACCGTGAGGATCATCCAACGTGGTGTGCCGGCCGGTTCCTGATTAATCGTTTGCCGTTCTTCAGTCATGTCTTTTCCCTTTCCAAAATACCCTTGCAATTAAAGAAAGAGCACGCGCGAACCCAAAGAAGAGCGGAAGAAGAATGGCCCCTATCCACCAGATACTAGAAGGGTTAAGGGCTGATTGCGGGGGCTTAGCGATGAGTTTGGCTGTACTAGCCCTTGCACTTTTTACGTAGAGCCGATAGTTTCTGCGTCTCTCTGAGGCGCCCTGCGCCATGGAGTTGGGAGGTGAAACATGCTGTCGCGTCGCCGGTTCTTCGAGTCTGTGGGAGTGGCCGCAGGGTCCGCCGCACTGCTGCGTTCGGCAGAGCTGGCGCCGGAAATCAAGCCGGGCAGCGTGGCGACGCTGAAGCCACCCTTCCGGTTGCCGGCGGAGTGGTACCGCGGAACAGTGAAGAGATTTCAGGCGCGTCTCGCGGCGCTGCGGTTGAGTGGAGCCATCGTCACGGATGTGCTGAACCGGAACTACCTGACGGGCATCTTCCTGACCGAGACGGAGCGGCCGAACTTCCTGTTTGTGCCGGCAACGGGCGAGCCGGTGGCGTTCATCCCGGGGCTCGACCGCGATATGGCCGCGTCGTGGTGGGTGAAGGAGTTCGAGTGGTATTTCGATTTTCCGCATTCGGGCGAATACGGCAAGGTGGTGTGGAAGGCCGGAGCGCAGGAGGACCTGTTCAAATGGATGCTGAAAGGCTTGGCCAAGCGAGGCTTCGGCAATGCCAAGCTGGGGATTGACCGCGAGCCGGCGCCGTCGCTAGCCAAGCGCTTCCGCGAGGTTCTGCCCGAAGCGAGCCTGAACGACATCTCAAAGGAACTGCTCGGGATGCGGCAGGTGAAGACACCGGAAGAGCTGGAGTTGACCCAGAAAGCGATTGACCTGCACGATGCCATGCTGGCGTTTGCCAGGGGCTTCATCCTCGAGAATGGGACCAAGGCGACCGATTTCGACGTGCGCAAGGCTACCGAAGAGTTCGGCACGCGCACGTTGATGGCGGCCATGGGCCCGGAGGTGGATGGGCACGCGCACAGAGCAGTCGGGATCAGCCTGGGCTTTACGTGTCGCGCCGGCGCGGCCACGGCGTATCCGCACCCGAACCAGTTCTTTTATGCAAAACTCGCGGCGGGACAGGCAGTGCAGATTTCGTCGGTGATCAAAATCGGCGGGTACGGCGGGGAAGGCTACCGCGCGATGCACATTGCTCCCATGAACGACTTGCAGAAAAGGATGTGGGAAGTGCACACGGAAATGACGCTGAAGCAGGCGGAACTCTGCAAGGCAGGGACGAAGTGTGGAGCCGTGGCGGAAGCGGTGCTGGCCATCGCGCAAAAGGCGGGGCTGGAGAAGTACGTCTATCACCGGCCGGCGCACGGGCAGGGCATGGAAGGCCACCAAGCGCCGTATCTCTCGCTTGGAGATGACACCGTACTGGTGGAGAACATGACCTTCTCTAACGAGCCGGGGCTCTACAACCTGGAAGGCGGGTACGGATATAACCATTCGAACTGCGTGCACGTGCGCAAGGAGCGCGGCGTGATCATGAACAAGACACCACTGACGAAGGAGTTCTGCTGGTTGAAAATCTAGTGCTCAGTAACCGGTGACCAGTGACGACTATGAGAAAGGCCCCGGGACTGCGTCCCGGGGCTTTCTTGTTTTGATGGCTGCGGCAGCGTCAGCGAGTGACGACGAGGTTGCGCAGGGTCTCGATGCGATCTTCGAGTGGCGGGTGCGTGCTGAACAAATTCATCAGGGAGCCGCCCACGTTGAGCGGCGCCACAATGAAGAGCGACGCCGTGGCGCTGGAAACGTGCATGGGGATGCGTTTGTTGTAAGCGCCAAGCTTTTCGAGCGCGCGGATCAAGCCGAAGGGATGGCCGGCCATGCGCGCGGCAGAAGCGTCCGCGGCGTACTCGCGCTGGCGGGAAATTGCGAGCTGGATAATGAGCGCAGCGATGGGCGCGAGGAAGAGCATCAGGATAGCGCCAATCGGGCTGCCGCCCTCGTCGTCGCGGTCATAGCCGCCGAAAATCATGCTCCAGCGGGCCATGTCGGCCACCCAGGTGATGGCGCCGGCCAGCGTGGCGGCGATGGAAGCGGTGAGGATGTCGTAGTTGCGCACGTGGGAGAGTTCGTGGGCGATTACGCCCTCGAGTTCCTCGTCGGTCATTGCTTCCATCAGGCCGGCAGTGACGGCCACCGAGGCATGGCGCGGGTTGCGGCCGGTGGCGAAGGCGTTCGGCGCCGCTTCCGGGATCATGTAGAGCTTGGGCATGGGCAAATTGGCCATGCCACAGAGCCGCTCGGTGATGCGATAGAGCCGTGGGGCTACCTCGGGCGTGACGGGCTGTGCGCGGCTCATTTTCAGGGCGATCTTGTCCGAAAAGAAGTACGCGATACCGTTCATCAGGATGGCCATAAGCAGAGCCAGCGTCATCCCGTTTTGCCCGCCCAGGCTTTGACCAATGAAGAGCAAAAGCAAGGTCAACCCGGTCAACAGGGCGGTAGTCTTGAAGGTGTTCATCGCTTTCCTGATTTACCTCCACATTCGAGTCTAGGGGACTATTGGCAGAGCGTCAACCAAAACCGGCCGGACACTCGTTCCAATGGATTCTACGCGGCAGACTGAGCCGTTGTTTCCCACGCTGCGAAGCTCCGCGGACTCCCGCACCGTCTTACTTGGATGCGACTGCTTCCGCGGCGTTAGCGGGGCTGAACTTCATCACGTCTGTGTGGGCGTCCGCGTCCACGAGCACATGGTCGCCGGGCAGGACCGCGCCTTCCAGAATGCGCATGGCGAGCGGGTCCTGAATCAGGCGCTGGATGGCGCGCTTGAGCGGGCGGGCACCATAGGCCGAGTCGTACCCTTCACGGAAGAGGAGTTCGTTTGCCGCATCGGTGAGCGCGAAGGTGATCTTGCGCTCGGCGAGCAGCGCGGCCACCCGCGCGAGTTGCAGCTTCACGATTTGTCGGAGCTGTTCCTGACCCAGCGGGTTGAAGAGCACGATGTCGTCCACGCGGTTCAGGAACTCCGGTCGGAATGCGGAGCGCAAAGCTTCCAGCGCCTGCTGGCGGGCACGGTCCGGTTGCTTGGCAGATAGCTGGAAAATGGCCGTGGAGCCGACGTTGCTGGTCATAATGATGACGGCGTTGCGGAAGTCCACCGTGCGACCCTTGCTGTCGGTGAGACGGCCGTCCTCCAAGATCTGCAGCAGGATATTGAAAACGTCCGGGTGCGCCTTTTCGATTTCGTCGAAGAGCACGACCGTGTAGGGTCGCCGGCGAACGTGCTCGGTCAGTTGACCGCCTTCTTCGTAGCCGACGTAGCCCGGGGGCGCGCCGATCATGCGGGCCACAGAATGCTTCTCCATATACTCGGACATGTCCATGCGAACCAAGGCATGTTCGTCATCGAAGAGGAATTCGGCGAGCGCGCGGGCCAGCTCCGTCTTGCCCACCCCGGTGGGGCCGAGGAAGATGAATGAGCCGATGGGACGCTTCGGATCGGCCAAGCCGGCGCGGCTGCGACGAATGGAGTTTGAGACGCGAGCCAGGGCCTCGTCCTGCCCGACCACGCGCTGGCGGAGGCGCTCCTCCATGGCCACCAGTTTCTGGATCTCGCCTTCGAGCAAGCGGCCGACGGGAATGCCCGTCCACTTGCTGACGACGCGAGCGATGTCCTCCTCGTCCACTTCTTCCTTGAGCATCTGCCGGTCTTTCTGTAACTGGGCCAGGCGCTGCTGAGCCTGGTTCAGCTCGCGTTCCGCGGTGGCCAGCTTCCCGTAACGAATCTCCGCGACCCGGGCCAGGTCGCCGGCACGCTCATGGCGCTGTTCGTCCGTCTTGAGCTGTTCGATATGCTCTTTCAAGCTCCGGATGCGGCTGATGGCCTCTTTTTCCAACTGCCAGTGAGCCTTCAGTGTGCCCGATTGCTCGCGCAGCTCTGCCAGTTCGGCTTCGATCTGCTTCAGACGCTCGCGGGAGTGGGCGTCGTCCTCTTTCAGCAAGGCTTGGCGCTCGATTTCGAGCTGGAGGACGCGCCGCTCGATGTCGTCAATTTCCACCGGCAGCGAATCAATCTGCATGCGCAGGCTGGCAGCAGCTTCGTCCACGAGGTCAATGGCCTTGTCGGGCAGAAAGCGGTCGGCAATGTAGCGCCGCGAAAGAGTGGCGGCAGCCACGATAGCGGCGTCCTTGATGCGCACACCGTGGTGGACTTCATAGCGTTCCTTGAGGCCGCGGAGGATGGCGATGGAATCTTCGACGGTGGGCTCGCCGATCAGGACGGGTTGGAAACGGCGTTCGAGCGCGGGGTCTTTCTCGACGTGCTTGCGGTATTCGTTGAGTGTGGTGGCGCCGATGGCGCGAAGCTCGCCGCGAGCCAGCGCGGGCTTGAGCATGTTGGAGGCGTCAATGGCGCCCTCTGCGGCGCCGGCGCCGACGATGGTGTGCAACTCGTCTATGAACAGGACGATCTGACCGTCTCCCTCAGTAATCTCCTGTAGGACGGCCTTCAAACGATCTTCGAATTCGCCGCGATACTTCGTGCCGGCAACGAGGGCGGCAAGGTCGAGGGCCACAATGCGCTTTGGCTTGAGGACGTCAGGGACGTCACCGGCCACGATGCGCTGGGCCAGGCCCTCGACGATGGCGGTCTTGCCGACGCCGGGCTCGCCAATCAGAACTGGATTGTTCTTGGTGCGGCGGGCGAGGATCTGCATGACGCGGCGGATTTCGTCGTCGCGACCAATCACGGGATCGAGCTTGGCGCGGCGAGCCATGTCGGTGAGGTCGCGGGCATACTGCTCAAGCGCGCGGTAGGTGGATTCCGGCGTAGGGGAGGTGACGCGCTGGGTGCCGCGCACGGCGGCAAGAGCGCGGAGTACTGCATCGCGCGTGACGCCGTGGCGGCCCAGCAGTTGGGCGCCGGGATCATGCCCGAGGCTGACCATGGCCAGCAGCAGGTGCTCGCTGGAGACGTACTCGTCTTTGAATTGGGCGGCCTCGTCAAACGCATGGCGTAGGAGTTCGTTGCTCGCGGCGCTGAGATAGCGCTGGGCAGCCCCGGTGACACGGGGCAGACCATCCAGGGCCGACTCCGCGTCGGCGCGGAGGTGATCCAGGTTGACGCCGAGTTTTCCGAGCAGGGGCGCGACGATGGCGTCGTGCTGAGCGAGCATGGCAGCAAGCAAATGCAGGGGCTCGATCTGCTGCTGGTCGCGCAGCGTGGCTATTTCCTGCGCCTGCTGGAGTGCCTCCTGGGCCTTCAGGGTGAGTCTGTCGAAACGAAACATGGTTTACGCAAATCTCTCCAGCATCGACCTGAGAATGGGGGCCGGGGCGGGCCCGGCCCCGAAAGGTTATTTGCCGTTCGAAGAGACGGTGACTTTCACCTGCTTGGGCTTGGACTCCTCGCGCTTGGGCAAATTCACGGTGAGCACCCCGTTGCGGTAGTCGGCCTTGATCTGATCGGTGTTCACCGTGTTGGGCAGGGAGAAGCTCCGACTGAATGCGCCGTAGGAGCGCTCCATTCGCAGGTAGCTGTCCTCGGAGACGTTCTTCTCAAACTTACGCTCTCCGCGGATGGTCAGCATGTTGTTCTCGATGCGGATGTCGATGTCCTTCTCGGTCAGGTCGGGCAAATCGGCGCGCAGCACCAGCTCATGCTCGGTCTCGTAGATGTCTACGTCCGGGGACCAAGCGGTGAGGGCAGAGTCTTCGCGGGGAATGCGGAAAAAGGAGTCCTCGAACATGCGATTGAGCTGTTCGTGAAGTGCGCCCAGGGTGCGGAAGGGGTCACGTCGGATGATGGAAACCATTTTTCGTCCTCCAAGTATCGTAATAGGCTGCTAAGCAGCTTAGTCGTACGCAAGCATATAAGATGAGCGTCAAATTGTCAAGTGTTTTTAAATGCTCCCAACTGATTGGGTCAAAATTGCTTGACCATACTTACAAGGCCTTTAGTATCAGGCACTTCAAATAGTGCGTTTCTGGCACAGTGAGAAGAATGGGATGGTCCCTAGCCTGAGTTCTACGGTCAGTGATTACCGTGGTTCTGCGCGCGTCGTTGGCCGCCTCGGCCAGGATCTCCAAGAAAAGGTGTTCGGGGATATGGTGGGAGCAGGAACAGGTGACCAGGTAGCCGCTTGGGCGCAGGAGCTTGAGGCTGCGGAGGTTGATTTCCTTGTAGCCGCGGCCGGCGGCGGGGACGCTGGCGCGGTTCTTGGCAAAGGCCGGGGGGTCGAGAATTATGAGGTCAAAGCGGCGGCCCATTTCGTCGTACTGCTTCAAGACGTCGAAGGCATTGGCCTCGCGGAAGCTGACGTTTGTAAGCTGGTTGAGTTCTTGATTGCGGCGACCGGCTTCAACTGCCGCCGGGGAAAGATCCACCGCTTCGACGTGCGCGCAATGGCTGGCGAGGGTCAGAGCGAATCCGCCATTGTATGTGAAGCAGTCGAGCACCTCTCCAGAGGCGTAGGAAGCAGCGGCCTGGCGGTTTTCGCGCTGGTCCAGGAAGGCCCCGGTCTTCTGACCCTTGAAAAGGTCGTAGTAGAAGCGAATGCCGTTCTCGTGCGCAAGGATCTCCGCGGGCACTTCGCCGGCGAGGAGGGAGGTCTTCTGTTCCAGGCCCTCGAGCAAGCGGACCTTGGGGTCGTTGCGCTCGACGATGCCGCGGGGCGAAAACAGTTCCTCGAGGATCTCAACGATCTCCTGCTTGCGGCGCTCCGTGGCCTGGCTGAGGGTCTGAATGGCGAAGTAATCGGCGTAGCGGTCGATCACGAGCGAGGGAAGCTGGTCGGCTTCGCCGTAGACGAGGCGGAAGATTTCCGTGTTCTGGACGACGCGCTGGCGAAAAGCGGCGGCGGCACGGATGCGCTCTATCAGAAAAGCGCGGTCAATGGGAACATCTTCGCGAGTGATGAGACGCAGGGTGATCTGGGAGCGATCGCTGAAGAAGGCCTTGCCAAGAAAGCGCCCGCGCTCGTCAGAGACACGGACGGCGTCGCCGGGGCTGGCGTCGGCGCCGCGGATATCGCTTCTGTAAACCCAGAGGTGGCCTGCAAACAAGCGCTCAGCCCCGCGCTGGGTTATGACCACTTGCGCTTCCGGCACGGAAGCATCCTTCTTGTAAAGGTGCCGCGTGGTTGGCCAGAACTAGAATAAGATTTTGTTCGGACCGGGGTCCCGGGGAGAACGGGCACGGCTCCGGGAGCCGCGGCCACCATACGGTGAGGCCCTGATAACACAAGTCTGGGAGTGAGGGAAGTACCACGAGATGAAATGGCAATCCATGAAACGGGGTCAGCCTGACAGCGGGCACGAGTCGGCATCTTGGGCGGTGCCAGAATGAAGCTTTCCGATTTCGACTACGCACTGCCGCGTGGACGGATCGCGCAGCGGCCGCTGGCGAACCGCTGTGCGGCGCGGATGCTGGTCGTAGAGCGGGCAGGAGACGGGTTGGAGGACAGGACGTTCCGCGAGCTGGCGGATGTGCTGCGTGGGGATGAACTGCTGGTGATTAACAACACGAAGGTACTGCCGGCGCGGCTGTTTGGGCGGAGGCGAGGAGTCCGGGCGGAAAAGCCTGGCAAGCGGAGTCGGGGGTTTCTGAGCGCAGAGATTGAGGTGCTTCTGACGCGCCAAGTGGAGACGGACGTGTGGGAAGCGCTGGTGCGTCCGGGAAGGAAGATGCGCCTCGGCGAGCGGGTAGTGTTCGGGGAGGAAGAACTGGAGGCGGAAGTCATCGAGCGGGGGGGATACGGGTTGCGGCGGTTGAGGCTGACGGCGAGGGGCGGGGTGATGAAGGCGATCGAGCGGTTGGGCCACATGCCGCTGCCGCCGTACATTGAGCGCGCGGACGATGCCGCGGACCGCGACGATTATCAGACCATCTTTGCGCGGGAGATTGGCGCGGTGGCGGCGCCGACGGCGTCGCTGCACTTCACAACGGAGATCATAGAGAAACTCCGTTCGCGCGGCGTGCAGATTTGCGAGATCACGCTGCACATCGGCCTGGGGACGTTTCAGCCCATCCATAGCGAGGATCTCGAGCAGCACCGGATGCACAGCGAGGCATGCGAGATTTCTGAGAGCGCGGCGGAAGCAATTCGAGGAGCCAAACGCAGCGGGCGGGCGGTGCTGGCCGCGGGGACGACGGTAGTACGCGCGCTGGAGGATGCGGCGGCAAGAGCGGAAGAAACAGCGCGAGAAGGCGGGGAGGAGCTGCTGCAATCCGGCAAAGCGGAGGCGAAAATCTTCATTCGCCCGGGGCACCAGTTCCGGGTAGTGGACCAACTCCTGACGAACTTTCACCTGCCGAAATCCAGCCTGCTGGTTCTGGTGTGCGCGTTCGCAGGGCGGGAGCGCGTCCTGCGGGCGTACGAACACGCCATCGCACAGAAGTACCGTTTCTACAGCTACGGCGACTGCATGCTGATCCGCTGAACGGCGAGCATAACGCCAGGCGGGCCTCAGGCTACATACCGCTTGCGGTGGGAGTCCAGGTGGAAGGATGTATGAAATGACTTCCAACAACGCTGCGGGTTTGCCGCGAGTGCAACTGGTAGCGGGTTCGTCTATAATCCCACTCCTGCCCCGATGATGTTTTCCGAAGGCAGTTTAGGGAACAGCGCATGCGGTTTCTGATCTTGAGCGACATACATGCCAACCTGACGGCGCTGGAAGCGACGCTGGTGGCGGCCGAGAAGCGCTGGGACCGCGCGGTGTGCCTGGGGGACGTGGTGGGTTACGGCCCCGACCCCAACGAGGTGATTGACCGCGTGCGCAAGCTGGTGGTGGCGTGCATCCGGGGCAATCACGACAAAGCGGGTTGCGGGTTGGACACCGCCGAAGACTTCAACCCCGTGGCGAAACACGCCGCGCTGTGGACGCGGGATCAACTGCGGCCTGAAAACCTGATCTATCTTCAGCAACTGCCGCAGGGGCCGATCGAAGTGGATGGAGTTTCACTGATGCACGGGGCGTGGCAGGACGAGGACGAATACGTCTTTGCGCCGGCACAGGCGCTGGACGGCTTGCTGGGTGCGCCGACGGCGGTGAGCTTCTTCGGGCACACTCATTTCCAGGGCGGGTTTTCCTTCGTGGACAACAAGCTGGAGGTGATCCAGCTTCGGCCGGCGACGGGCACGAGTTTCGCGGCATTGCAGATCGAGCCGGGCACCCGTTATTTGCTGAATCCCGGATCGGTGGGCCAGCCGCGGGATGGCGACCCGCGCGCAGCGTTTGCCGTGGCGGACATGGAGCACCGGGTGGTGGAGTTCTGGCGCGTGCCGTACGACATCGAAGCGGTGCAAACGCGTATGATGAACGCGGGATTACCCGAGCCGCTGGTATTGCGGCTGGCCTACGGAAGATAGGACGTTGAAGAGGTAAAACTCACCGAAGCACTTCGCAGCCACGCCCGGCAAACATCCATGGCAGAAAAAGAAAAAAGCCAAGCTCCGGTGGCGTTCGTTGCAGGGTTGGTAGTGATGGGTTTGATCCTGGCCTCCGCGTACTTCCTGACCAGGCCAGCTCAGGTTCAGCAGGGCGTTGGAGCGGCTGGGCAGCATCTCCCGCTGGGGCCGGCCGAGCGGAGCTATGCGGAGCGCATTCACATCAGCGATATCCGCATGAGCCAGGCCGTGAACATGCTGCAGCAGGAGTTCACGTACGTCAATGGCGTGCTGGCGAACGACGGGACGCGCGTGATCCGCGACATCGAGCTGACCGTGGAGTTCCTGGATCAGTTCAACCAGGTAGTGCTGCGCGATACGCAGCGGCCCTTCGGCACAGCCCTCCGCGCTGGCGAACCACTGCCGGCGGGTCAGCGGCGTGAGTTTCAGCTCATGGTCGAGCACGTGCCCGCGGACTGGAACCGGAACTATCCTGCCGTCCGCGTCAGCGGTCTGGTGCTGGAGTAAATCCCCTTCTTGCCACTATGAGCGACCGTTCCAGTCGCGCCCGACCCGAACCCTCCAACCCCGTTACGCCGGCGCAGGACTTGCAAGGCGCGCTTAGCGAGCTGCTGGCCGGTGGCGCGGTGCAGGTGTACGAAGATGGCGAACTGCTCGCAGAATTGAGCGCGCCTGCGGAGGTCTCTTTTGCGCAGGACTCCGCGTCGGGCAGCAGCGCGCTGCAATACGAGGTGAAACAGCAGGGCCATGCGGCCTTCTTGCACCTGTGGTCGGAGGAGCGCAACCTGACGCGACGTGTGCTGCGCGTGGTGGAACACAGTGCGGACGGACTTGTTCTGGAGGTGCAGCGCTTCGGTAAAAGCAAGCCGGGCCAGCTGGAGTTCTCGCGCAGCGAGGGGCGGGGGCCCGGGCGAATGACGCGGGAGAAATTCCGCGCGCGATTCGCGAGACTCCTTGCCGAACAGTTCCCGGATGAAGAAACCGAATCGCTGACATCCGCGCCGGACCTGGAGCATTCGTTTTCTGGATCTTACACGCGCGGTGTGCTCTGCCGCGGGCAGCGGGCGTGGGCCGTCTTGGGTGTTTCCGGCGCGGAAGACGCGTCCACGATTGATGCCGCGCTCACCTACGGGCTGCTGTGGCTGGACTGGGCGCGCATGCATGCCGGGCGGCGAGTGGTGGAAGGACTGCGGATGATTCTGCCGGAGGGCGCAGCGCGTGTGACCGCGCACCGGCTTCAGGCGATCATCTCCGACGCCAACATCGCCTTGTACGAACTCTCCGAAGCGACCTTGCGCTTCCGCAAAGTGGACCCGCGCGATGCCGGCAATCTGGACACCTGGCTGACCCCGCGACGCGAAGTGGAAGCGACGCGGGCTGCGGCACAGGACGCTGTGCAACGTGTGCAACGGCTGGCGCCGGACGCGATTGACGCCATCGTGCCGCCGGGAACGCGCGAGGTGGCCTTGCGCTTCCGGGGGCTGGAGTTTGCGCGCTGGCGGAATGGAGAGCTGCGGCTCAATTGGCCCGGCAGCGGCCATGCCTCCGTGGAAGAGGCCCTGAAGGAGTTGGCCACGTTTCGGAATGCGCTGGCTACGGACAAGAATCATCCGCTCTACCGGGCGAGCCCGGAGCGGTGGCTGGAGACGACGGCACTGGCCGACATCACGCGGATAGACCCGCGCCTGGATCCGAAACACGTGTACCCCCAGGTGCCCGCGCTCTCCGGAACGGGAACGACTTCAGCCGGAGCGGGACGCGGAGTAATTGATCTGCTGGGCGTGACGCGGGACGGGCGCGTGGCGGTTATCGAGCTGAAGGCTTCGGAAGACATCCACCTGGCCTTGCAGGGGATGGACTACTGGCTGCGCGTGCGGTGGCACCTGCAACAGGGCGACTTTCAACGCTACGGCTACTTCACTGGCGTGGAACTTCAGCACAAGCCGCCCTTGCTCTACCTGGTCGCACCCGGGCTGCGCTTCCATCCTGCGACGGACGTGCTGCTGCGCTATGTCTCACCTGAGGTGGAGCCAGTTCGCGTCGGGTTGAATGAGGAGTGGCGCCGGGGGATACAGGTGGTTTTCCGTCAGTGAGCCGCGAGGTCCCCTGGGGAGGTTTGGTTGGGGGGGCTTGCGCGTCCTGTAAGTAAAAGAACACAAGCGACTTCAGCATCGCTTTCGGTGCTTCCCGGGCTCTGTACTAGAAGTGGCCTTAGTGTGTTGGAAGCGCCCTTACGAAAAGAAGTCTCTGGCCGGATTTCTCACCAGGATTTTGCGTTTTGAGCTCCGCAGGTGGGAAAGATCGTTAGCCCAGGGCGTCAGCCCTGGGTTCCTGGGTCCCTCCATCGCGGAGCTCCGCCGGGGCAAAAGAAGACCGCTTGTGTTGGGGACCTAACTTTCGCGCCTTTGGCGCTCGGCTTGGTGAGAAATGGGCGCTGGAGGCCGGGGAACCGGCATGAGCCGAAACCAGCGCAAAGTGCACCTAAAAGAAAGAGAAGCAGCTTCGGCATAGCCTCCGCTGCTTCCCGGGGTGTGTCCTAGAAGTGGTCTTACTAAATTCGATGCGCGAATGAGCAAAAGGTTGCACGGCGGCCGTGTGGGCGCTGGCAAAGGCCCGGAACTTGTGTCATCATTTGCGAACTGGCAGCAGGGCGCCAGCGGCCTGCCGAGGGACCATCTCCGATGATTTTGCGTTTCTGGGGGGTACGGGGCTCCACACCAACGCCGCAGCGCTGCAATCTGCGTTACGGCGGCAATACCTCCTGCGTGGAGCTGCGCACACGGGACGGCATCTTCATTCTGGACTGCGGCACCGGCCTGCGCCTGTTGGGGCACAGCCTGCGCAAGGAATTCGGCAGGCGACCCATCAAGGCGCGCATCTTCCTCAGCCACTACCACTGGGACCACATCCAGGGCATCCCGTTTTTCACCCCGCTCTATAGCCAGGCCAACTATTTCGATTTCCATTCCTTCCGTTCCACGGAGACCAACGTCCGCCAGGCGCTGGAAGAGCAGATGATTAACCCTTACTTCCCGGTGGACATGCGGGCCATGCTGGCGCGCCGGCAGTTCCACGAGATCGGCGAAGGGAGAAACTCCTACGACGGGCTGGACATCACCACCAAGCGGCTGAACCATCCGCAGGGCTGCCTGGGCTACCGCATCGAGTACAACGGCAAGGTAATCGTGTACGCCACGGACAACGAGCCGGGCAATTCCCAGGGCGACCGGAACGTCCGTGCGCTGGCCCAGGGCGCCGACGTCTTCATCTACGATTCGCAGTACACCCCGCACGAGTACAAGACCGCCAAGCGAAACTGGGGCCATTCCACCTGGGCAGAAGCCGTCAGCATCGCCCGCGAAGCCGAGGTGAAGAAGCTCATCCTCTACCACCACGACCCCGACCACGACGACCGCATGGTGGACACCATCCTTCGCCTGTCCCGCCGCAAATTCCGCTCCGCCATCGCCGCCAAGGAAGGCCTCACCCTGCGGCTGAACTAGCACAGGCCTGTAGCCTGTTCCGGATGGAGCGCCGGCCTTCAGGCCGGCATTTTTGATTCGGTCGAGAGAAAAAACTAGGATGCCGCGCTAAAGCGCGGCGCTACACGTAGGGAGCAAGAGCCGCCGAGATGGCGGCGCTACCGGCTCAATAAAACAGGTATTTGCGCCACTTTTCGTCTTGGCGGCCGATCAAGCGCATCAGTTGGCGCGAAGTATGGAGGGTAAACGGCCGGGGACGCCGCTGCAAGCGCAGGCCGGCCTCTTCGGGGGTGCGGTCGCCTTTGCGGTTATTGCAGACGTAGCAGCAGGCCACCAGGTTCTCCCAGGTGGAGTGCCCGCCGCGCGAACGCGGCACCACGTGGTCCAGCGTCAGCTCTCCCGCCGGGAACTGCCGCCCGCAGAACTGGCAGGTATTGCGGTCGCGCAGCAGGATGTTCTTGCGCGAAAGTGCACGGGTCTGCTGCGGGATGTGCCGGTAGGCCAGCAGGCGGATCACCGACGGCACCTTGATGGCGCTGGCCGCCGAGTGCACTTCCGCGTGGTTGTGCTCCTCGGCCTGGGCCACACCCTTCAGCATCAACACCAGCGCGCGGCGCACCGCGGTGACGTTGATGGGCTCGTAGGTGGCGTTCAGGACCAGCACCGGCTCTTGTAGCACCGAGGGCCGGCGGGGATTGGGCTTGATCACTTCCGGCAGGCGTTCCGGGGCGGAGTAGTCCACCCTGAGTTTGGGTCGAGGTCGTAAGCCGTCTTTCGGAAACAAGCTCATACTGTTTCTTAGACGCCCCCGCCGCCGGGGAAGTTCCGCTCCGCGGCCGGCCACCCGGGGAGCAATTCTGGCACCACTCGCGCTACCGTCAGCCCTACCACCCGGCTGGCCCCGGCCCTGCGGAGTACCCGAGCGCAGGCATCCAGTGTAGCACCAGTCGTAAAAACATCATCTATCAGTAGTACCCGTACCTTGTCAATTGAAGTGTCCTCGCGCATAGCGTACGCGCCACGGACCGTGCGCCAGCGCTCCTTGCGCGTCAGTTTCAGCTTGTCCGGACGGGGCTTGGTGCGAACCAGCAGGTACGACTTCAGCGGCAGGCCCAGGCGTTTGGCCAGGGGCCGGGCGATCAGCTCGGCCTGATTGAAACCGCGCTCGCGCAGGCGCGTGGCATGCAGCGGCACGGGCACCACGACGTCGGCGGCGAAGGCCCCGGGGTCGCGCTCTATCAATTCCGCCAGCCGCGCGGCAAACCAGCCGCCCAGCGGGGTCACCGCGTGGTACTTCAGGAGCACGACGGCGCGCACCATCGGCTCGTTGTAGGCGGCGAAGCTGCGCGTCAGGTCGAAGCCATAGACGCCGCGGCGGCAGAGGTGGCACAGCGGCTTTGGAACAGCGGCGGTCACCGGCGACACAAACGGCCGGCCACACTGCTGGCAGGCTGTATCCGGGAGCGGCTGGAGCGAGTCCAAACAAGTGGAACACACCGGGATCCGGCTGGCCGTAGTAAGCGTGGCTTCGCAGATGCGGCACGGCGCAGGGAAAGCGAGCGAGGCGAGCCCCTCCAGCGCTTCGCGGCACGCTGAGCGGGCCTGCGCGAGAATATGCTGCAAGGGAGCCACGTCGCGGAAGGCTATCGCCTCTGCGAAGATAAGAAAAGTGTAATCATGAAGGCGGCGGGCATGGACTGTAGGGGCGGGTCCTCAGACCCGCCGCCGTTAGCAGCGTGCTGAAAAACGCTGTGAGACAGGCTCCCGATGCTTCGGGACAGCCTGTCCGCGCTTCTGCAACTCGCTCAGATTCAGCCTCCCTGATGACTCTGAATTGCGCTGAGGCTCATGCATTGGCGCTTTTCAGCACTCTGTTAGTCCGGATTTCTCACCAGGGTGTTGCGCTTTGAGCTCCGCAGGAGCGAAAGACTGTAAGCCCAGGGCGTCAGCCCTGGGTTGCTGCGTGCCTCCTATCTGGAGCCCCGCCAGGGGCGAAAGAAGACAGCTAGTATTGGGGGCCTAGCTTTCGCCCTTTCAGGGGTTATTCTTCTTCTCCCTTCCTGACCCAGGGCTTGCGCCCTGGGCTATGGTTCTTTCGC
>Ga0073934_10001729_pt1 | contig 50284 bp, 51 predicted proteins | sample LarsenN4metaG_FD_76834 | JGI IMG/M metagenome (GOLD analysis project Ga0073934, IMG submission 76834) | Hot spring sediment bacterial and archeal communities from British Columbia, Canada, to study Microbial Dark Matter (Phase II) - Larsen... ...
CCGAGGTGAGCGGCCCCCTGACCGTCGAGCGGTTCTACAAGCGGCACCTGCCGATCCAGCAGGGCGGCGGCGCGCCGGACACCGAAGTGATCCGCGCGGCCCGCCACAACATCAAGTATCATCTGGCCTATATTGGCTGGCTGGTGCGCGCGCGCGACTGGCTCGCCGGCAACCGGTTGACCTATGCGGACCTTGCCGCGGCCGCGCATCTGTCGGCCGCGGACTATCTGGGCGACGTGCCTTGGAACGAAGACGAATCGGCAAAGAACTGGTACGCGCGGCTGAAGTCGCGGCCGTCGTTCCGTCCGCTGCTGTCGGAGATCATGGCCGGCATTCCGCCGTCAAAGACCTACGCGGACCTCGACTTCTGAACGACCCCGCCGCGCTGAAAGCTGCGCTCGCCGAGGCGGCGCGCACGCAGGGCTTCGACGTCGTCGGCGTCGCGCGCCCCGATTCCATCCCCCAGGCGCTGGAGCGGCTGCAACGCTTCCTGGCGGAAGGCGCGCATGGCGACATGGACTGGATGGAGACGACGGCGGCGCGGCGCGGCGATCCGCGCGCGCTGTGGCCCGCCGTGCGCTCGGTCATCATGCTCGGCATGAACTACGGGCCGGCGCACGACCCGCTTGCGGTCCTGAGCCGCCGCGAGCGTGGCGCCATCTCAGTCTACGCTCAGGGCGCCGACTACCACGACATCATCAAGCCGCGGCTGAAGGCGGTGGCGCGCCGGCTCGTGGCGCACGCCGGCGGCGATGTGAAGGTGTTCGTCGATACCGCCGCGGTGATGGAGAAGCCGCTGGCCGAGCAGGCCGGGCTCGGCTGGCAGGGCAAGCACACCAATCTGGTGTCTCGCCGGTACGGGTCCTGGCTGTTCCTCGGCGCCATCTTCACCACCCTCGACCTGCCGCCGGATGCGCGCGAAGACGATCACTGCGGGAGCTGCCGCGCCTGCCTCGACATCTGTCCGACCGCGGCGTTTCCGGCGCCCTACCGGCTCGATGCGCGGCGCTGCATCTCCTACCTCACCATCGAGCACAAGGGGCCGATCGCGCGGGCGCTGCGGCCGCTGATCGGCAACCGCATCTACGGCTGCGACGACTGCCTGGCCGTGTGCCCCTGGAACAAGTACGCGCAGGCCGGGCGCGAGGCGAAGCTCGCGGCGCGGGACGACCTGCGTGCGCCGCAGCTTTCCGAACTGGTGCGCCTCGACGATGCAGGCTTTCGCGCGCTGTTCGCAAAATCGCCGGTCAAGCGCACCGGCCGCGACCGCTTCATCCGCAATGTCCTGATCGCGATCGGCAATTCCGGCGAATCCTCGCTGGCGCCCGCGGCCGAGCGGCTGCTCGACGATGCCTCGCCGCTGGTGCGCGGCGCCGCCATCTGGGCGCTCGCACGCCTCGATCCCGCGCGGCTGGCCGCGCAGGCGGCGCGGCACGCGCGCGAAATCGATCCCGCGGTGCGCGCAGAATGGACGGCCGCGCTCGCAGACGCGCCGGCCTGATGATGCCGACGCTGCTCTGCCTCGGGCTTGGCTATTGCGCGCGCCATTACGTCGCCGAATTCGGTGCGCGCTTCGACCGCATCGTCGGCACCTCGCGGACGCCGAAGCCGGCGGGCCGCGTCGCGATGCTGGCGTTCGATGGCGGGGTGCCTGCCGGCGAGGTGCGCGCTGCCGTCGCAGAGGCGACGCATGCTCTGATCTCGGCCGGCCCCGGCGAGTCCGGCGATCCAATTCTGGCTTCGCTCGGCGAGGCGGTCGCCACGGCGCCGAAGCTTGAAGGCATCGTCTATCTGTCCTCGCTCGGAGTCTACGGCGACCATGCCGGCGCCTGGGTCGACGAGACGGCCGCCACCATTCCGGCGCATGAGCGCGGCGGCGCGCGGCTGCGCGCCGAGCAAGGGTGGCAGGCGCTCGGCAAGCGGCGCGGCATCCCGGTCGCGATCCTGCGTCTTGCCGGAATCTACGGGCCCGGACAGAACGCGTTCACGCGCCTCCTGGCCGGCCGCGCCCATCGCGTCGCCAAGCCGGGGCATGTGTTCAACCGCATCCATGTCGCAGACATCGCACAGGCGATCGACGCCGCCTTCGCGCTGCGCGCCGACGGCATCTTCAACGTCACCGACGACGAGCCGGCGGCCTATTCCGACCAGGTGCTGCTGGCCGCGACGCTGCTCGGCATCGAGCCGCCGCCGGAACTGTCGATGGAGGACGCGCAGACGATCCTGACCCCGTTCGCACTCAGCTTCTATGCCGGCTGCGTGCGGGTGAGGAACGACAAGCTCAAGCGCGTGCTCGGCGTGCGGCTGCGCTATCCGACCTACCGCGAGGGCCTGCGCGCGCTGTTCGAAGAAGGCTACGAGGCGCGCGATCCGCTCATGCGCTAAAACTCCGCTACCGCCGCGATCAGGCGCTCGATGTCCTCCGGGCGCGACAGGCGATGGTCGCCATCCTTCACCAGCGTCAGCACCACGTCGTCGCGGGCGAAGCGCGTGGTCAGTTCGACCGCGTGGCGCCAGGGCACGTCCGCGTCCTGCACGCCCTGAAGGATGCGCACCGGGCAGCCGGTCTCGATCATGCCGCCGAGCAGGAGATGCTGGCGTCCCTCCTCGATCAGGCCGCGCGTGATGGGGTAGCCCGCCGGATCATAGGCGGACGGCCGCGTCCAGCTCCCGGTCTCGGCAATCTGCCGCCGGACCTCGGGCGACATGCGCTTCCACATCAGTTCGTCCGTGAAGTCGACGGCCGGCGCGATCAGCACCAGGCCCGCGATCGTCGCGCGGGCCTCGGTCTGCCGCGCCAGTTCGCGCGCCAGAAGCAGGGCGATCCAGCCGCCCATGGAGGAGCCGATCACGACCTGCGGGCCCTGGCAGCAGGCGCGGAATACCGCCACGCTCTCCTCCAGCCAGCGGCCGATGGTGCCGTCGGCGAAGGCGCCGCCGGATTCTCCGTGGCCGGAATAGTCGAAGCGGACCATGGCGCGGGCGTTGCGGCCGGCCCAGGCATCCAGTGCTTCGGCCTTGTTGCCGCGCATGTCCGACTTGAAGCCGCCCAGCCAGAACAGGCCCGGCGCGCCGCCCGGTCGGGCCCGGACGGCGATCAGCCGCGCCGCCGGACCGGTTCCCACCGTCAGGGATTTCAGGCAAGTATCGTCCATTCGGGCCTCGTCTTCGTGACGGATCGCACGGGATTATCGACGAAACCGATGTTTCGCCGCAGCCTGCCGCGGAAAGCAAGTGTCACGAAGCCACGTTTGTGATGGATCGATTGCGTGAGCGATGGATTTGACGACCGGGCGGTCCCGCGGCGCACGCTTGCCGGCGCGACGATTCTTCAGATCGTTCCCGCCCTTCAGGAGGAGCCGGCAGCACGCAGCGCGGTCAATATCGCGCATGTGCTGCTGCTGGCCGGTGCGCGCGCCCTGATCGCCGCCGACGGCGGGCCGCTCGCGAACGAACTGACCGCGGCCGGTGCCGAATGGATTCCGATGGTCAACGCCAGTGCCAATCCGTTCCGGCTGCGGCGCAACGCGCGCATGCTCGAGGGCCTGATCGCGCAAGAGCGGATCGATATCGTCCACGCCTATGACGCGGGCGCCGCCTGGAGCGCCCGCATGGCGGCGGCGCAGATCGCGGTCTGGCTGGTGACCACCGTGCCCGACGTGCCGTCCTATACCGGCATGCGCGGCCGCTATGCCAGCGCGCTCGCCCACGGCGACCGCATCATCGCGCCGTCGAACTATGCGGCGGCGCCGATCATCGAGCGCTTCGCTGTCCCGCCCGAGCACATCACGATCGTGCCGCGCGTCATCGACACCGCCACCTACGATCCCGCCGCGGTCTCGCCGCAGCGTATCGCCGCCCTGCGCAGCCAGTGGCGGGTCGCAGCCGACGACCTGATCGTCGTGGTCCCGGGCCGGGTCGCGCCGTGGAACGGCCAGCTCCTGCTGGGCGAAATCGCGCGGATGCTGGTCGACCGGGGCGTGCGCGGGTTCGTGTTCGTCGTCGTCGGCGAGCACACGACGTACCCGAAATATGCCCGCGACGTGGTCAAGCGGGCCGAATCGTTCGACGTGGACGACCTGGTCCGCCTGGCCGGCCACTGCACGGACATGCCGGCGGCATTTGCGGCGGCGCACTTCGTTGCGGTTCCGGCGCTCGAGCCGCCGGTGCTCGGCCGCGTGGTTGCGCAGGCGCAGGCAATGGGACGGCCGGTCGTCACCGCCGATGTCGGCGTGCTGCCGGAACACGTGGTGTCGCCGCCACGGATGCCGGAGGACGTGCGCACCGGCTGGGTGGCGAAGGCGGGCGACGCGGCCGACTTCGCGCAGGCGCTCGCGCGCGCGCTGACGCTGGACAACGCCGCCTATCGTGGAATGTCTGCGCGCGCGCGCCAGTTCGCCGAATACATGTTTTCGCCCGAGAGCGTTGCCGACGCCATGCGCTCGGTCTATACCTCGTTGCTGGCGCGCGATCTTTGACGCGTTCGACAAGTTCCCCTTGTTTGAATGCGGCGGGTGGAAGGCAGACATCGGACGGCCGCTGCCGGCCGCCAAACCGTTGGGGCGTTGGTGACGATTACGCAGCCTCCCGCAGTCGACGTTGCACGCGTGCCGCCGCTGCCATCGGCGGATTCCCCGGCCGGCGCGCGCGCCCGCGGCGGGCTTACCGTTCTCGTCGTATCGCCGACCCTGCATGCCGGCGCCGCCGATGCGGGGGCGGTGCAGCTCGTACGCATCCTGGCTGCGGCCGGGCACCGCATCATCGTGGCTTCAAGCGGAGGCCGCCTGGTCGAAGAGGTCACGTCGGTCGGCGCGAAATTCATCGCCATGAATCTCGCAAGCACCAATCCCGTCGTGATGCTGCGCAACGCCATGGCGATGGCGCGCATCGTGCGCGACGAGCGCTGCGATGTGGTTCACGCCCACGCCCGCGCGCCGGGCTGGAGCGCGTATCTCGCCGCCCGCCGGAGCGGCGTGCCGTTTCTCGCCAGCTCGTACAAGGGTTTCCGCGAGCAGAATCTGTTCAAGCGGCTCTACAACAGCGTCATGGTGCGCGGCGACCGTGTGATCGCAGTCAGCGATCAGATCGCCGACCTCATCGTCGAGCGCTACCGGACCCCCTGGGACCGCATCTCCGTCATCCCCACCAGCATCGATGTCGACCGGTTCGATCCCGAAGGCGTCGCGCAGCCGCGGATCGACGTCGTGCGAAGCGCCTGGGGCGTCCTGCCCGACACCAAGGTCATCCTGGTCGTCGGCCGCATGCTCCGCCGCAAGGGCCATCATGTGGTGATCTCGGCCGTGCATCGGCTCAAGGAGATGGGGCTGAAGGATTTCCTCTGCGTGTTCGTCGGCGAGGACCAGGGCCGGTCGCGCTACACCGGCGAACTGTGGGACATGGTCATGGCCAACGGCACCACCGACGTTGTCCGCATGGCGGGGCCGATGGAGGACCTGCCGGCCGCGCTGGCGGCCGCAACCGTGGTGGTAAACGCGGCGATCCAGGCGGAGGGGCTCCAGCGGGCGATCCTGGAAGCTGAGGCGATGGCGCGGCCGGTCGTCGTGTCCGACCTCGGCGCCGGTCCGGACGCCGTGCTGGCGCCGCCGGCGGTTGCCGAGGACCGCATGACCGGCCTGCGCTTCTCGGCTGGCGATCCGGTCGCGCTGGCCGCCGCGCTGGTGCGGCTGTTTTCCCTGCCCGAAGCCGAGCGTGCCGCGATCGGCGCGCGCGGCCGTGCCTGGGTCCTCGCGAATTTCAATGCGGCCGCCGCCGCCGAGCCGACTTTGCGGCTCTATGACGAAATGGCGGCACTGAGGCGGCGGCGTTGAAAGGCCGCAACGGCCTGCCCATCTATTCGCCCCGCCCGGGTTCGTGGCACGGTGGCACCAGATGTTATCCAAAGCGCGATTCGGCGCGCAATGCCGTTGACTTGGTTGCGGTTTGTCCCGATCCTTGACCGGCCCGCTTCGGCGGGCCGGTGCAACAGCTGAAGGAGAGCAAGGCCATTCGTCGTCCAATGAGAGCTCCGCCGCCCGTCCAGAAGGACGGTCCGCGTGTCAACGAGGAGATCCGAGTCCGCGAAGTCCAATTGATTGACCAGACCGGCCGCAATCATGGACCGACCGACATCCAGGCCGCCTTAGCCAAGGCCCAGGAGGCCGGGCTCGATCTCGTGGAAATCGCTCCAAATTCCACCCCGCCGGTCTGCAAGATCCTGGACTACGGCAAGTACAAGTACCAGGCGCAGAAGAAGGCGGCCGAAGCCCGCAAAAAGCAGAAGGTGGTCGAGGTCAAGGAGATCAAGCTCCGGCCGATGATCGACGATCACGACTACGACGTGAAGATGCGCTCCATGAAGCGCTTCTTCGAGGAAGGCGACAAGGTGAAGGTGACGTTGCGCTTCCGCGGCCGCGAGATGGCGCACCAGGAACTCGGTACCGCGCTGCTCAACCGCGTCAAGGAAGACACCTCGAAGTTCGCCAAGGTCGAAATGGACGCCCGCTTCGAGGGCCGTCAGATGGTGATGGTGCTGACGCCGCGCTGAGCGGGGCGCGACCAGGTCAGCGTCTGCCGAAGCGTCCGATGCTCCGCAGCATCGTCGCGACGCGACGCAGGGGTGCGGTCACACGCCAGCTCGTGCTGGCTTGCAGCGCCTGAACCTGGGCGCGAAGCTGAGCGACCTCCTGCGTCAACGTCTCGGCCCGCGCCTGCGCGGCCCGCAAGCGGTCGGTGAGCCGTGCCGACTCCGCGTTTCCCGCTTGCAGCTCCTCGTGTTGGCGCAGGAGCTGTTTGCGGTCCCAGTCCCAGTGGGTGAACGTGTAGTAGTTGTCGTTCAGCCGCTGGATCTGCTCGGCGGTATAGGCCGGCGCGTCGCCGAAACCGACGCCGTGCCGCGCGAACAGTTCGGCGAGATAGCTGCCGGGCGGCGGCGCCATCCAGGTGAACACCACGGCGCGGCGCAGGATCTCGTTCCACAGGTGCAGGAACGGCAGTGCGCCGATCCGCTCGGCGATTTCGTCGCGGCGCGACGGCATGAGGAGATGCACCGCGTCCTTCGACTGCACCGGGTAGCTCGACGGCTGCGGGCTGACGAGGTGCAGGAGCCCGCGCTCGCGCACAAGGCGCGTGAGCATGTGAGGGCCGGTCTCGCCCCATTCCAGGTTGGTGCCGGCCTGCTCGGCGGATTCGCAGAGCGCGCGTGCGAATTCGTGCCCGCCGGGAAACTTGAGAATCGCGCTGCCGATCAGGTCGTCATATTCCCACCCCAGGAAGATATCGGCCGACGGCACCTGCGCGGACAGGCAGACGACGTCGGCATCGACCCACCAGCCGCCGTTCCGGCGCAGCAGGTGATAGCGAAAGAGATTGCTGAAGGCGGACACGCTGCCGCGGCCGACCTCGGCGCGGTCGCCATAGAAGAACACCCGCGCATGGGGCAGGACCTCGTTGGCATCGCGCAATTCGACGCCCGCAGGCACGTCGAGGTTCTGGTACGCATACAGCGCGTAGGCGTGGCCGTGATCGACAAACGACTTCATCGCCAGCCGCTGATACGGCGGCACGCCGTCGCCGAACCAGAAGGACTGGAACTGGGCCATGCGTCACATCCCCCCGAACGGCTCCGCGGCACCGGCGGGAAACCGGCCGCGGAAGACTCCGTCCGGCACGCGCGCCGTCCGTTCGGAGATTCGCTTCAGGATTTGAAAGGTGCCGTCCGACGAGCCGTCATCGACAAAGGCGATGTGGGCAAAGCCGGCCCGCAGATAATGGCCGCACAGGAACGGCGCGAGGTCGGCGGCATCCCGGATGACGCAAATTCCGGCAACACTGCTGCTGACCATGACGCACCGCAGGAACGACTGCTGGACAACCCCACGTTAGCATCCGCGTGGCCGCCGGGCGGACTCTTTGGTTGACCGGCGGCCGCCCCCGCCCGCCGACCCGGGGGCCGCCGGCCACCGATGGGGGCCGAGCCGCCAATCGTCCCCCGGATCGGCAAGCGGGTTGTCGGCCCGCGGGCGGAGCGGAAAATGCCTGCAAGTTCAAGTTCTAGGCCCTTGATCGGGACCGATCCGGACGGTTGCGATCCGAGGGCGCTTCTGCCATAACCGCGGCCTTCGCCGCCCGGCGCAATGGGCTGCCGTGGCGGCGCAAAGTGCTCAATCAGCACGCTCATGTCGAGCAGATCACCGGCGGGGCCCGGCCGCGAGGCCTGGCCCTTGCGTCCGGAAAGGAGAGCCAAATGCCCAAGATCAAGACCAAGTCCGGCGCCAAGAAGCGCTTCAAGATCACCGGCTCGGGGAAGGTGCTGTACCAGCAGTCCCGCAAGCGTCACGGCATGATCAAGCGCACCAAGAAGCAGATTCGCCAGCTGCGCGGGACCAACACGCTGTTCAAGACCGACGGCGACAACGTCAAGAAGTACTGGCTGCCGAACGGCTGACCGCCGTCCAGCCATCCTGAGCCGTCCCGCATTCCCGGAGGAGATTTGTCATGGCCCGCGTCAAACGTGGCGTCACCTCGCACGCCAAGCACAAGAAAGTCCTGAAAGCCGCCAAGGGCTATTACGGCCGCCGCAAGAACACCATCCGCGTCGCCAAGCAGGCGGTCGAGAAGGCCAATCAGTACGCCTATCGCGACCGCAAGCGCCGCAAGCGCACCTTCCGCGCGCTCTGGATCCAGCGGCTGAACGCGGCCGTGCGGCCGTTCGGCCTGACCTACAGCCGCTTCATCGACGGACTGAACAAGTCCGGGATCGCGGTCGACCGCAAGGTGCTGTCCGATCTCGCCATCACCGAGCCGGCGGCCTTCCAGGCGATCGTCGAGAAGGCCAAGGCTGCGCTGCCGGCGGCGGCGTAGCGCTTCGCGCGCGTTAGCCTTTCCGTCGTCATGCGCGGGCTTGACCCGCGCATCCCGCTTGGGGACGCAAGACCTTCCTTACGCGAGATGGCCGGGACGGCCATGACGGGCACCAAGGGGTTCGTCCGATGTCCGACATCGAAGCGCTCAGGACCCGACTGCTCGGCGACATCGCGATCGCCGCCGACGAGGGCGCGCTCGAAACCGTGCGCATCGCCGCGCTCGGCCGCAACGGCTCGATCACCGCGCTGCTCAAGACGCTCGGTGCGATGACGCCCGAGGAGCGGCGCGTCCGGGGCCCGCTGATCAACGGCCTGAAGGACGCGGTGACGGCCGCAATCGCCGCCCGCCGCGACGCGCTCAGGAACGCCGCGCTCGATGCGCGCCTCAACACCGAGACCGTCGACGTCACGCTGCCGGTGCGCGAATCGCCGGCCGAAGGGGGCCGCATCCATCCGATCAGCCAGGTGATCGACGAGCTGACGGCGATCTTCGCCGACATGGGCTTTGCGGTGGCGGAAGGCCCCGACATCGAGACCGACGATCTCAACTTCACCCGGCTCAACATCCCCGAGGGCCATCCGGCCCGCGAGATGCACGACACGTTCTTCTTCAACCCGAAGCCGGACGGCTCGCGGCTCCTGCTGCGCACCCATACCTCGCCGGTCCAGATCAGGACCATGCTGGCGCAGAAGCCGCCGATCCGCGTGATCATTCCCGGCCGCACCTATCGCGTCGATTCCGACCAGACCCACACCCCGATGTTCCACCAGGTCGAGGGGCTCGTGATCGACAAGGGCTCCCATCTCGGCCACCTGAAATGGATCCTGGAGGAATTCCTGAAGGCGTTCTTCGAGGTCGACCGCGTCGGGATGCGGTTCCGGCCGTCGTTCTTCCCGTTCACCGAGCCGTCGCTGGAGGTCGACATCCAGTGCCGCTTCGAGAAGAACGAGGTGCGCGTCGGCGAGGGCGAGAGCTGGCTGGAGATCCTCGGCTGCGGCATGGTGCATCCCAACGTGATGAAAAATTGCGGCCTCGACCCGGACGAGTACCAGGGCTTCGCCTGGGGGCTCGGGATCGACCGCATCGCCATGCTGAAATACGGCATGCCCGACCTGCGCGCGTTCTTCGAGGCCGACATGCGCTGGCTCGCGCATTACGGCTTCCGCCCGCTCGACATGCCGACCTTGGCAGGGGGGTTGAGCACGTGATGTATTGAAGCATGATCATTCGATATTCGGATCAAGATCACCCTCTCCCCACCCCTCTCCCGCAAGCGGGAGAGGGAGCAGACCGCCCGTGGACAGGCACATTGCCACACGCAAAATTCGCTTGGGGCAAAGTCGGGCCGCAACGGCGGTGGGTTCCCTCTCCCGCTTGCGGGAGAGGGGTAGGGAGAGGGTATACAAGCGAGAGCGATGATGCCTGATCTGCCGAAAGCGCCAAGCTGGCAGGTATCAAAGACTCAGCGCGATCGCGCGCGCGCGTTGCGCCGAAATTTGACCGACGCGGAACGGATCATTTGGAACGCCATCCGTGCGCGTCGACTGCAAGGCGCGCACTTTCGACGCCAGGTGCCTATCGGACCTTTCATTGTCGACTTCGTATGTTACGACGCTGTTTTGATTGTAGAGATCGATGGCGGCCAGCATTTCGAACCCGGACAGATCGAGCGCGACGAGAGGCGTGAACGCTTTTTGAAATCGAAGGGCTATCGTATTCTTCGCTTCAACAATCACGAAGTGATGACAAATCGGCAAGGTGTCCTGGAAACCATTGCCACAGCCGTCGCGCGCGTCGTCTCCCCACCCCTCTCTCGCAAGCGGGAGAGGGAGCAAACCGGGTCGAGCTTCATCGATCTGCCCCAAGCACGAGTGGGGAGTAACAGATGAAATTCACCCTCTCCTGGCTCAAGGAGCATCTCGACACCGACGCCACGGCGCAGGCACTGGCCGACAAGCTCACCATGATCGGGCTCGAGGTCGAGTCGCTCGACGACAAGGGCAAGGCGCTCGCGCCCTTCACCATCGCGCGCGTGATCTCGGCCGAGCAGCACCCCAATGCCGATCGGCTGCGCGTCTGCATGGTCGACACCGGCGCCGGCGACCCGGTGCAGGTGGTGTGCGGCGCGCCCAATGCGCGCGCCGGCATGATGGGCGTGTTCGTGCCGCCCGGCGCCTACATCCCCGGCAAGGACATGACGCTCGCCGTCGGCAAGATCCGCGGCGTCGAAAGCCGCGGCATGCTGGTGTCGGAGTTCGAGCTGAAGCTGTCCGACGACCACGAAGGCATCATCGAACTGCCGGACCATGCGCCCTTGGGCGAGGTCTATGCCCGATGGGCCGGTCTCGACGATCCGGTGTTCGAGATCAAGCTCACGCCCAACCGGCCCGACTGCACCGGCGTGCACGGCATCGCGCGCGATCTCGCCGCCGCCGACATGGGCAAATTCCTCGACAAGCCGGTCAAGCCGGTGAAGGGCACCGGCGCCTGTCCGCGCACGGTGACGCTCGACTTCGGCGCGACCCCGTCGCTCTGCCGCGGCTTCGCGCTTCGCCTCGTGCGCGGCGTGAAGAACGGCCCTTCGCCGGTCTGGCTGCAGAAGCGGCTGACCGCGATCGGGCTGCGGCCCATCAATACGCTGGTCGACATCACCAACCTGATCACCTACGACCGCGGCCGGCCGCTGCATGTGTTCGACGCCGCCAAGGTGCGCGGCAACCTCGTGGTGCGGCGCGCCCGGCCCGGCGAGCAGCTGCTGGCGCTCGACGGCAAGACCTACACGCTCGACGACACGATGTGCGTGATCGCCGACGAGGCCGGGCCGGAATCGCTCGCCGGCATCATGGGGGGCGAGGCCTCGGGCTGCTACGAGTCGACGACCGATGTGCTGATCGAGTCGGCGCTGTGGGAGCCGCTCAACATCGCCCAGACCGGCCGCAGGCTCGGGATCAATTCGGACGCGCGCTACCGGTTCGAGCGCGGCGTCGACCCGGCCTTCCTGGTGCCGGGGCTGGAACTCGCCACGCAGCGCGTGCTCGATCTTTGCGGCGGCACCGCATCGGAGATCGCGGTCGCCGGCGATCCGCAGGTGCCGGAGCTGGTCATCGACTTCCCGTTGGCCGAATTGAAGCGGCTCGCCGGTCTCGATGTGCCGTTCCCGGAGATGCGCGGCGTGCTGAACCGGCTCGGCTTCCTGGTCGCCGGCCAGGACAGGGCGGTGAAGATCGCGGTGCCCTCGTGGCGGCCGGACGTCCATGGCAAGGCCGATATCGTCGAGGAGATCGTGCGCATCGTCGGCGTCGACCGCGTGCCGGCGGCGCCGTTCGACCGCGGCCCGAACCCGCGCAAGCCGATCCTCACCACCGGACAGGTGCGCACCCGCAAGGCAAAGCGCGCGCTCGCCGCGCGCGGCATGGTCGAAGCGGTGACCTGGTCGTTCGTGTCCAAGGCGCAGGCGGAGGCGTTCGGCGGCGCCAAGGCCGAACTCGCGCTCGCCAATCCGATTGCGGCCGACCTCTCCGACATGCGTCCGAGCCTGCTGCCGGGCCTGATCGCGGCCGCGCAGAAGAACGCCGACCGCGGCTTTCCCGACGTGGCGCTGTTCGAGGTCGGGCAGGTCTTCCGCGGCGACCGCCCCGAGGACCAGTTCACCGCGGCGTCCGGCGTCCGGCGCGCGCTCGCGCGGCCCACTGGCTCCGGCCGGCATTGGCAGGGCTCCGGCGCGGCCGATGCTTTCGACGTGAAGGCCGACGCGCTCGCCGTGCTCACGGCGGCAGGCGCGCCCGCGGCGGCGTTGCAGGTTGCGCCGGGCGGGCCGGCCTGGTTCCACCCCGGCCGTTGCGGCACCATCCAGATCGGGCCGCAGAACGTGCTCGGCCATTTCGGCGAACTGCACCCGCGCACGCTCGAAGCCCTCGACGTCGAAGGACCGCTGATGGCGTTCGAGGCCATCCTCGAACGCATTCCCGAGCCCAAGGCCAGGCCCACACGCACGCGTCCGGTGCTGGAGCTGTCGCCGTTCCAGCCGGTGACGCGCGACTTCGCGTTCATCGTCGATCGCGCGGTGAAAGCCGCCGACCTGGTGCGGGCCGCGCAGAGCGCCGACCGCGCGCTGATCGCGGGCGTCACCGTGTTCGACGTGTACGAGGGCAAGGGCATCGAGCCGGGCAAGAAGTCGATCGCGATTGCGGTCACCATCCAACCGCGCGAAAAGACGCTGACCGACGAGGAGATCGACGCGCTCGGCCGGAAGATCGTCGCGGAGGTGAGCAAGCGCACCGGCGGCGCGCTGCGCAGCTAAATTCGCCGATCCCGCCCCGCTTCGCGGGGAGGGACAAGGTCGGCAAACGCGAAGCCTTCGCGCTCCACCACATCGCCTACCGTGACCGGTATCCGCCGCGAGAGCATCGGGCCCGCCGCCACGAAGGTGTGGAATTCGCCTTTCTCGCCGCAGGGATCGGCGGCGGCCGGCAGCTCGGCGAGCAAGGCGTGATCGAGCCGCCGTCCGGCAAACGTAACCGGCAATTGCTTGAGGTCGATGCAGGCGAGATACGTCTCGACGCCGGCGTCGATCATCTCGCGCGCCAGCGCCAACGTCGGCCGCTGCCAGAGCGGAAACACCGGCGCGACGCCGGTGCCGGCCAGCTTCTCCTCGCGATAGCGCCGCACGTCTTCGAGAAACAGATCGCCGAAGATCATGTGCGTGACGCCCGCGGCCTTGGCGTCCGCGAGTGCTGCCGTCATGCGTTGCTCATAGACCTCGTTCGGGCATGGATACGGAATCGGGACACGGATCGGCGCGAGCCCGGCGGCGTCGAGCTGCGCCGCAAGCAGCTCCTCGCGCACGCCGTGCATGCTGACGCGGCCGAAGGTTTCGGTGACTGTCGTCAGCGCGCCCACGATGTCGAATTCGCCGCGGCGGCGCGTCTCGTGCAGCGCCCAGGCCGAATCCTTGCCGCTCGACCAGGCGATCAGGGCTTTCGGGCGCACCACGCGTCACTCCTGGGGTACGGGTTGCCGCGGTCGTTTCGGGACCGGCCTGGATGGCTGCTTCGGCCGCGCCGGCTCGGCGATCGCCCGCAGCACCGCCGCGGCGGTCCGATCGCCGGATTCCCAGGCGCCGCCGACCGTGCCCCAGTGCCGTTCGTGCGCCGCCTCGCCGGCAAACCAGACCCGGTTGCTCAGCGATTCCTGCAAGACCCGGCGGGCATACTGTCCGCCGGGCGCCGCCGCCGACATGGCGCCGAGCACCCAGGGCTCCTCGTTCCAGCGCGTCGCATGGCGGCGGCCGACCCTGCGCTTGAGGCTGGCGCCGAACAGGATGTCGAGCCATTCGATCGCGAACGCCACCATCTCGTCCGCGCCCTTGGCGGCAAGCTCGCGCCCGAAGCGTCCGCCCACCACCACCGTACACAAGGTCGAGTTGGACATGTTGGCCAGGAGCGCGCCGGTGCGCGTGCCGCCCGCCTTCTCGAACACCAGCTCGTCGCTGCGCAGTCCGAGCGGATTGCCCGGCAGCTCCAGCGTCACGTGATCGTAGCTGCCGAGCCTGAGCTGCTCGATGGCGTCGCGCTGGCGGGACGGCAGGTCGGGCGTGAAGCGAAGCCGGCCGGCGGCCAGCACGTTGGTCGAGACGGTGACGATCGCGGCGCGCGCATCGATCGTGCCCTTGGCGGTCTCGACTTCGACTCCCACGCGTCCGGTCCAGCCGATCCGCCGTGCCGGGGTCGAAAGCCGCAGGGGAAGGTCGGCGGACAACTTCGCGATCACCGCGCCCAGCCCCTGGCGGCAGAAGGCCTGCACGTCGCGGTCGGCGGCGCGCGCGACGTCGGCGGTGGAGAGGTCCGACAGCTCCTTGCCGCAGAAATAGGGACCGAGCATGAACTCCACGGTACGGCGCCATTCGCCGAGATCCTTGGGCAGCACCTGCGCGCAGTCCAGGTCGGCCTTGCGCGCGGCATTGGCGATGGCGGTATTGGCGCGCGCGATCGCCGCCAGCATGTCCTCCGTCTCGCCCTCGCGGGCGTAGCGGCGGGTGACGCGCAGGCGCAGGCCCGGCGGCGCCGGATAGATGTCGAAGCGGTGCTCGGTGGCGAGCCTGGCGACCGGATTGCTTTCCGGGGTATGCAGAAAGCGGGCGCCGCGGTCGAACGGCACGCCGAATGTCCGGATGTCGGTGAGGCAGCGGCCGCCGACCGCGCCCGCTGCCTCCAGCACCACGCACTGGCGGCCGGCGGCTACGAGCCGCCGCGCCGCCGCGATGCCGGCGGCGCCGGCGCCGACGATCACGACGTCGATGCCCGACCGCGGGCTGACGGTCGGCGGCGGGACGAATTTCTGCTTCTGCTGCTTCTGCTGCTGCACCGCGCCGAATGCCGGCCCCGCCGCCCCCGCAGCAGCCGTGGTCAGGAATGCGCGGCGCGTGATGACCTTGGTCATGACCGCAGATTGCCCGATCCCGGCTGCCCCCGCAAACCGGCGCGACAGGTGCTGCCGCGGCGGGTTAAATGGCAACGTGAGAGCCGATGATGATCGACGCCGCCGCCAAAGCGCTGGTGCAGATGTTCGCGCCGCCGTTCCGCAAGGTGCTGCTGAAGTCGGCAGGCATCGCGCTCCGGCGCTGCTCGCGATCCTCGTCTATCTGGTGGCGATGCCGTCCTTGCTGCTGGCGGGGTTCGGCGCAGTGATCTTCTTTCTGGCGACCGCATTCCTGCTCAGCCGGGAATATTTCGAGCTTGCCGCCATGCGGTTCCGCTCACCCGGCGAGGCGCGCGCGCTGCGCAAGGCGAACCAGAGCACGGTGTTCCTCGCCGGCCTGTTCATTGCCGCCTTCGTGTCGATCCCGATTCTCAACCTGGCCACGCCGTTGTTCGGAACCGCCTTCATGGTGCATCTGCACAAGCGGCTGTCCGGCCGGCCGTCGCCGCCCACGCTGATCGAAGGGAAGCGCACCGGATAGCCGGTTGCGGGCTGAACTAACGCGGGGAAAACTTCGTCACATCCACCTTGGCGGCGCCGTCGGCCTCCGCGACGATGCGCAGCGTGGTTGCGTCGAAGGCGATGGCGGTGATGCGCAGGTCGGCGATTGCAGCCTCGACCTGCACGCCATCGCCGGCGCCGCGGAACTCCTTGACCGCGGCCTCGATGCTCGCGCGCACGTTGCCGGTGTAGGGCTTGAGATCGATGGCCGCCCGCTCGGCCACGGCGCGTTGCAGATACGGTGACGCCGCCCTGATCGCGGGGCTCAGCACGCCCTTCGGATCGAGATCGAGAGCGACGTCTGCAAGGCGGAGCACCTGGTTCTTGCCGTCGAGCACCGGCCGTCCCCGGATGTGGACGGTGCCCTCGCTGGCGAGACCGAGCCAGCTCGTGCGCTCGCGCGCCGTGACCTTCAGCGAGATGATCAAATTGTCGCCGGACGGTGTCACCGTGGCGCTGCGCACCGCCACTTCGAGGGCGCCGCGCTTGTCCTCCGGCACGACGCCGCCGGCGATCCGCTCCGCAATCAGGCGGTTGACCTCGCTGAAGGGGATGTCGATCGGGATCGTGACGCTCACGCGACCCGCGTCGGCCTGCGGAACGATGGCAAGCGTCGCCGGGAATGGGCAGTCCGGCTGCGTCTGCTCGGGGACGATGCGGGTCTCCGCCTCAAGCCCGATCAGCAGCGTTACGGCTTCCGCATCGACGCGGGGCTTCGCCGCGATCGCGCGTGTCGGCCGCAGTTCGAGCCACAGGTTCGGCAGGCCCGTGCCCGCAGCGGCGAGCGGAAACGCGCGGCACAGTTTCGCCCATTCCCGCCGCGCGGCTTGCTCGATGAACGGATCGTTGCGCAGCCGTTCCTGCAACCGGGCGGCCAGCGCGTTGACCTCCTGCTCCAGCAGCGGTTTGACCTCGTTGGCGACGCTGAGGCGGACGCCGGCAATGGTCAGACCGGCATCGGTGACGGTGAGCTGCGGCGTCAGCTTTGGCTCCAGGCGCCACGCCGGCGTGATCTCGGGCTGCGACAGCACGATGATGGTTGCGCGGATTTCGGCGCGCTGGTCGAACGGTCGGCCGGCCAGCCGCTCGACCCGGCGGGCGGCGTCCTGGCCCAGGAGGCCGCCGACCGCGTTGCTGAGATTGCCGGCGGCCTCGGCGGACAGCTTGCCGGTGGCGCGCAGCGTGCCGCTGAGCGCCGTGGTTGCCGCCAGCATCTCCGGCTTACCGTACACGGCGAGCGCGCCGCGGGCGGCGGTCCAGCTGACATCGGGATTGGCGACGTACTTGGATAGCGGGGTGTCGAGCTTGCCGTTGAGCGCGCGCGGGGCGACCGCTTCGAGCGCATCGCGGATGGCGGTGAGTGCGATCGCGGTCGGCACGACGATAATCGATCTGCCGCTGGCCGGCGGCAACGGCGGGACGTCGACGATGGCGGGTTTTGTGCCGGACACGGGCACAGGCCATAGAACCAGCGCGGCATAGGCTGCGCCGGCCACGGCCCCAGCCAGCACTATGATACCAACAACGATTGTTCGCAGGCGCATGATCCTCCCGATCCGCCCCCGCGCACCGGTTGCCCAGCCCGAACCTAGAACGGGATTGCGATCGATGGAATAGCGGCCTGCGGGCGGGTTACCCACCCCCGGTCAGGCGGTCGTGACCTTGCCCGGCCACTTGCAGATGTCGGCGATCACGCATTTTTCGCACAGCGGGCGGCGGGCGATGCAGGTGTAGCGCCCGTGCAGGATCAGCCAGTGGTGGGCGTGGCGCTTGTAGTGATCCGGCACAGCCTCGACCAACGTCTGTTCAACCTCGAGCGGGGTCTTGCCGGGCGCCAGCCCGGTGCGGTTGCCGACCCGGAAGATGTGGGTGTCGACCGCGATGGTGGGCTCGCCGAACGCGACATTGAGGACGACGTTCGCGGTCTTGCGCCCGACACCCGGCAACCGCTCAAGCGCCTCGCGCGACGGCGGGACCTTGCCGCCGTGCTCCGCAATCAGCATTCGCGAGAGCGCGACCACGTTCTTGGCCTTCATCCGGAACAGGCCGATGGTCTTGATGAAGTCGCGGACCTTGGCTTCGCCGAGCTTGACCATCTTTTCCGGCGTGTCGGCGGCGGCGAACAATGCCGGCGTGGCCTTGTTGACGCCCGCGTCGGTTGCCTGCGCGGACAACACCACGGCGACCAGCAGCGTGTAGGGGTCGACGTGCTCCAGCTCCGTCTCCGGATCCGGCATGGCCGCAGCCAGCCTCCGGAACGCCTCTTCGACCTCGGCCGGCGTCCACGGCGTGATGGCGCCGGCGGCCGCCCTGCGATCGGCCGCGACGCGCGTCTTCGGACCCTTGACGGCAGTGGCTCTGCCCCTGCGTGCCTTGGCCGGGCCTTTGCGGATTGGCTTGCGAGGTTTCGACCTCGCGGGTGTCGTTCGCCCCATGCTTTTCCTATATTGAGGCGCATGACCTCGGACAACGACCCGAACCGCGAACCCCCGATCTTTTCGGCCGTGTTGACGCCGCATCGTTCGCTCAGCCCGACCGGGTTCCTGATCTTTATGATGGTGCTGGGCGGATTGAGTTTCGTCGCCGGCATGGCGTTCCTGATCGCCGGCGCGTGGCCGGTCTTCGGCTTCTTCGGCCTTGACGTGCTGCTGGTCTACTGGGCATTCCGGCTCAACTACCGCTCCGCCCGGGCCTATGAGCAGGTGACGGTGACACCGTCGGAGCTGACGGTCCGCAAGGTGACCCATCACGGGCGCGCGCAGGAATGGACGCTGAATCCGGTCTGGGTTCGACTGCATCGCGATGTGCACGAGGAATTCGGGCTCCAGCAGCTGTTCCTGGAATCGCGCGGCCGGCGACTGTCGGTCGGCCATTTCCTGCCGCCGCAGGAGAAGGAAAGCTTTGCGCACGCATTGTCCGGCGCGCTGGCGGAAGCCAAGCGCGGGCCCACGCGGACCGTGCTGAAGTGACTCCCGCCTGTCGGTTCGGGCGCTGAAGCGCCAGCCTGAAGGTCATCTGCCGAACGGCCCGGCTTCACCAGCGCTCCGGCCCTTGTGGGCGGGCCATGGCGACGACGATCAGCGCCAGCGTGCCGATCATGCTCAATGCGCACATCGTCCAGAATGCCGCTTCCAGGCTGGTCACGAGGATGAGCGCGCCGAGCAGCGCCGGCGCCGCCGATTTGGCGACCTGCTGGATCACGCGGTCGACCGCAATGACGCCGCCGCGCAGTTCCGGCGCCGTGCGGCGCGTCATCAGGCTCTTCTGAAGCGGCGAAATGAGACCATTGCCGAGGCCGAACAGGAAGATTGCGGCACCGATCGCCCAGAGCGGCGCGCCGGTGGCGGGCACGCCGACGCCGATGGCGCTCGCCAAGAACGCCAGCGCCAGCAGCGTCTCGGTCGCGACCCGGCCGTAGATGCGGCCGATGCTGATGGCGGTGATGATCGAGCCGGTGGCAGAGGCGGCAATCAGGATGCCGATCGCCACCGGCGTCGCGCCGTAGCGCAACGCCACCAGGATCGGAAGGTAGGTGTAGAGCCCGTAATCCAGGAAGAACCGCAGGAACCCGGTCGCGAAAGCGAGCGTCAGCCGCGGCTCGCGGATTGCACGCGACGTGCGGGCCAGGTAGTGCCGCAGCGAGTCATGGCCGGGCCTGCCGGTCTCCGGCATCCACAGGAACGCTGCCACCGCAAGCAGCGCGGCCAGCAGGAACGGCACGAAGGCCGCCCGCCAGGACAGTGCCGCGAGCGCGCCGCCGGCGAGCGGCAGCAGGATCATGGCGACGCGGTCGAGCGCGACCTTGATGCCCTGTCCGTGGATTTCCTGTCGGTCCGGCAGGATGTCCGAGATCAGCACGATGGTCAGCGGCAGCAATGCGCTGGCGCCGATGCCCTGGATGACGCGCCAGACCAGGACCCATTCGAAGGACGGCGCCAGCGCCACCGCGCCGCCGGCAAGGCCGAGCACGGCCAGGCCGAAGATCAGCATCCAGCGGCGTCCATGCAGGTCGGCCAGGATTCCGAACAGCGGAGCCAGCACGATCGCCGGGGCCGTGAATGCCGCCATGACCAGGCCGATCCGTGCTTCGTCTATCGCCAGATCGGCGGCCAAGACCGGCAGCACCGGGTAGAGCAGAGTGGCGCCGCTCACCGCCGCGATGCTGGTGGCGAACGCAATCGCCAGCGGGCCGCGGTAGACATCGCGGAGCGCGATGCCGCCCGCGACGGTACGCCGACGGTCGGTCAGTTGATCCATGGCAGGATACCAGTACCCTGAATCGCGAAAGACTGGTACGAACCCGCCATGACCATCCGTCTGCACCGCGGCGATCTGCCCGACCTCGCCCGCTACCAGCGTGGGCCGGTGGCGATCGACACCGAGACCATGGGGCTCGATGTGCGACGCGACCGGCTGTGTGTGGTTCAGCTCTCCACCGGGGACGGCTCGGCCGATGTGGTGCAGGTGGCGCCGGGGGCGGCCAGCGCCGCCAATCTGAAGGCGCTCCTTGCCGACACCGGTGTTCTGAAGCTGTTTCACTTCGGGCGGTTCGACCTCGCCGTGCTCTACCAGGCCTTCGGGGTGATGGCGCAGCCGGTCTACTGCACCAAGATCGCCTCGCGGCTCGCCCGCACCTACACCGACAAGCATGGTCTCAAGGACCTCGTGCGCGAGCTTTTGGGGATCGACCTGTCGAAGCAGCAGCAGCTTTCCGACTGGGGCGCCGCCGACCTCACCGATGCCCAGGTGTCCTACGCGGCCTCCGATGTCTTGCACCTGCATGCGCTGAGGGAGCGGCTCGACGGGATGCTGGCCCGCGAGGGGCGAGCCGACCTGGCGGCCGCCTGTTTCAAGTTCCTGCCGGACCGGGTTCGGCTGGACCTCGCCGGCTGGGGCGCAGAGGACATATTTTCCCATAGCTGACGGCGGCCCGCGGGAGGTGCCGTGCCCGGGCCACATTTCTGGGCCACCGTCGGCCGGAGTCCGGCTAAAATGGCGGTAGGGGACCGCCTGATTCTTGTTGATTCGCGGGCCCCGCCCGTTTCTGGATAAGCGACCGGCTCAGGGGTGAACCGTTGACCATTGCCTCCCAGTTCGGGGATGCCAGGCCAGGCGACTTCCTGACGGCTGGGCGCCGTGACAACACGCGCGCCTTCCGCGCCGCCATGCGCCATAGCCGGCTGGTCCGGTTCCTGCGCGCCGCCATCCCGGTTGCGATCGTCGGGGCGGCCGCGGCTTTCGGCGCGTACCGGTGGCTCGATCCCATGCGCGCGCTGGAACGATTGCCGGTCGGCGCCGACGGCGTGGTGCTGTCGGGTACCAAGATCATCATGCGGCAGCCGCGGCTTTCGGGTTTCACCAAGGACGAGCGGCCGTACACGGTGGTTGCCCGGACGGCCGCCAAGGATCTGACCAATCCGGATGCGCTCGAAATGCAGGACATCCGCGCGACCCTGGTCATGCCCGACAGCCGCAACGTGATGGTCACCGCCCGCGATGGATTCTATGACGGCAAGGCCAGCACGGTGCGGCTCAGGAACAACGTGGTCGTGAGTTCGCCCGAGTACGAAGCCCTGATGAGCGACGCGGTGATGCATGTGCGCAACGGTCACGTCGTATCCGATCAACCGGTCGTGGTGAACATGCTGCAAGGAACGATCAACGCCAACCGGCTGGAAATCCACGAGTCGGGGGCGATCATCCGGTTTGATCGCGGCGTCACCATGGTCATCGACCGCGAAGACACGCCGGCACTGGTCACCGGGAAGACCCAGTGAAACTCCGATTCAACCAGCCCCGTCCGATCGTGCTCCGCGTCGCGGCGGTCGCCGTGGTGCTGGCGATTGCCGCCACGCATGGGCTCGCGCAGCCGGACCGGCAGGGGCCAAGCCTGTTCAAGACCAATCCGAAGCAGCGCGAGCAGCCGGTCCGCATCACCTCGGTCACGCTCGAAGTGCAGGACAAGAAGAAGCTCGCGACTTTCACCGGCGACGTACAAGTCGTCCAGGGTGAAACCGACCTGCGCTGCAACGTTCTGGTCGTCTATTACGACGGCGATAGCAGCGACGCCAAATCCGGCAACTCCGCCAAATCCGGCAAGGCCGGTCCGTCCCTGCCGGGCGGCAGCGGGGGCAATCAGCGGATTCGTCGCATGGAGGCCAAGGGTTCCGTCGTCATGACCCAGGTCGACCAGCGCGCGATCGGCGACCACGCCGATTTCGACGTGCTCAAGAACACCATGGTGCTGACCGGCAATGTCGTGGTGATGCGCGGCGACGACGTGGTGCGCGGCCGGCGCCTGCACGTCGACATGACCACCGGAATCTACCGGATGGAGAACGATCCGGGCGGCCGGGTCGAAATGCTGATCAAGTCGAAGGCTCCGCAGCAGCCGCAAACCGCGCCGAAGCCAAAGCGGTCCAATTGATCGCCGCGCCTGAGACAGCCGTGTTCAATATCTCTGCACTCTTCGGCCGAGGTTCCCGACAGGATCGGGATCGAAAACCGGCGTCCGAATTCTGGCGCATCGACCTGAAATCCCTCGGCGGACCGATCACCAAGCTTGCGCGGCAGACCTTGAACCTGCCCGGGACGTCCCGGACGCGTGGACGCGACGGGGTGCCGCGACCGCAGCCGCGACCGGCATCGCCGCATGTCTCGCAGCCGCGCGCGCGGCAACCGCTGGCCGAGCCGCCGATCTCTCCGGTGCCGCTGGTTCCCCAGCACGATCGGCGCGCGTTCGAGGATCGCAGACGCTCGTTCTCGCAATCCGAACAGGACGCCTACCTCGCGGTGCGCGGGGTCGAGAAGAGCTTCGGCAAGCGCAAGGTGGTCAAAGGCGTCAACCTCTACCTGCGGCGCGGCGAGGCGGTCGGGCTGCTCGGCCCCAACGGCGCCGGCAAGACCACCGTATTCTACATGATCACCGGCCTCATCAAGGCTGACAAGGGACGCATCGATCTCGACGGCCACAACATCTCGCCCTTGCCGATGTATCAGCGCGCGCGCCTCGGGATCGGCTACCTGCCGCAGGAAGCGTCGATCTTTCGCGGCCTGACGGTCGAGGACAACATCCGCTCGGTGCTCGAGATCGTGGAACCGAACCGCCGCCGCCGCGAGGCCGACCTCAATGCGCTGCTGGAGGAGTTCAATATCACCCGGCTACGGCGGACGCCGTCGATTGCGCTGTCGGGCGGCGAGCGCCGCCGCGTCGAAATCGCGCGTGCGCTCGCGTCGCGGCCCAACTACATGCTGCTCGACGAGCCGTTCGCCGGCATCGATCCGATTGCGGTCGGCGACATCCAGGCGCTCGTGCGTCACCTGACCAATCGCGGCATCGGCGTGCTGATCACCGACCACAATGTGCGCGAGACGCTGGGCCTGACCGACCGCGCCTACATCATCTATTCCGGCGAGGTGCTGATGGAGGGCCGCACCGAGGACATCGTCAACGATCCGGAGGTGCGCCGGCTCTATCTGGGCGAGGAATTCCGTCTCTAGGGGTGCCGATTTGAGGGTCCCGCGTCGGTGCGGAAGCGGGGCACCAGGGCGCTCTCCGACGCCCTGTTAAGACCGTCCGAAAGTACTGGTATACATGGGCGCCGGAACCGGATAAGCAAGAAACGGACCAGTTTTCCCGGGACGCGATGGCTCTCAGTCAAAAACTTGAAATCCGCCAGAGCCAGGCGCTCGTCATGACGCCGCAGCTGATGCAGGCCATCAAGCTGCTTCAGCTCTCCAATCTCGACCTGGCGGCCTACGTGGACAACGAATTGGAGCGCAATCCGCTGCTCGAGCGGAGCGCCGAAACCGAGGCCGATGCCGACCGCCGGGCGCCCGAGCGCACGGACAGCGGCCAGGAGCCGGTGTCCGACTGGGCGGAACGGCCGGTCGATGCGCCCACGAGTGCCGCCGACCAGCCCGACAGCGGCGAGGGCGACAGCAACGCGGACGATGAGCCTGCTCCGGGCGGCCACACCGCGGCCGATGCCCCGCTCGGCTACGCCGAATGGGGCACCGGTACGCCGATGCGCCGCGACGACGGCGACTACAATCTCGAAGCTTTCGTTTCGGCCGAGCGCACGCTTGCCGATCACCTCGCCGAGCAGCTCGCACTGGCGATCACCGATCCCGGGCGGCGCATGATCGGCCAGTACCTCATCGATCTCGTGGACGAGGCCGGTTACCTGACCGCCGATCTGGCAACGGTTGCCGAGAAGCTCGGCGCCTCGATCGGCGACGTCGAAACTGTGCTGGCGACCCTGCAACAGTTCGATCCGGCCGGCGTCTGCGCGCGCAGCCTGACCGAATGCCTCGCCATTCAGCTGCGCGAGCGCAACCGCTTCGATCCCGCCATGCAAATGCTGATCGAGCATATCGATCTGCTGGCCAAACGCGAGCTCGCCGCGCTGCGCAAGCTCTGCGCGGTCAGCGAGGAGGACCTTGCCGACATGATTGCCGAAGTCCGTCAGCTCAACCCGAAGCCCGGGCTGGCCTTCGGCTCGACGCTGGTGCAGCCGATCGTGCCTGACGTGTTCGTGCGGCCGGCGCCTGACGGGTCGTTCATCGTCGAGCTCAATTCCGACACGTTGCCGAAGGTACTTGTCAACCAAAGCTATTACACGCACGTCACCAAGTCGGTGAAGAACGACAAGGAGAAGTCCTATCTCGCCGACTGTCTGCAAACCGCCACCTGGCTGATCCGCGCGCTCGACCAGCGCGCCAAGACCATCCTCAAGGTGTCGGAGGAGATCGTGCGTCAGCAGGATGGCTTCTTCGTGCGGGGCGTCCAGCATTTGCGGCCGCTCAACCTCAAGACGGTGGCCGATGCCATCGGCATGCACGAATCGACGGTGTCGCGCGTCACCGCCAACAAATACATGGCAACCAATCGCGGCATCTTCGAGCTGAAATATTTCTTCACCTCGGCGATTGCGTCGACCGATGGCGGCGATGCCCACTCGGCGGAAGCCGTCAGGCACCGCATCAAGCAGCTCATCGATGCCGAAACCAGCGACGACATCCTGTCCGACGACACCATCGTGGAGCGGCTCAAGGCCGCCGGCATCGATATCGCGCGGCGGACTGTCGCAAAATATCGCGAGGCGATGCGGATACCGTCGTCCGTGCAGCGGAGGCGCGAGAAGCAGCTCGCGAGCGAACCCGCGGCGCACTAGCCGGCTGAGCGATGCCGCGCCCGCTCGCATTGACATGGGCTGCCGGCATTCCTAGGTCTCAAAGAAGTGCCCGCTTGCAGTGTGGCGGGATGGCTACGTTGGCGGAGCAGGGAGCATGCGATGCCTTTTCGCGTTTCCGGCAAGAATATCGACATCGGCGACGCGTTGCGCACGCGCGTTAATGAGCGCATCGCCGAAGCGACCGCAAAGTACTTCGACGGCGGGTATTCCGGCCACGTCACCATTGGCAGGGATGGCTTCGGCTTTCGCACCGAATGCGTGGTTCATCTCGACTCCGGCATCGTGCTGGAGGCTGAAGCCACCGCGGGCGATGCCTATTCCAGTGCCGACCAGGCGGCGGAACGCATCGAGAAGCGGCTGCGCCGCTACAAACGGCGGCTCAAGGACCACCAGACTGCACCCATGGACGGGGCGATCTTCGACCAGGGCGCCATTGAGGCCCCGAGCTACGTCATTGCCGCGCCGGAGCAGGAAACCGACGAGGAGATCACGGAATTCAACCCCGTGATCATCGCCGAAAGCACCACGGCATTGAAGCGGATGTCGGTGAGCGATGCGGTCATGCAGCTCGACCTGACCGGAACCGCAGTGGTGGTGTTCCGGCATGCCGGCCATGGTCGCGTGAACCTCGTTTACCGCCGTCCCGACGGCCACATCGGATGGATCGATCCGCCCGCGGTGGAGACCAAGGACGGCCATTGACGCGGCTGGTACCACTCCTTATGGTCCGCCGCCCTTGCGATGCCGCGGGACGGCGGCTGGCAAAGGAGCGTTTTGCGTAGGCCTTGGCTCCCCGATTGCGGGCAAGGCGCGTTCCCCGCGGCTGATCGGAATTCCTTCAGCCCAACGTGTTGGCGACCTGCAAAGCTTCCGCATTCCTGGATTGGGTTCCATGCCGCTAACAGACGTTGTTGCGCCCGACGCAATCGTTCCGGCGCTGAAGGTCAACGGCAAGAAGCAGGCGCTCCAGGAGCTTGCCGCCAGGGCGGCGCTGATTTCCGGCCAGAACGAACGCACGATCTTCGAGACGCTGATGCAGCGCGAGAAACTCGGCTCGACCGGTGTCGGCAACGGCATCGCCATCCCGCACGGCAAGCTGCCCAAGCTCAACAAGCTGTTCGGGCTGTTTGCACGCCTCGAGCGTCCGGTCGACTTCGAAGCTCTGGACGGGCAGCCGGTCGACCTCGTGTTCCTGCTGCTGGCGCCGGAAGGCGCCGGCGCCGATCATCTCAAGGCGCTGGCGCGGGTGGCGCGCCTCCTGCGTGACCCCGAGGTTGCGCGCAAGCTGCGCGACTCGCGCGATGCCGAAGCGATCTATGCCGTGCTGGCAATGCCGTCAGCGTCCGCGGCGTAGCCGCTACAGAAATCAGGGATCAGTGGTCAGCGGTCAGATGACACCGACCACCGGCGACGTTGCCGCGACCTTCCGATTGCTGGTTCCCAACCCCTGATACCCGGTCAGTGGACGCTGACCGTCTCGAGCTCCTGGCTCCAGGCGCTGGCGAGCGCGGCCTCGCGGCTGTCGGTGAGCATCATGGGCGTGCCGTCGGCCGCATGCAGCGCGAACAGCTGCATGCCGGGCTGGAGTTGCGGCGCCTGCGGGAACATCGCGTGCACGTCCTCGGAGCGGATCGCCTTCACATAGGCGATCTTGCCGCCGCCGAGCAGCGCGAGCGCTTCCGGCGAGATCATCGGGATGCTGGAAGTGGTCTTATCGTTCATGGTCTTGTTCATGGCCCTCGACTCCTTTCTACGCTTACTGTCGAGTCCTGGTTGTGAGTTCAGTCGTGCTCGGCGATCTTGATGCTCTTCACGATCTTTTCCGGCATCGGCCGGGCGAGATCGATCGAGAGCAGACCGTTCTTCAGGTCCGCGCCCAGCACCTCCATTCCGTCCGCGAGCACGAAGGTGCGCTGAAACTGGCGCGCCGCGATGCCGCGGTGGAGGAATTGCCGGGCCTTGTCGTCCTGCTGCCGTCCGCGAATGACGAGCTGGCTTTCCTCGATCGTGACGTCGAGCTGATCGCGGGTGAAGCCGGCAACCGCGAGCGTGATACGCAGACGTTCGGGCTGTCCGTTTTCACGCGGTATCCGCTCGATGTTGTAGGGCGGATAGCCGTCGGCGGCCTTGGCAACGCGATCGAGCGCACGCTCGATCTCGTCGAAGCCAAGCAGGAACGGGCTGGAGAGCGACGGAACTCGGGACATTGCTTCAAAGTCCTCTGTAAGCGACTTTGATGGTTGGGGCCCTTTCGGCACCCCCTGGTTCGGCCGGTTTGGATCCTGCGCCCGCAGGCTCCTGGCCGGTCACTTCCCAATATGGGGGTGTCCGGTTAAGGCTTCAAGAATGTTCAGGGGGTTGCGGATGGTGCAGGCGGGGAGGGTGGCGTGAAGATCGCGGTCATGGGGTCGGGCGGGGTCGGCGGCTTCTTCGGCGGCCTGCTGGCCAGGGGCGGCGCCGACGTGCATTTCATCGCCCGCGGCGCGCACCTTGCCGCCATGCGGCAGCGCGGCCTCACGATCGAGGGCTCCACCTCGCTGCACCTGCCCACGGTGTCCGTCACCGACGATCCCGCCACCATCGGCGTGGTCGACCTCGTGATGTTCTGCGTCAAGCTGTGGGACACGGAGGCCGCCGCCCGGCAGCTCCTGCCGATCGTCGGTCCGGAAACCGGGATCATCTCGTTTCAGAACGGCGTGACCAAGGACGACATGCTGCGCCCCATCTTCGGCGACGGGGCGCTGATGGGCGGCGTCTGCTATGTCGGCACCGCGATCAGCCGCCCGGGCGTGATCGCGCAGACCGGCCCGCTCCAGCGCATGGTCTTCGGCGAATACGACCGCCGCCGCTCGCCGCGCGCAGAGGCGTTTCTGGCCGCCTGCAAGGCGGGCGGGATCAATGCCGAGCTGTCAGACGACGTCCGGCGCTCGATCTGGGAAAAGTACGTGGTGCTGGTCGCCATGTCGGGCGCGACCACGGCGATGCGGCATACCATCGGCCCGATCCGTTCGAACCCGCTTACCCGCGAGTTCCTGCTCGACCTGGCGCGCGAGGTGGTCGCCGTCGGCCGCGCCCACGGCGTCAACCTGCCCGCCGATTATGCCGAGCAGCGCATCCCGTTCTTCGACGGCTGGCCGCCGGAGATGACGACGTCGATGCATCACGACCTCAAGGCCGGCAAGCCCCTCGAAGTGCGCTGGCTGGCGGGCGGCGTGGTCGACCTCGGCGCGCAGGCCGGTGTGCCGACCCCGATGAACCGCGCCGTGCGCGACATCCTGATGCTGCACGCCGACGGCACGCCGGCGTCCGGCACGCATTGACGGAAATCGTCGATGGCGGAGGCAGCGCGTCTCACTGTCCGTGCCGTCCGCTGTGTGGGCGTCGAGGTGCCGATGACCTACGTGCTCGGCACGAGCCGCGGCGCGTTCACCAAGGCGCCGCTGCTGCTGATCGATCTCGAAACCGGCGAGGGCATCACCGGCCGCTCCTACCTGTGGTGCTACATGCCGGGCGTGATGCCGGCGATCGCGCGCGTGCTCGCGCTCCTGGAGGAGATGGTCAAGGGCGATCCGGTCGTGCCGAGCGATCTGTGGCGCAAGCTGGCGCAGCGTTTTGCGCTGATGGGCGTGCAGGGCATCGTGCGCATGGCGATGGCCGGCCTCGATGTCGCCGCCTGGGATGCGGTTGCGATCGCGGCAGGTCAACCCTTGGCCCGCATGGTCGGCGGGGAGCCGCGGCCGGTACCGGCCTACAACAGCTGCGGACTCGGCCCGATGCCGTCGCCGGACCTGGTCGCGGCCGAGGCGGAAAATTTGCTGAGCGGCGGCTTCCGCGCCGTCAAGCTGCGGCTCGGCTATCCGACGCTCGCGCAGGATCGCGCGACCGTGCAGGCGGTACGCAAACGCATCGGCGAGGACGTGGCCTTGATGGTCGATTACAACCAGGCGCTTGCCGTGACCGAGGCGCTCGAGCGCGGCCGCATGCTCGATGACGAGAACGTGTACTGGCTGGAAGAGCCGATCCGGCACGACGACTACGCCGGCTGCGCGCGGTTGAGGCGCGCGCTGAGAACGCCGATCCAGATCGGCGAGAATTTTTCGCTGACGACCTCGATGGAGGCGGCGCTGTCGGCCGGCGCGGCAAGCTATGTGATGCCCGACCTGGAACGGATCGGCGGCGTCACCGGCTGGATGGGCGCGGCGACGCTTGCCGCCAGCTACGGCATCAAGATGTCCTCGCATCTGTTTCCGGAAGTCAGCGCGCAGCTTCTGACCGCGACGCCCACCGGCCATTACCTGGAGTACGTGGACTGGGCGGACAAGATCGTCCGCGATCCGCTGCGGATCGTCGACGGTCACGCCGTGGTGCCGGACACGCCCGGCAACGGCCTCGTCTGGGACGAGGCGGCGGTCGAGCGCTATCGGGTGTGAACCGCGACCTTGTCAGGCGCAGCTGAAAACATCTGACCTCATGGTGAGGAGCGATGGCCGGCAGGCCAAGCGTCTCGAACCATGGCAACATCCACCGGCCTCGCGGCCATCCTTCGAGACGCTCCCCGGCCATAGGCCGGGGAGCCCTCAGGATGAGGTCAGAGTTTCATTCGCGGCGGTTCGGCGTGCCGGCCGGAACTCAGAATGAGGTTCTGTAGGCTACTTGATCATCACCGCGATTCGCTGCACCAGATCCTTCGGCGTGGCATAGATGCGCCGAATCAAGGTCTCGAGCTGCTCGCCCGTCTGCGGGTTCACGTCGAGCTTTCCCTTCCTGGCGTCGGCGAGGAATTCGGGATCCTTCATGGTGGCATTGAACGCATCCCGCAGCATCTTCACGACCGCGGGCGACATGTCGGGCGGAGCGACGAACGGCCGCCCGATGCCCTGGCCGGCGTAGAGATACTCAAGCGCCTGCTTCTGCTCCGGGGTCTTGACCAGCGTGAAGATGGACGGCGCGCCGATCTCGGCCTCCACATGGGGGCCGGCCTGGAACAGCACCTTGAAGGTCCCGTCCTTGAACAGCTGCGGACGCTTGCCGAAGGCGCTGTCCCAGCTTTCGCACAGCCCATCGACCTCGCCGCGCTCGATCGCCAGCAGCACGTCGGTCGACACCTTGAAGCCCGACACCAGCTTGAACTTGGTGCCAAGCAGCCCATTGAGACCCTTCGGATAGGTATAGGTGCCGGTGCCGACGCCGGTGTTGCCGATGATCAGCTCGTGCTTGAGCAGGTCGTCGAAGCTCTGAACCTTGGCGCGCTTGTGCGCGAAGCAGACGTTGGTTTCCGTGGTCGGCGTTCCCACCCAGGTGAGCTTCAGCGAATCGAAGCGCGCGCCAGCCATGCCGCTGATCGGCCCGAGCGGCGCGTCGCGCGCGATGATGCCCATGACGCTGCCGTCCTTGGGCGCCACGGTGTAGATGTGGTTCGCCGCCGTGAAGCTGCCGCCGCCCGGCATGTTCTGCGATACCACGTTGGGCTTGCCCGGCATGTGCTTGCCGATATGGCGGCCGATCGTGCGGCCCCACTGATCGTAGCCGCCGCCGGCGCCGAATCCGATGATCATGGTGACGTTCCTGCCGGCGAAATTGATCTCCTGCGCCGGTGCGGTGGATGATCCCGCCATCGACAGTGCGCCCAGGATGCCCAGTGAGACACCGGCCGGAAGGGCCAGCCGCCGTGCATGATCGAACATGGTGTCGTGCTCCCGCGAAATGGGCCGCGCCGCGCGGCCGGATTTCCCTCCCTTCAAATCCAGGACGGCCTTAAGCGCAAGCGCGGCGCGGCGCGTCGCTTCGCCACGCGCGGCGACCGTGCCTGGCGGCCCGCCGCTACTTGATCAGCGCAGCAACCCTGTCGATGACATGTTTCGGGGTGGCGTAGGCGTTCCGGATGATCGTCTCCAGGTAGCGTCCGTCCTTCGGATCGTGCTCGAACTTCATCTTCTTCACGTCCGCGATGTATTCGGGGTCCTTCATGGTGGCGTTGAAGGCGTCCCGCAGCATCGTCACGGTCGCGGGGGCCATACCGGGTGGCGCGATGAACGGCCGCCCGATGCCCTGGCCGATATAGAGATACTGCAGGGCCACCTTGAGTTCCGGCGTCTTGGCAAATGCGAAGATGGAAGGGGCCTTGATGTCGGGATGCAGTTCCGAGCCGGCCTGGAACAGCACCTTGAAGGTCCCGTCCTTGAACAGCGCGGGACGGGCGTTGTAGGCGCTGTCCCAGGTCTGGCAGTAGCCTTCGACCTCGCCGCGCTCCATGGCGAGCAGCACGTCGACCGACACCTTGTAGCCGGCGACCTGCTTGAAGCGGGTGCCGAGCAGCCCGTTGAGGGCGTTGGGATAGGCATAGGTCCCGGTGCCGACGCCGTTGTTGCCGATGATCAGCTCGTGCTTGAGCAGGTCCTCGAAGGACTGCACCCTGGCGCGGCGATGCACGAAGCAGACATTGGTGTCGGTGGTCGGCGTTCCCACCCAGGTCAGTTTGAGGGGATCGAAGCGCGCCCCCTTCATGCCGCTGAGCGGGGCGAGCGTGGCGTCGCGCGCGATGATGCCGAGCACGGTGCCGTCCTTGGGCGCCACGTTGTAGATGTGGTTGGCCGCGGTCAGGCTGCCGCCGCCCGGCATGTTCTGCGGTACGACGCTCGGCCGTCCCGGCAGGTGGCGGCCGATGTGCTGGCCGACGGTGCGACCCCAGCGGTCGTAGCCGCCGCCGGCGCCGAAGCCGATGATCATCTGCACGGTGCGGCCCGTCAGGTCCGGGACCTGCGCCGTCGTCGGCCCTGCAAACACAAGGGCACTGGCCGCGCCGGCGACAACGGCCAACGGCCCAGCCAACCTGAGCATGGGTCTCTCCTCCCGCGGCGCGATCGTTCGTTTTGCGCAGTCTACGGGAGCCGGACGGCGCATGACCAGGGCGCCGCGTCGCTTCGCCACGCGGTGCAGCCGGGCGACGGAGGGCGCGAAAGCCGGCGGCTATGGTCGGTATGGCAACGCGGGTCTGTTCCGCAGGTTGGAGGCTGGTGGAGCCAGGGGGAGTCGAACCCCCGACCTCTTGAATGCCATTCAAGCGCTCTCCCAACTGAGCTATGGCCCCTCCAGGGATCAGTAATCAGTCATCGGTGATCCGTAGTCACGCTATCAGGACCGGACATAGCATTTCCGGCTGTTCAGCGGCTACCGATCGCTGACGGCTGATCGGTGATTCACGGCTCCTCCTCGTCGCCTTCGCGTTCACCGATGATGTCGGTGACGTCCTCGTCGGATTCTTCCTGTTCCTCGATGAGCGCGGCATCGTCGTCGATGGTCTCATCGATCTCGATATCGTCGTCGCCGACGATCGCATCGGCATCTGCCTTCTTGCCCTGGGCTTCGGCGTCGGCCTCCTCGAGCGAGACGAACTCCGCGTCCTGCGTCTCCGGCACCAGCGTCTCCTCCTGCACGGGCGCAGCCGCGCGGACGGGCGTCGCGAGTTCCGGACGGGGACGCGTGGGAATGGCGGCAAGCTCCATCGTGGTGTGGCACTTCGGGCATACGATCGGGCTCTTGTTGAGGTCGTAGAACTTCGCCGCGCAGTTGGCGCAGAGGCGCTTGGTGCCAAGCTCGGGTTTTGCCACGGTCCGGGTTCCTGTCGGGCGGGTCGGAAATAAGGTGCTTCACTTGGACAGTCGAATTGCGGCTGTCAATAGCGGTGAATGGCCGTTTTTCGGCCCGGCTGGATGACCCCCGGCACCCCCCGTGCTAGGAGGTCGCAGCGTTTTTCTTCAAGAGTCGCAAGAGGTCATCGTGAGCCACGACGTCGCCCCAACTCCGCTCGCGGCCCGCTTCGGGGGGCCGCTGCGCGGCAGCTTGCGGGTGCCCGGTGACAAGTCGATCTCCCATCGCGCCCTGATCTTCGGCGCCCTGACGGTGGGGGAGACGCGGATTTCGGGTCTGCTGGAAGGCGAGGACGTCCTCAATACCGCCAAGGCCATGCAGGCCCTGGGCGCAACCGTCGAACGCACCGGCGAAGGCCAGTGGCGAATTCATGGCGTGGGCGTCGCGGGTTTTCGTGAACCCCGTGGGGTGCTGGATTTCGGGAATTCCGGCACCGGCTGCCGGCTGGTCATGGGGGCGGTCGCCGGGTGCCCGGTCACCGCCACCTTCGATGGCGACGCGAGCCTGCGCCGGCGGCCGATGAAGCGCATCCTGGAGCCGGTCGCGCTGATGGGGGCGCGTGCCGTCGAGATGGCCGAGGGAGGCCGGCTGCCGGTGGTGATGGCGGGCGCGCGCGAGCCGATCCCCATCGTCTACAAGACACCGGTACCGTCGGCCCAGATCAAGTCGGCCGTCCTGCTGGCTGCCCTGGCCGCGCCGGGCGAGACCATCGTCATCGAGAGCGAGGCCAGCCGCGATCACACCGAGAAGCTGCTGGCGCATTTCGGCGCGTCGGTGACGGTCGAGCCCGACGGGCCGCACGGCCGCAGGATCGCGCTCAAAGGCGAGCCGGAACTGGCGCCGGCGCCGGTGGTGGTGCCGGCCGATCCGTCGTCGGCCGCGTTCCCGATGGTGGCGGCGCTGATCGTTCCCGGCTCCGAGGTCATCCTGACCGACGTGATGACCAATCCCCTGCGCACCGGCCTGATCACGACGCTGCGCGAGATGGGCGCCGACATCGAGACGCTCAATCTGCGCAGCGACGTTGGCGAGGAGCTGGCCGATTTCCGCGTGCGCGCCTGTGCGCTCAGGGGCGTCGACGTACCCGCCGAACGGGCGCCGTCGATGATCGACGAGTATCCGATCCTGGCGGTGGCGGCGGCTTTCGCCGAGGGCACCACCCGCATGCGCGGGCTGAAGGAGCTGCGCGTCAAGGAGTCCGATCGCCTTGCGGCGGTCGCCGACGGGCTGAGAGTCAACGGCGTCGCGGTCGAGATCGAAGGCGATGACCTCATCGTGCACGGCACGGGCCGCGCGCCGGGCGGCGGCGTTGCGGCAACCCACATGGATCACCGCATCGCGATGGCGTTCCTGGTGATGGGGATGGCGAGCGGCAAGCCGGTCGGCATCGACGACTCGACATTCATCGCAACGAGCTTCCCGAGCTTCGTGCCGATGATGCGGGCGCTGGGCGCGGACATCGGGTGACAGACAGCAGACGATGTTCTCATGGCAAAGCTGTTCAGGCGCGATGAACTGCAGGCTGCTTTCGACCAAATCGGCCAAGCGGCGATCGATGCCGGAACGCGGCTGGACATTGCGGTTTTTGGAGGCTCGGCCCTATTGCTGGCAAGCAATGTCCGGTTCCCGACGGAAGGTGTCGACATCGCTGAAATTGGGAGGCCCTGGCCGGATTGGCTGTCACGCGTGGTGACTCGCATCGCCGAGCGGAACGGCTGGGATGACAACTGGCTGAACGACGCCGTGGGCTCCTTTTTGAGTCCCATTGCTCAATCGCAAAGGGACCTGGTGATCTGGGGAACGTTCCCGCGTGCCGCCGAGAAAATCGGCCTTACCGTATTCGTGCCGACCGCAAGATATCTGTTGGCGCTTAAGCTCAAGGCTCTCAGGGTGGCCAAATTCCAGAAGGGCTCGAAGGATATGGCCGACGTCGCGGGATTGCTGCGGGTGCTGGGCATTGAGACCGCGGACGCGGCAATTGATGTTTTGCTGGAGTATTACCCGAGGAGCACCGCTGATGCGGAAAGGGCGCGGTTCGTGGTAAGACACATCCTCTCGAGCGAAAGTGCCCCCGATGCGCCCCGCTACCCTCGCTGAGTCCTTTGAACGTGCGCTTGCAGGCGAGGATTTGGACACCGCGTTGGCCGAGTTTCTGGATACCTTTTACTTGGCGGAGACGGCAGAGATCAGACTCCAGACATTGCTGCCCGAGCCTCCTTTGACAGGGAATCCCAAATTCGATGCCCTTGCCGGCGCCGTGGCGGAATACCTGGCTCGTCAGTATGACCTGCCCACGATTCCTGCCTGGGCTTTCAGAGACGAACGCTACCTCGACAAGCCTTGGCACACGACACCGTTCGACAGTGATGCGATGCGCGAGTATCTGACGTTTGCCAGCCCGGCCGAGTTCCGCTCCCGCAACATCTTTACCGAGGAGCGCCCGTTGCGGCGCGCGCGCGCTCCCCTGGCAAAGTCTTCTGGTTCCGCAAACCTGTCATGATCATCGCCATCGACGGACCCGCGGCTTCCGGCAAGGGCACGCTGGGCAAGCGGATCGCAGCGCATTTTGGGCTGCGCCACCTCGACACCGGCCTCCTTTATCGGGCGGTCGGCAAGGCGATGCTCGATGCCGAAGTCCCGCTCCGCGACACGGAGCGGGCGGCGCAAGCCGCCCGTTCGCTCGATCCAGCGCGTTTCGATGAGAACGTACTCAAGAGCCATCACGTCGGTGAGGCTGCCTCGGTCGTTTCCGCCATTCCCGAGGTGCGGGCCGCCCTGCTTGAATTCCAGCGCAGCTTCGGCCGCCGGCCGCCGGGCGCCGTGCTGGACGGACGCGACATCGGCACGGTCATCTTCCCCGACGCCGACGTGAAGATATTCGTGACCGCGACCCCCGAGGTCCGCGCCCGGCGGCGGGCTCTTGAATTCCGGGCTGCAGGCGCCGCCGTCGACGAGGCCGAGGTCCTGGCCGACATCCACCGCCGCGACGAGCGCGACATGAGCCGGGCTGCCGCCCCCCTGAAAGCCGCGCCGGACGCGCACTTGCTCGATACCACGCATTTGGATATAGACGCCGCAGTCCGGGCCGCCATCGACATTGTCGAAGCCGTCCGAGCAGGCCGGAAGCGAGGCTGACCCCGCTTCTGTCATGGAGGATGAGCCTGCTCCGCCGCTTCGTGACGGCGCGCCCGACCGCACCATCGTTTCGATCGCCCGGTATGCCGGGCCGCTGATTCAGCGGTGCCGATAGTCCTTTCGAGGGCTTCGGCCGTGCGCTCGGAACGCCATTCACCGCAAATCCGGCAGACCCGTACGATCAGGAGAGTTCATGGCGACCCCAGACGCAGGTTCCGCAACGCCGTCGCGCGAAGATTTCGCGAAGATGCTCGAAGAGTCGTTCACCCAGGGCAGCCCGTTGGAGGGCACGGTGGTCAAGGGCAAGGTCGTCGGCATCGAAAAGGACCTCGCAGTCATCGACGTGGGCGCCAAAACCGAGGGACGCGTCGCGCTCCGCGAGTTCGCGGGCCCCGGCCGGCAGGCCGACATCAAGGTCGGCGACACCGTCGAAGTCTACCTGGAGCGCATCGAGAACGCGCTCGGCGAGGCGGTGCTGTCGCGCGACAAGGCGCGGCGCGAGGAGAGCTGGGGCAAGCTCGAGAAGGCATTCCAGGTTAACGAGAAGGTGTCCGGCATCATTTCCAGCCAGGTGAAGGGCGGCTTCACCGTCGATCTCGACGGCGCGGTGGCATTCCTGCCGCGTTCGCAGGTCGACATCCGCCCCATCCGCGACGTCGGCCCGCTGATGAACGTGCCGCAGCCGTTCCAGATCCTGAAGATGGACCGGCGCCGCGGCAACATCGTCGTATCCCGCCGTACCGTGCTGGAAGAGACCCGCGCCGAGCAGCGCCAGGAACTGGTGCAGAACCTTGAAGAGGGTCAGGTCATCGACGGCGTGGTCAAGAACATCACCGACTACGGCGCCTTCGTGGACCTGGGCGGCATCGACGGCCTCCTGCACGTCACCGACATCGCCTGGCGGCGCGTCAATCATCCGACCGAGGTGCTCAATATCGGTCAGCAGGTGAAGGTCAAGATCATCAAGATCAACCACGAGACCCACCGCATCTCGCTCGGCATGAAGCAGCTGCTGGACGATCCGTGGCAGGGCATCGAGGCGAAGTATCCGGTCGGCGCGAAGTTCTCAGGCCGGGTCACCAACATCACCGACTACGGCGCGTTCGTTGAGCTGGAGCCCGGCATCGAGGGTCTCATCCACGTGTCCGAGATGTCGTGGACGAAGAAGAACGTGCACCCCGGCAAGATCGTATCCACCTCGCAAGAGGTCGAAGTGCAGATCCTCGAGGTCGACGCGGTCAAGCGCCGCATCTCGCTCGGGCTCAAGCAGACCATGCGCAATCCGTGGGAGGTTTTCCTGGAAAAGCACCCGCGCGGCTCGATCATCGAGGGCGAGGTCAAGAACAAGACGGAATTCGGCCTGTTCCTGGGCCTCGACGGCGACGTGGATGGCATGGTCCACCTCTCCGATCTCGACTGGAAGCGGCCTGGCGAGGAGGTCATCGAGGAGTACAAGAAGGGCGACAAGGTCCGCGTGCAGGTGCTCGAGGTCGATGTCGAGAAGGAGCGCATCTCGCTCGGCATCAAGCAGCTCGAGGGCGACCCGTTCGCCACCGAGGGTGCGGGAGACCTCAAGAAAGGCAGCGTCGTGACCTGCGAGGTGACGGCGGTGAAGGAGGGCGGCATCGACGTCAAGATCGTCGGTACCGACCTGGAAACATTCATCCGTCGCGGCGATCTCGCGCGCGATCGCGCCGACCAGCGCGCCGACCGGTTCCAGGTCGGACAAAAGGTCGATGCGCGGGTCACGCAATTCGACCGCCGCAGCCACAAGGTTTCGGTGTCGATCAAGGCGCTCGAGGTCGAGGAGGAGAAGGAGGCGATGGAGAAATACGGCTCATCCGACTCCGGCGCGACGCTCGGCGACATCCTCGGCACTGCACTGAAGCGCGCGGGCGAGAAGGGTGACAAGAAGGACGACGAGGCCTGATGCTCCCACGGCCGCGCCGCCCGCTGGCTGCGCCCGCGGGCTCGCCCTAACGTCCCATTCGCCACAATAACGTCGGGTTGTCGGCGGCATTGACCATTGCAGCGGGCGGCGGCAGTGTCCCGCCCGTTTCACCGCGGGAGAATCAGCCATGTCGCTCGATGCCGACACCATCGTCGATCGCCGCCGCATGCGGCGAAAGCTCACGTTGTGGCGCGTTCTGGCCGTCCTGTTGGCGATCGTGGCCATGGTTGCCGTGGGCGTTGCGCTGCGCGCGCCGGGAACCGGGGCGCTGACCGCGAGCGGCTCGATCGCGCGCGTGACCATCACCGGCCTCATCCGCACCGACCGTCAGCGTGTCGAGGCGCTGGATCGGCTGGCCAAGTCGCAGGCCAAGGCCGTCATCGTCCACATCAACAGCCCTGGCGGCACGACCTCGGGCTCGGAGGAGCTGCACGACTCGCTGATGCGGCTGCGCGAGAGCAAGCCGACCGTGGTGGTGGTGGACGGGCTCGCCGCCTCCGGCGGCTATATCGCGGCGCTCGGTGGCGATCACATCATTGCGGGCGAGACGGCGCTGGTCGGCTCGATCGGCGTCCTGTTCCAGTATCCGAACGTGTCCGATCTCCTGAAGACCATTGGTGTCCAGGTCGAGACCATCAAGTCGTCGCCGCTCAAGGCCGCCCCGTCCGGCTTCGAGCCGACCAGCCCGGAAGCGCGCAAAGCGGTCGAGGAGATCGTCATGGACTCCTACGCCTGGTTCAAGGGTCTGGTGCAGAAGCGGCGCAATCTTGACGACGCCACCCTCGCCAAGGTGGCCGACGGGCGGGTGTTCACCGGACGCCAGGGCCTCGCGCTCAAGCTTGTCGACGAACTCGGCGGCGAGCGGGCCGCGATCGCGTGGCTCGAAAGGGAGAAGAAGATCGATCCGAAGACGCCGGTACGCGACTTTCGGTTGCGTGACCGGTTTGGCGACCTGCCGTTCCTGCACACGGCGGCGGTCGCGCTGCTCAACGGCGTCGGGCTCGGCTTCATTGCCCGCCACGTTTCCGACCTCGGGACCGTCCAGGCCATCGAGCGTCTCAATCTTGACGGTCTACTGGCGCTTTGGCACCCTCCGGCTGCAAACTAGTGTGGCGGGCCGGTCGTCTGCTTCAAACAGGCAGGGGGGACTGCATCCGATGATCAAATCCGAGCTGGTGCAGCGCATTGCCACCGCCAACCCGCATCTCTACCAGCGCGACGTCGAGAATATCGTGAACGCCATCCTGGGCGAGATAGTCGCCGCCATGGCGCGCGGCGACCGCGTCGAGCTGCGCGGCTTCGGCGCCTTCTCGGTCAAGAACCGTCCGGCGCGCACCGGCCGCAATCCGCGCACCGGCGCCCATGTCTCGGTCGGCAAGAAGGCGGTGCCGTTCTTCAAGACCGGCAAGGAAATGCGCGAGCGGCTCAACCGCTCTCCGACATAGCCTTAGAGCGGGCGCGCGCAAGCGCGTTACGACGATTCATGATCCGGAAGTTCATCAGGGCGCTGGTCCTGGTCCCGCTGGCAATCGTCCTCGTTGCCTTCGCGGTGGCCAATCGGCAGACCGTGCTCATTTCCTTCGATCCGTTCGACCGCGCCGAGCCGGCGCTCTCGGTCACGCTGCCGCTCTATGTCCTGATCCTTGCGATGATCATTGTCGGGGTGATCGTGGGCGGCGTCGCCGCCTGGCTCAGGCAAGGCAGGTGGCGGGGGCGCGCGCGCATGGCCGAGGCGCTGGCGCGCGAGCTGAAAGCGGAGAACGACGCGCTGAAGCGGCGGACCGCACCGCCGGCCGCGCCGTTGCCGGTCGAGCATGCGCCGCGACTCTCGATCCCGCCGCCCGCGGGTTGATTTGCTCGTGCGATCAATGGTCTGGGAGGACAAGACAAAGCGTTCCGGCCGCGCTAGAACCGCGGCGCGAGAAAAGTCATGACCATCGAAATCAAGATCTGCGGCCTGATGACCCCTGACGCGCTCGATGCCGCCCTTGATGCCGGTGCCGATTTCGTCGGCTTCGTGTTCTTTCCGCCGTCGCCGCGGCATCTCGGGTGGGAGGCGGCGCGCGTGCTGGGGGCGCGGGTGCGCGGCCGGGCGCGCAAGGTGGCGCTCTCGGTCGATGCTGCCGACGAATTCCTGGCGGCCGCCATCGAGGCCCTGAAGCCCGATATGCTGCAACTGCACGGCAAGGAGACGCCGGAGCGGGTGGCCGTGGTCCGCTCGCGCTTCCGCCTGCCGGTCATGAAGGCGCTGCCGATCGCGGAACGGTCCGACCTCTCGCCGATCCGGCTCTACGCCAGCGTTGCCGACCGCCTGTTGTTCGACGCGCGCCCGCCGCGCGAAGCCACCCGGCCGGGCGGACTGGGGAGGAGCTTCGACTGGACGCTGCTCGCGGGTGTTGATCCGGGCGTGCCGTTCATGCTCTCGGGCGGGCTCGATGCCGGCAATGTGGCGGAGGCCTTGCGCGTCACCCGGGCGGGTGCGGTCGATGTCTCGTCCGGCGTGGAGCGGTCGCCGGGCGACAAGGACCCCGAGAAGATCCGCGCTTTCGTGCGGGCGGCGCGCGCGGCCGCGGACCGCACGGTCGCGAGTTCGGCATGACCATACAGCAACCCAATTCCTTCCGCACCGGGCCCGACGAGGGCGGGCATTTCGGCCTCTACGGCGGCCGCTTCGTCGCCGAAACGCTGATGCCGCTGATCCTCGACCTGGAGAGGGCCTATGCCGACGCCAAGGCCGATCCGGCCTTCCGGCGCGAGCTGGACGGCCATCTCAAGCATTACGTGGGCCGGCCATCGCCGCTCTATTTTGCGGAGCGGATGACCGCACATCTCGGCGGCGCAAGAATCTATTTCAAGCGCGAGGATCTCAACCACACCGGCGCGCATAAGGTGAACAACGTGCTGGGCCAGATCATGCTGGCCAAGCGCATGGGCAAGCCGCGCATCATTGCCGAGACCGGCGCCGGCATGCACGGCGTTGCGACCGCCACCCTGTGCGCGAAGTTCGGGCTCGAATGCATCGTCTATATGGGCTCGGTCGACGTGGCGCGGCAGCAGCCCAATGTTCTGCGCATGCAGGCGCTCGGCGCCAACGTGGTGCCGGTCGAATCCGGATCGAAGACGCTGAAAGACGCGATGAACGAGGCGCTGCGCGACTGGGTCACCAACGTCTCGAACACGTTCTACTGCATCGGCACCGTCGCCGGCCCGCATCCCTATCCGATGATGGTGCGCGACTTCCAGTGCGTGATCGGCAACGAGACGCGCGCGCAGATGCAGGAGCTGGAAGGCCGCCTGCCGTCGTCGCTGATTGCCTGTATCGGCGGCGGTTCCAATGCCATGGGGCTGTTCCATCCCTTCCTCGATGACAAGGATGTCGAGATTTACGGGGTCGAAGCCGCCGGGCACGGCCTCAAATCCGGCATGCATGCCGCATCCATTGCGGGCGGGCGGCCCGGCGTGCTGCACGGCAACCGGACCTATCTGCTGATGGATGACGACGGCCAGATCAACGAGGCGCACTCGATCTCCGCCGGCCTCGACTATCCCGGCATCGGTCCCGAGCATGCCTGGCTGCGTGACATGGGCCGCGTCACCTTCCTGTCGGCCACCGACGATGAGGCGCTGGCCGCGTTCCGGCTCTGCTCCCGGCTTGAAGGCATCATCCCGGCGCTGGAGCCTGCGCATGCGCTGGCGCGCGTGATCGAACTCGCGCCGAAGAAGCCGAAAGACCACCTGATGGTGGTCAACCTGTCCGGCCGCGGCGACAAGGACCTCGACTCGGTCGCCAGGCATCTCGGGGGGGCATTGTGATCTTCAGTCGCCAGAAGATCGTCGGCTGGATCATGGTCGTCGCGTCCGCCGCCTATCTCCTGTACTTCTGGCGCATCAAGGTGATGATGCCGGGCCCGCTGCTCACCGGCCGGGATTGGTTCAACCTGATCACTGCCATTGCGGTTCTCATCATCGGCATTGCCAACGTCCGACTTGCGGCGATGCGCGACCGCAACCGGCGCCTCGATTAGAAATCAATCCATCATGAACGGACGCAGACGAGCCGCGAACTCCGTTCACCTCTCCCCATTGGGGAGAGGTCGGCCGCGAAGCGGCCGGGTGAGGGGGCATTTCAATCAACGAGGTCTGAGCGTCCGATCGATCATGTCGAGAACTCCATCGATGTTCTCATACACATCGACATTTGGAACTCGAATGACGTGGAATCCGCATGATTCTAGAACGCGTGTGCGCTGCATATCTCTTGCGCGCTCGTGCGGCTCCGAGTGCGTGACACCATCGACCTCGACAATGAGCTTGCCTTCCGAAGTCACAAAGTGGACGATGTATCGATCAATCGAGTGCTGGCGGCGGAATTTCCATTACGCCAGGCGGCGATTTCGCAGCGCGTACCACAAGCGCATGTCCGCGCTGGTCTGTGAAGCGCGAAGCTGGCGCGCTCTTTGCTTGAATCGGTCCATCCCCCTCACCCGGCCGCTTCGCGGCCGACCTCTCCCCAATGGGGAGAGGTGTAGCAGAGTTTGCGGCACTCGATGAGCACTACTCGCATCGACAAGCGCTTCTCGGATTTGAGAGCGGAGCGCCGCGCTGCGCTGGTGACGTTCCTGATGGCCGGCGATCCCGATCCCGAGACATCGCTTGCCATCGTCAAGGCACTGCCGAAGGCCGGCGCCGACGTGATCGAGCTCGGCATGCCGTTCACCGATCCGATGGCGGACGGTCCGGCGATCCAGGCCGCCGGCCAGCGCGCGCTCAAGGCCGGGCAGACCATGAAGAAGACGCTCGCCATGGTGCGCGCCTTCCGCGCCTCCGACGATGCGACGCCGATCGTGCTGATGGGCTATTTCAACCCCATCTATATCTATGGTGTCGAACGGTTCCTCGCCGACGCCAAGGCGGCCGGGGTCGATGGGCTGATCGTGGTCGACCTGCCGCCGGAGGAGGACGAGGAGCTGTGCCTGCCGGCGCTGAAGGCCGGCGTCAACTTCATCCGGCTCGCGACCCCGACCACCGACGACCGGCGCCTCCCCGCCGTGCTCGCGAACACCTCGGGCTTCGTCTACTACGTCTCCATCGCCGGCATCACCGGCACGGCGGCACCCGATAACGCCGCCGTCTCCGCCGCGGTCGCCCGCATCAAGCGGCACACCCCGCTGCCGGTGGCGGTCGGCTTCGGCGTCAAGACCGCCGAACAGGCGCGCGCGATCGCGCAGGGCGCCGACGGCGTGGTGGTGGGCTCGGCGCTGATCGATGCGCTGAAGGCGACGCTCGATGGCGACGGCCGCCCGGGCCCGGGCACCGTCAGGGCGGTCGCCGACCTGGTGGGCCGCCTGGCGGCCGGCGTGCGCGATGCCGGGTCGCGGGAATAGTCAGAGGGGTCATTGCCGGGCCGGTCCCGGCGATCCATATTGAACCTGCATCTGGCGAGTGGCGAGACAAATCGCATGAACTGGATCTCCAACGTCGTCCGGCCGAAGATCCGAAGCTTCCTCAACCGCCGGGAGTCGCCGGAAAATCTCTGGATCAAGTGTCCGGAGACCGGCCAGCTCGTGTTCTACAAGGACGTGGAGGCGAACCAGTTCGTCATTCCCGGCTCCAACTACCACATGCGTATGAGCGCGACCGCGCGGCTGAAGTCGATTTTCGACAACGAGACCTGGTTCGATATCGCGGTGCCGGCTGCCCCGGTCGACCCGCTCAAATTCCGCGACGAGCGCCGCTACACCGATCGGCTCAAGGACGCGCGCAGCAAGACCGGCACCAGCGACGCCATCAAGCTCGGATTCGGCAAGCTTGATGGGCTGCCGGTGGTGGTGGCGGTGCAGGACTTCGATTTCATGGGCGGCTCGCTCGGCATGGCGGCAGGCGAGGCGGTGATCAAGGGCCTGGAGACGGCGGTCGAAAAGGGCACGCCGTTCGTCATGTTCGCGGCGTCCGGCGGCGCCCGCATGCAGGAGGGTATCCTGTCGCTGATGCAGTTGCCGCGCACCACGGTCGCCGTGCAGATGCTGCGCGAGGCCGGCAGACCCTACATCGTCGTGCTCACCAATCCCACGACCGGCGGCGTCACCGCCTCCTACGGCATGCTCGGCGATGTTCATATCGCCGAGCCCGGCGCGCTGATCGGGTTTGCGGGACCGCGCGTCATCGAACAGACCATCCGCGAGAAGCTGCCGGAAGGCTTCCAGCGTGCGGAATATCTCCAGGCCCACGGCATGGTGGACATGGTGGTGCATCGCCATCAGCTGCGCGCGACCATTTCCAACCTGTGCCGCCTGCTCACCAAGGCCCCCGCCGGGCCGCCGCCACCGGCGCAGATCGACGTTGCGGCAACGCCGACGAGTGACGAGTTGACCGTACCGTCGAACGCGTGAGCGGGTTCCGTCATCCGCGGCAGCGGATGATCCGGTATACTCCACGCATGTCATCCGTCGATTCCATTGTCGCGCGACTTCTCGCGCTGCATCCGAAGCTGATCGATCTGTCGCTCGATCGCATGTGGCGCATGCTCGCGGCGCTCGGCAACCCTGAGCGCGCGCTTCCGCCGGTCATCCATGTCGCCGGCACCAACGGCAAGGGTTCGACCATCGCCTTCATGCGCGCGGTTCTGGAAGCGGCGGGTCTGCGCGTGCACGTCTATACCTCCCCGCATCTGGTGCGGTTCAACGAGCGGTTCCGCCTCGGTGCTGCGGGCGAGGGCAGGCTGGTGTCCGATGAGGAGCTCGCGAGCGTGTTCGAGGAATGCGAGCGCGCCAATGCCGGACTGCCGATCACGGTGTTCGAGATCACCACCGCGGCCGGCTTCCTTCTGTTCGCGCGCCATCCGGCGGATGTGCTGCTGCTGGAAGTCGGCCTCGGCGGGCGCCTCGACGCGACGAATGTGGTGGAGCGGCCGCTGGCGACCGTCATCACGCCGGTATCCCTCGATCATGCCGATCATCTTGGCGACACCGTTGAAAAGATCGCGGCCGAGAAGGCCGGCATCTTCAAGCGCGGCGCGCCGGCGATCGTGGCGGCGCAGCCGCGCGAGGCGCAGGCGGCGATCGAGCGGGCGGCAGCCAGGGCGGCGGTCCGCATCAGGTTGGCGGGCGAGGACTGGACTGCCGCCGAAGAACGCGGACGCCTGGTCTATCAGGATGACGACGGCCTGCTCGACCTGCCGGCGCCGCGATTGGCAGGCCGGCATCAGTTCGACAATGCGGGCCTGGCGATCGCGGCGCTGCGGGCCGTGGAGGCGCTGCGGATTCCGGCCACCGCCTACGAGGCCATCGCGCGCGCGGACTGGCCGGCGCGCATGCAGCGGCTGTCACAGGGAAACCTGCCCGGGCTGCTGCCGCCGGGCAGCGAGCTGTGGCTCGACGGCGGCCACAATGCCGACGGCGGCCGCGCCATCGCCAATGCGCTCGCCGACCTGGAGGAGCGGGTGTCGCGCCCGCTGGTGCTGATCGTCGGCATGCTGGCGACCAAGGATGCCGGCGGCTTCCTGCGCAATTTCTCGGGCTTGGCCCGTCGCCTGATCGCGGTGCCGATTCCGGATCAGGACAAGAGCGTACCGGCGCCGTCGATCGCGGAGTTGGCGCGCTCTGCGAACATTCCGGCGCAGAGCAGCGACAGTATCGCGAGCGCACTGGGCGAGGTCGCAGGGCTCAGGCTCGAGCCGCCGCCGCGCGTGATGATCACCGGCTCGCTCTATCTCGCGGGTGCTGCGCTCAAGGCCAACGGTACGCCGCCGGCGTGATACGCAGGCCGTGCCTGAGCCGCCTTGGAAACGTCGCTACACTGACGACGTGATCCACTGTTCGAGCTTCTGCTTCGGCGCCGCGCCGATCTGGCGCGAGGACATCTGACCGTTCTTGAAGATCATCAGCGTCGGGATCGACTGGATGTTGTATTTCGCCGCCGTGTTCGGGCTCTCGTCGACGTTCAACTTGACGATCTTGACCTTCCCGCCGAGCGAGCCGGCGATCTCTTCCAGGGCCGGCGCGATCATCCGGCAGGGGCCGCACCATTCCGCCCAGAAATCCACCACCACGGGGCCGGTAGCCTTCAACACTTCCGATTCGAAAGTGGCATCCGAGACTTTGCCGACGGCCATTTGCTACCTCGTGATTCGGGTGGGGCAGGGGTGGGAGTGCGAACCTATGAACGGCCCTGACAACCGTCAAGCGCGCATCACGGCGAGGTGACACCTGCGAGCGCGCGATCCAGCGCCTCGGTGGAAACCTCCATCAAATCAGGTACTTCAGTCCAGACCAGGGCGGCGCGGACAGTCTTGCCGGGATACAGCTGCATCAGCACGGCGCGGTAGAGCGCGAGCTGCGTGATGTAGGCGCCGTGCGAAACCAGCGCATCGGTGAGGCTTCGCGGCGGATCGAGGTTGGTCTTGTAGTCGGCAATGAGGATCGCATCCTGCGTCATCGCCAGCCGGTCGACCACGCCCGTCACCGTCCGCTGCTGCCCGCCACACTCGACGCGCCCGACGATCGGCACTTCGGCCTTGCTTGCCGCCGAGAACACGGCGGCAAAGCGCGGGTCATCGATCAGATGCATGGCCTTGCCGGCCAGATCCTCGCGCTCGCCGGCCGAGAACTCCGCGGCGCTGTTGGCGAGGTAACGCCGCGCCGCGGCGGCGCGGTTCTCCGCGGAGATCGCCGGCAGCGATTGCAGCAGCCGGTGCATGACGACGCCCCGCATCAGCGCGCGCTTGCGCACTGCGTCCGGGCGCGGCGCCGGTGCCGCCGCGTCGAATGCCTGCGATGGCGACAGCAGTGCCGCCGGCGCGGCCTCGACGGCCGCATTCCTTGCCAGCCAGGATGGGCGTGCGTGCGTTGCGGCGTCCGGCTGGGCTACCAGTAGCGGCAACTGCTCCGGCCTGTCCGGCGATTTGCGGTAGCGCCACACCGTTCCCTCGCCGACATCCGCCGGTTCCTCGGTGCAATGCTCGGTGAGCGCCGCGCTGACGAGATCGTACCAGCAGCCGTCCGGACGGCGGTTGCGGCCGTCGGCGCCGCAGATCACCAGCCGGTCGGCGGCCCGCGTCATGGCGACGTAGAGCAGCCGGCGATATTCGTCCTCGGCGTCGCGCTGCGCAGCGGTGCGCGCGCGGGCTATGGGCGGCGTGTCGTCCTTCTTGGTCGGCACCCAGACCAGCCGGTCCGGCGTGCCGGGCGGAGCATGCGGCGCCGGCAGCGACAGCAGCCGCGGCTGATGCTGGAGCGGGCCCTGCGGCTCGGTCGTCGTATCCGCGAGGATAACGATCGGCGCCTCCAATCCCTTGGCGCCGTGCACCGTCATCACCCGCACCTCGTCGCGCGCGATCTCCATGTCGCGCTTGATCTCCGCCGATGCGGTGCGCAGCCACGCCACGAAGCCCTGCAGCGACGGCGTCTCGCGGATCTCATAGGCGAGCGCGAGGTTGAGAAACTCGTCCAGCACGTCGTTGGCCTCGATCCCAAGCCGGGCGACGAACCGCTTGCGACCGCGATGCGCGCCGAGGAGCGCCGCATAGAACGCGAACGGCGTGAGCGCCTGCGCGTCGCGTGACATCTGCGCGAGAACGGCCGCCAGGTCCGGTCGGCGCTCGTCCAGCGCCGCACCTAGCGTCCCTTTGCGGTCCCAGGCCAGCGCGAACAGCTCTTCCTCCGTCAATCCGAACAGCGGGCTCTTGAGCACTGCCGCCAGCGCGAGGTCGTCGTCCGGCAGCAGGATGGCGTCGGCCAGCGCCAGCAGGTCCATCACCGCGATGTGGTCGGTCAGGATCAGCCGGTCGGCGCCGGCGACTTCGATGCCTTCGTTCTTGAGCGCGCGGATGATCGCTTCGAACAGCGGGCCGCGCTGGCGTACGAGAACGAGAATGTCGCCGGGCCGCACCGCATGGCGCCTGTCGCCGGTACCGACCAGATCCTTGCGATCAATCCAAAGCCGCACCACCTTCGCGATCTGGCGCGCGAGCTTAACGCGCGGACTCGTCTCCGAGGTCTTGTCGAAGGGCGCATCCCACGGCTCGACCTCCTTGCGGTCGTCCGGCTTCACGATCGGCCACAGCTCGACAAAGCCGGGCGCGGCATCGTCGAGCGCGAGATGCGGAGGCATGCCGTCCGCGTCGGCGGTGATGCTGCGATAAAGCTCCTGCCGCGTGAACACGTGATGGACAGCCGTCAGCACGCTGTCGTTCGACCGCAGGGAGTAGTGCAGCCGGACGTCGCGCCATTCCCGCTTGGCGGCTGCGAATTCCCGCGCGAAGCGGCGTTGCCGGTCGTGAAAGCCGTCCGGGTCGGCGCCTTGAAAAGAATAGATCGACTGCTTGTCGTCGCCGACCGCGAAGATCGAGCGCCACAGCGACCCGCGCGCGCCGGCGCCGGCGGCGAACTCGGCGACCAGCCTGCCGATGATGTCCCACTGCTCCGGACTCGTGTCCTGCGCCTCGTCGATGAGCAGGTGGTCGATGCCGAGGTCGAGCTTGTAGTGCACCCAGGCCGAACTGACGCGCGTCAGCAGGCCGCGGGTCTTGGCGATGAGGTCGTCGTAGTCGAGCAGGCCGCGCAGTTCCTTCTCGGCGCGGTAGCGCGCGATCACCGCGCTGGCGAGCGTCAGCAGCGCGCCGGTCCGGATGCGCGTGATCACCGCCAGCCGTCGCTCGCGCAATGCGGCGACGCGGTCGCGCTCCTGGGCCAGCGTCCGCGCCAGAACCGGGTGCTTCTTAGCGAGCGCCTGAGTGATGACGTTTGGACGCGGGTTCAGATTGGTGTCAATGAAGACCTGGACGTACTTTGCGATGCGCTCGGAGCCGCCGGCCTGCGCGGCCTCGGTCAGGCGCTCGCATTGTCGCTGGTCGTTGCTCGAACTCGCCTTGCAGATCGCCGCGGCGGCTGCCCAGGCGCTCATCGGGAAGATCGGGCCGTTGACGATGTCGGCGTCGACCTGTTCGATCGTATCGGCCGGGTCGATCCCGAGTGCCTGCGACAGCTCGCCCATGGCGTTGTCGATGCCGCCGGCATGGTCAAGCCAGGCGGTCACCCGGTCGTGCTCGCGGATCGCCTCCGGCAGCGCGAGCTGGAACGAAAAGTCGCTGGCGAGCGGGATGACGGTCGCCAGGGCTCGGCCGGCGGCGCTGTCGGGCTGGGCGGCGGCCGCCAGCAGCACGTCCATCCGGATGCTCTCCAGCATCTGCTTCTGCTGCACCTCCTCCAGCACCTGGAAACGGGCGGCGACATCGGCCTCGAACGGGAACTGCTGGAGGAGCCGTGTGCAGAAGGCGTGGATCGTCTGCACCTTCAAGCCCCCCGGCGTCTCCAGCGCCTCCGCGAACAGCTTGCGCGCCCGCGCGCGGCGCGCGCCATCGATTCGCTTCACGCCGGTCAGGCGGATTTCGGTATCGAGCCGGTCGTCATCGAGCGTCGCCCACTGCGCGAGCCGCTCGAACACCCGGTTCGCCATGTTGGCGGCGGCCGCCTTGGTGTAGGTGAGGCAGAGAATCTTCGACGGCGCCGTGCCTTCGAGCAGCAGCCGGATCACGCGCTGCGCCAGCACGAAAGTCTTGCCGGCGCCGGCATTGGCCGACACCCAGGCCGACACTGCCGGATCGGAGGCCCTGATCTGCGGTTCGGTCACCGTCTCGGGGATTTTTCGGGCGGCGGTCATTCCACGTCTCCGTCGTCCTCGGCTTCGCCCCCGGTGAGAGACCATTCGCGCACGCGCGCCAGATGATCGTAGTCGCCGCCGCCGCGGCGCATGAACATCGGCCGCTCCTTCGACAGGTAGCCGGTGTCCTCGTCCTCGAATCGGGTCACCAGCGCGGTCAGCTTCGCCAGTGCCTCGTCCGACTTGGCGTCGGGCGTGCTGTTCCTGAACTCGACCGGACAAGCCTCGCCCGCCGGCTCGCCGCCGCGCAGCGCCACATAGAGGAATTCGGAGATTGAAGCCCCTTGCCGGATGCCCTCGAACTTCCCGGCACGCAGGATCGCGCCCTCCAGCGTGAGCTGCGGCGAAAGTCCGGACGACACCTGCGAGGCGCTGGGCGGTCGGCCCGTCTTGTAGTCGAGGATCGCGTAAGTCCCGTCGCTCAGATGCTCGATACGGTCGGCGCGCGTGCGCAAGGTGAAGGTGCGGCTGCCAAGCGGGATTTCCAGTCTGGCGCCGATCTCGGCGCTGATAGCCGTCAGGTTGGCGCGGCGCCTGGCCTCGAAGTCGGCGAACCAGCGCGCGATGCGCAGGTAGCGCGGCCACCAGAACGCGCGCGCCTCCGGGAAATCCTCGAGCGGGGCGAACGCAGCTTCGCCCAGCCGGATCAGTTCGCCGACCGGGTCATTGGGCAGGCGGTCCCTGTATAGCGCAGTGAAGGTGCCGATGGCGCCGTGGATGACGGTGCCGCGGTCGCGCGCGCCGGGCGGCGTATCGACCGGGTCGAGCGGAGCGAGCCGCAGGACGTGGCGGGCATAGATCGAATAGGGATCGCGCAGCCAGGTTTCGATGTCGGTGACCGAGAGTGAAACCGGCCGCG
>Ga0073934_10001731_pt1 | contig 50211 bp, 37 predicted proteins | sample LarsenN4metaG_FD_76834 | JGI IMG/M metagenome (GOLD analysis project Ga0073934, IMG submission 76834) | Hot spring sediment bacterial and archeal communities from British Columbia, Canada, to study Microbial Dark Matter (Phase II) - Larsen... ...
TCCAGAAAAGTTTTCGCCACCGAAACAGGTAGCAAGTAGCAGGGTAGCAGGTAACAAATTGCTACTTTGTTACCTTGCTACCTTGATTGTTGGGAAAGAATTTTTCTGGACACCTATACTTCATGAATATGGCTGGTCATGGGCACTCCCATTGGCCAGCCATTTTTCTAAGTATTAGCAAGGGAGAATCTATGACACAGACCACTATTGACATCAAGACTTTGCGTGACTTATTGGAACAGCAACAGCCGGTGACGATGCTCGACATCCGCCGAGCCGAAGATCGGGCCGAATGGGCCATTCCGGGCAGCCTGCACGTGGCGGCCTACGACGCCCTGAAAGCCAACGATCCCAACGCACTGGCCGGAGTACACCTGCCCACTGACCGGCCGGTTGTGACCATCTGCGGCGCGGGTGTGACCAGCCTCATTGCCGCCGAACAACTTCGCGCTCGTGGCTTTGAGGCGTTCTCTCTGGCGGGAGGCATGAAAGCCTGGAGCCTGGCCTGGAACAGCGCTGAAGTACCTGTGCCGGGAAGTCAAGCTCAAATCATTCAAGTGCGCCGCACCGGCAAGGGCTGCCTGTCCTATCTGATCGGTTCTCAGGGCAGCGCCGCTGTGATTGATGCGGCCCTCGAACCGGAGATTTATCTGGACCTGGCCCGGCGTTACAGCTGGCGTATTACCGCCGTTTTGGAGACCCATATCCACGCCGACCACCTCTCCCGCGCCCGCAGGCTGGCCGAACAAAGCGGCGCAACGCTGTATCTGCCCGACCAGAAGCGGGTTATCTTTTCATTTAGCCCCCTGCGTGACGGCGATGTACTCACTATTGGACTGGCCCGATTGGTGGCGCTGCATACGCCCGGCCACACCCTGGAAAGCACCTCCTACCTCCTGGATGGCCGAGTCCTCTTCACCGGCGACACCCTCTTTCTGGCCGGGGTGGGCCGGCCCGACCTGGAAGCCTCTCCTGCCGAGGCGCGGCAGCGGGCGCACTTGCTTTACCGCTCCCTCCAACGACTGCTGACCCTTTCCCCCGAAACCCTTATTTTGCCCGGCCACACCAGCGAACCGATTGCCTTTGATAGTCAGCCGGTCGCTGCATCGCTGGCCCAGGTGCGGGAACGGGTCGAACTCCTGGCTGTGCCTGAAGACGCTTTTGTCGAGGCATTGCTGGCCCGCATTCCCCCAACCCCGCCGAACCATCATCAAATTGTAACCTTGAATGAGAGCGGCGCGATGTTCGAGGGGGATCCAACCGATCTGGAAGCCGGCGCAAATCGCTGCGCCGTCAACTAATCAGGAGACATTTATGACTTCAGCTACCCTACCGAGCGTCCGTCTAGGTCTGCGGGCCAATTGGGAACAGTTCACCTTGCTGGTCATTGTTAATGCTTTTGTTGGGGCAATGGTCGGCCTGGAGCGCACCGTCCTGCCACTGATCGCGGAAGCCGACTTTGGCCTGGTTGCCAGGTCGGTGACGCTCTCTTTCCTGGTTAGCTTTGGGGTGGTCAAGGCCCTGGCCAATCTGTTCGCCGGGCGGTTTTCCGACCGGGTGGGGCGCAAGCGCATCTTGATTGCCGGCTGGCTGGCCGGACTGCCCGTACCCTTTCTGATCATTTTTGCGCCCAGTTGGGGCTGGGTGGTCTTTGCCAATGTACTGCTGGGCCTCAATCAAGGCTTGTGCTGGTCTACTACAGTGATTATGAAGATTGATCTGGTTGGCCCCAAGCAGCGTGGGCTGGCCATGGGCCTCAATGAATTTGCCGGCTATCTGGCCGTATCTCTCTCTGCTCTGACAACGGGCTACCTGGCCGCCGCCTATGGTTTACGACCTGTCCCCTTTTATCCTGGTGTTGCTTTTGCTCTGCTAGGATTGGCCCTTTCCATCTTCTTTATCCGTGAGACACACGCTCACGTCCGGCATGAAGCTGCCCTAATAAAAGTTCCCTCAGCTCCTCAGCATACCAGGGAACTGAAGGAACTCGTAGGAACTGAGGGAACTCATCTGTCCTTTTCCCAAATTCTGTTATTGACCAGTTGGAGAGACCGGGCGTTGTTTGCCGTGAGCCAGGCCGGGTTAGTTAACAATTTGAATGATGGTATGGTCTGGGGACTAATCCCTATCTTTCTGGCCGGGGCCGGATTGCCACTGGAACAAGTGGGGCTGATTGCGGCCACCTATCCGGGGGTATGGGGTCTGAGTCAATTGTTGACCGGCGCATTCAGCGACCGCTGGGGGCGCAAATGGCTCATCGCTGCCGGAATGTGGGTACAGGCGGTGGGTATTGGCTTGTTTATCATCGGCCAGGGCTTTGGAGTCTGGTTGGCCGGGGCGGTGCTGTTAGGGCTGGGCACGGCGCTGGTCTACCCCACTTTGCTGGCCGCTATCTCCGACGTAGCCCATCCCGAATGGCGGGCCTCCGCGGTGGGAGTCTATCGCCTCTGGCGTGATGGCGGCTATGCGGTTGGGGCGCTTACGGCGGGCCTGTTGGCTGATGCTCTGGGCATGCCGGTCGCTATCGCGGCTATTGGCGGGCTAACTTTTCTTTCAGGTGTAGTCGTCGCCGGGGTGATGTACGAGACGCTGCCCCCGGCGGTTGGTTCACCCAAAAAATAGCTCATCTGCCAACCTTCCAATCCTAACTACTCAGTCGTGTCATTTCGAGCGACACGCTACGCAGGGAGCGAGAAATCTCCTCGTCCGTGGTTTGCAAACCACGGACGAGGACGCTTCGCGTCTCGGTTTTCAGCCTCGAAATGACATGAGGGGTGAGTGGTTAAATCACTTGATTATCACATCGTCTCGGCCAGCAATTCGTCGAGCAGGGCTTGGCTGAGGCCCAGCGACTGTTTCACCAGGGGGCCGCGTTTGAGCACCGGGTCACTGTCTTCGTAGAGGGGCTGTTCGCTGCGGTAGAGCAGGCCCAGCGGGATGCGCTCGCCCCACTCAAAGGCTTTACGCAAGGCGGCTTCGGCGTCACTTGGATCATAACCTTCTTCGGCCAGGTCGTAAACCCGCTCTTTGAACCAGGGGTAGGTGTTCACTTTGTTGTAGGTGACACACGGGCTAAAGACATCCACCAAAGCAAAGCCCTTATGGGCGATGGCCCCGGCAAAGAGTTCCGTGAGTTGGCGCGTATTCCCCGAAAAGCCTCGCGCCACATACGTGGCCCCTGAGACAATAGCCAGGGAGAGCGGGTTGATGGGCAGTTCAGCATTGCCCCAGGGCGTGGTTTTGGTGCGTACCTCGCGCATGGTGGTCGGCGAAGCCTGGCCGGTGGTCAAGCCGTAGATCTGGTTGTCCATCACAATGTAGGTCAGGTCCAGATTGCGCCGCATCGCGTGGATAAAGTGGCCCATGCCGATGCCGTAACCATCGCCATCGCCGCCGGTGATGACCACATGCAAGTCGTGGTTAGCCAGTTTGATGCCGGTAGCTACGGGCAAGGCGCGCCCATGCAGACTGTGGACCCCATAGCTGTGAATGTATCCCGGTAGGTTCGATGAACAACCAATACCGGAAACCACCATCAACTCGTGCGGCAGCAGCTCCAGTTGCAGCGCCGCTTTCTTTAGCGCATTGAGCACCCCAAAGTCGCCGCAGCCGGGGCACCAATCCGGCTCAACTCGCCCTTCATAAAGTTCTAAGGTTAATGTTTCTCTATTTAGTATAGTTTCCATGCGATTTAACCTCCTTCGTAAATAGGAGTGCAAACCTTGGTTTGCTGTCAGCAAGGCAAGCCTTGCACTCCATTTTCATTATTGGTGGTGTGCCGTCAGGCTCGTGACGACTCCTAAGAAAATAAAGATGCGATGACGCGTGAGGCGAGGAGGCGAGGCGATTCTTCGCGTCCTCGCGTCCTCGCTTCTTCATTAAGCTATCACCGCCGATTCCAGCGCAGTTTCAGGAGCGTGCGTTTGCCAGGCATAGGTTGCGCCGGTTTGGACTCCGATGAGCAGCACACCCCGCGGCTCACCCTCCTTGCGCCCGGCCAGAGTCACGCGCCAGACCGGCTCTTCGTAGCCGGGCAGCGACGCCTGCTCGAAAGCGACCGGGCGAGCTTCATTAGCCAGCTTAACCCGGATAAAGTGATAAGCCAGCTCGCGGGCTTCGTCCTGGCTCACCTCCAGGGAGCGCGGACGACCGGTCAGGATGTCTTGTACAGCGCGGGTGATGTAGCCAGGGGTAAAAGGCTCGCCGACATATTTCAGGATGGTCGCATCGGCGGTGAGACCTGTCTCGGCTCTCAGGTGGCGGGCAAACTGGCCGCTGCCATTAATTTCAACGACGATAACCCGCCGGCTTTTGGCAAGGATAGCCGTCACCGCCTCGGTCTGGAAGGGGAATAGGTATTTGATGTGCAAATGATTGGCGGTGATCCCGACCTCGGCCAACTGTTCCACCGCTTCGTGGATTGCGCCCCAGGTTGACCCCCAGCCGACCAGGGTCACCTCGGCTTCGGCGGAACCCTCCAACTGGGGCGGCGTCAATCTTTGAAGGATGGCCTCCAGCTTGGCCATACGTTTTTCTTGCATCTTGCGGCGCACGGCTTCGTTGGTAAATTCATCGCTGATGAGCACGCCCTCCTCGTCGTGGTCGTCGCTGGCGGCCACAAACATCCCCTCCGGCGTGCCGGGCAAAATCCGGGGTGAGATATGATCGAGGGTCAGGGCAAAGCGTTTGTACCCCGGCGGCGCTTCAGCCAGCAATTTGCCCCGGTTGATGGGCACATCGGCCCGCAAGGCGTCCGGTTCGATGGTTTCGGGGTGTTCGCCCAACATCAGATCAGACAGGATAATCACCGGAACCTGAAACTCCTCGGCCAGGTTATGGGCTTCAGCCGCCGTGTAAAAGGCATCGGTGACGGTCGCCGCGGCCATAATAATACGCGGAAAATCCCCCTGCGACGCGCCAAAAGCCTGGTTCAGATCGCCTTGTTCGGTGCGGGTTGGCAGGCCGGTTGAGGGACCGCCGCGCTGCACGTTGAGGATAACCACCGGCGTTTCCATAATGCCGGCCATGCCCACCGCCTCCGTCATCAGGGCAAAGCCCCCGCCCGATGTGCCGCACATCGCCCGCGCCCCGGCCAGGCCGGCCCCAATAGCCATGTTGACCACCGCCAGTTCGTCCTCCGCCTGTTTGATCGCCACCCCCAATTTTTCGCTGCGAGCCACCAGCCAGTGTAGCAGGCTCGAAGCCGGGGACATGGGGTAAGCCGCATAAAATTTCATCCCGGCGGCCACCGCGCCCATCCCCACCGCTTCATTCCCCGTAACAAAAGGCCGGCGAATATGGCTAAAGCGCCAGGTCAGGGCAGAAGGTTCAAAGTTTTGCCGGGCATAAACGTAGCCGGCCTGCGCCACGCCTACGTTTTGGTCAATCACCTGTTGGCCTTTGTGTCGAAAGGTATCAATCAATACCTCTTGGGTCACTTGAAAATCCAGGTTGAGCCAAGAAAGCAAGGCCCCCAGCATGACCGAGTTTTGCATCACTGCGGGCAAGCGCCCAAAGGGTTTGAGCAGTTCGGAGATGGGCAAGCCCAGGCATTGTACCCCCTCGCGCAGCAGCGAGGGATCGCAATTGACCTTGTCGCTGTTGAAAAAGATCACTCCCCCCGGCGCTACGGCGCGAGCGTGGCGCTCAAGGCTGTCGTCATTCAGGGCCAAAAGCGCATGGGTGCGGTCGCCGTGGTTGTGCGCCTTTTGCTCGCTCAAGCGGATTTGCAGCCAGATGTGCCCCCCGCGGATGATAGATTGATAACTGTTGAAGGCGTACACATACAACCCCAGGCGCGCGGCTGTGCGCGCCAGCGTATCGCCAGTTTTGTCCAGCCCATCGCCGGCCGCCCCGCCGATGCCAATGGTGACGCCTTTTGCCAAATTCCACTCCATAGCCATTTCTCCTTTTCTAAATAAAATTAATTGGCGTGATGCGTGAAACGTGATACGTGAGGATTTTTTTGCGTAGAATCATCACGTATCACGCATCACGTTTCACCAGATTGGATGATTATTTTTAACCACCCAGCCATGTCATTTCGAGCGACACGCTATGCAGGGAGCGAGAAATCTTCTAATCCGTGGTTTGCAGACCAACGGCCTCAAAGATTTCTCGGCTTTCAGCCTCGAAGCCTGTCCTGAGCTTGTCGAAGGATGACATGAGAGGTAGTAGTACAACGCGGCGTAAATGACCTTACAAGGTCGTAGTGACGACTTTAGTCGTTTTGGGCAGGTTAAGCGACTGAAGTCGCCACTACAAACTATAAACTTACTTCCGCCCAAGTGTAGTGGTTACAATTATTTTTTTGAAACTGCTTAAGTGTTGAAGAAGTAAGGACTGGATTACCAAAAGGTAATGGGCAGGGCAAGGGTGAAACGGGAATAAGACGAGTCCCGGTCAGCCGGTTGAGGACGTTCCGACTTTGTTGTTTTTTATGAAAAGGGGATGCAACACCTGATTTAGTATACTACCAGTTTCCATACCTTTCAAATAAAGGTGTAGGAGTCCAGCAATTGAATTGTGGTAAAATATAACCTTATGAAGCCAAACAACAAAAAAATTAATCTGGCAACAATCAGACAGATAATTGCTCAAAACCCCCGCCTCTCGGCAATGGACTTGCAGGCCAAAATTGCCGCGCCGGAGGTGGAGATTATGATCGCTATGTCCGATGCGGCTGTGGAAATCCCCCTCACTGATTTGGAGGTAGTGCTGGAAAATATAAGGAGTTGGGGCGAGGTAATGTCCCTAATCCGCAACCGCGATGCCGTGTGCGAGCTAAAGTTTTCGGCCGCAACCCTCTACCGTACCAATGACTGGCTCAACTCGATTGACCCGGCCTATAACCTGCATATCCGCATTGCCAACACCCGGCGCATCCTGTTATTAGCCAAATCAAATCACAAACGCGACGGCCAAACCGCCTCGCTCAACTTTGCCAACGCCGCCGGGCACGTTTTCTGGCGGGTGTATGCCCAATCAGAAATGGCGCAGGAGCAATTCAAGAGACTGATGGAACGTTACAGAAAATAAGGAAGGTTGGAAGGCTGGAAAGTTGTTGGTTAATTTCCAGCCTTCCAATCTTCCAATCCTCCATTCTTCCATTTCCTCTCACTCTCCCGCAATCGCCTTGACCAGCTCCCGGCAAAAGGCCGGAATATCCTCCACCACCCGGCCCCAGACAATGTTGCCGTCGCGGAAAGCGGCCTCGTCTACCCAGGTGGCCCCGGCGTTGACCAAATCATCCTTGATGCCCAGGCTGCCGGTGGCGCGGTGGCCTTTGACAATTCCAGCGGAGATGCCGACCAGCCCGGCGTGGCAAATCAGGCCGACAATTTTACCCTGCTCATAAGCCTGCTTGACCAACCCGGTCACCGCCGGGTAGCGGCGCAGCTTGTCGGGGGCCCAGCCGCCGGGGACAACTACGGCATCAAAATCATTGGCGCTGACGGTATTGGCCGCAACTTCGCTGGTGGCAGTCAGCGCGTTTTTGCCGCGCACCGTTTTATCCGCCGCCGTACCGATGATGGTCACGACCGCCCCTTCTTCACGCAGGCGCATGACCGTCACCCAAAATTCCAAATCTTCAAATCCTTCTTCGACAAAGAAAGCAATGCGTTTACCTTTGAGTCTCATGAGATTTTCTCCTTTTTTGTTTGACCGCCGACGGCTGACCGCAGACCGCCGCAAGATATTTTAATTGTTGGGGGTCTACGGTGGCTCGTGACGACTCCTTTTTCATTTTGATTGCTGACCGTGGACGGCAAGCCGCCAAAATCACGGCGGTCGGCGGTCCTTCTAATATCATTCTAGCACGAATCTAGCAAAATTCTAACAATTATCGCGTATGATAGCCGCATAAGTTTAGAGGAAATTCGTGCTAATAGGCACTTAAGGAGGACGATTATTATGGGTAAGATTATTGGAATTGACCTGGGTACAACCAACAGCGTGGTGGCGGTGATGGAAGGCGGCGACCCCGTTGTGATTCCCAATGCCGAAGGCGGCCGGACTACACCCAGCGTGGTGGCCTTTAACAAGAACCAGGAACGCCTGGTAGGGCAGACGGCCAAGCGGCAGGCCGTGACCAACTCTGACAACACCGTTTACTCGGTCAAGCGTTTGATTGGCCGCAATTATGAAGATACCGAAATCGAGCGCAAGATGCTCTCGTATCACGTCGAGAAGGGGCCGAGCGGTGACGCCCGCGTGCGCATCCCGGTGATGAACAAAAGCTACACCCCCCAAGAAATCTCGGCGATGGTGCTGCAAAAGCTCAAGACCGACGCCGAAGCCTACCTGGGTGAGAGTGTGACCGACGCGGTGATTACCGTGCCGGCTTACTTTAACGACAGCCAGCGCCAGGCGACTAAAGACGCCGGTAAGATTGCCGGCCTCAATGTACGCCGCATCATCAACGAGCCGACCGCGGCAGCCCTGGCCTATGGCCTGGACAAGAAGAACAACGAAACCATCCTGGTCTTCGACCTGGGCGGTGGGACCTTTGACGTGAGCGTGCTGGAAGTGGGCGATGGCGTGATTGAAGTGAAGGCGACCAACGGCGACACCCACCTGGGCGGCGACGACTGGGACCAGCGCATTGTAGACTGGATTGTGGCTGAGTTTAAGAAAGAGCAGGGCATTGACCTGAGCAAGGATAAGCAGGCCCTCCAACGCCTCAAAGAGGCCGCCGAAAAGGCCAAGATCGAGCTGTCCTCGGTGATGGAAACCGAAATCAACCTGCCCTTTATTACCGCCGACGCCAGCGGTCCCAAGCACCTGCAACTGAAGTTTACCCGCAGCAAATTTGAGCAGATTACCGACGACCTGGTAAAGCGACTCAAAGGGCCGTTCGATCTGGCGCTCAAAGATGCAGGGTTATCGCCGAGCCAGATTGACGAAGTTGTGTTGGTGGGTGGGGCGACCCGCATGCCGATGGTTCAAGAACTGGTCAAGAAGCTGACCGGTGGCAAAGAGCCGCACAAAGGCGTCAACCCGGATGAAGTGGTGGCCGTAGGCGCGGCCATTCAGGGCGGCGTGCTGGCCGGCGATGTCAAGGATGTGCTGCTGCTCGACGTAACCCCGCTGAGCCTGGGCGTCGAAACCCTGGGCGGGGTGATGACCAAGCTGATTGAGCGCAACACCACCATCCCGACCAAGAAGAGTGAGATCTTCAGCACTGCCGACGACAACCAGACTGCGGTGGACATCCACATCTTGCAGGGCGAGCGCCCGATGGCGGCCGATAACATGACCCTGGGCCGCTTCCGGCTGGAAGGCATCCCGCCTGCGCCGCGCGGCGTGCCGCAGATAGAAGTCACTTTTGATATTGACGCCAACGGTATTTTGAACGTGAGCGCCAAAGACAAGGCTACCGGCAAGGAGCAACGCATCACCATTACCGCCAGCACCAACCTGAACAAGAACGACATCGAGCGGATGGTGCAGGAAGCCGAGAAGAACGCCGAGGCTGACCGCGAGCGCAAGGCCCTGATCGAGGCCCGCAACCTGGCCGATAACCTGGTCTACCAGGCTGAAAAGTCGCTGCGCGAGCTGGGCGATAAGGCCGACGCCGTTATCAAGGCCGAGGTCGAAAGTAAGGTGGCCGACGTGAAGAAAGCTCTGGAAGGCGACGACAAAGGCCGCATCGTCAGCGCCAGCGAAGCCTTGCAGCAGGCGATGATGAAGCTGGGCCAGGCCGCCTACCAGCAGCAGCAGCCGGGTGGCAGCTACACCAACGGCCACGGCAGCAACGGTTCCGGCAAGTCCAGCGATGAGAACGTCGTCGAAGGCGAATTTACCGAAGCGTAAGACTGTAAAAATGTTAAACATGGACAGGTCAAGTGACCTGTCCATGTTTTTGTTTGGGTAGTTTTACCGGTATTTCATATTATACTGCCCGCAGGCACAAACTGAGCTTTTTGCCAGTGTAGAAAAACGCAGTTTGTATCCGTGCAAAGTATAACGTAGAAAGTAAGGGGCCGGCTAATTAGACACCCACCGGGTTGCACACAGCCAACCCACCACGATTGAGGACGTGGGTGTAGATCATGATGTTTTTGACATCTTTATACCCCAGAAGTTCTTGAACAGTCCGAATATATCATAACCGGCTTCCAGAAGGTGTGATCAGGGAGTTTTTTAGGGGGATTTCTGAGGTCATATTGACTTGCCGAAATTTAGCTTTATAATGGGATTAGATCACCCGAAGCTGATTGACTGGCAGATTTAACATTACGGTCAAATTTCAGAGCAGGATTAACAGAATTGAAGGATTTTTTATCCTTTCATTCCCAAAATCTTGCTCTTGCTTACCATCGTTTTATCAATTTTTGCATCTTCTCCGGTATTTTGGAATGAAAGATTAAATTTGTCAGTCAATTAGCACCTGAAGTTTCAGTATAACGGCTTAATGAAAGTTATTTTACCGCTAAAATTCGGTATAGCCACCCCAAAAGGGGAGTTATGCCGAAAATTTGCTTTAGCTTCGTGCATTATGTCCGCCTATTGAGTCATACTTTGCTGGCTCGGTAGCAGCTTAGCTCAAGGCATTGGGCGGCTTGTAGTTGGTGGCAGACAGGAGTACCCCAAAAGCATGGCAATTCATGTGGTTCGTCTTGGGACGCCTCGAGTCCCGGACGAAGGGCTGCGGCTGGGAACGGTTCGTCGCCCACCGCGGGGGGTGCGCAAGGAGGACTGGGGGCGGCGGGATTACTTCGATGTGTGGCTGCCGGAGCTGGCGCCAAGCGAAGAGTTACGCGCGTGGGCGCTGGCAGAACCCCTGACGCCACGGCGGTGGGCGGCTTACAGGCGGCGCTATCTGGCCCAGATGCGACGCCCAGAGTCACAGCGCCTGATCGTCTTGCTGGCTGCGCTTTCCTTGCAGACGAACTTCTCCGTGGGCTGCTACTGCGAGGATGAGGCTCTCTGCCACAGATCACTACTGCGCGCCCTGCTGGCCGAGCAAGGCGCCACCATCGCAGACGGGAATGCGGGGCACATCCTCGCACAGGCGGGGTAACACAGCCGGAGCGGCTATGTCCGACGTGGCTGTCAAGGATCTCCAGCTTCGAGGAGCTTCTACGAGAAGTTCGGTTTTTACTATCTACTATTTTCTTGGCAAAGGAACCTATGAAAACCGTCAACTACCTCTTCAAAGAAATGAACCTGATCCAACTCTACGCCTGGATTTACGCAGCCATGTTTATTTTTGTGGTCTCACTGGGCTATATCCCCGGCTTTACCAACGCCGACGGCCAACTCTTTGGCCTGTTTAGAATTGATCCGATTGACGATATTCTCCACCTCGGCTCTGGGATTTGGGCGGCGCTGGCAGCGGGGACCTCGGTGCGGGCGGCGGCCTTATATTTCAAGATATTTGGCATCCTCTACGGTCTCGATGGGGTGGTCGGCTTTTTGTTGGGGCAAGGCTACCTGGATGGCGGAATTTTTATTTATGGTCCCTGGCCGATGGATTGGTTGACCAAATTCGCGGCCAATTTGCCCCACATTTTAATCGGCGGCATGGCCGTAGTGATTGGCTTTTGGTTGAGCCGCAAGCTGGCCACCCAGAGCTAAGATGAAACGACTCGGCCGAATTGCCGGGCTGGTCCTGCTGGTTTTTCTGTGCATCATCCTGGTCCCGCTGGTGAATGTGGTGGCCGAGTGCCGGCCGTGGGCCGAAGGTCAACCGGCCCAAAGGGCAGTCTCCGCCGAAGCCAAGCAAATCAAGGCCGGCTTGACCGATTACCTCCGTCCCGAAGATCAAACCTACCTGACCCTGCCGGAGTGGTACATTGTCTACAGCGCCGACGAATACGCGGCCTTTGTGACCGAAAACCCACCGAGCCAATTTCCCTATTTTGGCGCGATCGGACAGTACTGGCGCAGCTACTACGATGTTTGCGCCATCACCCGCGAACAGTACCCCTTCAACTCCGGCTACCACCTCACCCTGGCGGTCATCGGCGCCAGCTTTACGGTTGAAAATATTCTCAAAGGTCTTTATGAAAATACGGTCGGGCGGCTGACCGAGTGGTTGAGTTCGACAGAACTGACCGAAGAGGACGCCTACGCCCGTGAAGTAGCCCAAGCCTATGCCGATTTCATCCACACCATCCCCTGGTATGAATTTCCTTTTGATGAAAAACTGAGTGGGCTGTGGCGCGAAACAAGCTCGACCGGCCCCAATCTCCTTCGCAAATGGGAACGTAAACTCGCCTTCAGCCTGGAATACGGCGGGAAAGCAGGATATGCCTGGTTGATCAAGCAAGGTACGCAAACCGCCTACGCCCCGGAGAATTTGGAAATCCAGGCCTGGGTTGAAGGCGTCTCTGATGAGGTTTGGCAGAACGAGCCGCAACTGCGCTTGGTCAAGACTATCAGCCCCGAGGCGGCTATCGTCGCCATCCCTCGTTATGAAGCCTTTACCCAAATTGTGCCCCGCCTCGTCCGGCAAGGCGTCCGTTTTGTGGAAATTGCCGGCAACGACGAAATTTTGCTGACGGCGATTGTCCCCCGCGAGTGGGAATACCGCTTGGAAACAGGTCAGTTTCTCTTTGCCCTGGACATTCTGTCCCAACCGGCGTTGAAGCGTATCGCCGTCAAAGTCCCCGTGACTTCTCTGCACACCGTTTTGGCCGGGCTGGAAAGCAGCGGGGCGCAGCTTGAGCATCTCTACGATTATTAAGCCATTTCAATTCGGAGTTTTAAAAATCGCATCCTGAGTAGCATCGAGCGTATCGAAGGGTGCGATTTTTGGTATCATTCCAAACCCAGGTTAATTCATGAAAAAACTGCTCACAAAACCCCTTGTGTTGATTGCTTTCATCCTCATCTTCACCGTTTCAGTGGTGGCCCGCAAGATTTATGTTTACTCAGCGGATCCCAGCGGCGAGAAGGACTGCCCGCCGCTTTTCCCCACGCTGGCCGGCGACCCGGCCAAACCAACGGCCATTGACCTCAAAACGCCAAGCATCGCCCTGCCGTGGAGCCAAAAGGGTGGGACGATCAATGACGCCAGTTGTTTAAACAAGACCTATATTTATGGCCTGGTTCAGGTTAAAACGATTGAGGACATCAAAAACGCCTTGCTTTTTGCCAGAGAAAACAGCTTGAAGGTGTCCCTTGCCGGGGTCAAACACAGCATGGGCGGCCATGCTTTTTATCAAAATGCGTTGGTGCTGGATATGACCCACTTCAACCACATGTCGCTGGATGAGGAGAATAAGCTGTTGACGGTGCAAAGCGGCGCGTCGTGGCACGATATTCAAAACTTTTTGCATCCCCGTTTTGCCGTCAAAGCCATGCAGTCCACCGACATCTTCACCGTCGGCGGTTCGATCTCGGTTAACGCGCACGGCATGGATCATCAGGTGGGCGCGTTGGGCCGGACGATCCGCTCTATGCGGGTCATGCTGGCCGACGGTTCGATCCAGCGGGTCAGCCGCATCGAAAACCCTGAATTGTTTCATCTGGTTGTGGGTGGCTACGGCCTTTTTGGGGTTATCCTCGACGTGGAATTGGAAGTGGCCGATAACGTGATTTACGAGCCGGAACGGCGCATCATCCACTATCAGGATTTTCCAGAGGTTTTTGAGCAGGACATAGCTGCTAACAAAGATTACGGCTTATTTTACGGCCACCTGTCCACCGACGCCGCCTCATTTTTGCAAGAGATGATCCTCTACACCTACAAAACCATTCCTGAGGTTGAGGCTGAAATTCCGCCGCTGACCGAAGTGAGCAACGTTAAACTGCGCCGGCTGGTGCTCAATTTATCCAAACAAGGCCCCATGTTTATGAGCCTGAAATGGTGGGCCGAAAAGAATATCGAACCGCTGCTCGAAGCCTGCACCATCAGCCGCAACCAGGCCATGAAAGATGGCGAAGCCTGCCTGGTTTCCCGCAATAACCCCATGCACGACTCGGTCAAATACCTGCGTAATGATCTATCCGGGGAAACCGATATTCTGCACGAATATTTTATTCCCCGCCGCAACTTTATCGCCTTTATTGACCGTATGCGCCAGATATTGCTCGATCGCCAGGCCAACGTGCTCAACGCCTCGGTGCGGGTAGTTCACCAGGAAGACATCGCTTTGAATTACGCCCCCGCCGATATGTTTTCGATTGTGCTCTATATTAACCAGTCCACCGACGCCGCCGGCAACGAACAGATGCGTCGCGTCACCGGCGACCTGATTGATTTAACCACCGAACTGGACGGCCGCTTCTTTTTGCCTTACCAGTTGCACTACACCGGCGCGCAGCTCGAGCGCTCTTACCCCGAAATAAGAGCTTTTTTTGCCGCCAAGAAACAGTACGACCCCGATTTGATTTTGACCAATACCTTTTATGAAAAGTATGCCCAGAATTTTAACTAGCCTCAGGTTTGTTTCCCCGAAGATATCCGCAAAGTCGAGCAGGCGATCAAAGTGCAGTTAGATCTGCTGCGATGAACGTCTAATCTGCTCGAATAGGAAATACCCAAAGAGCTGTATCATTATCATACCAACCGAGGCTATCATCTATTTGTTGGCTATGGTGCTGTTGAGCTGCATAGACAGAGGCTCGGCCAGGCTTTTTACAAAGGAGACTGATAGATGATGGGTGTCGCGGTACATAATTAACTCATCACGTTCTACTTGACATGGCATTTGGGGGCAGATATATGGCCCCATATCAATTACAAATACATTGTGATAACGGGCAGCCATTTGCTGCTGAAAGTTGTATAGCTCAAGCGAGGCCCTGTTTTGTCGTTTGATCTCACAGGCAGGGACCGGCACGATGTTAATGCCCCATTTGTGACGAGCCAGGCATCTTGGCACATCAAAGCCGGGGTAGGGCGTGTCTCTCAGCAGAACCACCGAACGACTCGTTTCACTGAGTAAATTTAGTATGTGCTCCATACCCACCTGCCACTCCTTGTGACTAAGAATTTGGGTGATGGAAGAGGACACAATGATAAGATCAGGCCTAAGTTCCCGAATCTTAAGCAGCGCACCTTTTTGCCATATAACGCACTCCTCGTAGTCTCGTCCCAGCGTCCGGTTGAACTTTGGTCCGTCAATAGCCGGGCACGCTGATTTTGTCAGAGAAATCAACTGCCAGCCCTGCTCAGAGGCCATTTGCTCAAGCGCAGGATACCACTGAGCAGCATGGCTGTCGCCAAAGAGAACTAAAATACGTGAAGCATTAACCGGGCCAGAAGTACATTTATCAATATTTGGACCTACCTCAAAGAAATCGGCATGACAGCCCGAGGTATAAATTACCGGTATCTCGTCTATAACCTGGGTAAAACGGGCTTGCTCCGGCAACTCAGCCCACCGCACCGACATTTGCCGCCACCCGTATGATAGTCCCACCCCCAAGACGGTGATGAAAGCAGCCATAACTAAAGAATAAGCTGAACGACGGACAAGCCGGGGGTGGTAACGGATGGGATTCTCAATGAAGCGGTAAGAAGCCTCGGCTATTACCAGGGATACTCCCAGCAAGCCCAGTTTGGCAGGCAGAGAGAGCCTGCTATTATTAGCCGTTGCAAAGACGAGCACAGGCCAGTGCCATAGATACCATGAGTACGAAAGCCGGCCAATCTCCTGTAAAGGGCGCAGGCTGAGCAGTTTCGTTGTCCCGGTCTTCACTGTACTTGCGCCCGCCCGCAGAAGAAGCACCGTTGCCAGCACCGGCAGAAGTGCTGCCACACCGGGGAAGTGAGTAGACCTATCAAAAAGAATATTGGCCACAAGTAGTCCTCCCAACCCTAACCAGCCGAACAAGGGGGTCGCCTTATCCACAAGGCTAAAATTAAAGGAGCGGGACAGAAATCGGGCCAGACTTTTGGGCGAGCCAGATAGCCCACTGCCCTGGGGTAACAAGACGGCCAGGGCCCCGGCGGCAAACTCCCAGGCCCGGGCCGGCAATAAGAAAAATGCCCAGGGTTGGCGGCTGGCAGTGAGGTAGATTGATAGAATAAAGGAAACACCTGTTATCAGAGCTATCCCTACCAAGAGACGGCGGCGATGGGGTACAGACTGCCGCCTGCGGACTACACCTAGCAAAACCATGATAAAAAGCGGCCAGACCAGGTAAAATTGTTCTTCTACGCTCAGTGACCAGGTATGGAGGAAGGGGTTTGTTTCCGAGGCTGGGCTGAGGTAATCAGTAGCTAAATTGGCAAAGTGAATGTTGCTCCAGTAGGTCGCCGTAGCTAAAGCCGTACTGGCCAGACTACGCTGCTCGAAAGGGGCGTAGATAATGGCTCCCACCATGATAGTCACAAACAACATTGCAGCCAGAGCGGGCAGCAAGCGGCGAGCACGGCGGGCATAAAATCGGCCCAGGTTCAAAGAACCGGTTTCCTCCACCTCGTGTAAAAGCAGCCAGGTGATGAGATAGCCGGACAATACAAAAAATATATCAACCCCAATATAGCCACCGCTAAAACCCGGTACATCCGCGTGGTAGCCCACCGCCAACAGAATAGCTATGGCTCGCAGACCTTCGATATCAGGACGGAAATGAGGATGAATCACAACTATTTATCAATGGAGAACTCTGAGCAACACAACCAAAAAATTTGCTGTAGACCGGCATAGTATAGAGATGATATTAAAGCCTGTCAAAAATTTTGTAATCATGTACGATTATAAACATGACAAAAGATGTCAATAAACCCTGTCTACAATAATTAAGCTGTAACAAAATCTGGTATTTGGAGGTAAATCATGCAGCCTTTAAAGAACAAAATTGCGCTGGTTGCCGGGGCCACGCGGGGGGCAGGGCGAGGGATTGCCTGTATGCTCGGCGAGGCGGGGGCGACGGTTTATTGCACAGGACGGAGTACACGGGCTAACCTGTCCCGGCGGCAGAATGACGCGGACTCACCCTTTGCCCTGGAGCATCGACCCGAAACCATCGAAGAGACTGCCGAAATGGTCACGGCCTGGGGCGGCGTCGGTATTCCGGTGCAGGTGGATCACACCGACGAAGTGCAGGTTAAAACCTTGTTTGAGCGGGTCAAGATGGAGCAAGGCCGGCTCGATCTGCTGGTCAACGATATTTGGGGCGGCGATGCCCTGACCGAGTGGGGCAAACCGTTCTGGGAACTCTCGATTGAGCCGGGGCTGCTAATGCAACAGCGCGGGGTTTATACCCACCTCATCACCAGCCGCTACGGCGCGCCGCTTTTGGTCGAGCGGGGGCAGGGCTTGATTATCGAAATCACCGATGGCGATACGCCGGGCTATCGAGGCAATCTTTTCTATGATCTGGCCAAGGCGTCGGTCATTCGGCTGGCTTATGGCATGGCCGAGGAACTGCGCCCGCACGGAGTTACAGCCTTGGCGCTGACCCCCGGTTTTTTGCGCTCCGAAGCAATGTTGGAACATTTTGGAGTCACTGAGACCAATTGGCAGGAGGGAGCCAAAAAAGACCCGCACTTCATCGCCTCTGAAACTCCTTTTTATGTGGGGCGAGCGGTGGCGGCGCTGGCGGCTGATCCTAATGTGTCCAGTAAAGCCGGACAGGTCTTCAGTTCCTGGAATCTGGCGGTGGAGTACGGCTTCACTGATGTTGACGGGCGACAGCCACATTGGGGCAACTACTTCGCCGAGCACGTGGCGAGCCAGGGGTAAATATAAAGGATTAGGCCCTATCCAAACCTAAGCGCAAACGCCGCCCGTTTGCGCTTTTTTTGCGCCTGCTCTCCTTTTGCCGCATAATAGGTTTGATTCCCTGCCTCTCGTTCTGGTCGTGGGTAGTGGTAGAAATGGAGTCCAAAGCTCAATACATTTCAAATAAGACCGTAGCATAGGGCCTTGTGCCCACCCACAAGGGTCTAAACTACGTTATTTGAAAAGTATTGGTCCAAAGCTTGCTTTGGATTCCCGCAGAAATACGCCCAAAGGATATTTGTTTGAAAGCAAAACTCTTGACAGCTCTCAAGGTTGTCATCAGCTTGGGGTTGATGGTTTATCTCTTTTATCGGTTTTTATCTAACCCGGCCGACCGGGACGTGCTGCTGACCACATTGAGCACGGCCAACTATGGCTACCTGCTGCTGGCCCTGGCGCTGTTTATGCTGGCCGTTTTTACCAATGCGGTCAAGTGGTACATTTTGCTGCGGGCGCAGGGTATTCCCGTACCGCTGGGGGCGCTGGTCAATTACACTTTTGTCGGCTTCTTTTTTAACAACTTTTTACCGGCCAACGTTGGCGGCGATGTGATGCGCGGCTTTGGCCTGGCCCGTTATACCGCTCGCAGCGCGGAGGCGGCGGTGTCGGTGATTGTGGACCGGATCATCGGGCTGATGGCCTTTATGTTCACAGCGATGGTGGCGGCGCTGCTGGCGGTCAATCTGGTCCCGGCAGAGCCGGTGGGTGGGGGCGGACTGGCGGCTAACCTGGTCCAGGTGGAAACGGTGGCGGTTGCCGGTCTGGTCGTGATCACCGGCGGTCTGGTGGTCATGCTCAGCTACCGGCTGCGGCTGCTACTGGGCCGGATTTTTGGCCTCAAAATTTTAAGCCCACTCGCGCCGTTGTATCAAAGAATCTCTGAGGCGTTTGGAGCTTACCGTTATCGGTATGGGGCTTTGCTGGGGGCCTTTGCCGTCGGCGTGGTGACGGTGCTGTTGACCGGGCTGGTAGATTTGGCGATTGTGGCCGGGCTGCACGGCCAGATTGCCCCCATTTATATTTTTCTTTTGAATCCCATTATCGCTGTTGCTTTGATTGCGCCAATCAGTATCGGCGGCCTGGGGACCGGTTCAGTGCTGTACGTCTATTTTTACGGTCTGGTGGGTGTGCCCGAACCCCTGGCATTTGCCCTGTCGTTGGTCAAACAGGGGGTGGTGTACGTGGGCAGTCTGCCCGGTGGGGTGTTGTGGCTGCGGGCGAGGGAGGACAGCAGGGGGGCGGGGGAGCAGGGGGGCAGGGGAGGAGTGAGGATAGAGGATAGAAGATTGAGGATAGAAGATTGAGGATAGAGGATGGAAGATAGAGGATAGAAGATAGACAAGAAACTATCTACCATCTACCATCTTCTATCTTCCAGCTTTACACTTCCAAAACCATCGGGAAAATCATGGGGGCGCGGCGGGTGCGTTGGTAGAGAAATTCGCTCAGACTGTCGCGGATGGCGGTAGCAGCGGTGTCACGGTGAACTTTGCCGCTTTCCAGCAGTTCGATGACCCGCTCTTTGGCTTCCTCAATCAATTCTTCGGAGTCGCGGACGTAAACAAAACCACGCGAGACGATGTCGGGACCGTCAACCAATTGGCCGGTTTTCTCATCAAGGGCCATGACCACCACCACAAAGCCATCGCGTGAGAGCAGATGGCGATCCCGCAGGACTACGCTGCCCACATCGCCCACACCCAATCCATCAACCAAAACCTGCCCGCTGGGAACACGTTCGGCCAGATAGGCGATGTCCTCTTCAAACTCGATCACCTGCCCGTTTTCAATCACAAAAATATTTTCCGGCGGAATACCCACCGTTTCGCCCAGCCGTCCGTGCAGCACCAGCATGCGGTATTCGCCCTGGATCGGGATAAAATAGGTGGGACGGACCAGTTCCAGCATCATCTTTTGTTCTTCTTGCGAGGCGTGGCCGGAGACGTGAACCGGCATCAAACTTTGGTAGATCACATCAACCCCCAACCGGAAGAGATTGTTGAGGGTGCGATGGACCAACTCCTCGTTGCCGGGGATAGCGGTGGCCGAGAGAATGACCGTATCACCCTTTTTCAAACTCACCTGGCGATGCTCCTGGTTAGCCATGCGCACCAGGGCGCTGGTCGGCTCACCCTGGGTGCCGGTGCAGACAATCGCAATCTGGGAATCGGGATAATCTTCCAGGTCGTCTACATGAACCATCATATCTTCGGGGGCGCGCAGGTATCCCAAGGCCAGGGCCATTTTGACATTATCCACCATGCTGCGGCCTACCACGGCCAGCTTGCGGTTGTGGCGCATAGCCGTATTAATCACCTGCTGCACCCGTGAGATGTTGGAAGCAAACGTTGAAACAATCACCCGCCCTTTAGCCTGGCCAAAAATCTGGTCGAACGTTTCGCTTACAATCTGTTCCGAGGGGGTGTGGCCGGGTCTTTCGGCATTGGTGCTGTCGGAGAGGAGCACCAGAACCCCTTCATCGCCGTAGCGGCGCAGCCGGTCAAAATCGGGCAGCCGACCATCGGCGGGGTTTTGGTCAAATTTGTACTCGCCGGTATGGACGACCAGCCCGTTAGGGGTATAAATAGCATACCCCACCGCATCGGGGATGGAGTGGCAAACGTGGAACGGCTCGATGGTAAAAGGGCCAATTTCGATGACGCTGTTGGTGGTAATGGTGTTGATTTCGGTTTTGGCCAGGAGTTTGGCTTCTTTTAACTTGATTTCAATCAAGCCGCGGGTCAGTTGGGTGGCATAAAGCGGGGCGGATACCTGGGGTAAAATGTAAGGCAGCGCGCCAATGTGATCTTCATGACCATGCGTTAAAAAAATACCCTTAAGCAGATCGGGGTTATCGAGTAGATAGGTTACATCGGGGATGACCAGGTCAATGCCCAACATATCATTTTCGGGGAACATTAACCCACAATCAATGGCAATGGCATCATCGCCGTACTCAATCAAGGTCATGTTGCGGCCAACTTCGCCCACGCCGCCCAGGGGCACAATTCGTAACGGTTCGGTCATATCAACTCTCAATTTCTAGCTTTTTATCATAGTTTAAGCGTTTGATCCAAATTGGTCAAACGCAGGCGAAGATTCCGACGGATTAAGGATATTCTTCCTGTTTGCCGGGACTCAAGCGCGTTGACGTGAACTCTAGAAAAATATATAATCATCTTAGCCATTAATGGGGTCGAGTTCAGAGGTTAGTATGCTAAAGGTTCAAATCAAAGAAGAATACGCGGATATTCTGGACCCATTGCAAGAAAGTGTGGATGAAGCCCTACACCGTTACGCATTGGAGAAAGTACAGACTCGTATCCTTGAATTGGAACAGCGAGCGCAGGACTGGGAAGAAAGATATGGATGTAGCTATGATTTATTCGCTTATCGAACGGCTACCGATGAGGAGTATGTAAAACAACTTGACGCCTCGGCGGCAACACAGCAGTGGGAAGGAGATTTGATTTCCTGGGAATTTGATACCGAGGCATTGCGCGAGTGGCGACGTCATCTGCAGAAACTCTTGATCAAGTAATTGCGCAGTTTCAAGCGACTTTTACGCATACCATTATCTTACGACGTGAAGAGCGGCCCCAGGTAGCCATTCTGGAACTGAGCGGGGATTATGGTCTATGTCAGGTACATCTACGAGAGATTTGGCGGGCTGATGGTTCCCGAAAATACGCCTATTACGTGTTAAACCAATTGAAGATTGTAGTCGGCTTCGACAATGCTGCGGACCCAAGAGCTTTGCGCCTTAAGTACGGTAAAGATTTTGCCCTTCACCGTTTAGAGTTAATTCCACTTTACCACACCGAAGATAAATCCACCATTGAATTGACTCAAGAAATGGACTGTGCTGCTTTTATCGCTTGGCTGAAAAACAATTTGCCTTATGTATCAAAATCAGGTGAATGATCTCCTTCCAATCGAGTCCATCTTGGAAAATCGTTATCGGATTGAGACGCTACTCGGTAGCGGTGGCTTTGGTACTATCTATCGCGCATTAGATATGAAGCAACAACGCCGGCCTAAATAATGCGCCAATCTACAACTCCCCACAAATTGCACTCTTCACCGAACACTGTTTATCCAATCTTATCTTTAGCCCGCCCGCTGACAGCCCCCCTGATTTTGCTGCTGGCTGCCGCCCTTCGTTTTTACAATCTATCCGGCCAATCCCTCTGGGCCGACGAGGGCAACAGCGCCGCTCTGGTTCGCCACAGCTTTAGCGAAATTGCCCGGCGCACCGCCTTCGATATTCATCCCCCGTTTTACTACTGGCTGCTCAAAAGCTGGACCTTTATCTTTGGGACCAGCGAAATCGGGCTGCGCTCGCTGTCGGCGGTGCTGGGGGTGGCTCTGGTTTATGTGATTGGGATTTTGGGTACGCGCTGGTTCAGTCCTCGCGTGGGTCTGCTGGCCGCGTTTATCGCTGCCGTTTCGCCGCTGCAAATTTATTACTCGCAAGAAGCCCGCATGTACATGCTGCTCACCTTGCTGAGCAGTTTGACGGTGCTGGCGGCCTCACTCCTGTGGGAGGATGACCGCCGACCGCCGACCGCCGACCGCCGGTTCTTCTGGCTCAAATCGCCGGCCGCCTGGATTTATGTGTTAGTTGTGACTGCTGGCCTTTATACTCACTATGCTTACCCCCTTGTCCTACTGGCGGTCAACTTGGCGAACTTACTCTGGTTCTGGCAATCTGGCCGGAAGGATGTTACCCATCACGCATCACGTATCACGTATCACACTTCACACTTCACACTTCACAATTGGCTAATTCTCCAAACCATCCCCATCCTCCTCTACCTACCCTGGCTGCCGATTGCCTGGCGACAAATTACCACCTGGCCTTCTGAAAAGCAAAGCACGTCACTGGTGGCAATCCTGGAAACAATTTCAACCACACTTTTGTTTGGCCTCTCCTGGCCCTTCGATTGGGGATTAATACTCGTCATCGGGCTGGCCGTAATCCTACTTTTGACAATACTTTACGCCTCACGCCTCACGCCTCACGCCTCACGCCTCACGCTGCTTTGGCTCTGGTTTCTCCTGCCTGTACTTTTGACCCTCATCATTTTCAGCCCCGCCTTTCTCAAATTTCTGCTCGTGGCTGCCCCGACGCTGGCTTTACTACTGGCCTGCGCGATAGAAACCATCACGCATCACGCATCACGCATCACGTTAAAATACCTGGTTGGTGGTCTTCTCTTGGCCGTCCTCGCCAGCGCCTCAGCTTTATCACTTTATCACTATTTTGCCAACCCCACTTACGCCCGTGACAATTATCGGGGGATTGCCAATTTTATTAAAGCGGTCGGCGGGCCGGATGATGCCGTCATTTTAAATGCCGAAGGACAGCAGGATGTTTTTAACTATTACTTCTCGAAGACCTCTGTCCCTGAAGCGCCGGTTTATCCGCTGCCGCGCCGCCGTCCCCTCGACGAGGCGGCCACCCTGGCCGAGCTTCAAACCATTGCAAACCAGGCCCACAAAATCTACGCGGTTTACTGGGCCACTCAGCAAGCCGACCCCCAGGGGTTAATTGAGTCGTGGCTTAATACCCACCTGTTCAAAGCCACCGATCAGTGGTATGGCAACGTCCGCCTGGTGAGTTATGCCAGCCCGCTGGAGAATAGCAGCTTATCTTTAACGCCGCTCAACTACCAGCTTGGATCACATATCCGTTTGAAGGGGTACACGCTGTCTGCATCACAGATTGCGCCGGGGGACATTTTGCAAGTGGCGCTCTCCTGGCAAACCGACGCGCCGCTGCGAGCCGATGAAAACTACACGGTTTTTGTGCAAGTGCTGGATCAGGCCGATCATCTGGTCGGCCAGCGCGATGCCGCACCGCTGACCCCAACTTCCATCTGGCCGGCTAATCAACCTGTAGCCGATGCGCACGGCGTCTTTATCGAACCGGGCACGCCGCCCGGCCTCCACCGGCTGATTGTGGGGCTGTATGACAGCCAGACAGGCCAGCGCCTGCCGGTGGCCGGGGGGCAGGATTTTGTCGAATTGGGTCAGGTTGAGGTCATCCGCCCCCAGCCACCCCTCCCGCCCGAAGCTTTTAGGATGCAGGTCCCGCTGAATATGCCCATGTTCGAAGTGACCCTGCTGGGCTATGATTTGTACAAGCTGGGTTATCGTTCTGTGCCCGATACGCCGCTCCACCCCGGCGACCCGGTGCAACTGGTGGCCTACTGGCAGGCGCATGAGCCGGTGCGCTGGCTGGAAGATCAGCTTTTTATTCAAGTGGTTACAAACAGCGGAGAGGCTACGCCTGTTTTTGTGACGCGCCCGCCGGCAGGGACAACCTATCCCATTCAAGATTGGCGTGAAGGAGAGATTATTCGCGCCCAATACAACTTTTTTTTGGGGGATCTTTCGCCGGGAAGTTACCGCCTGGCGCTGACCCTGACCGCCCAGGAAACATCAGCCCAGCGCGTGGTGGCGCTGACCAAGCCTTTTCGAGTAGAATGAAAAAGGAAGATTGGAAGAATGGAAGGCTGGAATTATAGATACGCAACCTTCCAACCTTCCAACCTGCCACCTCACCAGTTCTTCCGCCAGTTGGCAGTGACAATGGATTTTTCGGCAGTAATTTCGACGGGGATAGATTCCGACAACACTGCTTTAACCGTCTGCCGGTCATCGGTATCCACGACGGTCAGCGTCCAGATGCAGGGGACGGGTTTGGTATCAACGGTCAGGTCATAAAAACCGGCCGGCCAGTCTCTGCCATCGCGGTAAGGGCCCCAGCCCACCGGGCCGGAGGGAAAGGAGATGGCCGAAAAGTTGCCGCACTTGGCCTGCACAAAAACGCCGTTGACCGGGTTGCCATTGATATCTTTGATGTCGCCCAGAAAGCGGGTCAGGCCGGCGTTGCCGTCATCATACCAGCCGGTCGGCTCGAATTGGTACTTGGGTTTTTCCGGCGCGGGTGCCGGAGCCGCCGCGGCCGGCTGCGCGGCCGCAGCGGCTGGAGCGGCGGGCGGCGGAGGCCCTGCGACGGCGGCCACGCTCTCCGCATTGCTGGCGCTGACCACACTACTGGCCACCCAACCGGTCGAGCCGCTCAACTCGATTTGCCACCAGGACGTATCCTGGTTACGGCCGGTAATTTTGACTGGCGCATTGGCATCAAGTGAGCCGATCACCGGATAGTTGGTGCCGGGACCGGAGCGAATGTTGACTGTGCCGGGCGCGACCAGTTGCGGCTCAATCTCGGCCTGGGCGGCTGCTTCATCCTGCGGAACAGGTTCCGGGGGCGCGGCGCTGGCGTTATTGGGATCTAAAACGCGGGTGGCTGTGGGGGTGGGGATGAGCGGCGTGGGGGTAGGGGTGGGAATAATGATGGCGGGAGCTTGAGCCGGGGCCGGAGTAAAGGTGGGCGCAGGCGTGCGCGTGGCCCGCTGAGGGCCAAAATCTGAGGAAACCAGCCGGTCAAAGAGCGTAGCAAAAATCAAATAATTGACTAAAATTAAGATTATGGCTAAACTCCAATAGCGAGCCTTCATTGGTTAGCCACCTCCACTGCGCTGAAGAACCTCTCTAACTTACCATAATCATTATACCACAACATTTTGTGTAGACATAATCTGAATCACCCTAAATAACACTGTGGCTAATGTTTCTGTTATTTGCACGGTCCTCAACGAAGGGCCGGCCATCCAAAAGCTGCTCGACTCTTTGGCCGGGCAAACTCGCCCCGCCGACGAAATTATCTTTGTTGATGGCGGCTCCACCGATGAGACCGTGGCTATTTTGCAAGCGTTTGCGGCCAGGCGGCATTTGCCGCTGCGGGTAATGGTGGCGCCGGGGGCTAATATCAGCCGGGGGCGCAACCTGGCTATCGAGGCCGCCGGCGGCCCCATCATCGCCAGCACCGATGCCGGGGTGCGATTGGACCCGTGCTGGCTGGAGGAACTGCTCAAACCTTTTCAGGCCAACCCGCAGACAGCCGTCGTGTCCGGTTTTTTTGTGCCCGACCCACAAACTGCCTTTGAGGTGGCGATGGGGGCCACCGTTTTACCGGTCTTGGCCGACATCAACCCAGCCACCTTTTTGCCCAGCAGCCGCTCGATTGCCTTTTTGAAATCAAGCTGGCAGGCGGCAGGGCGCTACCCGGAGTGGCTGGATTACTGCGAAGATTTGATTTTTGATTTGCGGCTGCGGGATGAGGTGGGGCCGTTCGCCTTTGCTCCCAGGGCGGTGGTTTATTTTCGACCGCGCGGCACGTTGCGGGCCTTCTTTAAACAGTATTACCAATACGCGCGCGGCGATGGCAAAGCGGATTTGTGGCGCAAACGGCATGCCATTCGTTATTTCACCTATCTGGGGGCGCTGCCGCTTCTGCTGGTGTTGATGGTCCTGGTTTCGCCCTGGTGGGGCTTGGTTGGCGCTCTTTTGGGTGGGTGGGGTATGTTTTACCCGCCCTACCGCCGTCTGCCCTCTCTCTGGCGGAGACTTTCAACCGTTCAAAAACTCCAGGCGGTGGGCTGGATTCCGCTGATCAGAATCACGGGTGATGTCGCCAAAATGCTGGGCTATCCGGCCGGCTGGAAATGGCGGCTGGCCCGGTTGGCCGCGCAGCCAGAGTTGCGCTGGCGTTAAAACATCTTCTAATCTCGTCTCCCAAGTTTTTGACTCAAGACAAATATCATAGGACACATCCTGACCCTGCTGCAAAACTACACCGGCATTTGACTCTATTTTTTTGGTGTTAGCAATGGTTATAGAGAGGAAACCGACAACCAAAGTCAACAAAATTGACAAAAACTTCATCATAAATAGACGGTAAAACAATGAAATGGTTGGCAAAAGACACCTATACCCAAATACGAGTAGCATTTAAATTGCTGTCGTCTTGGAACAAGCCAATAAATAAGGGTTTAGTATTCACTCGGATTTCTCTGCGCCTTTGAGGGGCTTGACTACATATCCTACGAGCCAGTAGGGCCCCTGACATTTGAAAGATAACTCTTGTTGGAGTTTCTTATCTATAGCGCCGATACCCTCAACTGACTTGGTTTCACCTCCATCCAAATATATCTCATCTCCAACCTGCCCCACTACCTGATTGGAGTCATCAAGAATCTGGATTGCATCTTCTGTGGTTCTTAGGGTGAAGTGAGGAGGCCACACAACTGTATAACTCGTACTATCAGGTGTGTTGAGGCGAAGGCAGGCTCCAACCAAGGCTAGCCGGCCGCTGATCTCCCCTGCTGGGACATCTCTTTCTCCTGCCACCGGCTTCTGCCGGGGAAAGAAAATTGTGGAGCTAGAGGCTGGCGTTTTGGCGCTGCTAGCGCCACAGGCTGTTACCGCAAGCAACACGACCATCAGCACTGGACAAATCTGCTCTATGACAGTTAGTTGTATGGTACGATAGTGACTTAGGTATCGAAAAGGTAATAGGATGACAATGAGACAGTTTAGTATAAAATCTAACATATCTCCTCCTGTAAATTGAAAATTGCGGTTGTAGCAAGGGGATATTGAGGCACAGCTTGTTACAACCGCAGTTATGTACTTGTCAAAACATCATCTCAAGCCAGATGGAGTGCAATCCCCGAATCTTTGCTTGCCAGTATATAAAACACCAGTTATCACTGTGTCAACACATCCACCCCAACCTGGGATATATAATTGATTGCCATATAGATAGCATCATTAGTAAGCTGACCACTCATTATACCATAAGCGGTGCTCCCCGAATACCAAGGACCACCACTATCCCCACCTTCGCACAAATCGACACCATCACGGTGAACCCGCATGAAAGTCGGGAGGCCATTGGGAACATAGTTCGGCTGGAAATTCTTGTCAATGATATAGCCACATCCATAGGCTGTAACCTTGCCATACTTGCAAACGAATTCGTTTATTGCCTGATTGGCTCTATTTTTGCTCGCAGTAATAGTACGATAATTGGGGGTTGTGCCACCAGCTATACCGTCATACGCCCAATTCTTCACGGTGAATCCTGGTGCTGTGTGCCACTGGACATCATAAGCGCCGTAATATGCTTCGCTTTGGATGGGAAGATTCGTTCCGCTGTATGATATAGAGTTACTACAATGGCCAGCTGTTAATATCCCTTTGGTTCCACTGGAGTTTCTTACAGAGAAACCACTTGTGCAGCTGCTTAGTGAGAGACCTGCATAGATGTTGGCAGTTTCACTACTTAACTGATCAACCTTGATCACCGTAACGCTGTCAGGTAGTTGAATATTTGCCTTCCGCAGAGCGTCGTCCAGCCGCTCCCGCTCAACCACATATATCTCAACACGGTTTTCGAATACATTGATTCCTGAGTCTACAGGTATACCCAGCTTACTGATGATAGGAAGACCTGTAGTTTGAATAGTTTCAAGTTCTGCGAGTGTTACCTTGGCTGAGCGTACTTCGATGATGTCGGCTAATGGACCTTTCTCAATGTATGGCTGAACTGTCTTTTCACCATCGCGGGTGAACTGCACAATAATACGGAACTCCGGCTTATGCTGTATCCAGAGGCCAGCAAAGGTATCCTGTTCCTTAGCGGTTAACTCATCGTTCAACTTTCCTGCTGAATCCTGTAATTGCAACCGACGGACTGCTTCATCTAGATCAATGCCCACATCAGACGCATAAATTTTCGCATCTTCAACCAGTTCTGGATCCTGAGCTACTACGGTAACTGTTGACATAGCGATAATGATAATGAGCATCACTACTAAGAAGTATACACGACGCCAGTAAAACATAAACTTAAACCTTTCTCTTTCTTTTCAATTTGTGGATTACTGGTTGCAACCGAAACTCACTCTATCATATTTTCGCTAACCTGTCATGAGGGATTTCCCCCTATTTTCTAAAAACTGTCGTGATTAGCCAAACTCTACCAACTTATACTTAACGGCCCAACGGGCCACCTCCCGCCGGTTAGGCATATCCAATTTTTCTAGAATACTGGTGACATGATTTCCGACCGTTTTTAGGCTGATTTGCAGTGTTTCGGCAATCTCGGCGTCGCATTTAAAATCAATCAATGCGGTTACAACCTCTCGCTCACGTTCCGTTAAAATAGCCCATTTATCACCGGCCATCTGCTGCCAATGCTGAATCCGTAACAACTGGTAATCCGTCCACAATCGCTCACCCTGCATCGCGTGTTGGATGGTTGTTATAATTTCTTCCAAATCTGCCTCGGTTTTAAGCAGATAGCCTATGGCTCCGCCAGCCAGCGCCCGCGCCATATAAGCATCCTCATCGTAGGCGGTTAAAATCAGGGTAGAAACCGGCTTTTCCAATTGCTGGCAATATTAGCACAAAGCGAGGCTACAGCCATCCCCTAGTCTCCCATCCAAAACCAACAAGGATGGACAACTCTTTTCAATGGCAGCTATCACCTCCGCTTTTGAGCTAACATTGTCTTGGACAATCAGGTTGGATATATCACTCAAGCCGGAACACAATAACTTGCTCCAAGCGGGATGGTCTTCGGCTAACAAGATGATTGAGTTTGTCATTCAACATCCCTTTCGTTTTATAGACCGGTAGAATTTGCGGAACATTTCATAATCAATGATATACATTTCCCTTAACAGCCTTCGTCAACAGAATAATTTGGGCTAGAAACAGATGCATATTCCGCTTGGCTTGGAGGTAAATGTCGTCAAGTATAACCTCTCCATGCCGGCCTTGAATTCAAACCAGATTCAAATCTGCCTGTGTTACATTATAAGGAGCCTCATTTAACAATTTAAATGTGGGACTATTGGCTAAAGAAAGCAAGCGAAATTTGCTATTTTTGGGCTTGGCTATCTATTCTATGTAAGGTATAATCAGCATGCGTGCCCCTTTTCTTAACCTGGACACCCGTTTACCTGATGAAAGATTATCCTACCATGCAGTACAGGAGCGCACCTTGATCGGCAAAATCCTGGGCAATCGTTATCGAGTTCTCCGCGAAATTGGCAGCGGCGGTATGGCTTGGGTCTACTTGGCCGAAGATAACAAGGACAATCAGCTTGTCGCTGTTAAAATTTTATACCCCCAATTTGGCGAAGATTTAGCTTATATTCAGCGCTTTAACCGTGAAGCCAAGCTGGCCAGCAGCCTCACCGACCCTCACATTGTGCGGGTTTTGGATTATGGGGCCGACCGCGATGTTTACTACCTGGTCATGGAATACATCGAAGGCCAGGATTTGCGGACAACCCTCAATAACAAAGGCCCTTTTCCCTGGAAGCACGCCCTGGAAATTGTTGACCAGCTCGCCACCGCGCTGGAACATGCGCACCGGCATGGGGTAGTCCACCGCGATATTAAACCCCAAAATATGATGCTCAACGATGATGGGCTGCTCAAAGTGCTTGATTTTGGGATTGCCCGCATCCCTACTTTGCCCTCGCTGACCCAATCGGGCTTTATCGGTTCGCCCTATTATGTGTCGCCCGAGCAGGCGATGGGCGAAGAAGTAGATATTCGGTCCGACATTTACTCCGCCGGGATTGTGCTGTACGAGTTGTTAAGCGGCAGCATCCCCTTTGACGCCCGTAGCCCCTGGTCTATTATCAGCCAGCATATTGCCAATGAACCGCCGCCGATTGAACTGCCCGAGGGAGATATTCCGCCCAATGTCCACGAATTGCTCAGGCGGATGGTGGCCAAACGCCCCAGAGATCGTTTCCAATCCCCCAGTATGGTGCGCCAGGCGATTGCGGCAGTTTTGGCCGGCAAACCAATTCCCGATCACAATCTTGATACCCAGCCTGTCCGGCCTTTTGATCCGGCCGATTTGGCCCAGAGCCTTTACCAGCGGGCGCTTGAGGCTATGAAAGCAGCAGAATGGGCCAGGGCCGCCGATCTCTTGAGTCAAACCTTAAACCTTGATCCCGATCACCCAGAGGCTCGTCAAAAACTGGCCGAGGCCGAACAAGAAGCGTTTCTCATTTCCCTTTACAACGCCGCCCGGCGGGCCATGAAGAAAGGTCAATGGGAAGAGGCGATTAATAATCTAACCGGCATTATCGAAATTGAGCCAAATTTTGAAGATACGGGTAAATTACTGGTTGAGGCCCGCCAATCGCTTGAAATAGAAAATGGCCGGCAGCTTGTCATCACCCGTTATAATGAGGGCATCGCCTTTTTTGAGGCTCGCCGCTGGGGCAGCGCCATCGAAGCCTTTCAGGATGTTAAACGTCTGGCTCCGGGCTACCAACGAGTTGATCAGCTTTTAGCGGAGGCGGAACGTCATAATAATCCCAGTTGGGGCAACGCCGTAACTCATACCCTTAAACATAATCTGCTCTGGCGGTGGGGGTTGCTCGCCGCCGGTTTAGTGATTATCTTTGTTTTGGTGCTGGTTGAATTGGGGAATAGGCTTCCTTCAGCGGCTGAAGAGGCTGAATTAAGCCGGGATCAATTAAAAGCTCTTTACGAAGAGGCACAAGTGGCAATTTCTGGGGGCAATCAACAGCAGGCTATTGCTCTGCTTGACCAAATTTTAAAGGAAGATCCCGATTATGCCGATGCCGCCAGCCTCAAACGAGACCTGATAGCGACCCCTACCCCCAGCCCCACCCCCAGCCCTACGGCTACGCTTGCCCCTACTTTTACCCCGACCTTAGCTCCCACGCCAACTTCTATGGCTGATACTCTCTCGATCCAATTGGCTGAGGCCCAAACAGCGATAGACGGGGCAGATTGGTCTCAAGCGATTGAACTTCTAACCGAGATCAGCTCCCTGGATGCGGATTATCAAAAAGCTCAGGTGGCATTGCTCTTGTGTGATGCCTACGCCGGCAGAGGGTTGGAAACGCTAACCAATCTTAACCTGGAAAACAAAGAGGCGGAGGTCAACCTGGCCCTGGCCGATTTTGAAGCCGGGGCCGAAGCATGCCCCCGGCGTAGTGATCTACGTGACCAGGCTGAGCGGGCCAACGCTTATCTTCAAGCTTTGGCTACGCCAAAAAGTGAGGCCGAAACGCTGATCCGGATTTTGACGCCCATTGTGGCGGTTGAGCCGGATTACGCCGAGCAGGATGCCAAAAATTTACTTTATGCGGCCTACCTTGAGCGGGGCGACGCCCGGCGCGAGGCGGCCGAGATAGTGGGCGCTCTAAGTGATTACGAGGCAGCCCTGGCCCTGAATGTGGCCGACCCCAGCGAAGCCCAAACACGCCGGGCCGAACTGCTGCTTTCTTTTAACCAGCAGGCTCAAACTGTTGAACCTACCGTCGAGCCGGTTGAAACGCCGGAAGATACGCCCGGTCCGACTACTCCCACCGCCACCCCCGAACTTGTAGCGATAAAGTATGATGAACCGGAGTTGATTGGCCCCGAAGATGACGCTTTTTTTGCTGGCAAGCTGACCAAAGTTTTTTTAGAGTGGGAACCCGTCGCCAAATTGGCTGAAGATGAATATTACGATGTAACCATTCAATATATTTTTGGCAGCGAATTTGTTTATTGGGGCACAGCCACCACTGAAACCCGAATTCAAATTTCGCCAGATATTGGCGTTGGCCGCGCCGGCGGCGATCGTTTTCGCTGGTATGTAACGGTTAGAAAAGCCAATACGGCTGCCTTCTCTAAAAACAAAATTGATTTGCCGGTTAGCCAGCAAAGCGAAATCAGGACCTTTGTGTGGGTTCCTTAAATTCAACAATAGCCTGGAGGTCAAAAAGCGGTGTATCTGTAAATTGGATACGCCGCTTTTTTCAAACATTAGCCGCAGCCTCCTATTGCCCTCAATCCTCTTGTGAGATATAATCATGATAATGGGTCGGGCCTCCTTAAAATTTTTATCCCCCTTATAAAATTCATTTGACCTGCGCAAGGTGAAGCTGAAACGCCAACCAGGGTATTACTGTTGAGCATAGAGGTCTACAAAGCTTAGTAGATTAAGAAAGAAGCTGATCATGGATGGGAAGGATAAGCAGACCATAATTGACGAGATTTCCAAAATGGTTGCAGAAGATCGTTCTTTTACGATCAACCATAAGAATAAGACTCTGGCGATAGTGCTGCCCATTAAAGATTACCAGAAATTTCAAAGCATGCAGGAAGCAAGATTAATAGCTTTGAAAAGTGAATTGAACTGTACACTAAAGCTAGTTCGTCGCTACACCGGGCATGAATCCCTGGCCGAAGTACAGTCGCGTCTGGCGGCGCTCCGGCATACTATTGAACAAGAAATGGGAAAATAATGGTTCAAGTCTACAAAACTGATCTCCTCGAAGAAGCGCTCAAAGAGTTATGTTCCAAACTGGAAGGCATCCAGGGAGCTGTTATTGTTAGCATTGAAGGTTTTGTAGTGGCGGCCTACACCCCGCAGGAAAACGAGATGGACGAAGAGGGACCTACCAGTAGCCCGCAAGTAGCCGCCATGGCCGCCACCCTGATTGCTCTGGGCGAACGAACCCTTTCCCGACTGGCTCAGGGTGAGATGATCCGTTTACTGGTAGAGGGAAACGACGGCGGCATGCTGGTCGTTCCCGCCAACCGCCGGGCCTCCGTCGCGGTGATGGTCGGTCGAGAGGCTAAAATGGGTCTGGTACTTTACGCTCTGCAACAAAGCGCCGGAAAAATTAGCAGTATTTTGGAAGGCAGCGCTAACTGATGGCCGGGTTAAACGAGTCAAAACCAAAAGACAATAATCAGTTGTTGAAGGAAGTTCTGGACGGGTTGATTTCTCGCAACCCTGATATTCTCAGCGCCTTAGTAGTCAGCGACGACGGTTTGAATGTGGCCTCCGGTATTCCCCATGCCGACGACGATTCGGTGGCTTTGGTAGCTTCTGATCTCATAGATATGGCTGAGGAGTTTAGCAATCGCCTGGAGCAGGGTAAGCTTAACCGGATTTTGCTTGAGGGCGAAAATCGCACCACTGTGGTGGTAAATGCGGGGGAGCATACGGTTCTGGCGGTTTTAATTCCAGCCGATGCCAAATTGGGTTTGGTGACACTTTCTATGCGCCAGGCCGCTGATTTGATTGCTTCTATTTTTGATTAAAAACGGAGACAACTAAAAAGAGCCGCCCATCCTGTTGGACAAGGCGGCTCTTTCTATTTAGTGGTGTCTTATTTACCCCACGACATTCGTTCTTCGGTCCAATCTCGTCCCCCACCAACACCCCAGGGATTGGGCTTGGGGAAGTCGAACAGTTTTTGGGCCGGACCTCCGTTGATAGGTGCCACAAAAACGGCCCAAGCTCCCTCCCGGTCAGAGGCAAAGGCCACCCACTGGCCGTCGGGCGATATAGTCGGCAGACCATCGCTGGAGTTAGGGCCATTGGAAATATTAACCACGCCCGCTCCATTCTCAGCCATCACAAAAGCTTCCCAGGTGCCGGTTTCGCGGGAATGGAAAGCTACCAGGCCATTTTTAGTATCTGTGGGTGCGGCGCTGGCCCCATCCAGCAGCTTAACCGGAGTTTCGCCCCCACTGGTGCGTTTGGTTGCCCACGAACCAACGCCGAAGATACCGCACGACCCGCCGCCGGCCCAGGTATTGCAGCCGCTATAAACCAGCCGATCACCCGCCGTCCAAACCGGTTTGCGCCCCTGAACCTCACCAATTTGGCCGGCCGGCACAATCAGATTCCATTGGCTCATTTCTACACATTTATCGCTCTCTTGCGAAGGTGGCTTAAGACTGCACTGCACAAATAAATAATCATGCCGGTTCCCATCGCTGCCTACGGCTAATTCCGGGTTGCTGTAGGCCAGAGTCGAACCATCGGGTTTGAAAAAAGGATACGAGTCTTGTGGCGCCCCACTGACCGGCCCATCAACGCTGCCATTGGGGTTGGCTAGCAGGATATTCTCACTAATAGGGCTGCCTTGCCCGTTGACCAGCAGCTTAAGCCCATCCAACCGGAAGTTGGGCTGGCGAGCGCCGTCAATTTTGCCCAGTTGGCTGCCCTCAGGAACAGAGTAGATAAACACATCATACCGGCCGGAGCCATTATCAACCGGAAAAGCCAGTTTGCCGGAAATCGGCGGTCTTTCGGGAGCGGGAGTGTCAGTAGGAGGTAGGGGGGTGGGGGGGGCGGGGGGCGGGCCGAGCGTAGGAGAAGGGGGGGGCGGGGGGGTATCAGTAGGGGGTTCGGCTGTCGGGGTGGGAGTGACCTCCGGCGTTGGGGTGAAAAGAGCAACCGCTTCAGCCGTGGCAGCGTCGTTGGCGGCGGCTGTTTCGGCGGCAATGGCGGTCCCTGTCGCGCTGATAGCCGATACGGCTCCGGCGACGCCGGCTTGAAAATCGGCGGTTTGCTTGGCCGCAATCTCGGCTTGAGTGGTAGCGGCGGCGGCGGTTTGGGTGGGGGCAGCGCTTTCAGCGGCGGCGGTAGCTTGAGCATTGGCTTCGGTCATTTGCGTCGCCTGGGCTATCGCCACAGCCGTTTGGGTTGCACCAGCTTCGGCCACTGCGGTCTGGGTAACGTTGAACAGAGCGATGGCTGTTTCGGTAGCGCGTCCAGAACCGCCCCCGGAAGCAAAAGCAAAGAAGGCAATAGCCGCCAAAACAATCAGCAGGAGTACCCCCCCCCCAATAATGAGCGGCAACGGTAGTCCTCCTCTGACCGGCGCCACCAGAGTACCGGTAGTATTCGGGGTTACTACAGTTGCGCCGTTCCCACCGGCAGAGGCCATGGTAGATGCTCTTTCGGCCGCGGTAACAAAGCCGGTGGTATGATCAATTTGATGGATTTCCGGTTTGGGCGCTACTATGGTCAGGGGCAAAGACTCTTCGCCTGGCGCTACACCAATAGCATCCCGCAATGCTCTGGCCATTTCACCGGCGGTTTGATAGCGATCTTCCGGGCTTTTGCTCATGGCTTTGAGAATAACCCGCTCAATGCTCTCTGGAATATTGGGGTTTAAGCGGGTCGGTAGGGGCAGTGGTTCGCTGATATGCTTCATTATAACGGCAAAGGGGGTATCACCATCATAGGGCACCACACCCGTGACCATCTCGTAAAGCATGACGCCTAAAGAGTAGATGTCGCTCCGTTCATCCCCCCGTTCGCCCTGCCCTTGTTCCGGCGACATATAAGCGGGCGTACCCGACAGCGCTCCAGTTTGAGTGTACTGCGTGGCGCCCAAAATCCGGGCGATACCAAAATCGGTCAGCACCACCTGACCTTCCTGGTTAATCATCACGTTGGCTGGCTTTAGATCGCGATGAACCATATTGCGCGAGTGGGCGTAATCTATGGCGCTACAGAGGGCGGAAAAAATGCGGGAGATTTCTTTTAATGAAAAGGGTTTGTTTTCAGCGCGGCGTGCCTTCAGTTCATCCTTGAGGGTCGGCCCGTCAATAAACTCCATAGCCATGAAGTACATATCGCCTTCACGGTCAAAATCAAGTGCCTGCACAATGTTAGGATGGCGTAATTTACCGACGGCCAGAGCTTCGCGTTCAAACCGGCCAATAAAATCCTTATCGTCTACCAGGTGGGCGTGTAATACCTTAATACCGACATAACGATCCAGGCCAGGCTGGTAGGCTTTGTAAACTTCGGCCATGCCCCCCCGTCCCAGTCGGGCAACAATACGATATTTACCCACAGTCTTGCCGACTAAATCAGCCATAATTTACCTGCAAATTTGACAAAGGATGCCAGCATTATAACATCCCCCCAGGGATGCGTCAATAAGACAATTGGGACGAAACTTAGCCAAACAATAAGGGCAGGTTTATCACCTGCCCTTATTGTTAAGTGATCCCCTCTCGTTTCCAAACTCGGTTTGGGAACGAGAGGGGAATAAAAGGAGGTAAGGCTTAAGGCGCCCAGGAAATGCGCTCTTCTAACCAACCGCGAGAATTATCTTTATCATGCAGAACGTAACCGTCGGGCGTGCCTTTCATGGCAAACAGCTTTCTCTGGTTGCTGCCATCGGCATTCATCACCCAGATAGACCAGGACCCGCCGGCATCCGAAACATAGGCAATACTTTTACCATCGGGCGACCAGGTTGGCAGGCCATCGTTATTGCCGTTTTCGGTCAAGCGGCGTGGATTGGAGCCATTGGTGTCCATAACCCAGATTTCCCAGTTGGTCGCGCCTCGGCCTGATGACATAAAGGCAATCTTGCTGCCATCCGGCGAAGGCGCCGGAGCGGTATCACTCCGTTCACTGCTGATTTTGGTTTCGCCGCCGCCGTTAGCCCCGACCAGAAACATCCCACAATCACCAGAAGGCAAACATCCTCTGACAACCAGGCGGCCATCGGGCAGCGCCGCCGGATATTCGCCCTGGAAGCCAATGGAAAAATCGCCCTGGCCCATTTGATCGCCGCGATAGATACGCGGAACACGATCACCCTCACGCCGGGTAGCAAAGGCGAATGAGAAACCGTCGGGCGACCACGTTGGCAGGCCGTCTTCTACATAACGAGTTACCTGTCCCCCCCGACCGCCGATAAAATCTCTAAAGAAGATGCCCCGGCTATCCAATTCCCAGGAGCGATAAGCCAGCAGACTACCATCCTTGTTAAAAGCGGGTTGGCTGGCCCCACTGGCAATGCCGGTCTGCTCGCCGGTAGCGACATCGGCCAGCCACAGGTCAAAGTTGTTGGTGCCGGGATTGAAGCCAGCGTAGACAATACGTCCACTGATCGCGGCAGCGTTGGTGCTGGCCGGTTTGGCGGCTTGAGCAGGGGCTGTGGCTGCGCTCGACGTTCCGGTGGTAGCCGTTGTGCCGGTAATCGCCGCGGAAGCGCTGACGGACTCCTCTCCAGCGGCGGCAGCAGAGTCGCTGGCGGCCGGTACACTGCCGTCGGCGTTGTAGGCAGCTAACTGTTCTGCTGTAAAGGGAATAATCAGCTCTTGCCCCAGGCTTAATTTACCAGGATCGGTAATGTCATTTTTAGCGGCCAGTTCATCCACGTCAACGCCAAATTTGAGGGCAATCTCTAACAGCGTATCGCCTGACTGAATGGCATAAACCAGTGGTGTCGCCGTGGCTTTAGGCGTGGGGCTTGGCTTGGGTGTGGCTGTAGCTTTGGGAGCGGTTGTGGCAGCAGCGGCGCCAGGGGTTCCTTCTTCGGCGTCGGGTTCTGCGGTGGCGCCGGCTGCGCTTCTTGTTGCCGCCGGTGTTTCCTCAGACGAGGCTTCGGCCAAGAGGGCTTCTTTGTTGGCAAAACGGAAACTGTTGATCATTTCCTGGAATACGGGTTGGGTCGAGTTCCACTTTTCAGCCGGGGCCGCCGCCACCAGATAGTAACCGGCCCCATCTTTGCTGGTCACAGCAATGGTGGCAATGCCCTGCCCACCCAGGTTTTCATCTTCATACCTGATTTGGGTTGAAGTCCAGGTTTGAGAAGCAATGCTGATAGTGCCCTCATTCAGCGTTTCCGCTTCAGCCGGAAAGCCGGCCAGGGCTTCGGCTAACAAGTCGGCAATCGCCGTTTTGTTATCCTCCGGCACGCCAATCCAGAGCGCCACATCTTTTAAGTTAGCCGGGTCAAGCCCATCGGTGGAAGGTGAGAAGATCGCCCGGAACTCCTCCTCTTCGTTTTGCCAGCCTTCAGGGTATTGTAAGGTAAAGCCCAAAGCCGGACTCTTAAAGGCGGTCATCTCGGTGGGGGTGGGGGTTGTAACCGGCTCCGGCGAAGTGGTGGGCGTTGGCCCCAGGGTCGGCGTAGCATCCGGCGGCCCGGCGTCAAGGGTAGGCGTGGGGCTTTGAATGGCTGCTACACCACCAACAACATCCCCGTCCCCGCCGTTAAGCAGCACATACGCGCCGATAATCACGGCGGCAAAAATAATCAGCACAATTAAACCACCGGCAAACGTCCAGATGGTGCTGGGGAAGGAGCGTAAAACGTCGCCTAAAGTGTGGCCTGCCGGTTTAGGCTGGCTGGTTGACACAGGTTGAGCAGCAGCGGCGTTCGCTGCCGGAACAGCAACGTTTGGCTGAGTTGGCTCTTTAGCTGGTGCGGGCGCTCGCATCGGCCCTGTTTCAGCCCGAGGCATGCGGCTGACGGCCGGTAACGGCTGGGTTACCGCCTGCCGATTCACCGCCGGGGCGCTGGGGGCCGGCGCAGGTTCCATCGGAACCGTATTTTCGCGGGCACGGCGAGGCTGCGGTTGTTGAACCGGCACAGGCCGGCTGGATCGAGCCGCCGGGGGGGAGGAAATGGCCGAAGCGGCTGCGCCGGTGGGGATGATAATGGTCGGTTCGTGGGGCGCTTCTTTTCGCCGGGGTGCAACCGGACGGCCGGGATCGGTGGGGATGCGATCTAGGGGCTGCTGGGGTTCGCCTGGAGCGGGTCTGGTTCGCAGCGGGTCCGAAGACTGGCGCGGCCGCCGGGGTTTAATATCGTCAACGTCGGCCAAAGGCGGGGCTGGCGCAGTTTCTTTGGCTTTGGCCGGTTTGGGGGCAGACGGAGTTTCCTCCTCAGGCTCAGCTTCAATGACGGTAATTACTTCAACGTCAACCACTTCAACCGGCGACTCATCATCTTCAATAAACTCGGCTACAACGGCTTCACCCTTTGGTTCAGCTTTCGCTTTAGCGGCTTTGGGTTTAGCCGCCGGCTTGGACTCTTGATCTATCACCAACTTGGGAGCGGGCGGCGGCGCTTCGGCCGGTTCCCCCGACGAATACTTTAGCCACTGCTTGCCATCAAAATAAAACCAGGAGCCGGATGAGGAGTCGCCCCCCGGCGGTGAAGGCATTTTGGCCTGGGCGCTGTCGCCTCCACTAGGGGAGGGAGCAGCTTGAGGTGGAGTAGCGTAGGCGTGGGTCGATTGCCCCACGGGCGGCTGGGTTTCTTGGGTATAGACAGGTGTAGGCTGCGGGTAGGCCGGCTGTTGGGGTGGATAAGCATAAGCCTGCGGCCCCTGAGGTTGATAAGGGGCTGATCCGTAAGCAGGCGACCCCCAGGGCTGCTGGGGTGCTTGAGGCGGCTGATTATAATAAGAAGGCTGGTAGGGCGGAGTTTGTTGATAGTGAGCGCCGCCTGGCTGAAATTCGTGGGCCGGATGCCAGCCCGCATGATCGTAAAAATACCACTGGCCGGTCTTAGCCCCAATGGCCCAGTAGCGACCTTCATCATCCTGGAACAGCTCGCCATCAAATTGGGGGCCGCTGTCGGTGGCTTGAGGATAGAGGTGGGATTGATAGGTGGGGGCAGCAGCAGTGCTGGCGCGTTTTTGACGGCTCTCGCCTCGGCCTACTACCGGTGTTGGCCGGGATTCATCGCCTGGACCGGGTTTGACCCATTCTTTGGTCTCGGAGTTATAGTAATACCAATCGCCGCTCTTTGCACCGCGTTGCCAGTAGCGGCCTTGCTCATCCACAAAGGGCAGATTGTCGGCGTCACGCGGGTCAGCCTGATGCCAGGTTTGACCATCGTAATAGTGCCACGCGCCACTCTGCGCGCCCATCATCCAGAAGCGACCCCGGTTGTCTTGAAATTGCAGCTTGTCTACTTCGACAATGAAGGCTGCTTCATCTATCTTGCCGGCCTGAAAGTCGCTAAAAAGGCGTTGATAGCGATGTTCTAACTCTTCAATATTGTTCATAAATGTTCCCATCATCCTTGGGTTGCAGGGAAAAGTTCCCCCAACCAAAATACATCTCCTTCTTCCCATTGCGCAATCGGGGAAAAATAAAAACGGGCGGCTTTGTAAAAGTTCCCATTTTTTACAAAAACCGGCCTGGCGACTGCGCCAAAGCGATATGTTACACTTTTTTTAGAGAATCCACAAAATCGCAGAGTTGAGTCTGAAATGGGGTAAGCCACTTCCGCGCGCCCCCGGCTGTTATCACTTTTCACCAAAAGCTGGTATAATCCGCCTCGATGACACGGAAGAAGTATGTTTCAATTGGTTTAAGTTTGCTGGCTTTGGCCGCCATTATTCTGGGCGCGGCCTGGTGGGGTAAAACTTTTTTTACCTCGGTTCAAAATTATCGCTCACCGCTGCGCCATGCGGCGTTAGCGCCCCAGCCGGTTGCCGTCCCAAAGCAGACCAAAGTGGTCATGGTCCTTATCAGCGGCCTGGGCTACGATGACTCCTTATTGCTCGAGTTGCCGGCCCTGGAGCAGCTCAAACAAGCGGGCGCAACGATGGCCGTCGAGAGTACCCCACCCACCTATTCGCAAACGGCCTGGGCCACGCTGATTACCGGCGCTCCGCCCGAAACCAACGACGCGCCGCCGGTAGACCTGCCGGTGGAGCAACTGCATCCGCTGGAGGTTGATACCCTCTTTGCCCGCGCTCACGCGGCCCAACTGCCCACAGCCCTGGTCGGCCCTGCCCCCTGGCGGCGGTTGATTCCCCGCAATCAGCTCGATCATACCTTTTTTGCCGACTCGCCCGGCCCCGAAGCCGACGCCGCTATCCTCGAAGCCGCGCTACCGTTGCTAGAAAATGATGACATTGCCTTAACCCTGGTGCATTTTACCCAGGTGGACCTGGCCGGGCAGAGTCTCGGCGGGGCGGAGGGCGGCGCGTATCGCCAGGCCGCCTTGCAAGTTGACGCCTACCTGGGCCAAATCAGCCAGGCGCTTGACCTCAACCGCTCGGTGTTAGTCGTTGTAGCCGATCACGGCCACATTCCCGACGGCGGCCACGGCGGTGATGAGGTCGAGGTGATCTGGCAGCCGCTGGTTATGATCGGTCAGGGAATTACCCCTGGCAACTACAGTGATATTCATCAAACCGATATTGCACCTACCCTTGCCACCCTGTTGGGCTTAGCCGCACCCACCGCCAGCCAGGGACGCATCCTGTTTGAACTCCTGCGCCTGGAGGAACGGGCGCAGGCGCAGGCACAACTCTCGCTGGCCCAGCAGCGGCTGGCCCTGGCCGAAGCCTACGTCAGCCAAATCGAGGGCACGCCCACACCTGTGCCCCAGGCCATCTTGACCGATTTGGCGCGCGCCCAAACCGCCTTCATCACTAATAACCTAAGCGGCGCGTTTCAGTTAGCCCTGCTGACCCAACAAGAAGCCGATGCTTATCTGCTGGAGGCCCGGCATTATCGCGTTGCAACCGGCCAATGGTGGCGACTGCCAATTGCCCTGGTTGTTTTGTTGGTCTGGTTCAGCTTTATCTGGCAGCGGCGCGGCGTACACGCCGGCTCGATTCTGGTCGCGGCAGGGTTGACGATTGGTTTGTATCACATTCTCTATCAGCTTCAAGGCCATACCTATTCGGTCAGCGGGCTGAGGGATTTTACGGAGTGGCCGTTTGATATTGCTCGCCGCACCGCAGTGAGCCTGCTGGCCGGTGGCGGGTTGATGTTGATTTTTCTCATGTTGACCCGCGAAGAGGACTGGCTGACCTTGCTAAGCACCAGCTATGGCTTTGGTCTGTTGGTCACTTTTGCCTTTGCCCTGCCCCTTTTTTGGGCTTTTTGGCAAAATGGCTTGACCGCCACCTGGCATTTGCCGGCCATCTTGCCCGCTTTCTGGCAAATCACCGGCCTGCTAGAGGTGATGATTGCCGCTATTCTGGCCCTGGTATTACCCTGGCCGATTATGACTCTAAATCTTTTTGTCAACCTGATTCGCCGCCGCCTGGACGAAAGCCGGGCGCGCGCCAAATCGGATGCTTTGCCGGGACTGCATTTGTGAAGCGATGACGGGGTGAGGCGAGGAGGCGAGGAGGCGAAGAGAATTTCGCCTCCTCGCCTCACGCTTCACTCACGCACCACGCACTACGTTATATTTATCATGGCTCACGCCTCAAGGAGTAACTTATGCGTATCATCATCACCGGCGTAAACGGCCAGGTGGGCCGGGCGCTGCAACAGGTTTTGAGCGAGCAAGGTTTCAATGTGCTCTCTACCCCCCGCTTTGATGTGGCCGATCATGCCATCGTGCAGCAGCTATCGGCCCTCAGCCCTGAGTTGGTCATCCACTGCGCCGCCATGACAAATGTGGATGGCTGCGCCACCGACCCTGATACGGCTTTCAAAGTGAATGCCTTTGGCACGCAGAACGTGGCCCACGCCTGCCTGCGCTGCAACGCGGAGATGGTTTACGTTTCTACCAATGAGGTTTTTGATGGCCGCAGCGACCGGCCTTACCGCGAGGATGACCGGCCCAATCCAATCAATCCCTATGCCAGTTCCAAACGCACCGGCGAGCAAATGGCAGCTCGCTACCTTAAAACCGGGTTGTATATTGTCCGCACCGCCTGGGTCTTTTCACCGGGCGGCAACAATTTTCCCTCCAAAATCATCGCCGCGGCTGATGCCGGTAAACCCTTGCGCGTCGTCGCCGACGAGGTAGGCAACCCCACCTATGCCCCCGACCTGGCCCAGGCCATTGCTCAACTCATCAAAACACGGGGTTACGGCATTTATCATTTCACCAACGCCGGCTACTGCTCCCGCTTCGAGTTTGCCCAGGAAATCCTTCGCCAAAGTGGGCGCGGCCACATCCCCATCGAGCCGATTGCCCTGGCCGATTATCCCCGCCCTTCGACGGTGCCACCCTTCACGCCATTGGCCAATATTCGCGGCGCAGAGTTGGGTATCGAGTTGAGGCCATGGACGGAGGCGTTGAAGGCGTATTTTGAGAATAACTCCTCCCTCTAATTCTTAAAGATGATGTTTGACCTTTTATCACCCTGATTGACTGACAGATTTAATATTTCACCACAGAGGGCGCCGAAAACGCAGAGCTTTTTATAAATCTCTCCGCGGACTCTGTGCCCTCGGCGGTTAATTTGAGCCACAAGGTTAAATTAGTCAGTCAACCAGCGTGAGTAATATAAAAAGTTTCCTTAACCAAGTGTAAAGGTTTAATTTGAGCTGAGGCCATTGGTTAATTTTGCCAATGGCCTCTGGGCTTTAAAATGAGATGCCAACAAGTTAAAAGAAGGTTAGATTTGCCCCACAGCCTGTAGTACCAAAATACTCAGAGAGTTATGGCCAAAACTGTGGTATACTACGTTTACCGTTAGACCCCTTAACAACCAGCCCGACGGACAGTCAAGTATGAGGGCAAACAAGGTGATATGCAGCGACTAAAAATCGGCCCGCGATTGGCTTTCTCCTTTGGCCTTATGCTGCTCTTGATGTTTATGGCAACGGCGGTGGGGCTGTGGCAGTTGAATACCCTGCAAGAGCAGGCCCAGCGCCTTCACCGGGCTGATACCCAGGCTTTGGCCGTCTTGCAGGTTCACGATCACGTTTTGAGCCTCAAGGATGAATTGCAGCGGCTGGCTCTGACTCGCGGCGCGACGCCCCCTTTTGCCGAAGCAGCCCTGACCGTGCGCGAGGATTTTGTTAAAACCGTAGACGAAGCTATCGTCGCTCTGGGGCCGCCCCCCCGCCATTCCCGGCAAATTGAACAATTGGAAAGTATTAAAGTTTCGGTTCCGGCCCAGGTGGATGCCCTGGTCAATCTGGCCCACGCCGGTAACCGAGAGTTGGTACAGGCTCGCCTGGCGAATGAGTTGCAGCAGGTCAGCCGAACCACGCAAGCCCTGGTTGAGGAAATCAACACCGAAGTGGCTTTGGAGCAGCAAAATGCCCTGGACAGAATGAGAACGATGCAGCAGCAAGCCCTGACCACCATCCTCATTGTTAGCCTGTTGACCTTGCTGGCGGCGGCTATTCTGGGCTTTGTGGTGACGCGCAGTATTGCTCAGCCGTTAGCTCACCTGGATAGGGGCGCTCGCGCCCTGGCCCACGGTGATTTCAACCATACCATTACTGTCAGCGGCAGTGATGAGTTGAGCCACTTGAGCCAGGTTTTCAACAACACGGCAGCGCAACTGGCCCATCTCTACGCCAATTTGGAGCAGCGGGTTCAGGAGCGGACGGAAGAACTCCACCACCGCTACCGCCAGCTTGAAACCAGTATTGCCGTTGGGCATCACGTTACCGCCATTCTCGACCTGGACCAGTTGCTTAATTATGTGGTGGAACTGATTAAAGAGCGTTACGGCTATTATTTTGTCGGCGTTTTTCTGCTAGATGAAAGCGGCGAATATGCTATTGCCCGGGCCGGCACCGGCGAGGCCGGCCGCTTTTTGCACCAGAGCGAGTTTCGATTGCAGACGGGTGAGGGCATTATCGGCTGGGTGGTAAAAAATCGCCGCCTGGTTCGGGTTGACGATGTAAGCCAGGATAACCGCTACCTTCGCCTGGATGTCCTGCCGGCCACCCGCTCTGAACTGGCGTTGCCGCTGGTAATGGGCAAGACCGTGTTGGGGGTGCTGGACATCGAAAGCGACCAGTTGGCTGCCTTTCGCCTGGATGATTTGCCTGTTTTTCAAGCCCTGGCCGACCAGGTAGCCATAGCGATTCAAAATGCTTCGCTCTATGAGCGCGAAAAGACTCGCCGCCAAGTGGCTGAAAATCTGTACGAAGCCAACCAGGCCCTTTCGCGCACGCTGGAGCTGGCTGAAGTATTGAATTTGATCCTGGAACATCTCTCTCGAACTGTGCCTTCCCACCGCACCGCAGTGATGCTGCAAAACAAAGGCGAGTTAGAAATTGTCGCCGCTCGCGGCTTTCCCGAGGCCGTCAATCCGTTGCAATTGCGCATCTCCATCAAAGAGGATGATGTTTTTCAGCAAATTTACCAAACCCGCCAACCGCTGGTTATCCCCGATGTTTTACAGCGGCCCGATTGGCAGCACGTGGAAAATTTACCCCCGGCCCGGGCCTGGCTGGGAGTGCCGCTGACCCGCTTTGACCAGGTGATTGGTGTGTTGTCTCTGACCCGCGAAAATCCCAATGCTTTCAGAGATGATGAGGTTAAATCGGCTGTCACCTTTGCCGGTCAAGCGGCTTTTGTGCTGGAAAATGCTCGCTTGTATGATAAAATTGTCCGTTTTACACAAGAACTCGAACAAATGGTCCGGGAGCGCACCATTGCCGTTCAGGAAGCATACGATCAGTTGGAGCAGCTAGATCGCACCAAATCCGATTTTATCAGTATCGCCGCACATGAGTTGCGTACCCCTTTGACCGTGCTGCGCGGTTACAGCAAAATGCTGCTCAACGATGTTGTCATCGCCGAAAATCCTCACCGGCTGGAATTGGTCAAGGGCATACACACAGGAGCAATCCGGCTACAGGAAATTGTCACCAGTATGCTTGATATTACCAAAATTGACAGCCGGGTGTTGGAACTTTACCCAGAGCCGTTGTACCTGCCTTCGGTCATCGAATTGGCTGCTCAAACCTTTACCGAGCCATTGACGGAGCGCAAGCAAACCCTGACCATAGCGGATATGAGCAACCTGCCATCAATTATGGCCGATCCTGATGCTTTGCAAAAAGTCTTTCATCATCTGATTGCCAACGCCATTAAATACACCCCCGACGGCGGCAAAATCACCATCACCGGCCGCTGCCTGAACGGCGACACAGAGGCAATTGAGATTGTCGTCAGCGATACCGGCATCGGTATTGATCCGGCGGCGCAAGAGTTAATCTTTACTAAATTTTATCAAACCGGCGAATTAGCCCTTCATTCCACCGGCAAAACTGTTTTCAAGGGCGCCGGGCCGGGGCTGGGGCTGGCCATTGCCCGTGGTATCATCAAAGCTCACCACGGCGAAATCTGGGTTGAGAGCCGGGGCCACAATGAAGAAACGATGCCCGGCAGCCACTTTCACGTGGTGCTCCCCCTACGCCAGAAAAATTGAGCCGGGCCGTTAAAACTGGCGTTAATCCCCAAAAATTGTACAATTTTATACCTGTCTACCCAAAACTGCTCACCCTGCATGTCATTTCGAGGCTGAAAGCCGAGAAATCTCTGAGACCCTTGTCTGCAACCTACGGATTAGGACGCTTTGTGTCTCGCTGCTAATGTCGCTCGAAATGACATGGCTGAGTAGTCACGTCTACCCAAAACTTATAACAAGGAGTACCTTCAATGACCTACACCCTGGAAAAACACGTTGCCATTGAAGCCGTAACCAGGGCAGCCGGCCTGTGTATGGCTGTCCGGGCTGATATGGTGGACGCAGACTCGCTCCAGAAGGATGACAAAAGTCCGGTTACTATTGCCGACTTTGGGGCGCAGGCACTGGTGTGTCAGCATCTTCTGGCTGCTTTTCCTCAAGATACGATTGTGGGCGAGGAAGACTCAACTGACCTGCAAAAGCCGGAGCATGAGGCTAAATTAGCTCAGGTGAGCGAGTATGTCCGCCGCTTTCAACCCGATGCTACACCCCAGACGATTTGCGGCTGGATTGATGCTGGCAACGGCGCTGTCACCCGGCGTTTCTGGACGCTCGACCCGATTGATGGCACCAAGGGTTTTTTGCGCAATGATCAATACGCCGTCGCTCTGGCGCTTGTTGAAGATGGTGAGGTTAAAGTAGGCGCGCTGGCCTGTCCGGTCTTACCTTTAAATTTGGACCGGCCAGACAGCTCTGTTGGAGTTGTTTTTGTGGCTGTGCGCGGCCAGGGGGCGGCCATAGCCCCCTTGCACAGCGACGTGTTTGTTCCAATCCATGTGACCAGCGAGACAAATAAAGCAGGGATGCGTTTTGCCGAAAGCTTCGAAGCAGCGCACGGCGACCAGGCCCGGCAGCAGGCGGTGGCCCAGGCGACCGGCATTACTCAGCCCTCGCTGCGGATGGACAGCCAGGCCAAATATGGCATAGTCGCCCGGGGTGATGCCGCGCTGTATCTGCGCCTACCTTCACCTAAAGCGCCGGATTATCGCGAAAATATTTGGGACCATGCCGCCGGCGCCTTGATTGTCGAAGAAGCCGGGGGGCGGGTGACGGACATGTACGGCCGCCCGCTGGACTTTGCCACCGACCGTAAAATGCACCAGAATCGCGGCGTTATTGTCAGCAATGGGCGGCTGCACGCAGCGGTGATAGAGGCGCTGGCGCAATTATAAGCGACCAATTATTTGTTCTCCACGGAAGCCGGCCCGGATATTACTGTAAGCGGGGTAATTCTGCTGCCGGCTGGCTCCGTTGGGAAGTCGTCCGGCAGCGTATTACCCGCCTTCTCCAATAGATTGTTCAGCCGTTTTAACATATTGGCAGTTTCAACAGACAGAGGTTCATCAAGCTCGCTAATCATAGTTTGTACTTCTGCTAATCTTGTTTGTAAATCGGTTACTTGCAGGAGCGGCTTGGGAGCGGCTGTAGGAACTGACTGGCGCATTAAATGGTTGGACAAGATTTGAATGACAATGACCAGAAGCGGCGCTAAAATCAAGCCCAACAGTCCAAAATCGTTGGCCAGGACCACCATGCCTAATACCATTAGCAGCGAACTGTAACGCTGGCGGTCAAAAAAGTGGGGTTCGACCACTAATTCCAGAATAAGAAAGATAGCTCCGGTGCAAATAGCCGCGGCAATGGCAAGCGATGGATTACCGGGCAGGCCGATTAAAAGGGGCAGCATCGCCGCTAATGGCGCTCCGACCAATGGAATTGAACCAAAAAGAACGCCGATCAAGGCTAAGGTGATAGGATAGCTAAGGCCCAGGCTCCAATAACCAAACGCCAGCAGCACTCCGGCCAGGAGACCTTGAACCAATTCGCTGCGGATGTAAGCGCCCACGCCATCCTCAATATTTCGCCAGACATCCCGCGCTCCAATGCGCTGTTCTGCCGGCAGCAGCGAAAGCCACAGCCGCTCGAAGCGGGCGCGATCTATACTCCAGTAAATGCTCAAAACCAGAATTATAAATATTTGGCCGATGAGGGTAAAAAAGCCTGAGGTAACACCGAACAATGTTTGAAAAAGTACGGCGCCTTGCTCACCGGCCAGCGTATTGTAAAATTCCAGGGGTGGGGGCAGCCGTTTGGCGACCGCTTGCTGAAAGGTAGTGCCTTGCGGCCACTCTGCTTTGATAACCTCATAGGTTAAGGCAAAATTGTTGGCGGCTCGTTGGAGTTCGGTGAGTAGCAGCCCACTAATGGTGTAGAATAGGACGCCTATTATCACCAGACCAACCGCGTAGATCAGGGTTGAAGCGACGCCGGGTGACAGCTTGTAGCGCCGGTTCAGGGAATTGATCAGCGGGCGAACGGCGGCGGCCATAGCCAACGACAGCAAAAACTGGATAAACTCAACCCTGAACTGCCACAGCAGCACCACAACGGTCGTGGTCCCCAAAATGACCGTCGCAAACCAGGCCAGCCGTTTCATAGGTTTGTCTCAGAAGGAGCAAATTGAGCTAACACACTATCCAAGTCGGCAGCAATGGCTTCCAGTTTCTCTTCAACCTGATCGCTTTCTTCATCGGGTATTAACTCTTTGTTGCGGATGTGCTGCCGCATATCTTGAATTAGTGCCTGGGCTTCGTAACGCAGCAGGCTGAACGAGTCCCGTCCTGCCGGCGTTTCTTGTTCGACGGCAGCCGGTCCAATCAGAAAGCGATCGAGGAAAATTTGGATAATAGCCGCCATCGGAATCGCCAGAATTGCACCCACGACCCCCAGCAATGAGCCAAAAGCAGCAATGGATAACAGCGTGACAATGGGGTTAACCCCAACAGACTCGTCCATGATGCGCGGCATCAAGACGTTGTTTTCTAGCTGTTGAATAATAAGCGTGGCCACCACAACCCAAACCGCCAGCATGGGGTCTAGGGAAAGGGCCAGCAGAAAAGCCGGAACGGCCCCCAGGGTAGGTCCAATCCAGGGCACAGCTTCCATCAAACCGGCAATCAGGGCCAGTACCAGGGCATAAGGCAGCCCAATCAGCAGGTAAGCAATCAGCGATAGAGTGCCGATAATGACACACAGCAGCGTTTGGCCGCGAACGTAAGCGCCGACTTTAATCTCGATTTCGGCAAAAATATCACGCGCTTCGTCTCGCCAGCCCATGGGCATTAATAAGAGGATGGCCCGAACAGCGCGCTGGCCTTCGATAATCCAATGAAACCCCAACAGCAGCGTTGCCAACGTAACAAAGGTACTCCAGCCAATCCAATTGCCATAACTCATTACCTGAATGACCGCTGCCAGTGTTTCCTCTTCTTCGGTGAGAGAAACGGCCGGCTGGCTTGTTGGGAGGTGGGCGGAAAAAGAGAGGGAGGGTGGTTGCGAAGGTAGCTGCTGCCCTAAGCGCCAGATGAGCCGGCTGCGCGAGCTTATCATCAGCTCCCGTAAACTCTGGTAATAATCGGGCAGCGAAGCGGCAATGGTTGTTACCTGCTCAATCAACAATGGCACAACCAGAAACCCGAAACCCATCAGCAGGCCGAATAAAACTACGTACACTAAAATAGCACCCAGAACGGGGGATAATCCGCGGCGCTGCAACCAGGCTACTACCGGCTGCATGGCGATGCCGATAGTAACAGCTACAAATAAAATGAAGACGGCCAGCCGGTAGTGATAAAGTAGCCAAAAAACAGAAGCAACCGCCAGAACTGTTAGCGTTGCCAAAATAATCCGGCGAGTACTCCAACCAGGTAGAAATGGAGGAATTGTTTGAGTCATAAATACCTAAATTTCGCCCAAATAAGGGGCAATATGGATTCATTGATTTAGATTTGACATAAAAATAGTGATCGTCTTACCTGTAAGGAAAGAGCCTTAATCAACCCATACAGGAGGACGA